>Ga0129299_1001797_pt1 | contig 14358 bp, 9 predicted proteins | sample ConPoolayeCmetaG_FD_94477 | JGI IMG/M metagenome (GOLD analysis project Ga0129299, IMG submission 94477) | Hot spring microbial mat communities from California, USA to study Microbial Dark Matter (Phase II) - Cone Pool mat layer C metaG ... | reverse complement strand
GATCATACGGTAGACTTATGCACGGCGAGGGGACTCCCCTCGGATCACTGATCCCCGATAGCTCAATGGTAGAGCACCCGGCTGTTAACCGGGTTGTTGTAGGTTCGAGTCCTACTCGGGGAGCTTGATTGAAAACGGCGAACTTCGCCGCCGATCCAGTTAACGGAAAGCCCCGGAGCGAAAGCCGCCGGGGCTTTTTCGTAACCTGTTGGAACCAAAGGGTTATGACCGAACGTCAACGACAACCCGACTCTCTGTTTCGCCCCGTGCCCACCACGTCGCGGCAGGGAAGGTACACGTTCCGCCCCGGCACCCAAGTGCAACGCCCCGAACTCTCCGACTCTCTCGTAAACAGCGGTCGTCCAGTTAACAGACCCGTTCGTCTCGGACCCTCCCGCGATTTCGAACTCCTCGGCCAAGGGGGTGCGGCATGACTCCCTCGCAGCCGATGCCCGCTCCCCGCGCGTTGATCCTGGCTGGCCCGAACGGGTCAGGCAAGGCCACCTTCGCCAGAGAGTTTCTCACCGCCGAAGGCAACTGCCCGACGTTCCTCAACGCGGACCTGATTGCCGCCGGGTTGTCGCCGTTCGAGCCGGAGAAGGCTAACATCGCCGCCATCCGACTCATGGCCGAGCGTATCCGCGAGTGTGTCGAACAGCGGCTGGATTTCTCGGACGAATCGACACTGGCCGGCCGCACCTGCGCCAACCTGATCCGCGAATGAAAGCAGGTCGGCTACGTTGTCAAAATCGTGTTTCTGCGGCTGGATTCACCGGAGATGGCCATCGCCCGCGTTCAGCATCGCGTTCGCATGGGCGGCCACAACATTCCTGAGTCGGTCATCCGGCGGCGTTTCGAACAGGGATGGGCCTACTTCCAGAACATATACAAGGACATGGTGGATAGCTGGCAGGTCTACGATGCCATGAAGACCCCGCCGGTGCTCGTCGAAGAAGGAGGCCAGGCATGATGGATTGGTCAGAAAAGAACAAAGACATGGCTGGCACGCAGGCGGCAATGCTTCGCGCCACCCGCAAAGCGATCCAGGAAGCCAGGCTGCGCGGCGAACTCGTTCCCCTGTGGCGCGATGGCAAGGTCGTCTGGGTTCGTCCGGAAGAAGTTGAATTGCCCCCAGAACCCGAGGATCAAGCCGCCCCGTCGAAACGATGACAGAAACGTGAGCAAATCGCCTCCCATCCGCTACGCCATCTACACCCGCCAGTCCGTTGAAAAGCTGGCGGATTTCTCTTCCTGCCAAGCGGGAGTGCGTAACGGGGACGGGAGTGCGTAACGGGGACGCGGCTCATTGTAAAAGAGCTGCGTCCCCGTTTTCATGCGCGCCTCATCCACCATTCGCAGCGTGGTCACGCGAGGCAATGGCACTCCGCCCTCGACGGCCGGCACGGAGGCCGGCCGCTACGGCGCTCCGCGCGACTTGTGTGCGGTTGGCACAGATGCCGGGCGCTGCGGCGCTTGGGGGCGCCGACCGCGTGCCTGGTCGGCCCGACCGATTGAATTGCGGCGCCGCAAGCGAGGGCCCGACGCCGTCAACGAGAGCCCGCCGTGGTCAACGAAGGTCCGACGCCGCAAACGAAGGCCCAGACACCACGGCCCTCTGATCAGGCCCCGCCGATGGTATCATCTTCACGGGGACAAGGAGAGCGTCAGCTACATGCCGTTCGAGCCAGACCTGGCACGCTGAAGATGCACGTGCGTCCCGGCCGGTGAAGGCGGCCGCTTGCCCACGGCGCGCTGCCCCGATATCCTCAACCATCAGGCGGGCGGCGGGCGTGCTTCCCCTGGTTGCCGGCGCGCGTGCGCGGGCCACCGGCCGCCGGCCTGCCGCCGATCACCTCCATGCCCGGAGAACAGCGATGACCAGCCCATCGGATCCCCTGCCCGTCGGGTGCGCCTGCTGCAAGCTGGACCGCCGCCGATTCCTGGCCGGCTGCGCCGCATGCGCCGCCGGGGCATCCGGCATCGCCCCGGCGACCGCGAGAACCGCGCGGGCCGCGGAAGCGGCTCGCAAGCCGCGCATCCGCCTGGTGTTCTCGCACGTTCCCTCCACCGGCCCGGTCTGGCCGAACATCGGCTACGACTTCGAGAGGCGCAAGAAGGAGCTCGCCGGCAAACTGACCGCCGCCTGCCCGAACATCGAATTCCTGCCGACAACGATGATGAATGAGCAGGACCTCCAACGGATCCGCGAGGCCGACGGCGAGGTTGATGGATACCTGATCTGGTTCGTGGGGCTCTGGACCGGCCAGTGTTACAAGATCGCGGCCATGAACAAGCCCACGGTCATGGCCGACGACCTCTACGGCGGCTCCGGCGAGTTCCTCATCGCCTACTCCGCGGCCCGTCGCGCGGGCCACAGGACCGTTGGGGTATCCAGCGCCCGGTTCGACGATCTGGCGGCAGTGGTGAACACCTTCGGCCTGCTGACCCGCGAAGGGGCCGGCCCCGAGGCCTGGCTGACCGCGGCCGAGGCCGCGCGCCGCAGGACCTTCGCCCCGGCCGGCGAACTGAAGTGCGAGAAGGACGAGGTCCGGTGCGCCGAACCGGGCGAGGTGATCAAGCGGCTCGGGGAATCGACCATGCTGGTGGTCGGCGCAACCAACCCCCCGCTGTCGGAGGCGATCACGAAGATCTTCGGCGTCAGGATCGTCCCGGTCGAGTTCGCCGAGCTGGACCAGGCCTGGGCGGCCGCCGACCGGGACGAGTCGGCCGCCCATGCCGACCGCTGGATCAGGGACGCCGAGAAGGTCGTCGAGCCCGCCCGGGAGGAGATCGTCAAGTCCGCAGCCATGTACCTGGCCATGCGGGCCCTGCTGCAAAAGCACGGCGCCCAGGCGATCACCATCAACTGCCTGGGCGGCTTCTACGGCGGGCACATCCACGCCTATCCATGCCTGGGCTTCACCCAGCTGAATGACGACGGGCTGGTGGGCGCCTGCGAGGCCGACCAGATCTCGACGATCACGATGATGGTCCTTGGGTACCTCACCGGGCGGCCGTCCTACATCTCCGACCCGGTCATCGACACGTCGACGAACCGGGTGATCTACGCCCACTGCGTGGCCCCGACCCGTGTGTTCGGACCCAACGGCCGGCGCAACGCCTACCACATCCGCGATCACTCCGAAGACCGCAAGGGCGCGGCCCTGCGCTCGCTGCTGCCGCTGGACTACCTGGTCAGCTCGATGGAGTTCCACCCCCTGCACAAGCAGGTGGTCTTCCACCAGGGCCGGACGGTCGAGAACGTCGACGAGGACATGGCCTGCCGCACCAAGCTGGCCGCGGAGGTCAAGGGCGACATCGACAGGCTGATGACCCAGTGGGACCTGTACGGCTGGCACCGCGTCACCGTCTACGGCGACGTCGCCGGGCCGGTGACCGAGCTGGCCGAAAGGCTGGGAATGAAGATGCTCCAGGAGGCCTGAAACGCCGGCCGCTCCGGGGCCGCTCTTGCGTCCGTCGGCCGGGGCAGGACGCTACGGCCATGAACGCGCCGGTGACGGCGGTCCGGCCTCAAGGGGAGCGCCGGCCGGCGGCCACTCCGCCGACTTCGGGTCGCCGCAGGACCGGCCGAGGATGCGTTGCGGCCTGAACAGCCCGCCGCACGAGGCTGATCCTCGATTCAACCGGCCAGCCGCCGGACCACCTCGACCAGCCTGGCGCCCAGCCGCAGGACCGCCCGGTGCTGGGCCTCGTCGCGCAGGCGGTTGCCGTCCGCAAAGGCCTCATGGGCCCGCGGCACGGCGATCTGCTCCGGCAGCACCAGCACGTTGATGTTGCTGAGGATGGCCCGCAGGTGGACCAGACCCCGCAGCCCGCCCAGCGCTCCGGGCGAAGCCGAGAGGATGGCCGCGACTTTGCCGTTGAAACACGCCAGCGGCGCCTCCCCCGGCTGCGGCCGCGAGAGCCAGTCGATGGCGTTCTTGAGCACCGCCGGAAGCGAGCTGTTGTACTCCGGCGAGGCGATCAGCAGCCCGTCGTGCGCCTGAAACGCCGCCCGCAGCTGCCTGGCCGCCTCCGGAAGACCTTCGCGGGCTTCGAGATCCTCGTCGAAGAGCGGAAGCGGATAATCGCGCAGATCGATGACCGTCGTCTCCGCACCGGCCTCGCGGGCGCCCTCGGCCGCCAGGCGGACCAGCCGCCTGTTGTACGACTCCTGCCGGGTGCTGCCGGCCAGGGCCAGGATTCTACAGCTGCGGTTCACGATCAACCTCCTCGGACACCGGCTGCCGGATCATAGCGCCCTCCGCGCCCGGCCGGCTACCGCATCGAAGCGGATCGGCCCGGCCTCACCAGCCCGCTCAGCGGGAACCCCGGACCGGGGAAATGCGGAAGTGCGCCTCGCCGGCGACCACCAGCAGGGTATCTCCCCGCACCCGGACGCCGGTGACGGCGGAGGCTCTCGCCGAGGCCGGCACGCTGAGCCGCTGGTCCGGGCCGACGGGCCGGCCGGTGCGCCTGTCGAGTATGCGCACCACGACGCCCGGCACCGGAGGCGGCGCCTGAGGGTCGGTTCCGGAGCCGGAGGGAGCGGCTCCGGGTGCCGCCGGCGACGCCAGGATCAGCACGTCCCCGGGCTGGCGGAAGAGGTCGGCGCTCAGCCAGGTTTCCGGGCTGATGCCATCAATCTGCCACATCACCTGGCCGTCCGCGACCCGGATAGCCGCCAGGCCGAAGGACGACTGGCGGTCGGACCCGCGCCGCGGATGCTCGGGCCGGCGGGCGTAGCCGTACACATAGAGCACGCCGTCCACCAGCACGCCGTCGATCGCGCCGTCGCCGCAGGCCGCCGTGCGGGCACTCATCCGCCGGCGGCCGGCGGCGGCGTCATGCAGGCTGATCCGGCCGTCGCGGTCGGCCACCGCCAGGCAGTCGTCGGCGGGCTTGAAGATCTGCACCAGCCCGCCGGGCATCTCGACCCGCCACCGCTCGATGCCCGGGGCATTCAGGTCCCAGGCCGCCACCGTCCGGTCTCCCGCCGGGCCGCAGATCACCTCGTCGAACAGCGCCAGGTTGATCAGCCCGGCCTCGCCGGGAGGCTGAACCATCCGGCAGGTGCCGCGCCGCGCGCCGGTCCAGGTGTCCAGAACCTCCACGCGGTCGAGCCCCGCGGTCACCGCGATGGTGTGCCGTCCGCGTGATCGCACCGTCCACCACGGCGCCTGCGGCAGCGTCCGGCGCCACCGCACGCGCGCGCCGTCGTGGACCGGCGCGGCCTCCACCACGCCGGCGGCATCCAGACTGACGACCGTGCCCTGGCCGACCCAGATGCAGGCGTCCGAACCCGCCCCTTCGACGCCGCAATCCGGCCCCGGAGCAAACCGCCTGGACCACAGCCGCCGGCCGGTGGGCAGCCCGACACCGTGCAGGCCGTAAGCGGTATGCGCGACCAGCGTCTGGCCGTCGTTCACCGCGGAGAGACCCGTCGCCGGTTCGGCTTCTCCCGGACCGCCTGCCGCCCGGCGCAGCACCGCCGACGTCCGGCTGTCCACGGACAACTCGTTCAGCAGCCGCATCTCCGCCGACCACAGAAGCTCGCCGGTGTCGAAGTCATAGGCGCTGACGGTTCGGCCATCCCGCAGGGTGAGCACCAGGTTCTCGATGCACTCGCAGGCCCCGGTGCGCACCGTCAGCAGGGCCTCGCCCGGATGAACCGACACGCGGGGCTCCGCCGGGGCCGTGGCAGACGGCGCGTCCCCCGGCCGCCGGGCCGTCGAGGCCGCCGGAGACAACCGTTTCCGCAGCGCCTCGGCCGCCTGCCGTGCCGGAATGCGGGGGATCTCCTCCTCCGCGGCGACGGACTCCGGCGGCCGGCACTCCTCCAGCACGTCGGCCGGCACGGGCACGTCGCCGTCCTCCGCCAGGGCTTCCAGCAGCCGCGAGGCCGTCGCGGGCATGTGCAGCGCGTCCGGCTCCAGATACAGGGCCGCCAGCCGGGCCCGGGCCTCGGCCCGGACCTGCGGATCCGCCGCCTTCCGCAGCGCCTCGCTCAGCAGCGCCTCGGCCTGTTCGTACTGGCGCTCGTTTGGCGCCCGCCGGGCCAGGAGCAGTTCCGCCCGTCCGGCCGCCGGTCCGCCGGCCACTCCCTCGGCCAGTCTCAGCAGCGCCGCAGAGTCCGACGCGCTCCGCGCATCGCCGATCCGCCCCAGCAACGGCGCCCCCCGCTGCCCCGGCGGCAGCGCCTCCAGCACCTCCAGGAGCCGCCCGGAGGCCGCCAGGCGGACCGTCTGCCAGAGACCTTCCTCCACCGGGATCATCCCGTCGCCCTCGGGACCGGCGATCAGCGAAAGGTAACGGCCGCAGGCCTCCAGAGGCCGGCCGAGGCGGCGTTCCAGGTCGGCCGCCGAAAATGTCACTTTGATGACATCCTCCGGCGATCGCGCCGTCGCCGACGCCTCCGCCAGCAGCCGCAGCGCCGCCTCGCCGTCGCCGGTGCCCGCGGCCTCGTCCAGCAGGCAGAGCACCTTCAGGCGCGCCGCCTGCGCGAACCGCCGCGGATCCTCCCGCTCGAGCGAATCCGTCAGTCCTGCCAGCACCTCCAGTGCCCTGCGGTTGCGGCCTTCGAGCCGCTCCAGCCAGGCCAGCTGCAGGGCCCGCGACGCGTCCGCCGGCGCCTCCGCGTGGGCCTGGACCGCCTCCTGATAGCCGCGTTTCAGATCGGGGTAGCGGCTGATCTCCAGCAGCGCGGCGTCGTAGAGCGAGCCGCGCCAGGCCAGCAGGTTGCCCGGGGCCGCACCCTGCACGGGATCCGTCCCGCCGCAAGGTTCTCCCGTGCCGGCGTCGAGCATCACCAGCCCGTCCCACGTCGGCAGCAGCAGGCGCCCGCCGGAGAGAATGCCCCGCCCGGAGGGAGCCCCGACCGGGCGACGCCAGATCACCCCGCCGGTCGTCTGGTCCACCGCCGCGGCCTCGCCGCCTCCCAGCCAGACCCGACCGGCGTCCACGGCGATGACGTGCGTGCATCGGCCGCGGGGAACCTGCACCCGCGGCCGCCCGGAGAACCGGTCGAACCCGGTCAGCACGTGCGCGTCGGTCGGCGCCAGCCACACGGTGTCGCCCGCGACCACCGGCGGCGACGGCCACCAGCCCACGCGCGGCGGCCGCTCGGGATGATCGGTGTAGCGCGAGGCCCACAGCACCACCCCGTCTGCCACGTCCATCGCCAGCAGCAGGCCCCGGCCGGTGGGCAGATAGGCGATGCCGTCGGCCACGCAGGGCGACAGGGCGTGAAGCGACTCGAACGGAGCCCCGCCGATCCCGCACAGATGGACGCGGCGGCGGCAGCGGCCGTCGGCGCGGCTCAGGAAGACCGCGTACAGATCGTTGTCCAGCCGCCCCACCGCCAGCAGCTCGTCCCCCACCGGAACCGGCGCGCCCATGAACTGCACCGCCCCGGGCGGATCGTCGCCCGAGAAGGTGTCGCTGACCCACACGGTCGAGCCGTCGGCCGCCGACAGGGCCACGACCGAGTTGGGGGTAAACGGAGCCGCCGGCACCTTGCCGCCCGGGGCGTCCGGCGTGTCCCACACCGGCCAGATCAGCGGAGGATCCTCCGGCCACTGCACCGCCAGCACCAGGTCACCGGTCTGCGTGAGCTGGGCGGCCACCGAGTCCCACAGCAGCCGCCGCACCTGGGCCTGCCCGTGCAGAGCTTCGATCTGCACGCGCACCGGGGCATCGCCGGCCGGAGACATCCCCGCGGCGCGGTCCTGAAGCTCCACCAGCCCCCCCTGCCCCTCGCCGGGAACACACCGCCACAGCGGCTCGAAGCTCTCCGGATCCAGTCCAAGCACGGCCTTGTCGGCTCGAACGGCGACAATCCTCGAACCGGCCGTCACCGATGCCGCCGGGCCGAGCCCGCGCTGCCGGGCATAGTCGCAGACCATCGAGGAGTCGATCGGCGGCGAAAGCACCGTCAGGGGCACCCGCCACGGAAGCCCCGGCAGCAGCGTCGGCTCCACCGCCGGCATCCGGCGGTTGCGGGCCGGTGAGCCTCCGGCCATCGGCCAATCCTCCGGCGGGGCGGGCTCCGTCGCGGCAGCCGCCTTGCGGAGATACCCGTTCCAGGCCTCGCGCAGGGCCTGCGGCATCTCGCCGGCGGCCGCGAGCATTTCCGCCGCCGCCTCCGGCCGGCCCAGGGCCGCCAGGCAGACCGCCAGCCGCGCGGGGACCACCCACGGCGGCAGGTCGCCTGCGGGATGGTGATCCCGGAGGAACACCAGCAGGGCCGCCGCCTCGTGGAAGCGTCCCTCGTCGATCCACCAGTCGGCCAGCGTCGCGGCCGCCCGGGCCCCGACGCTTGTCGGCAGCAGACGGTCGGTGATCGAGCGCAGCAGAACCTCGTCGTGGGCGGCCGTGGCCCGTTCGAACAGCGCCGCCGCCTCATTGTCGTACAGCAGGCGGTAGGCGCTCAGGCCCTCCGGAGGCAGCGAGGCGATCCGCCGCAGTGCGAAGCGCCGCGCAGACTCCAACAGCAGGCCATCGTCGGTCAGCAGGTGCGCGCCCGGCAGGTCCATGATCCGCTGCAGCGAATCGACCGCGAGTTTCCAGTCCTGCCTGCCGATGCCCTCGTTCGCGCGGCTCAGCAGGGCCGCGGCCTCCTCCGACGGCCGGATCACCGCGGCGTATGGGTCCGGGGAACCATCGGGTGAGGCCGTCTGCGGGGTCGTCGGCAACGTCGTGGAAGCGGTCGGCCCGGCCGCCGCTCGAGGCGGCCTCGCCCGCCGGACCGGCGCCGCCTGCCGGGCGGGTGCCGACTGCGGCACGGGGGGCTCTGCGGGCGCGGGCGGCTGGCCGGGAGAGAACGCCGGCTCGACAACCATCCATGCGAGCACCGCCAGCAACGCCGGCCGACACGATCGCTTCCGCGACTTACGCGCTTCTTGAGGGCCCATCATCCACCGCGGACATGATATCCCTGCCGGCAGAACGATGCACACAGACCGCACCCGCGATCCGGCGGATGGCTTTGCAGCGCGCCGAGGCGCAGCGCGGGCGGGGCTTCGCCCGGCCGTGTGCGCAGAGACCTGCAAAACCGGCTGCCTCGATGATGTCGAAGCAGTGTCATGACCGCAGACGGCGCGACGACCTGCTCCGCCGCCCCTTCGCGACAGCGGAAGGAGCCCATTGACGAAAGCTTCCGCACACGCCGTCGGGCCGGCCGTCATCATCGCGGGCAAGGCCGGCCGTCGCCGGCGATCCGGTCGTCGCTGCCGGTCACCAGCCCGCCCGGGGCGCGCCGGCTGCGGCAGCACCTCCGGCAGACCCGCTCCGGCATCCGGCCCGCAAGTGAGCCCGGCCTGCTTGTCATCCCCCCGGAGGCACCATATCCTGCCCGGATCGCTCAGGCCGGCGTTGTTGCAGCCGCGAACCTGCCGGAGACCAGGCCGCCCGATGATTCTCTCCGCCACGCGCATGTGCACCCTGTCCACCGCCCTGCTCACAGGTGCCCTGATGACCAGAGTTGTCGCCGCCCGGGAAGCTGCCGACACCGCCGGCCTGATGTGGACGGACGCCGGTCCCCAGACGCCCGACACCTACGTCGCGTTCCGCGGCACGTTCACGCTCGGCCGCGACACGCAGATCGAGCTGCGCACCATCGCCTCCGGCTGGTTCACCGCCTGGCTGGACGGGGAGTGCTTTCTGGAGGGCCCCGACCGCTTCGACCCGGCCCACCCGCAGTACCAGGTCACCCGCCTGCGGCTGCCGGCCGGCCGCCACGTGCTGGCCGTGCAGGCCCACCACCTCGGCGTCACCACCCGGATGCTGATGGACATGCCCGCGTTCCTGTATGCCCGCCTGCTGGCCGACGGTGACGACCTGCCGACCGCCTGGACCTGTACCCGGCTGCCCGGCTATGCCGCCCAGGTGCGGCGCATCAACCCCCAGCTCGGCTGGATCGAGTGGTGCGACACCCGCGCCAACCCCCCCGACTGGCAGGCACCGGGATTCGAGGACGCCGCCTGGGCCGCCCCGGTGCCGGTGACCGTGCCGGGCCTGGGAGAGCTGCGGCCCACGACCATCGGCCCGATGCGGCGCTTCGTCCATCCGATAGAACCGGTCGCCCGCGGCCCGCTGGCGGAGCTCTTCGGCTACGAGCGCGATGACGTTGCGGCCCGATTCATGCTCCGCGACCTGGCGTGCGAACGCCTGCCCGCGCAGGGCCTCTGGCGGCGTTACGACCTGGGCTTCGTCCGCCTGGTCCGCCCGCGATTCGTCCTGGATCTGCCGCCCGGCGCGGTCGTCGAGTTCGCCTGCTCGGAATGGCTGCACCAGGGCCGCGTGACGCCCTGCATCAACCTCTCGGCCGGGGCGTCCTGCAACCTGGACCACTACGTCGCCCGCGGCGGCGTGCAGGAGTTCTTCCCGCTGACGCCCAAGGGCGGCCGGTTCCTGGAGGTCCACGTGCTGGCCGACCCGGCGAAGATCCGCTTCGTCCGGGAGGAGTACGTCGAACGCAGCTACTTCGGACCGCCGGTCGGCGCCTTCCGCTGCGGGGACGAACTGCTGGAACGCATCTGGATGACCGGGGTGGAGACTTTCCGGTCGTGCGCCGAGGACGCTCTCGTCGACAACCCCACCCGCGAGCGGGGCCAGTGGACCGGCGACGTCGTCAGCGTGGGCATGGACATCAACGCCGCCGCCTGGGGCGACCTGCGCCTCTGCCGTCGCGGCCTGACCCAGAGCGCCTGGTGCGCCCGCGAGGACGGGCTGGTCGCCGGGCTGTGTCCGGGCGGGCCGGCCTACATCCCCACCTACGCCGCGCAGTGGATCGACGCCTGCCTGCACTACTGCGAGCTCACCGGCGACCGCACGCTGCTGGAGGAGATGTTCCCTTCCGGCGTCGGCAATCTCGCGGCCTTCGAACCTTTCGTCAGGCCCGAAGGGCTGATCGACGGCGCCGGCTGGGTGTTCGTGGACTGGGGCTATGTCCGCGGCGACGGCCCCATCGACCCGGGCATGAACTTCCATTATCTCTCGGCCCTGCGGCAGATGGTCCGCTGGTGCGAGCTTCTCGGCCGACGCGGCGAGCAGGGCAGGTATCGCCGGCAGGCCGCCGACATCGAAGGCGTCCTGCGAACCTGGCTCGGGCGGCAGCTGGCCGAGGGGGGATGGCCGGCTGTCGGATACCACAACGCCGTCCTGGCGCTGCGGACGGGCCTGGTGGAGCCGCCGCGCGTGTCCGACTGCATCAGCTTCATCAAGGGCCACATTCTCGACTGCTTCCCCAACAACCCCGATGCCCCGCGGCTCTCGGATCCCGCGGTCGCCAGCCGTCGGCTCATCACCCCCTACTTCGCCCATTACGCCTTCCCGCCGCTGATCGAGAACGGCCAGATGGACTTCGTCCTCGACCAGTACCGCAGGTGCTGGGGCTTCAGCCTGCAGGACGGCCGCACGACGTGGCTGGAGGTCTTCGACACCCGCTGGTCACACTGCCATCAGTGGGCCGGATGCCCGACCTGGCAACTCTCGCGCTACGTCCTGGGCCTGCACCCGCGCATGGACCTGGGGCCCAACCACTTCGTCCTGCGCCTGATCCCCGGCTCTCTGCCCGGCGCCGAGGGAACCATCCCCCTGCCGGGCGACGACGGCGCCGTACGCGTCTGCTGGCACCGCCGGCCCGACGGCCTGCACTACCGCCTTGCCAGCGAAGCCCCCCTGACGTTGCACCTGGAGAGCCCCGAGGGGCCCGTGGCCGTCGTCCAGGGCGTTTACGAAACCGTCCTGCCGGCGGACCCCTGACAACCCATCCAATCGCAAAATATTTCCAGATAAGAGCTTGCGCGAAACGAAAGACTCCTCCGGCCCGGGTGCCCCCCGCAGGTTATCCTAAAGGCAGAGCCGCCTGAGCGTCCGTGCGGATCGCCCGGCGCTTCGACGTCGAACCTCCGGGCCGATCCCCCGCCGGCGGTCGGCCCGCCACCGAAAGGAGTGTTCCGTCATGACGCTGGCTTCGTTTCTCGATGAGCGCGGCATCCCCTACGAGCGCCACGCCCATGCCGCCGCCTTCACGGCCCAACGCCTGGCGGACGCCGAACACGTCTCGGGATACATGGTCGCCAAGCCGGTCGTCGTCCGCGGCTCATCGGGGTTCGCGATGTGCGTGGTCCCGGCTCCGCTGCACCTCGACCTGCAGCGCGTGCGCGCTATTCTCGACGATCCGGCCGTCCGGCTGGCCACGGAGGAGGAAATGGCCGGGCTGTTCCCCGACTGCGAACTGGGCGCCGAACCCCCGGTCGGGTGCATCTACGGCCTGACCACCATCATGGACGACCGGCTCCGGGAGGACGAGTACCTGGTCATGCAGGCCGGCACGCACACCGAGGCCATCCGGACGCGACGAGCGGACTTCGAAAAGGTCTGCCGGCCCATCGTGGCGCACATCACCGCGATGAGCTGAGCCGCCGGGCGCACCGTCAGCCGCCGGCCTCGTCCAGCACGCGGATCGCCCACGCCGGCCACGACCGGCGGGCCGCATCCACATACCGCCGCCGCGTGTAGTAGTAGCCCGCCAGCCCGCCCTGAAAGGCGGCGCTCAGCAGCACCACCAGACCGTAAAACACGCGGGTCAGCATCGGTCCCAGCGCGGCGATCTGCTCCACCTGGCCCTGCAGCGCCGGCACCTGCGACAGCTGCGCCCGCAACTCTTCAGAGACCACTCCGCCGGTGGGCGGCCCGGCATCCACCATCCGCAACACGCAATAGACCGCGATCACCAGGAATAAACCCAACTGGTTGACCGCCAGCTGCTCGGCCGCCCCGATCTCGGCGCAGCGCAGGCGCCGGGCGCCGTGCCACTCCACCATCCCCGCGGCGCAGAGACAGCCGACGATGACCAGATTCGTCAGGCTGGGCAGGAACAGCAGGACCGGAACGCCCGCCAGGCCGATGATCAGCAGGGTGCAGGCGGAAAACCGGGCCGTGGCCGCCGCCGCGCGCAACGGCGCACGGGCGGCCGAAGCTTCGCGCAGGATGCGGTAATGCTCTTCGTTCAGCGGCGGCGCCTCGACGCCCGAGGCGCCGTCCGGCGGCCCCTGCGGACACGCCGGCCGAGCGGCGGGCGGCGGGGGAAGACCTTCCCCGGACTCGACCATGATACGCGACCTCCGCGGCCGGCCAGGGCGGACCGCGCACCGCGGCGCAAAACCGCCGGCCCCGGGGCCGGAACCGACGTCCTTTCCCCGGCCGACGACCGGCCGGGGCTCCGGCTGCTGCCGAACACGCCTGCTGTGCGCCGTGTCACTCCCGCCGGGCGGCGTTCTTGCGCAGATTGAGGATCAACTCGACCTCGCCGGGCGTCCGGCCGAGGTCCCGGGCGATCTCCACCGGTGAGAAACCCGCGTCGGCCAGCTCGTAGACGACCGCGTGGCGGGCCTCGTGGGATTCCGGCTCGGCGACCGGCCCGCCCCCTTTGGCCGACACCTGCCGGGCCAGGCGGTTCAACACCGCGATCCGCCGGTCGGCGTCCCGCAGCACGGCCTCCAGCTTGGCAAAACGCGTGTCGATCTCCGCGCTGATCTTGCGCGACAGATCCTGGAGCTCGACCAGCAGATCCTCCATATCCCGACGGATCCGCGCCTCCCCCTGGGGCACCGGCGGCGGCCGGCGAACCGGCGTGTCTTCCGGCGCCTCCCAGCCCGGGCGGCGAAGCCGGCGACGGAGCGAAAGCATCAGCAGGAAGGCCGCCACCGCCAGGAAACCCAGCGGCACCAGGCTTTCTTGGGACAGAAAACCCGTCAGCAACGGTTCCAACGGGAAGCGCACCAGCGCCACCTCCACGCCTCTTTCCCCCGGTCGCCGATTCCCGCCCGCCTGCCCGGTGGACCGGCGATCAGCCCCCGTGCTGCGCCCGCCAGGCCTCCACCGCCAGGGCCATCACCTCGCGCAGCGGCCTGCCGGACCGCTCGGCCGCGGCGCGGCAGTCCTCGAATTCCGGCGCCGCCGAAACCGGCCTGCCCCCCCGCCGCCCCACCTTGATCCGCACCGGACCCAGGGCCGTCTCGACCGTCTCGATCGACCGGACCAGCTTGCGCCGCCCGGCCAGGCGGCTGCGAACGCCGAAGGTGGTCGTCTCGGCAAACAGCACGGCCTCGATGTCGTCCCGGCGCCCGGGCGGTGCCAGCACCGTCAGCAGCGTGCCCGGGCGGTTCTTTTTCATGTAGATCGGCGAAGTGAACACATCCAGTGCACCCGCGGCGAACAGCCGGTCGTATACGTGGCCGATCACCTCCCCGGTCACGTCGTCCAGATTGGCTTCCAGGACCAGGATCTCGTCGGCCTCTTCGGCCGCCTCCTGGCCCGTCCGCCCGACCAGCAGCCGCAGGATGTTCGCACGGG
>Ga0129299_1001796_pt1 | contig 14362 bp, 10 predicted proteins | sample ConPoolayeCmetaG_FD_94477 | JGI IMG/M metagenome (GOLD analysis project Ga0129299, IMG submission 94477) | Hot spring microbial mat communities from California, USA to study Microbial Dark Matter (Phase II) - Cone Pool mat layer C metaG ... | reverse complement strand
CCTCGTTAATGCTTTTAATAAAGATGTAGCATTATTAAATAAATCTGAGGATATAAAAATTAAAGAACTCGCAAATAAATTAGATTCCTTAAAAGAAAGCACCGTAGACAATATTTTATCTAGTATTATAGAACTTATTAAATCTAATAAAGACCAATACACGCTAGGTGAGTTGGATATATTAATTGGTAGAAAGGTTTCTGAAGTTATTAACTCAATTTCTTCAGACCCGGTTATGAAATATTTAAATAATTATATTTCAACTTTAAAAAATACTTTTGTTGTGCCTCGTGGGCAATTAACTCCTTTTATGCTTCTTATACACGGAGCGATAGCAGGTCAATCATATTCTTTTGAAAAAGAAAAGAAGAAAGAAACAAAAAAAGATACAGAAAGAAAAATAGAACAAAAATACGAAGAAGAAGAAATAGAAGCTAGAAAAGGAAAAATTTTAGGCTATGTAGAAGCAAAATCATACGCTTTAATACTTCAGCGGATTTCTGATGAAAGAGAAAATTTAAAACTTCATGTCGAGGATTTAATACAAACATTAAGTTCGCGTACAGGTTTGCCACAACTTTCTAAAGTTTTAGACACTGTAGTTCAAAATTTTATATCAGATCCTCTTAATATTTCTCGTGATACTATAACAACCGCTCTTGACGCTCTTAAATTACCAGACAAATCTACAGTAGAGGCTCTGATAAATGTAATATGTGTAGCGTTTAATAGAGCTTTTTTTAATGCTAGAAATGAATTTTTTGACACTGTAGGTGTTAATTTACTTTCAGGTAGTGCTTTGGATAGAATATTTTATAAAATTTCTGATTTAGATCTTGAAGTACAATTAAAAGAAAGTGACGTCCCTAAAGAATTTGTTTCTTATATACAAGATTTTAACGATTTAGTAAAGACTAATGAAAAAATAGATGTTGTTTTATCCAAATTTTTGCAAAGATATCCTAATATAAAAACCAAAGACGAGATATTGGCTATTTTAAAAGCTATTTCTAATTTATCAAATGCTTGGAAGAAAAAAGCTATTGCTACTCTTAGGATTAATTCTATATCTCAGAAGCAACCGACTTCAAATTCACCAGCTAATGGTGTAGTAAATGTATTTTGGATTAGTCATATATGGGAAGATGTGTTTAATGAATTTACAAATAATTTAGCTCCGGAAATGCAATCAGTAGTATCAAAGTTAATGGAAGAAGATATTAATGATCCAAAAGTTCAAGCAAACATAAACCAACTTTTTAATAATCAAAATTATAAAGCTACATATAATTTTGTATTAAAATTAGGAGCTTTAGGACACTCTATTTTATTACACGCTTTAGGTACTATTCCTGATAGGTTACTAGATTCTGATTATGGTACTTCCAAAAGAGAATTGATTACAGATGCATTAGCAAAGATAAACAATTTAAAAATTGAAAGTTCAGTTAGAGGCGCTTTTAATAATCAAATGTTAAATTATGTTTCAAATTATGTTTTAGCTAAAATGATTGAAATAGACCCGTTATATATACAAAACGAATTAGTAAAAATGCCAGATCCAGATAAGAACGCTTTAGATTTTTTGAAACAAGCAGAAAAATATTTAAAAGATGAACTTTCAGCTATAGTTGATACTATAGAAAATGTTAGAAATAATAAATTTAATCCCGCCCTTAACCATGTAAATAATAAATTTTTAAATATGATAAAACAGAAAAAAAGAGATTATATTCCAGTTTTTTCTTTATTATATTCAAGACCAGAGTTAGTTGACTTAGCTAATGAAATTTCTGATATATTAGCAGATAAAACCAAGTCTTCAGACCAAAAGGAAAAACTTATAGCGGACGCAGCACTAGATTTTGATAAGAAAAATCCAAAAGTGATTCAGAATATCTTAGGTATTCCTCCAAAAGAAGTACCAAAAAGTTTAGTTTCTTTAGAATTAACTTCGCATACACTTGAGGGGGCCAAAAAAGATATAGCAAAAAAAGTAATATTAGATTTTATTTTAACACATAATTCACATATGCGTGGTGCGTCATTAATTCCATTTTATTTAGCACACAAAACTGGATTTGCGTCTAATATATTTGCCAAATATATAGGAAATACCGATGTTAATATAGGAACTCCAACTTCCAAATATTCTGAAGGTACTAGAGCCAACTCTGTAACTTTAGTTAGAAATAGATATGAAGTTACTGGATTCCCCGATTTTTTTATAAAAAATTATTTATTGAAAGATAGTAATTTAAAAAGTATGTTTGATACTTTAGTTAAAGATATTAAAACTTATGGTAGGGATATATTAAGTGTAAGTTCTTTATTGACACGATATTGGTATTTAATTTCCGTAAATGTTAGAAAAATAGCTACTTCTGCTAATTTAAGAAAAGCATATGATGAATTTTTAAAAGTTTTGGATACTTATGTAAAAGATGGTATGTTTCCCTCAACGGCTTACAACTTTTTTTCTACAAAGAATAAAAATAGATTGAATAAGGCAGTATCTTCTCCAACCGTATTGGACGAACTAATAGACGCTTTTTCTGATGAAATTTATACTGAAATATTAGTTAATGCTCCTAAGATATACGAGTCTGGAGTCGTTCATATTAAAGCAAGATTGAATAAAATTAAAATAGCTGCTCTTTCTCTAGAAAATTCAGAAGCTTCAGCTATTGATTATATGTCAAACCTTTTAAATTTTTCTTCTTCTTGCATTGATTTATTTTTTCCTACAATAAAAACTGCAGCAAATAAAAATATTCCTCCAACTAGAGTAGAAAAATTAATATCTATTATGAAAACTATTCAAGGTTTAGTTCCAGCAATGCGAGAAGCAAACAGTAAAGAAGATAGATTATTTTTTATGCTCCAATCTTCTTTAGAAAAACTTTCAGATTTAGCTTCTTATTTTGTGTTATATAGTCAACACGGCGGAGAAATTCAAGCCATTTTATACGATTATGTTCCGCGTGTGCTTGATGCTTTAACAGGCATATCTGAAAAATATTTAGAATATATCAAACCCGAAAATTATCTTTTATTAGATAAAACACAAGCGTGGTTGAAAAAATTACAAGAACAAACTATTGAATGGGGGAGAACGCCAGCAGGACTCGAATCTAATTTGCGAAAGGTTTTAGAAGTTATACAAAATTTGATTGATAACTATTATAGAGAAATGGGAGATCTTAAGAAAAAAATTTCTGTTGAAAAAGATCAAAAAGTAAAAGATAAATTGACAGAACATTTTTCGTATGTAGCTAAAAAAGTAGATAAGATTATTCCAATAAGAGTAAAAATTACAACAATATTACAAAATCCCAATATTCCAGTTTCTGAAGAAGATCTTCGTGAGATTGAGACTATAACAGGGATTCCTCTTAATATTTATATAGCTCCAACGGAATCATCTTCAGAATTTTTTGAACCTATAGAAGGGGATGATATAAACTTAAGAAATTTACAAATAATAGCAGATAAACTTCGTATTGATAAAGATGTAATAGACGCAATTACTGAAACTATAAATACAATTATTCATGTTCGTGGTACAATTGCTGTAGAAACACAAAAAATTACAGCTTCTGTTCCTATAACTGATCAAACAACAGCTGAATTAAATGGAATAATTCCTCTTACACCTTTAGCTAAAGCTCGGTATTATATGAGAACTTCAAATGAAGTTTATTTATTGTCTCACGAATTTATTAAATTTTTGAAAGCAAAAATGCCTAGTAATGAATATAATATCTTAATTGACGCCATAATAACAGGATTGAGGTCAGGAGCTACAAATCCCATACCATCACAGACAAGATTACATTCTCTTAAAGAAGCTTTAAAAGTAATAGCACCAGAACATCGTAATTTTAATGCTGCTGATATTTGTTCTTTATATGAACTTTTAGATATTAAAATTGGATCAGCTGCGGTAATGCAAGTTTGGGACGATATTGCCAATGATATAGCTTTACGAGCTATACCTCCAGAAGATTTAGAAAGTACTCAAGTTCAAAAAGATAGAGATATAATAAAACAAGATATAGTTAGGGCTTTAAGAGGTTATCTGGAAAATTGCCTAAGTAATAGGCGTATTATGTTAGAAGTTTTTAGTCTTGCTAATGATTTTTTAATAAAACAATTAGGACCTAAATATGTTCAAGATAGAAAATTTGAAGACATTTTAGACGACGCAAAAAAGAGATTAACTTTATCTTTAAATGAACCTGAAAAATATGCTTCTTATGTTTCACCTTATAAAATAAAAAGGGAAATTGTAGAAAATAATCTTCCATCCAACAAAAATGGAATAACTATTAGTGACCTTAACTTAGTTTTTAAAGATATGGAAACAGCTTTAATGACAAGACGGGCGTCTTATTCTAAAGGTAGTCCTATAGCTGGTACTACTGGGGTAATTTTGTCTGATTTATTAGTGTCTGGATATTATAGCAATCCTCTTGCTACATTAGTAGATAAGATTACTAAAAATTTAATTCCGGATTTAATTGCTGAAATTGATGAAAATGACGCCAAAATTCATTTTCCAGTAAGTTCGTTTTATCAAACAAATTACGGGCATAATATAGATATTTATACTTTTAATTTATATTTAAGTGGTTTTGCTAGTACTTTACTCGGTATTTTAATAGATTTACAAATAGATGTAGCTAATGGAAATTTGTCACTTAATCCTACAAGTTCTAAATCAGTAGCCAAACATATTTCAACCTTTATTAATTTAAATAATCCAGCAGGTAAAGTTATATCACAACTCCTACAAAAACATATTAATATAGGAGATTTGGGTAAAATTGAAGAAGTTGTTGAAGTGGAAAAATCCATGATCCCTGAGAGATTCTATAAACAGCATAGTTTTTATAAAATTATTATAAAACATGGATCATCTGAAGAAATTAGGCAACATCTGTTTTTAGTTTTTAGGGATTTAAAGCCCGAATTCCAAAAATTAGTTCAACTTATTAATAATATAGCCCAATTGTTAAAAAAATCTAAAGAAGCAACAGATAAAGCTAAAAATACAATCGAATCTTTGGAGGTAAAAAATGACTAAACAAGATTTAATAGTAAAAGCCTATGTTAATTATGCAGGAACGTCTAAATTTGATAATAAAATATTTTCAAAATTCGTTTCTGATTTTCCTGAAATTCTTAATGATTTTTCTAGAGCTCAATTACGCCAAATGATTGTAAATGGAGCTCTAAATTTTAAGGACGACGTAGATCCTGTAATAAATATTAATGAGGTTAAAGAAGGTTTAAAAGAAAAAAATGCGGAGATTGAATATTTTTTTAAGTCTGCTCCAATTAGATTAAAATCTTTTATTGATTATTTTAAATCTTTTCCATTTAAAATAGCTTCTAATAAATCTTTAATTCGAAAAGCTCTTTTAACTATATATGGTCAAGACGCTCCAGAACCAGAAAAGGCAGCTGAGTCAACCTTAGATAAAGAGTTAACCGATATTACTGAAGATACTCCTTCTGACATAAAGTCTCCTGAGACTAAAGAAGAAAAAGAAGAGGAATCTTTACCTCCAGATTTAGAAGATGAAGCAGTTAATACTCTAAACGGTTATTTACAAAAAGATGTTTTCAATAATAAGATAATTCCAGTAGTAAAAATAGTAGAAGCTTATAAGTTACAAAATGGTTATATTGTAACATTTGAATTAGCGTCTTTAGATAAAACAAAAAAAGTTTACACTAGTGCAGTAATTTATAATGACAAATTAGTTCTGCCTGCAGAAATTCGTGACGAAAATGACGCAGTTATTGGAGAATTCAATAAAGATGTGATATTAGATGTTTTTGCAGAAACCGAAGGTAAAATGCCAACAGAATCTGATAATTATCAGGATTTACTTAACGAAATGATAAAAACGAAATCACCAGAAACAGCTAGTAAAATATTAGATAAAATTATTCAGAAATTTGGTGCTGAAGTTGGTAGGAACGCATTTGATACTTTTACTAGAATTAAATATAAAAAATATAATACTGAACCTATAGGAGTTGCAAATCGTTTGGATGTTAGGTTAGCAACCGATTTGATAAATTTCGAATTTGAGGATTATGACGTAGATAAATCTGAATTAGATAAAATGTTAAAAAAATTTAAGGAGGACAAATAATGAACGTTTATTCTTATAATGATAAACTTGTAGCTGTTTTAAAAGAAACACCAGATACAGTAATTTTTATTACGTCGTCTGGTGAAATTGAGGAAGTTCCTCAAAACAAAGCAATAGTCAAAGAAGCTAAACTTATTCCTGCAGGAATTTACAATGAAAGATTTGTCCAAGCAGCTCTTGGTGGGTTAAAATCTTCTCCGGTTTATATTAAAAAAAGTGGTGGGTTAATGTTATATGAAGGTAATTCTGGTATAGCTTATATAGAGCCATTGGGTAAAGGTTTGGTTAAATTTGCTATTGGTGTAGATAGTGGAGCTTTTGTTAATCCAGAAGAAGTTAATAGAAGGAAAGTTCCACACGGTAAAGAACCAGATTTTGATAAAGATAAATTATTTAAAGAAGACAAGCGTAAAGATAATGGTAAAGGAGGGAAAAATACCAAAAAACCAATGGAGGAACTTTCAGACTTAGAAAGTATGGACTCTTCAGTTCCTCAAACTTTAGATATAGCTGACCCAGAAGAAAGACTTGACAAAGTCAAATCTATTGTGCTAAAATGGGATAATCCTACAGTAGATGGATCTATTACTGATATTAGAAAAATGTTTGGTGAAGGGAGTCCACTTCCAGAGCCATCATCTATAATCATAGATACTGGAGAAGAACGTATTACGAGCAAGAAAACTATTAATACAGCTATGGTAGAAGCACGTATAAAACAAGCTAGTGTTGGCGTTCCAAGTTTGGGAGTTACTCCAATTATGACACATTCGTGTCCTAAATGTCAGAGTTTAATGATGTATAAATGGGATCCAGATAAACAAGAAACTTTAATAATTTGTCCAGTTTGTGATTATGTGTTACGTTATGAACGAGATGAAAAATCTCAAAAATTTGCACCAATTGAAAAGAGAGAAACTAAGTCTAAATAATAAGGAAGGTTCATATGCCGATTCCTACATCTATATTACATCTGTTAAAGTATGTTAATACTGAAGGTGCTTCAAGGGTTTGTCCTATTTGTGGTTCTCAGATGGAACATCTAACAGATGGATTTGAGGCAATAAATAAATGCTTTCAATGTGGTTTTTCAAATAAACCAACAGGAGATATCAGTGAACAACATAAATATGACCATACTATAACAATTGTTACAGCTTTTTTACAAAAAAAGGGATTTTTTGAATTGTATCAACCTTTAGACGAAAAACTCTTTAATTCTTTAATTTCGGCTGGTAGAGACATTGAAACGGCTAGAAATGAAGTAATTAGAGATTTAGATTTAAAAGGTGAAGCACTGGAATACTTTAAATCAAAAGTAAACTTCCTGGGGGGTTTATAAATGAAATTTGAAGAAGTTCTTTTACACCCGTATTATGATGAAATAAAAAAGCGTTGTTTTGCTGATGAACCGGCTACTGAAATTTCAAATTGGGTAAAAAATACTGTTAATTCTGATCCTAATATTGCAGACGATAAAAAAACCGATTATTATATATCAGATAGAAAAATAAATGCATATAAAAAATTATTACAAGAACAAACGAAAGATATTATGGTGAGTATAGAAAAACCTACAGCAGTTATTTCAACTCAACCCGTAGTTATGAACCAAGTAGATATTAAATATAATGAAGGTGCAGTTTTAAAACCCATTGTTGCAAAAGATGTCGAACGAAATATTTTAAAAGTAAACGAAACATTTTTAAATTTGACTTCTACAGTTGAAGATTTAATACAAAAATTGTTAAAAGAAGAAGCTCAATATGGTATCCGAGATACTGGTATGATTAGAACTATACGTAGTCTTTTAGCCGAACTTAGACAATTACTTGAACTTTATTGTAAATTAACAGGGCGAGAAGATTTTGCTAAATCTTTAGGAAGTAATTTAGGAGAAGCCACAGCCAAGACGGTTCTCAGTAAAGAAACAAAAGAAAAACTCATGATTTTTATTAGAAACATTTTATCTGATATAGACCCGGAATCTGTTCCAAAATTGCTTGCGGAATTGGAGGGCATACTTAATGGCTAATAAGTCTTATATAAATTTACTAATGTTAAATATAGTACCAAATAAAAAACGTAAATTTCATTCAGAGCAAATGAAAGATGTTAAACGTATTGAAACTAATAATGAAGGTTATTCTAAAGAAATAGGTTCAGGTGTAGAAGAAATTGGTTATGGGGAGAACGACAAAGATAAATGTTTATGGATGAAAAATTTACATCAATATTTATCTGGACCAGATAGTATGAATCCAGATATGCGTAATATGCCAGGTAATCCACATTCAACACTTCCTCATTTTGGAAACGCCTGTTATTATAGATTTATACGTCAAGCAGTTATAGAAACTATGAAAGAAAAAGTAAGACACGCTCTAGACAGAGCAAAAAAAGAAGGCCTTATAAAAGAAGATCAAGATATTTTTGATGTTCAAATTGATATTCCTGGAGTTGGTTTAGTTACTTATGATCAACTTACAGAAACACTTTCAGAAAAAGCTTTGATTATTTTAAATAAAATGATAGCAAATAAACATAAAGAAAAAGTAAAATTGGAAAAAACAAAGACAGAACCTAAATCAGATTTAACTATGCCAGAATTTGAGGAACTAACACAAACACAAGGGCTCCAAGAAAAAACTAAACCGGAGGAAGACCAATCTTTAGCTGACCTTAATAAAGCTTTAGATTCTCTTAATCAAGTTAATGCTTTTTTAAATAATAGTTTAAAAACTGGAAAAAATAAAAAATTACAATTTCCTATATCAGGAGAAACAGATAACAAACATAAGAAGCGTAGAATGGTTGAACAATTAAGTAAAGACGAAGAGGAAGAGGTTGAATTTTATAAAACTCAATATGATCCTAGCCAAGAAACAAAACCATATATTCAGGAAGGAAGCGGAAATGAAAATCCGGAACAAGCATTTGCTGGGACGCCTATGTGGAACGAAGTTTTTATGTGGATGAACTAAAATATGAAAGAACTAAAGAAAATAGATATATTAACACAGAGAATAATTAATTTACTTGATAAATTGCCTCAAGGTGCACTTAAATATGAATTAAAACTTTTATTTGAAGAATATACTAAGCAAATTAGTAAAATTACTAAGGAGGTTAGAAAAAATGCAAAACAGAATTGTTAGACAAGGAATAGGATCAGATGTATTCCCTTCCGGGACATTTATAGCTAATTTAGCGCTTGAATTAGCTAGAAGGATGATTCGTAATGGTGAAAGAATCCCTTTATTAATTGAAGAAGTAAAAGAACGTTTTAAAGACATAAAAGATAGTGATATTTATGCTTTATTATCCGAGTTACAAAAACTTGGCTTTGATGTTACACCTAATGAGTGGTTATATTTAACACCAGTTGAATATCGTGCTGCAGCTCTTAAAAAATTGAATATTTTAAAAAATGCAAAAATTTATGGTAGTCGTTATGAAGATATTTTAGCGGCTATAAAAGAAACAAAAGAAGAATTAAAACAGTGTATTGCTTGGCTCGAAGAAAATGAAGACGCCAAGAGATTAAATCCTCAAACTTATTATAGTCATTATGATTATAAAATTAACTTAGAAAAAAAATACGACGATTTACAAAAAGCACTTCACTTAAGTAAAGCAGCCAAATTATATGATAGAACCTATATGGGCGGTACTTCTCCTTTATATCCTATTAATTTAGTTATAGATGATAAAGTAAGTTTTATTTTATTTGATAACAAAAAGCAACTTATAAAAAGTGCTGCTGAAGATTTACAAACAAAATCTACTTTAGAAGATTATGAGGAAGAAGTATCTATTCCTCTTGTTAGAGCATTTGAAAAGTTGGGGGATATGGAAGCTTTAAAACCTTTTTGGGCTGATTTTAGAAATAATTATGGAGAAATTTATGATGATCCAGAACGCATATCTGAAGCTATAAATGATTTATTAGAATATATAGATCGTGTTAAAGAAGAAAAAGATCTTTCTCCAAAACAGATTAATGAAGCGTACAAAATAATAGAAGATTTTGTGGAGCAACAAGAGAAAAAAGGAATTAAACTAAATACTAACGTAAAGCAGTATGTTGATTTTGGAATGGAGACTACGGAAGACGATGAACCTATTGAAGGGTCTACGGAATCAGAAATTCCAGAACACGGTATTGGAGAATCATCAACATCTGAAGTTGGAGGAAATCCACCAAAAACAGAGGGTCAACTTGCAGTTACTACATCAGATAAATCCAAAATTGTTATTGGAAGTTTTGATAAAGAAATAGCTAAATCGTTGCAATATATAGATAAAATTAATTCGATCTTGTCTTCAGTGCGCGTAAGTTCAAATATTCCAAAAACTATACACGTAGACAAAGCAATTGATTCTTTACAAAGTTCTTTAAAAGATATAAAAAATTATATTGAACGAGAACTTCCTTATAATTCAGAAATTGAAAGAAAAGCAGCTAGAACAGTTTTAAGTAATATTATGAAAAAACTTTCTGTTTTAGTTGATTTATATACTGATAATTCTGGATCAGATGAACTTATGAAATATATAGTATCATCTGATTTTTTAAAGACTATTAAGTCTGCAAAAATTTTATTGGTTACAATAGGAGAATAATATGGGATTTCCAGATGATATTTTAGTCCCAAATCCAAGATCCGATGGTGGTATTTCAGTAACAGAAACAAAAACTATTTCTAATAGTAGAGTCGTTCTTAGTCATTATGCTAGGGGCAGAGAAATTTTATCCGATGGTAGAACTATTTCTTCTAGTATTACAGTATCTAAAGGAGGTTTAATCTATACAGAAATATTTAGTCCTTCAATTCCTGAAGGCCGTTATTTTTATCATTACGAAGATAAATCTTTGAATAGTAGTGTTTTATTATTCAATCAAAATGAATCTGGGGAAATAACGATTACATATGAAACTCGTGGGGATTATATTTTAGCTGACCAATATAATTTAATTGAATCCGATTTAGCTGCAATAGAAACTATTTTATCTTCGGAAGGCAAAGGTTTTAAAAAAATACTAATTGGTCGTATTTCTGATTCTGATTGGGTTGAATATAATATTGGGTCTACAACCATTTATGGTAAAGTGATTGATGTAGCTGATTACACTTCTGACGCTTCCAAAGCTATAGTTCAAATTACTCAAAGTTGTCATGGTTCTACTTCAAATCTTCCTTCTAATATTTGCTTATCTATTACTGGTACTACTAACCCAAATTTAACAAGCACAGAAATACTAATTGCTACTTATGATAGTCCTGCGAACGGTGCTAAATTTCTTAATTATACGGTAATTATTCCCTAATTTTTGTCGTATAATATAATTAGGAGGCACTATATGTTGATGAAAAAATGTTTAAATAGTGTAAAATATATAGGTTTAACTATAATAATATCTATATTTTTTATATTAATTAATCCACATAAATCCTCTGAATCAACGGAAAGAGTTAAAACGGCACCAGATTATATTATACAATATTTAGACACATTTTCGAATTTAGAATATGCTGAAGTTTTAGCAATTATGCAACGAGAAAGTTGTGGCAAACCTAACTTAGTAGTTTATGAAAATAAGGTCAAAGATTATAGTTATGGTCCAATGCAGGTTCGTGGCAAGACTTTGAGGTATTTAGGATTTAATGGAGATTTTAATGAAATTTTAAATTATGAGGCCGGAATATATTGGGGTATGAAATTTTTGAGTATATGTAAAGAAACTGTTACTAAAGACTACTTAAAGACATATAACGAAATTAATAAACACGAAATTCGAAGAAGAACTTTTGCTACATATAATGCAGGAGGTGTTTATTGGCAGGACGATAATCCTAATCAATATATTAATCATTCTTATGTACGTGATTGTGAGTGGAACTATTGGAGATTTGTAAGGTATGATAAATCTTATAAGGAATTCAAATAAAAGTATGAAAAAATTTTTTATATTTATAATTATTATATTTAGTTTACAATATCATAATTTTATATTGGGTAATAATACTGGTATATTTTTTACAAATTGGGTTTTATTAACAGGTAATGCAAATTTTGAACCTCGTGAATTTATGTCTTCTGTTACGTTCTCATCAAAGATTTGGGTAATAGGTGGAGCAGATTATTCTGGTCAATTTAATGACATTTGGTTTTCATCTAATGGCATAGATTGGTATGCTGCTACCAGAAATGCTGAATTTGGTAAGCGTGGTCTTTTTGGGACTTTATATTTTGATGATAAAATATGGGTTATGGGGGGTTCAGGCAAAGATACATACCCTTATCAATATAATGATGTTTGGTATTCTTCAAATGGAGTTGACTGGTATGCTGCGACATTAAATGCTGAATGGTCTCCGAGAGAAGGTTTCTGTTCTTTAGTTTTCGATGATAAATTATGGATTATCTCTGGATATCAGTACTCTCTGAGTAGACCAGATAATGACGTTTGGTATTCTTCAAATGGAGTTGACTGGTATGCTGCTACTCTAAATGCTGCTTTTCCTGCTCGTAGAGGTGGATCTTCTGTAGTTTTTAAAGATAAGATGTGGATTATAGCAGGAGCAGGAAATTCTGGGTATTTATCTGACGTTTGGTATTCATCTAACGGTATTGACTGGTATGCTGCTACTCTAAATGCTGCATTTGGAAATATAGCGTCTCATACTTCTTTTGTATTTAAAGATAGAATGTGGGTAATAGGGGGTATGAAAATAGGCCCCCAATACCAGAAAAAAGTATGGTGGTCTGAAAATGGATTTGATTGGCAAGAGGTTAACGAACCTTCATTTTCTGGTAGGGCTAGACATACTTCTGTTGTTTTTAATAATAGCATGTTTGTAATTGGAGGAAAGGACGCATCAGGGCTTCTCAATGATGTATGGTCTAGTACTTTTATTCCAGTATCTTATATTTATAATTCTTTAGATATTTTTGTAAATGAATCTAGGATTATATATGATAGTTCAGGATCATTTACTTGGGCTAATAATTGGGGAAATTACATAGTACCAGATGTTACTTTAATGACTGGGCCTACAGAAGCTTATGAAGCTATAGTTACATTTGATACTAATAATATTATTGTTACTGTTGTAGATAAAGATGGTTTCCCAGTAGATTGTTCAGATATTTCAGCTATTGTAAATATACGTGTCTACCGACACAGATCAGGATTTACGTGGTAATTAGGAGGTTATTATGGCGTTAGATGGAAAAAAACCAGTAATACAAGACGCTTGTGTTTTAAAAACTAATGATTTAAGTCGTTTACAGGATCAATTAGTTACTTTGATTCAGTCTTTAGCAAATATATTTTCAGACGGGATTATAACAGGTTTAGAATTGTCCCATTCAGGAGAACTTCCCAAATTTATTCCTGGGCAGGGATGGTCTATAGACCAAAATGGTTTTATAACAGTTTCTGAAGGTATGGCTAAAGCTGTTAATGGTGAATTATTAATTATTGAATCTGATCAGATAACTATACCAGATACTACATTTTGGGACCAAACTAACATACCAAATTCTGGAAAGGACATTTGGGTTTATAAAACTGGAGAAGAAACTATTAAAATGCGTCCTAATATTCTAGGTCAGGCAAAAAAAGTAGTGGTTAGAAATACGTATGCAGTAAGTATTGGTACAGAACCTAGTTCCAATTATCCTGCTAAATTTAAACTTTGTATTGTTCCTAATTTAAATATTAGTATGGAATTATACAAGTTTACTCAAGTTCCCAATTTATCTATTATCTCTAAAAATTTTGCTTTAAAAAGTTTAACACATACTGGTAATTTTGCTGGATCAGTATATACTGGGCCAAAATTACGCGGTTATAATGCTATAGAACAAAATTCAATTACTAGTGAACTTATTACAATAAAAGCCGTTCAAAACAAACATATTGATAGCGTTGATGGATCAAAAATTTTTTACAATTCAATTGATAAAACTAAAATTATTTCTGTTGATGGTTCTGCAATTGAAAATAAAACAATAGATTATACAAAAATAAAAGATTATACAATAATTAATCAAAATTTAGGATTTAGATGTATTGGACCTCATAATATTCAATATTCTAGTCTTATTAGAGAAAATTTTAATTTTAAATTATCATGGAGTAAAATTGATTTAAAGAAAAATGATAATACCAAATATTATAT
>Ga0129299_1001794_pt1 | contig 14366 bp, 11 predicted proteins | sample ConPoolayeCmetaG_FD_94477 | JGI IMG/M metagenome (GOLD analysis project Ga0129299, IMG submission 94477) | Hot spring microbial mat communities from California, USA to study Microbial Dark Matter (Phase II) - Cone Pool mat layer C metaG ... | reverse complement strand
GGAATTCCTGTAGAAGATGTTCAAATAGATTTAGCCATACAATGGCGATTTGACCCAACTGTAAGCGGAGGAAAAATGTCTAATGAAGGAAGATATAGAATGCCAACGGAAAACGAGCTAATAGCTGCGCTTAGAAAAATACGTGAAGCTGGTATACCTTTTCACATAACTGAGTTTGAAGTGGCGAACACGCCGGATGAAGAATTTGACAGAATTCTTTATACCTATAGCCAATTAGCCGTGGAAAATGGGGCCCTTACAGTTACATATGGAGGTATTAGTCATACAGAGAGAAATCCTTTCACAGATATACGACATCCAGTGTATGAAAATGGACATCCTACTTCTACCTACTATGTTTATTTATCTCTCCTTTATTCCCTTTTAAACAGCTCTCAATTAAAATAAAATAATGGAAAATAATAAAAAAATAAAAACTTAACAAATACCTATCCCAATTTAAAAGTAAATAAAAACCGGTAATAATTATCAAAAAAATAAACGTTAATATAAAAAACCAAAACTCTTCCCCTTTTTTAATTACAAAAACAATAAACCCTAAAATAAAAGTTATTAAAAAGAATTTAGAAAAAAATCGATGATGTTTATCTATTAAATTTTTAATTGGATAATAGTTATTAAAATTCCTTACTCCTTCAGTCGAAAAAAAATTGGTATATAAAGCTTTGAGTCTATCTTTAAAAGTCCAAAGCGCAGTATCAGGTAGTTCATATCTAGCTTGATGCAAAGCTTGTTGTTGTCTATGTTTGTATAATAATATTGTTCCCTTTATAGGGAGTTTTAACAAAAGATAATGATGGGCGATAAATAAAAAAATAAATAGAAAATTGCCAACAATTAAAGTCTTTAACAATCGATATACAATTTTGTTCTTAAAAATATAATTGTAAATAAGGACAATAATGACTAATAAATCAAAAATAAAAACCATCATCACTCCATTAATTTTTGTCGCATTAAGAAAAGCTGAAAAAATAAAAAATAAAAGACCAATTTTAAAAGGATAGCGATTTTTTCTAAAAAATAGAACTAAAAATAACAAGCAAATATTAAATAAAAACAAAAATAACCCATCAGATTGAGCCCTTAAAGAAGCACTAACAACTAATATATTTGTTCCAAAAAATAAAGCGGTTAAAAAAGAAATAAAACTAGAGTTACTCAAAATAAAAGATAAGAAATAAACGACTAATACATTGAAAGATAAAATAAAAATATTTATTCTTCTTGCAGCAAAAATTAAATCAATTGTTTTTTGAATATTTTTGCCAAATTTTTTGATTAAATAATCTGGCGAGACATCAAAAACTTCTTTTGGATTTTTACCCCACTCGACAAAATCAACTTTTTTACTTTTATAATTTTTATATTTTAAAGATGAAACTTTATAAAAATTATGATCAATTAAAAACTCAATAAAATCAACTTCCTTATTTTTTTTGTAATTTAAATAATAAGGATAAATAGCAAGACCATATAAATATTCTGTTAATTTTGGCTGATCATATGAATCTATGGTAAACCACAACTCATTGTTAAAATCTCCTTTAACAAATAAATCAAAATAATAACTTTTTGCAATCCAATCATGTTCATCCCAAAAGCGAATCGGGATTTTTTTATAACATAGTTTAAAGAAAAAAATAAAAAATGTTAATATAATAAAAGATAAAAATAAATTTTTATGCTTAAAAAAATTTTCCATTATAAAATTTTAATTTACGTTTTTATATCTTTTTTATTTTTACTTTACGCTATTTTTATCTCTTATCCTTTGATTACTAATATTTCTTCCATACTCTTACCTTATAATTACCCTAATATTAATCACTCAGATTTATTTGAATATTTAAATCATTTTGAAAAAAGTAAATCGCTCTTCAAAAAAAAAATATTTTTCAATATAGAGTCTCCCCCTCTCGATCCTTCTTTAACATTCGACTATTTTGCTATCATTTTAAATTTCTTTATTAAAGATAAAATTATCATATCAAATTTATTTTTTTTATTGACATTAACACTCACCGGCTTATCAAGCTTTTTTTTAATTAACTTTTTAATTAACAACAAGTTAATATCTTTTTTTTGTGGAACCCTTTATATGACCTCTAACTACATCTTTCATCAATATTATTGGGGGCATCTTAATTTAATACAATTACAATATTTGCCTTTAATTTTTTTATTTATAGTAAAACTAATAAAAAATAATTATTTTGATTTTAAAAGTTCAGCTATTTTAGGTATTTTGTTATCTCTTCAATCTTTTTCCTCTGCTCAATATTCTGTATATTTACTAGTAATAATTATTTTTTGCTTTTTTCCTTTTTTAGTATATTACTATTACAAAAACAAAATTATATACCGTAAAAATTTATTACTAAATTTTTTAATAGTGATATTATTATTTATTTTACTATCGGGTTATTACATTAATAAAAGATTGGTTTTTCATAAAGAAATTACAAGATCTTTAGAAGAAAATCTTAGATATGGATGGCATGTAAATAATATTTTTGATTTCATTAATCCAAGCAAAAAAGTTTATATTGGACCTCTTTCAATTTTCTATTTAATAATTTGTCTCTTTTACTTTATTTTTAAAAAAAGTAAACAAAAAAAGTATTTTTTTCCTTTTATTTTAATGTTTTTTATAAGTCTCATTTCAATGTTTGGTCCAATAAGTAAAAATTCTTTTTATTATTTTTTGTATAAATATTTTCCGTTAATTGATAAATTTCGTGTTCCTTTAAGATTTTTTCCTTTTCTATTATTATCAATTGTCGTTATTTATGCCTATTTTTTAAAAAATATTCTTAAAGAACAGAAAATACTAACTAAATTCTTGTTTCTATTAATGTTTTGGCTCAGTTTGATTTTACAATACGCTTTCTCAAAATATTTCATGGAAAGATATTTATTTAAATTTTTTTAATTTTTTCTTTTTAAAGTTATGATTAATTAAACACTTTAATAAAAAAAATAAAAACAAAACACTATAAAAAATATATCTCTTAAATAATCGAAATTCATTTATCAATCTAAAAAACCACTCTAGTCCCCAATCACCCATCCATTTTGGCGCCTGTTTTTTTGTACCGGAAACAAAATCAAAAGCGGCCCCAACACAAATAATAGGTAAATTAACTTTTAAATTTAAAGCTAACTCATGTTGTTTAGGACTACCAATTCCAATAAAAATAATTGTTTTTTTTAAATTTTTTATTTTTTTATTTATTTCCTCCGTTATTTTCTCATCAATTACTATATTTTTAAGTTCTATTAATTTAATAATTTTTAATTTTGGGAATAATTTTTTTAATTTTTCTTTAAGTTTTTCAAGATTATTTCCAATTAAACTTATTTTTATCTTTTCTTTTTCTGCTTTTTTACACAATTTTAAAAACAAATCTGGTCCGTAAACACGATCAGGAAGTTTTACCCCATAAAGCCAATCTAAACTCCATCTAACCCATTGACTGTCGGGTAAAACATAATCGATTTTATTCAAAATTTTTTGGTAATCATTTTGTAGATAAGCTAACGTGATTGGATGAGAGGCGACTGGAGCAACAATAATTTTTTTGTTTAAATTACTAATTATCTTTTCTATTATCCATTGATAATCACAAGCAGTAATTTTAGTTTTTAAAATCAAAAATTTTCCAAAATATATCATATGAGAAGCTTTTTAAAATTTTTTTTAATAACATCTCTATCTTTATTTTTAAAATACCACTCAATTGTTTTTTTTAATCCAGTTTCAAAATCATGTTTTGGCCGCCAGTTTAGAAGTTTTTTTGCTAAAGTAATATCAGCCACTCGATTTAAAGGACCGGTTGGCATTGGTAAAAATTTTATTTTTTTGGGGTAAAAATTTGTGTGTTTGAAAACTAAATTAAGCATATCTATTACTTTTATTCGTTCACTTGTTCCTAAATTGACCGATATTGCATTATCAACCTTTTCAACAAGTTTTATAATACCATCAACAATATCTTCAACATGAGTCCAGTTTCTAATTTGTTCTCCATCACCCCAAACTTCAAAAGGATCTTGTTTTATAAAAGCTTTAGAAATCGTTGCCATAACCGCATGGGATTCTTTAGCATGCGGACCGTAGACAGTAAAAAATCGAGCAATGGCTGACTTTAAACCATAATCCTTATAATATTGTTTTAAAACTAACTCTCCCATAAGCTTAGCCCAACCATAAAGATTATCTGCATCATAAGGTGATTTAACATCAGTTTCTTTTAAATAAATTTTTTTATTTTTATCTTTTTGAAGGTAATTTGGATAAACACACCCAGAGGAAGCATAAAAAATTTTTTCAACACCCTCCTCTAAACAGGCTCTAAAAACAGAGCCATCAAGAATAAAGTTTGTCGCGGTATTTGATTGTTTTAAATCAACATATCCTCTTCCGCCGTGATCAGCAGCAAGATGAAATACGATATCTATTCCTTTAATACTTTTTCTTGCTTTTTTTATATCTCTTAAATCACAAGCATAAAATTCGATATCTCTGAAATTTTTAAATAAATTTTTTTTATTTTTGTCAGTTAAATTAACAACACGAATGGATAAAACACCTAAATTAATAAGTTTTTTTATTAAATGAAAACCAATAAAACTAGCACCAGTAATTAATATTTTTTTATTTTTCAGTATCATAACAAAAATCCTCTTAAGCCCCAAAATAAAAATTGATAACTAGCGGGAACAATTGGGTTAAATAATCCATAGGAAAAAAGGCTCCAAAAAGAAATAACTATTACTTTTCGATAATCATCTTTCCTCTCTAATAAAATTTTAAAGTCGTTTTTTATAAAGTAAAATAAAATTAATAAAAAAATAAATAAAGATATATAACCAGATTCAGAGATAATTAGTCCAAAAATATTATGAACATATTCTTGTGCTCCTAGATTTAATGTGTTAAATCGAGACAATAACGAGTTGTTAAATTTTTCTTGATTGGTTAAATTATCATAATAATTACCTAAACCAGCTCCAAAAAAACTAATTCTTCCTACTTCTAAGGATTTAAAAATTTGGTTTTTTCTAAAGTTTATTGGTTTAATATCTTTCGATTCTTCAGCAAAAAATATTCTATCGATAAAAGATTCTTTTAAAAAATAAAAAGAAAATCGACTCGTTAAAAAACCGAGTGTTAAAAAAATAAAAACAGTTATAAATATTTTTCCAAAACTAATTTTTTTTATAAAATATAAGGATAGAAAAAAGGAGACAAAAAGCATTAAAATTCTTGATCTTATGTTGGACATATAAGAAAAGAAAAATATTAAAATTAGTAAAAACAACTTAATTAACCAACTTAAATTATTTTCTAAAAAAAGAAAAGGAATAAGAATTTCGTCATAACTATCTATATATAACCTTCCTTGATTTTCAAGCTTCGCCAAAACTAAATCAAAATGTTTCTGGTAAATTATTGTTGATAGTAATTCTCTAATATTATCTGAGTAAATTAATAAAATTTGATATATAGCATTAATAAAAACGGAAAATAAAAAAACATTAATAATTTTTCTATATTCTTTTTTATAAAAATAAAAAACAAAAAAAGAAATAAAGCCAATAATTAAATCTTTATATCTTATCCAAAAGTTAGTTATGTTAATAACAGGAATAATTGAGATGGATTGGATAATAAAGAAAAAAAATATTAACCAAAAAATCACCTTTTGTTTTAATCTATTTAAAATTTTGGGATTAAAAAAATAAATTTTTAAAAATAAAACCACTAAGATAATACGTGATATTGCTTGACTAGTTAGAAAACTATTTTTAAAAAAAGGTAAAATATAGAAATTTGGAATTTTAAAAAAGAAAATAGACAATAAAAATAAATTTAGGAAAAAATTATTAATTTTTTTCGTCATAGCTAAATTTTATCAAAATGAAAATACTTCTTGATACTCATATGCTTGGGCAAAAAGAGACAGGCAATGAAAGATATTGGAAAAATTTAGCTTTAAGTTTAGCTAAATTTATAAATCCCAAAAATATTATTCTTTATTCTAATCTTCCAAAAGGAAAATTACCAAAAGAATTCCAGAAGTTTACCATTTTTACCCCAAAATTTAAAAACGGTCTTTATCGGATATTTTTTGGCTTTAACCAGGCGATTAAAAAATTTAAACCTGATTTAATTCATGTGCAAAACTTTGCTCCTTTCAAAAAAAACATCCCCATTGTTAATACTGTTCATGATATTTGCTTTAAAACATATCCAAAAACATTTTCTTTAAAATCAAAAATTGCCTTTAATCTTTCTTTTGAATCATCTTTAAAAAAATCTGATGTGATTTTTGTTCCTTCACGATTTGTTAAAAATATGCTTTTAAAGTATTATCCCTTTTTGGATGAAAAAAAAGTTTTTGTTACTTACGAAGCGGCTGATCCAGTATTTAAATACATTAAAAACAAAGATACAGTTAAAACCTTCTTAAAAAAAAGATTTAATATTGATGATCGTTATTTTCTTGTTGTTGGCAATATTGAGCCAAGAAAAAGACCAAAAGAAATTATTTATGCTTTCAAAAAAATCTTAAAAAAATACCCAAAAACACTTTTGGTTTTTGCTGGACCAAATAAATTAAAACTTAAAGAAGAAAAAAATATTCGGATTTTAGAATACGTGTCTGATGAAGAATTAAACTATCTTTACAACGGTGCTTTGGCTTTGATTTACTTTTCTTTATGTGAAGGCTTTGGTTTACCCTTAGTTGAGGCCCAAAAAACAAAAATACCAATTATCTGTAGTGATATCTCTGTTTTTAAAGAAATTGTACCAAATGGTGCTGTTTTTGTTAAAAACACGAAACAATTAATAAAAAAAATGTATTTTATTTTAAACTTAAATAAAAGAAGAATAAAAAATAAAATTAATTATTACCAAAAAATAAAATTAAAAAATCAATTTAGTTGGATAAAAATAGTAAAAGGAACTATGATCTCAATCTATACCAAACTTATAACTTACTGATCCTTACTTAAAATCGTCTTATCCCTTGCAAATAACAAATTTTCCTATCACTAGGAAATCCATTTTTGTCCTCAAAAAATCCTCAATTGCTTGTTTTGGGTTTTCGACAATTGGTTCACCTTTCAGATTAAAACTGGTATTTAAAAGACAAGGAATACCGGAAATCTCATAAAATCTTTTAATGAGTTTATAATAAATACCATTTTCTTTGTTAACCGTTTCAATCCGGCAGGTGGAATCGGCGTGGACAATAGCAGCAAGTTCTTTACGTTTATTACTCTTAACCTTAAAACAAAAAGTCATAAATGGGGACCAATGATTGTTTTCTGGCACCTCAAAATACTCATGAACTTTTTCCTGAAGAATCGATCCGGCAAATGGACGAAACTGTTCCCGTCTTTTAATGATATTTATTTTAGTTTTCATTGATCTTGGGTTGGGCTTGCATAAAATAGAACGATTACCCAAAGCCCGTGGCCCAAACTCACATCTACCTTGAAACCAACCGATGATTTTTCCCAAAGATAAAAGGCTGGCTACTTTATCAATCAGTTTTTCCTCATCAGTAAATTGTTGATATTTTAATGAGTATTGTTTTAAGTACCTTTCTATTTCTTCTAAGGTATATTCCGAACCAAGCGACAAAATCTGACAAAGACTTTTTTTATTAAAGACAGTCTTTTTATAATAAACAAATAAATCTGCGCCTACTGCTCCACCCGAATCACCAGCCGCCCCAAAAACATAAACATTTTTAAAAGGTGTTTTTTGACAAATCTTCCCATTAGCCAAAGCATTTAAAGCTACCCCTCCAGAAAGACAAAGATTTTCAACTTTGGTATTGGTAATTGAGTAAAGATAAGAAAGCATTTTAAAATAAATCTCTTCGATCTTTGCCTGAATGCTGGCAGCAATATCACCATGCTTTTGAGTAATTTTCTCATCAGGTCTTCTTGCCTTCCCAAAAAGCTTTTCAAAATTTTTATTATACATCTTAAAGCTTTCCCTAAAACCGAAATATTTTAAATTTAATCGAAAACTACCATCATCTTTTGTCTTAATTAATTGATTAATTAAATCAAGATATTTTGGTTTACCATAGGCCACCAAACCCATCAGTTTATACTCATCCTCGTTAACCTTAAAACCTAAAAAGGAAGTAAAGGTTGAATATAAAAGCCCCAAAGAATGGGGAAAGTCAATTTTTTTTAAAAGAGTAATTTCTCCCATGCTTCCTTGCCACAAACCAGTTGTTTGCCATTCACCAACTCCATCAACGGTCAAAATCGCGACTTTTTTAAACGGTGAAGTAAAATAACAACTTGAAGCATGAGAAAGATGATGGGGGATAAAAAATATTTCTCCGTCAAACCCCAATTTTCTTATTTCTAACTCAACTTTTATCTTATAATCCAACCACTCAGGAATCCCTTTTAAAAAAGGCAAAAAAGATTTTGGCCAAGTATCAATAAAGGTTTCAAGAATCCGCTCAAACTTTAAAAGGGGCTTTTCATAATAGGCGATAAAATCAATGTCTTTTGGTTTTAAGTTTTGAGTTTTTAAACAAAAATTGATTGCTCGGTAGGGAAAGCTATTGTCATGTTTTATCCTTGAAAATCGCTCTTCTTCAATCGCCGCTAAAATTTTACCATCTTTTAAAAGACAACAAGCACTATCATGATAATAAGCGGAAATACCCAAGATATACATAAAATTCAGTAAGGAAACTTAAAATCTTCTATATCAAATTTAGTTTTATATGTTTTTTCCCAATAAGAATCTTTTTTTTGTTTTCTTTTTTAAATAATTTATAAATCAATGAAATTAAGCCAAAAATTAAAAAGTAGAACAAAAAAAGAATAACGTCAACAAAAAATAAATTTATTTTTTTAATTAAATTTTTAAATTTAGTAAACATTCTTTTAAATAATTGGATAAATAAATACTGGTAACGGAGAAATCTGAGCGCTTATAATCAAAAGAGCAATAATAATTAAAAATAAAATTATTGGGATAATCCAGATCTTTTTTGATTTTGCGGCTAAAATCAAAAGTTGTTTTATGGTTTCAAGCATAAAAAAGATTATATACCCCTTATACTTGAATTGACAACTTTATGTCATTCCTGACTTTGATCAGGAATCTATAAAATTGTATTGTCAAATTATATAGATTCCCGCTTTCGCGGGAATGACAAAAAATAAGAAAAGTTGCAAACCACAGAGTAAAATGGGTATAAAATACCCTCGACAATTATTTACATTTCCTTTTTGCTTCTAATAAAATTATATTTTATTGGAAGTTTAATTCTAAATAATATGAAATTCAAAAACTTAAAAACTTTCAAAATCAAATTAAAGTTTATTACGATCTTTATCCAAATATAAAATTTTTTATTTCAGGTTCAACCAGTCTATTTATAAGAAAAAAAACCCAAGAAAGTTTGGCTGGAAGAACAATTAATTTTGTTATTAAACCTCTTTCTTTTTTAGAACATCTTAAATTTAAAGAAAAAGACGAACTCTTAAAACGACCGCTTCTTTATAAGCTGGAAATTGAAAAAGAATTCCACGCTTATCTTCAATCTCAGTTTATTGAGACTATTGAAATGGACTCTTTAGAAGAAAAAAAATATTATCTTAATTCAATTATTAAAAAAATTATTTTTGAGGATCTAACAACCTTATTTAACCTCAATAATCCCCAAATTTTATATCAAATTGTTCAATACATTGGCCAAAATCCCGGTGTTATCATTAATAATCTTCACTTATCATCAGAGCTTAAAATCAGCAATAAAACCATTAGTTTATATCTTTCCTATTTAGAAGATAGTTTGTTAATAAAAAAACTTTATAATTTTTCTCGCAATCTTCTTACTTCCCAAAGAAAGTTAAAAAAATATTATCTCGCCTCTCCCTCTTTATCGTTAGCCATAACCGATTTTGTTGATTACGGAAAAATTTTTGAAAATTACTTTATTTCTCAAAATGATTGGCATTATTTTTATCGTGATTCCCTAAAACATGAAGTTGACTTTGTGACAGTCGATAAAAAAAGGAATATTATTCCAATTGAAATTAAATTTAAGAAGGAAGTTAAAAAGGAAGACTTTAAAAACTTAATAATTTTTATGAACAAATACAGACTAAATAAAGCGTATGTTTTTTACTACCAATTAAATAAAAAAATAACAAAAATAAAAAACAAACAACTAATTTTACTACCTTATTTTAATTTAAAAGCTGAAGATTTTTTTTAATAAACGATGTTATCCCTTAACAATAATAAACTCTCCTAAAACCAAATAATTAATTTTCTCAACTCTAGTTCATTTACCTCATTTCCGCTTGACAACCAGCGGAAATTGCGTTAATATAGTAGATATGTATATTCCTCGACTTTTGGAAAAACCAATAATTAATCGGATAAAAACCGATAAAAAAGCCATCATCGTCTATGGTCCTCGTCAGGCAGGAAAAACAACCATTGTCAATGAAATTATTAAAAAACTAAAACTTAAAACTCTATTTATAAACGCTGACCGACGAGAACATATAGAAATCCTATCGAGTCGCGACTTAACCAGAATTAAATCATTAACTTCAGGCTTTAAACTTTTATTAATTGATGAGGCGCAAAGAATTCCAGACATAGGAATTAATCTCAAAATAATGGTTGACAATCTTCCTGATCTTAGAATTGTGGCTACCGGATCATCGTCTTTTGAGTTGGCGAACCGAATCCAAGAATCATTAATCGGTAGAGCCTGGTCTTATTATCTTATGCCTTTATCTTTTGAGGAATTAATCGGTTATTATTCTAAATTTGAGATATCAAATGATAGGTTGGAAGAGATTATGATCTTTGGTTCATACCCGGAAATTTTTCATTATGAAAACGCGAAGCAAAAACAAGAATATTTAGAAGAGCTTATACGCTCATATCTTTATAAAGATGTCTTAGAAATTGCGACCATAAAACACTCGGAAAAAATTAATCAATTATTACAGTTAATTGCCTATCAGATTGGGTCAGAAGTTTCCACCTCAGAAATAAGCAATACCCTTGGAATCAGCCGGGAAGCAGTTAACAGATACATTGACTTGTTGGAAAAATCTTTTGTTCTTTTTAGACTACCCGGATTTTCAAGAAATCTAAGAAAAGAAGTCTCAAAAATGGATAAAATATTTTTTTATGATTTGGGAGTACGCAATGCTGTTATAAATGATTTTAAACCGATGAAAATCCGACCAGATAAAGGTGGAATTTGGGAAAATTTCCTGATCTTAGAAAGAAAAAAATATCTCAATAATCACCGCCTATTCTCTAATCATTATTATTGGCGCGTCCATACTGGTGGTGAGATTGATTATCTTGAAGAAAAGAATGGTAAAATAACCGGATACGAATTTAAATTTAATGAAAAAATTTCCATTCCTCCACCAACTTGGACTAAATATTATCCCGAAGCCGAATATCATACTATTAATCTTAACAACTATCTTCAGTTTATTAGTTAGTTTTAGACACAATAAAACCTCTCTCAAAACTAGATAATCTATTAATCATTTTACTCAACTAAATGCAAACACCACTTGATAAATAGTATTACTTTTTGTAAATCATAATTATGATTTACCCTCGTAAATTTTGGGATTTTTAGAGGAAAATTAGAAAAATTAAGAAAGGATTTAATTTTTAAAGCTAATCATCAATAATCTTCAACTTATTATTATAAAGGCTTAAATCAAAAACCAGCTTATTCCTTATTAATAAAAAACTTCTCCGATAAAGCGCTAGTTAAATTAACGCTCTCAAAAAATTTACATTACTCCCCTCAAAAACTCAAAAATCATCTCGGATAAAACTTGATGACCAAAAGGATTAATCGCTTTTACTTTTTCAAAATAATAAATTTGATTTTGGGAAAAATCTTTTGGGTTAAAGATAAAAACATTCTTGTTTTTTAAAAGTTCTTCTTTGGCAAAATCAGGGATTTCGTAAAGACTAGTAAAAACAACCGGACCTTGATATAAATCAAAAAACTCTTTAATTTTTTCTTTTTGATAACTCTCAACATCGATTTTTTCCTCTTTTATTTTTTTTTGATAGTCTTGCCAAGCCAAACCCCAAGAAGGAAAATACCTTCCTTCTTTTTGATATTTTTTTAATTCCTCCTCTGATTGATTAATCCAACCGTATTTTTCCGTCAATGGCAAAAAAATTTCATTAATTCTTGAAAAATCATTATTCATCCAAATTAATAAATCGGGTTTATGCCTTGCTCCCTGCCTTCGAAACCGCTCCACCTGATAAGCTAAATCAAAACTATGATAAGCTAAATTTATTACCTCAAATTTTTTATTCTTTTCATTTTTTTGACTATTTAACAAATCTTCTAATTTCTCAACCCAATTATCTTTAGTATTCACCAAAAACCCAAAGGCATTACCATCACCAATAACAATTATTCGAAAAACATCTTTTGGTTTTTTTACCTTATGATCAAATCGCTCATTAAAACCTTCATTATTTAAGGTATAGAAAGCTTGATAGGGATCGTTTTTGTCGGTTTTCTCAAATCCTTTTTTTTCTGGGGCTAAGTAATAGCGATAACGACAATAAACAATGTTTTCTTTAAAACAAAAGTTATAAACTTCATCTTCAAAGTTTTTATTCATCCAAAAAACCGTTTTTAAATCGTAAAAGAAATTTAAAAAGTAATCGTCGGCTTTTTTCTTTCCTTCAACTTCTTTCTTAAAGTAATAGGTTTTTTTTAAAGCGTCAAAGGGAGGAAAGCGATTGTTGTCGGTTAATTTTTGGGCAAAAAAAAGAGCTTGTTTTTTCTCGCCTAAATTCTCATAAAAACCAGTTAAAAAAGTTAAGGCTGAAAAAGACAAGGAAGAGTTTTTATAATAACTTTTCGCTAGTTTTTTTGCCGCCATAATTTCCTTTTCGTTAATTTTTTGATTAATAAGCTCTTGATAGGCTTGATGATTAAAAGGAAAAAGATAAAAACCAATTTGACTAAATCCTATTTGAGTAAAAATTAATCCATTAATTTTTAAAAAAATAAAAATTAAAACCAGTAAAGAAAACATGGGGTAAAGATTGGTTAAATTGGCTTTTTTTTCTTTAATTGATAATCCCAAAAGCAAAAACCAAAACAAAAACAGTCCATAAATGGAGTAAGTATAATCGGTTAAAAAATTTAAACTTAAATAAAAAAATAAAAAATAAATTGGCTTTTCTTGATAATTAATACTTTTAATTAAAAGAGATAAAAAAACTAAAAACCAAAAAAAACCAATTAGACCAACCTCAACAAGTAAAGTCAATAGCAAATTCAAGGCCGAATTAACTTGTTGTAAATTTTGCGACACATATTTTTGCGAAGGATAAATATAGTTACCCAAACCCCAACCAAAAAAAGGTTTATCTAAAAATCCTCTAATTCCTTGAAAAAAATACTCAATCCTTCCAGAAAAAAAAGGGCGTGGTTCAAATTTAATAGTTCCTTTAACCCAGGGTAATATTTGATCAATTGGCTTTATCTGATAAATCTCTTTCTGAGTAAAGACAAAAAATAAAAAAACGGTTATCAAAATAGCCAAGTATATTTTTTTTACTGGAAAATTTATTTTTTTATTTTTTAAAAAAATTAGAGTGCTAATAATTAAAAAATCCAAATAAGCCGAACGGGAAAAAGAAAGGATAAAAAATGGTAAAAAAGCAAGAAAGATTAGTAAGTCTTTTTTGTTTTTGCTTTTAATCCAATCATACAAAAGCCAGATTAATATCATCCCCAAAAAATCACCCAAATGATTGTGATTGGGATAAAGCGGAAAAACTAATTGATAGGCGGTTGGAGTAAATATTTCTTTTGGTAAAAGAGAAATTAAACAAAAAATTCCGCTTAAAAATATTAATATTTTTTTTAAGTTTTTTAGAATTTTTTCTTTTTCGTTAAAAGCAATTATTAAAATAAAAAAAGCAGCGATATAAAAAAATAAATGGTCAACAGTATTGATTCGATCAACTGAAAAATAAAAAGAAAAAAAGAAAAAAATAATTAATAAAAAGTAGGAGAAAAAAATTTTTTTAGGTAAAAAAACTACCTCTTTTTTAAACTCTTTCTCAAGGTAATAAAAAGCGGCAATCAATGAATATATAAAAAAAACATAATCCCGACTCAAAATCGTGGTTGCCTCCAGAAAAAAAATCAATAAAAATAGATAAAAACTAATCATATTGACTTGAAAAAATTGTTTTGCTATTCTAATTTTAATGAAAAGCCGTTTGTTTTTTTTAGTGTTTTTATTTTATT
>Ga0129299_1001793_pt1 | contig 14375 bp, 8 predicted proteins | sample ConPoolayeCmetaG_FD_94477 | JGI IMG/M metagenome (GOLD analysis project Ga0129299, IMG submission 94477) | Hot spring microbial mat communities from California, USA to study Microbial Dark Matter (Phase II) - Cone Pool mat layer C metaG ... | reverse complement strand
GCGAGGTGCTGTTCGGCATGAAGATTCGCGAGATCCGCATGCTCGAGGTCTCCCTGCTGCCGGCCAACGGTTCGGACGTTACCCTGAAACTCGGCGAACCCTACGAGTTCGAGGAACGGCCGAATGGATACTGACGCCCCCGCCCCCGCCCCGCCGCCCGCCGAGCAACGCCTGCGGTCCGAGCAGCTCATGTTCGAGCTCGGCAACGCGCTCGTGGAAGACCGCCTGCTGTCCCGCGCGCAGCTCGACGAACTGTCGGCCCGCGCCGCGCTGGTCGGCGAATCGGTGGCCCGGCTGGTCGTGGACAGCGGCCTGGCGCCCGAAACGGAAGTGCTCCGGCGCCTCGCCGCCGTCAGCGGCATTCCGTTCCGCCACATCGCGGAATTCCGCATTGATCCCGCCGCCGTCGCCCGCGTGCCCGCGCGCGTGGCGCTGCGCTACCAGGTCATGCCGCTCGCCATCGAAGGCGGCATGATCCGCCTCGCCATCGCCGACGTGCCGCCGCTGGCGACGGTGGACAGCCTCCGCATGGTCCTCGGCCTGGCGATCGAATGGGTGCTCAGCACGCAACAGGATATCGCCCGCTCGATCAAGCATTATTACGGCCTCGGCGTGGACACGCTCGACGCCATGGGCGAACTCAAGGACGACGAGGAGCCCGTCGCGAGCACCGACGTCGCCGATATCGAGGCGGACGCCGGCATCATCCGGTTCGTCAACCAGATCATCGCCGAAGCGATCCGGATGGACGCCACCGATATCCACTTCGAGCCGTTCGAGGACGACCTGCGGCTGCGTTACCGGATTGACGGCATCCTCCAGAACATCCCGATCCCGAAAAAGGTCAAGCAGGTGCGGCGCGCCGTCGTCTCCTGCATCAAGATCATGGCGGACATGAACATCGCCGAGCGACGGAAGCCGCACGACGGCCGGATCAAAGTCCGCAGCGGCGCCGAGGAATTCGACCTGCGCGTCTCGATCCTGCCCACGCGCTACGGCGAGACCGTCAATCTCCGCATCCTGAACCGCAAGTCCATGTTCATGGACCTGGAGCACCTGGGATTGACGAAGGAGCAGTTGCCGCAAATCGAGTACCTTTCCTCGCTGCCGCACGGCGTCGTGCTGCTGACCGGCCCCACCGGCAGCGGCAAGACGACCACCCTCTATGCCGTCCTCTCGCGGGTGAACACCGCGGACGTCAAGATCATCACCGTCGAGGATCCGATCGAGTACCAGATGCACGGCATCAATCAGATCCAGGTCCACGCGCACATCGGCCTGACGTTCGCGAACATCCTGCGCTCGATCCTCCGTCACGACCCCGACATCATCCTCATCGGCGAGATCCGCGATTCCGAGACCGCCGATATCGCCGTGCGCGCCTCGCTGACCGGCCACCTCGTCTTCAGCACGCTGCACACCAACGACGCGCCGAGCTCCGTGATGCGGCTGGTGGACATGGGCGTCGAGCCGTTCCTGGTCTCTTCGTGCCTGGAAGGGGTGGTGGCGCAACGCCTCGTGCGCCGCATTTGCCCGGCCTGCCGCGAGGAATACACGCCGGACGACGTGGTCGTCGAAGAGATCGCCCGGGCCTGGCCGGACCGGTCGGCCGCGGCCCATTACTGGCGCGGACGCGGATGCCCGGACTGCAACTTCACCGGCTACCGCGGCCGCATCGCGCTGCTGGAAATCATGCTGCTCAACGACGCGATCCGCTCGATGATCGTGCACCAGCGCCCCTCGAACGAGATCAAGGCGCAGGCCATCAAGAACGGCATGATTACGCTGCGGCGCGACGGCTGGGCGCGGGTGCTGGAGGGCGTAACCTCGGTCGAGGAAGTCCTCCGCGTCGCCCGCAAAGACGACTTGCCGATCTGAACGGGGAAGCCCCGCCGCGGGAAAACGCCGTCCGGGCCGGCGTCCGGCGCCCCCCGGCCGCAAACCGCGAAGGGGAGCCGCACCCGCGGGTCGGCCCGGGTCGCAGCTCCCCCTCTCCACGTCACGTCATCGGTCGAACGACCGTCCGGCTATGGCAAGGCCGGGACATCCCGAATGCCGTCGCCGTCGAAATCGCCGGCGAGGTATTGCTGGACGTTGACGGTCGAACCGAGGTTTCCGCCGCCCTGCGCGGCGCCGATGGCGGGACTGGTCGGCGCGAGCGACAGGTCCAGCCGGAAGTTCGTGTTGGTCTTCCAGTTCGCCATGATGGAATACTTCCACGCGAGCCGCTCGTCGCCGGGATCCACGTCCACCCAGTCGCTGCCCTTGGCGGTCACGACCCGCGGCACGCCGTCGAAGTCCACCTCGACGATGTCGCCGACCGCCAGCTGGTCCATGTTGGCCGTCCCGTTATTGCCGATGTAGATCCGGTTGGTGGGGAACGTGTGGTACTTGCCGAAGGCCAGCCGGTAGAACGAGTGCGGGGCGTTCTGGAACTGGGGGCTGGCGTACAGGCTGTTGGCATCCTGCCCGCTCGCCGCCGAGTATTGCGCCAGGGTCATGGACTGATTCCCGTTCCAGCCGACCGGATAGCTGGTCGTGCCGTCCACATGCCAGAACAGGTTGTAATTGCTCTGGTAGCCCATGGTGGCGTTGGCGCCCCAGTGATTTCCCGATTGACCCTTGATGCATATGTTGTTGCGGTAGGTGTAGCCGGTGGCGGTCATCGAGGCGATACCGTAGCCGGGCCAGCACAGCGTGTTGTTCTCCAGCGTGGCATTGTAGGTGTTGCTGTGCCCGAAGATCAGCATGTAGGCGGCCGACCCCAGGATCGTGTTGTTGCGGAACACAATGCCGTCGAGCTGCTCCATCATGTAGCTCTGGCCGGCGTTGAACAGCAGATTGCCTTCGATCGTCAGGTTCGCGATGTTGCCGAAGGTCTGCATGTTGTCCGGGTGGGCCCAGAAGCGATGGCCGTGCACGACGTTGCGCCGCGCCGTGGACCCGGACCCGTTGAGCACGATGCCGTCGGTCCCGTTCATCGCCACCTCGTTCTCCTCGACCAGCACGCCGCCCCGATCGCTGACGGAAATGCCGGTGCCCTCGTTGTCCCAGACGCTGTTGCGCCGATAGACGCCGTTCTCGTTGAAGCGCCCGTAGATGCCGCCGCCGTTGTTCTGATAGACGAGGCAGTTCTGAACGACGATGCCCCCGGGATTCCCGCTCGACCAGCATCCGATGCCGTGGGCGGCGCCGTGCCGGATTTCCAGGCCGTCGAACACCCAGTGGCCCTGGTTGCCCCACTCGATGACGAAGCGGTCCCGGCGCGAGCCTTCCATCAACGCCGTGGCCGGATTGACGCCGCCGACCGGCCAGACATAGACGCGGAAGAGCGTGCCGCTGCCGCTGATGTCCTCCACGGCCCATTCGCCCTCGCGGTCAATGATCTCGACCTTGTTGCGGAGGATGTAGCGGTCGTTGGCGGACGGGGCCGTCCAGGAACTGTTCACCGTCAGCGTGCGCGACACCGCGTCGAACCCCGTGACATTGCGGGTGAACTGCATGGTGCCGGTCAAACGCCAGTAGAAGACCTCGGCGCCGGTCCAATAGTTGCTCGGCTGCACCAGGTTCACGACGTCGGTCAGCGTATTGGTCGTGCCGCCGGTGGCCAGGTACCACCCGACGTTCGGCCAGCGGGCCTTCTCCAGGCTCACGCCGTCCTGTACCAGCCGGGTCGGCCGCCAGCCGATGTCCGTATAATAGATGTCGGGCCAGTTCGGGTTGCCCTTCGCGATCGCCTCCGTCGCCGGCGCCCAACCGACGATGGCGTCGGCGCCGGTCAACACGACCCGTTCGAACGGCTGCGCCATCAGGGTGATTTTGCTGGTGGCGTTCCCGCTGCTGTTCAGCGACACGCGCTCGCGGTAGATGCCCGCCTTGACGACGACCACCTGCCCCGGTTGCCGACCGCTGACGCCCTTCTGCACCGTCTTCCACGGCAGCGCCTCCGTGCCCGGATTGGCGTCGGAGGCCAGGGGGTGATTCTGGTCCACGAAGAAATCGCCCTGGGGCATGACCACGACGCGGACGAAATCGGTGCTGCTGAATCCGTATCCGAACGCCGTCAGCTCGATATCGTGCCGGCCCTGCGGCAGCACGACCTGCGGCGTCGGGCCGGTGGCGATGAGCTGGCCCGCCTTTCGCCAGTAATAGCCCTGGATGCTGCCGGTCGAGGCGGTTCCGTCCAACTGCACGGTCTCGCTGCCGTCGCGGTTCGTATCGTAAACGATGAAGTCAGGCCCGGCGTTGGCGACCGCCGGAACGATCGCGTTCACCGCGCTCGCCGCATAAATGATCGCCTGCCGCGACTTGTAGGTGTCCTGGTCGTAGATCTGCAGCGTGATCCCCATCAACTTGCGCTCCGGATCCAGCGGAATCGGCTGCGCGAAGGTCCAGATGCGCGCCGCGCCGCTGCGGATCGCGGAATAGTCGCTGGTCTGGCCCCAGCGGTAATTCATGGCGAGCGTCGAAACCGCCACGAGGTCCGGGTTGGCGGACGTCGTCGCGGTCAGATCGGGGAACCCCGTCTCCGAAGAGGTCTTCGGAACGCCGGGGGACTCGTAAATCAATACGCGGTCGGTGCCGCCCAGGCCATTGTCGTACTCGGCGTAGATCATCGTCTTGCCGTTGCTGCCGGTGACGAGAAAATTGATGCTCTCGTAATAGGTTTGCTGCGACGCCGGCAGCATCGCCGTCGCCGTGGCCGTCGCCCAACCCTTGAGATTGGAATGCGGACGATAAACCCAGAGGACGTTCGACGCCATCGGCAGCAGGCCCGTGGGCGTCGTCGGTTTCGGAATCTGCACGTACCCGCCGGGCGGTTCGTTCCCCAGCGCGGTGCTCAACTGGAACGTGCCGTACGCGGTCGCGATCGTGCCGTTGTCCGGCAGCCCCACGCCGCCGCCCGGAACCTGGTGCTGCCAGGCGAAGTTCACGCCGGCGCTGGCGAATGAACTGGAATGCTGCCCGAAGACATGGTTCACCATGCGCCGGGCGAGACCCCAATCGCCGCACGGATTGTAAAGATACGCGTGCGCCGACTCCGCATTGCTGATGTAGCCGTCGTAGTTGAATCCCGCCGACAGGTCCAATGGGACCGCATCCTGCCCCATGGCGTATCCACCCAACAAGGTGAATAGGATCGCGCCGACAATCAAACGTCTCATCCTTGATCTCCTGTTCGTTGTGCGTTGCGTTCCGTGCTCCGACCTTCCGTCGCTCGGGCCAGTTCACCGCCTGACCGCAAGCCTTCTCCTTTTCTCCCTTCCTCCTTGCCCCTTGTGAACCGCAGACTTGTCATTTCACGCGTGCGCCAGATCGGCTTTTATGGACGCCAGCTTGACATATTTTAGAAACTGTATTTGTCGCGTCAAGCGTTTTTTTCGATGCTCAGATGCCGGCGGCGGACGGCATTTCTGCTTGGCGCTCGGAGCGGCGCCCGGTCATACTGCGCGCATGGGCGCCGTGGAAACATCCGGGAAAGACGGCGGGCGCAAGGTCGTCGCGACGAACCGCCGGGCGCGGCACGACTATTTCATCCTCGAGACGCTGGAAGCCGGCATCGAGCTGCGGGGCACCGAGGTCAAGTCCGTCCGCGCCGGCGAGGTCAGCCTGGCCGAGAGTTTCGCCGAGCTGGAGAACGGACAGGTCATCCTGCGGGACCTGCACATTCAGCCGTACCGCTGCGGCAACGTGCACAACCACGAGCCGAAACGCCCGCGCCGCCTCCTGCTGCACGGGCGCGAAATCGCCCGGTTGCACGGCCTCTGCGCGGTCAAGGGCCAGGCGCTGATCCCGCTCGACCTCCATCTGCGGCGCGGACTGGTCAAGGTGGAGCTCGGCGTCTGCAAGGGCAAGCATTTCGAGGACAAACGCGAGACCCTGCGACGGCGCGAGGCCGACCGCGAGGCGCGCCGCGCCGTCGCCGAACGGGGGCGGCGATGAATTTCGACCGGCTCGTTGTGGACGGCTACAGCCTGATGCACCGCGCCGGCCCGCCGCCGCGCCGCGACGAGGGCCCCCGTTTCAGCCTCGCGCGCGACGCGCTGGTCCGGCGGCTGGAGCGGCTCGCCGGCCGCCTCGCGTCGCGCATTACGCTGGTGTTCGACGGGCGGGGCGAGCGCGTGGCCGCCGGCGATCTGCCCTCCGGTCCGGTGGAAGTGCTGTTTTCGTCGGGATCGCTGACGGCGGACTCCGTCATCGAGCGCCTGGTGGCCGCGGCGGCGGATCCCGCCCGAATCACCGTGGTCACCTCGGACCGGCGGGAGCGGGAGACCGTCGAGGCGGCCGGCGCGCGCACCGTCTCGTGCGGGGACTTTCTCGCGCTGTGCGAGGCCGCCGAACGCGATCTGGCGCGGGCGCGGGTCGGTCCCGCGGCCAAACGGGCGACGCTCGGCGACGTGTTCCCCGCGTGACGCGGCGTCAGAACGGACGGTGCCAGATATTGCGGAAGCGAACGAGGTCGCCGTGGTCCTGCAACTCGAGCGGCGCCGCCGGCGCGTGCGGGCGATAACTCGCGAGTTTCCGGTGCAGCGTGGGTCCCATCAGCTCCTGATGGATGTGAAGGGGAACCCCGTTGAAGACGACGGTGACGCGGGCCGGCGTGACGAGCCGGTCGCCCTCGAAGCGCGGACCGAACCAGTAGATGTCGTAGGTCTGCCACTCGCCCGGTTTCCGGCACGCGTTGACCATTGGCGGGAACTGGCCGTACAGGGCGCCGGTCGTGCCGTCCGGGTAGGTCAGGTTCTGATAGCAGTCCAAGACCTGGATTTCATACAAACGCAGAATGAAGACCCCGCTGTTGCCGCGGCCCTGGCCTTCGCCTTTGATCACCGTAGGCGCCATCCATTCGACGTGGTAGTGGCCGTCGCCGAGGTCGCGCCGGGTCCAGATGTTGCCGGTCCCCGGCGTCACTTCCATGTAGCCGCTTTCGACCTTCCATTTCGCCGCGCCGTCGCGGCCGGTCCATCCGCTCAAATCGCTCCCATCGAAGAGAACCTGGGCGTCGCTCGGCGGCGCCGTGGGCCGCTCGAACGGCGCGGGCGTGACCACGCGCGGCTGGGGCCGGCGCGGATCATGCACGGTCCAGGAACTTCCGGGCAGAACGGGCGTATCGGTGTAGCCTTGAACGGGTTTGTCGCTCATGTGCGGGCTCCTGATTGAAATGTCGGGGCGTTTGTATCAGCGGCGGTCGCAAAACGCCACGAAATTCGCGCGCGAGCGCGGACCCGCCGGCCGGGGCGGCCGCCCTCAGGGAACCAGCCATCGGGCGGCAATCGCGAAATAGATGGCAACCCCGAGAATGTCCGCGATGGACGTGATCAGCGGGGCGCTGGCCGTCGCCGGGTCCGCGCGGAACCGCGAAAGCAGGAACGGCAACAACAGGCCGATCAGGCTGCTGGCGACGACCGTCGCCGCCATGGCCGCCGCCACGACGACGGCGATGTCCCAGCCGCCCCTCCACCATCCCAGAAGGAAGACGGCGGCGGCCATGGTGACGCCGAGCGCCATCGAAATGCCCAGCTCCCGCAGCGCCAGCCGACCGGCGTCTTTCGGCCCGACGTCGCCCGTGGCCAGCGCCCGAACGACGAGCGTGGCCGATTGCGCGCCCGAATTGCCGCCGCTGTCGATGAGCAGCGGAAGGAAAAAGGCCAGCACCGTGTTCGCGGCGATGAGCTCCTCATAGTGTCCGATGACCGCGCCCGAGGCGAGGTTCACGAACACCAGCGACAACAGCCACCCGAGGCGCCGCCGCGTCAACAGGCCGACCCCCGCCTCGGCGAAGCGCATGCCCAGCGGCGAAACGGTGCCGATGCGATGGAAGTCCTCCGTGGCCGCCTCCTGTTCGACCCGCAACACATCGTCGTGCGTGACGATGCCGATCAGCATCCCTTCCGAGTCCACCACCGGCATGGCGAACAGGTCGTATTTCCGGAATTCCCGAACCGCCGCCTCCCGGTCCAGATCGGCCCGCAAGGCGGCGAATTGCCAGTTCATCAGCGCCTCGACCCGCGTCCCGGGATCGGCGAGAATCACTTGGCGCAACCGGATATCGTCCAGCAGCTTTCCGCGTTCGTCGGTCACGTACAGCATCGCGAGCGTTTCGCTGTTCGCCCCCCACCGCCGCAGGTGATCGAGCACCTGTTCGCGGGTCCATTCGGGGCGAACGCGCACATAGGCCGTCGTCATCAGACGGCCGACGCTGTCGGGGGGATAGTTCAACAACGCGAGCGCGTCGCTCCGCTGGCCTTCGGGCAGCAGCGCCAACAGCCGGCGGGTGACGTGCGCGGGCAGTTCCTCCAGCAGCGCGGTGCGGTCGTCCGGCGTCATCCGTTCGAGAATCGTCCGCGCCTCTTCGCCGGTCATGTGCGTGATCAGCGCGTTTTGCCGCTCGACCGGCAACAGATCGAAAACCTCTCCCGCCAGCTTCCGCGGCAGCAGCCGGAAAAGGATCGTGCCCTCCGCGACGCTGACCGCGTCGAGCAGCTCGACGATGTCCGCGGCCGGCTGTTCGCGCAGAATCCGGTTCAGCGTGGCCCAATCCCGCTGCTCGATCAGTTCGAGAAGGTCCGCCCTCAATGGATCCCGGAGCACCCGGCTCATGGCGCGCCCCCTCCGTGCAGCCAGCGAAGGATGCCGGTGGCGATCGAAAAATAGACCAGGATGCCCGCGATGTCCGCCAGCGACGTGATCAGCGGAGCGCCGGCGGCCGCGGGATCGAAGCCCAAGGCGCGGATGCCCACGGGCAGCAGCAGACCGATCAGGCAGCCCAGCGAAACCGCCGCCAGCATCGCCAGCGCCGTCACCAGACCGACGGTGGCGCCGCCGCGCGCCCAGCCCAGAAAGAACACCGCCAGGCCCATCGCGAGGCCAAGGCAGAGGCCCACGCGCAACTCCCGCGCCAACAGCCGCCAGGCGTCGCGCGGACGGATCTCGCCGAGCGCCAGGGCGCGGATCACCAGCGTCGCGCTCTGCGATCCGGCGTTGCCGCCGCTGCCGATGATCAGCGGCATGAACGTGATCAACACCGCCATGCGCTGAATCAACGCCTCGAACGGCGCCATCGCCGCGCCGGAAAAGACGTTCACGAATACCAGGCCGACCAGCCAGCCGATGCGCTTCTGATACAGCCCCCATGTCGTGGCGCGCCGCAGGCTGCCCTCGATCGGGCGCACCTTGGCCAGTTTGTGAAAGTCCTCGGTGGTTTCCTTTTCCGCCACGTCCAGGATGTCATCAATCGTGACGATCCCCAGCAGCACGCCCTCGGCATCCGTGACGGGCAGGGCGTACGCGTCCAGCCGGGAAAACACCCGCACGGCCTCCTCGCGGTCCTGGAGCGACCGGAGCGCCTGGTCGGGCCGCTGTTCCATCAGTTGCGCCACCGGGGTCTCCGGCTCGGCGAGCAGCAGCCGGCGCAACGAAACGCACGCCGTCAACCGTCCGCGATCGTCCGTCGCGTACAGCGTCGCCATCGTCTCGCTGTCCCGCCCGCGCAGGCGCAGGTGCTCGATGGCCTGCGCCGCGGTCCACTCCGGTCGCACGGTGACATAGGCGGTGGTCATCAGGCGGCCGACGCTGTTTTCGGGATAGCTCAACAGCGTGAGGGTTTCGCGCCGTTGCGCATCGGGGAGCAGGGCGAGCAGCCGCTGGGTGACGCCGGCGGGCAGCTCCTCGAAGAGCGCCGTGCGGTCGTCCGGCGAGAGGCCGGCCAGCAGCGCGCGCACTTCTTCGCCGGCGAGGCTCTCGATCAGCTGGTTCTGGAGATCCGGATCGAGCAGCGAGAACACCTCGTCGGCCAGCGCGCGGGGGAGCAGGCGGAACACGAGAATCCGATCGCGGCGCTTCAAATCGCCGATCAACTCCGCGATCTCGGGGGCGGGCTGCGCCATCAAGAAGGAACGCAGTTCGTTCCACTCCCCCGCCTCGATCATCTCGAGGATTTCCGGTTTCAGCAGATGCGCCAGCAGCACCGTCCCGCTCCCTCTCCCCTTCGCCTGCAATTCGCGCCTCTATCTACCCGTTTCCGCGCGGAATGGGAACCTGCAATCTCCGCGGGCGACGCCGTTGAAACCGCCGCGCGTCGGGCGTAGGCTGTAGCACAGCGAGAAGAATCCCATGCGCCGGAACGCCCAGCTTCGGGCGATGGCCGCGGCGGCCCTGGCAGTGGTCGCCGCGGCGGTCTGGATCGGCCCGATCCATCGGTTCTATTCCCGCCGCAGCGCGGCGGGGGACCGGACAACCGCGCCCCCGCCAGGGGCGGGGCGGTCGGCGGACGCGGATGCGGCGGCGTCCTTCGCGCGTCCGCCGGCGCGACCCGCGCCGACGCCGGCGGCGCCCCGGCCGGCCGGCGGCGCGGCGCGGGCGCCCGCCCCGCGAGTGGAAATCCACGCCGGACACGGCGCGCCGAAGGTCGCGGTTTCGACGTTTCCGGCGCCTGACCTCGATGCGCTGGCGGCGCGGCTGGCGCCGGAGCGGAGGGCGGCCTGGACGGCGTTTCGCGCCGAGTTTCCGGAGGCGGACCTCACCGAGGTGCGGCAACTCCACCGCGCGCTGCTGGCCCGGCGCGCGCGGTATGGGGCGGAATTGACCGACGCCGAACGGGAGGAACATGCCCGCTGGGTCGCCGAGGTCGAGGCTTTGAGCCGAGCGCTCGTGGAGTTGAGGGCGGAGGACCTCGGCCTGCGGCGCGCCGGCGTGACGGCCGACGGCCGCGGATTCTGGCTGGAGGGTTTCGAGAACGCGGCGCCCCGCTATACCTACACCCTCAACGCCAACGCGGCCCTTTCGACCGCCGTGCCGTTCGTCCGCATGAACGCCGCGTTCGATCCCGCGGTCGGCGCGAGCGTCAACGGGGACGGCCTGTACGTCAATGTCAACGATCACGGCACGGTCTATGACGGGAACCCGGAGTTCCAGCTTCCGAACAGCGGCGGCACGCGCATCGTGTACAAGGAAATCTACGACGAAGGCGCGCGCGATCATGCCACGCACGTGGCCGGAACGGTCGGCGCCTGGGGCTACACGGCATCCCTGATGGGCATGGTTCCGCGCGTGTGGGTTCGGGCACACATCCAGCAGTACACCGCCGATATCGCCGAGTTCGGCGCGGCCGCGCCCGGCCAGCGGCATACGACCGTCAACCCCCGCACCGGCGAAATCGAGGCCAAGTCCGTCATCGGCAACACGTCGCTCGGCAACCCCGACATCAACGAAAAGCGCGGCGTGTACACCGACATCAGCGCGTCGTTCGATTCCACGCTGCGCGATTACCCGTATTACCTGCACTTTTATGCGGCCGGCAACAACGGCACCGCCAGCGAAGACACGGCCTACTACACGCTGTGCACCGACACGCAGGTCGCCAAGAACATCCTCACGATCGGGTCGGTCACCGACGTCGCCCGCAACAGCGCCGGCGCCATCACGTCCGGCGGCGACCTGGCCGTCATCAGTTCGCGCGGCCCGACCTATGACGGCCGCATCAAGCCCGACTTTGTCGCCAACGGCACGGGGTTGCTGTCGCCGAACAGCGCAACCGGTTACGGGTCGCTCAGCGGCACCTCGATGGCCTCGCCCAATGCCGCCGGCAGCGCGGCGCTGCTGGTGGATTACATCCGGCGGCGGCTGCCGGGCCATTACTTCCGTTCCTCCACGATTCGCGCGCTGCTGGTCAATTCGGCCGACGATCTCGGCCTGCCGGGGCCCGACTACGCGCACGGCTGGGGCCTGGTGAACGTTTACCGCGCCGCCGCCATCGTCAAACGGCACGCCGAAGACCCGGCCTCGCGGACGGTCGTCGAGGAAACGCTGGCGTCCGGCCAAACCTGGACCGCGGACTACCGCTACGACGGCGCCGGTCCCATCCGCGTCACCATCGCCTGGCTCGATCCGCCCGGCGCCGCGCAGACCCCGGCCACCGCCACGCGCGCCCCGCGCCTGGTCAACGATCTGAACCTGCGGCTCATCGGCCCCGGCGGCGCCGTGCATTACCCCTATGTCATGCCGTTCGTCACCGGCAACGCGACGTATCCGGCCTTCGCCCACGAGTTGCGCAACGCGCCCGCCGAGACGGGCGTCAACACGACGGACAATGTCGAGCAGGTGCTCGTCGCCGCGCCGGCCGCCGGAGATTACACGATCGAGGTGTCCCACGCCGGCCCGCTTGGCGGCGGCAGCCAGCGCTTCTCGCTCGCCGTGTCGGGCATGGCCCGGCCCGGCCCGCTCGACATGTTCATCGCCGCCGTTTCCCCCGCGACCGGAGACGGAACCGACCGCTTTGCGTTGACCGTGAACGGCGGCGATTTTCCGCTCGGCGCGAGCGTATTCCTGCGCCGCGCCGGATCGCCCGACGCCGCCGCCTCCGAGCACGTCGTCACCGGCCAGCGGATTGATTGCCGCGTGGATACCGCGGCGCTGGAGAAAGGCTACTGGGACGTCGTGGTGCGCGCGCCGGACGGAACGGAAGCGACCCTGCCGAACGCCTTCCTGCTCCCGCTGGGCGGCGCGCGGGAGGCGATTTACGAAAACGATTTCGAGTCCGGCGACGCCGGACTCGCGCTCGAAAGCGGCTGGTCGGTCGCGGACCCGGACAAGGGCGCGGTCAACGGGCCGGCGGACGCGGCGCAGGGCGACTTCGCGCTGGTGACGTACGCCGGCGGCAATTACCCGGCGAACGCGGACACCTCCGCGGCGCTGCCCGCGTTCTCCACCGCGGGCTACACGGATGTGCGCGTCGAAATCCAGCGCTGGATCGGCGTGCGCCGCCAGGGCGGCTCCTACGACTACGGCTACGTCGAATACTCCGTCAACGGCGGCGCCTGGACGACGGCGCAGACCCACTCCAACCTGATCGAAACCCGCTGGGCCGCGCGCTCGTATTCGCTGCCCGCGGCCGTCAACGGCCATGCGTCGGTCCGGGTGCGCTTCCGGCTGAAGACGGACGCCAATTACGCATCATTCGGCTGGAATATTGACGACCTGCGCGTCACCGGCTACCGGGCGCTGCTGCATCCGCCGGTCTTCGTCAGCGAGCCGGTCCGCGCGGCGACCGTCGGCGAACCGTATCAGTACATCGTTTCCGCCAGCGACGGCGACACCCTCGGTTCCGGACTGTCCTTCACGGCCGCCGGCCTGCCGCCGGGCATCGGACTGACCGACCACGGCGACGGCACCGCCACGATCGAGGGCGCCCCGACGGCCGCCGGCGAGGCGGCGGTGCGGATCTCGGTGACCGACGGCGCCTATACGACGCACCAGGAGTTCGCGCTGAACGTCCGAAAACGCGCCGCGACCGTCGCGTTATCCGGCCTGGAGCAGACGTACAACGGCGCGCCGCGGCCGATCGGAGTCGAGACGACGCCGCCGGGACTGGCTGTGGACATCACCTACGACGGCGCGGCGACGCCCCCGGCGGCGGCGGGCATCTACGCCGTTCGTGCAACGATCGTTGACCCGAACTACGACGGCGAAGCGCACGACTCGCTCGCCGTGCTCCCCGCGCCGCTGACGCTGGCCGCCGATCCGAAGACCAAGACGGTCGGCGGTCCCGATCCCGAACTGACCTGGCGGATCGCCGCCGGCGAATTGTTCGGCGCCGACGCCGTCGCCGGGGCGCCGGCGCGCGATCCCGGCGAGACGTCCGGCATTTACAACATCCGCCGCGGCACGCTGGACGCCGGACCGAACTATGCGTTGAGCTTCGAGGAGAGCGCGCTGCGCATTCTGACCGACGAAGGCTTCGTGGACGCCAACGGCAATGAAGTGGATGACGCCTGGGAGGTCCGCTACTGGCCCGACGGCCCGGCCCCGGCGACGGTCATCAAGCGCGGCGTCGAAATGCCGCTGCGCGACGTCTTCGTCGCGAATCTCGATCCGTTCGACGACGATTCCTTTTTCGCCATCACGGAGTTCAACGACGCCCGCGAGTTCACGTTCACCACCGCGACGGACCGGTTATACACCGTGGAATGGACGGACCGCCTCGACGACCCGGACGCCTGGCGGCCTCTGACTGGCTGGACGGATGTGCCCGGCACCGGCGCCCCGATGCAGGCGACCGCGCCCGACGGCCCCGCCGTCTTCATCCGGGTTCGGGTCCGGCTGCCGCCGCCCTGACAGACCCCGCGGATTGCGTTGCGGCGCGTATCAGACGACCGCAACGATGGGGCAAACCGAATCGCGTACCGGCGGTTTTTCAGGCGCGGGCCGCCATCGCAAGACCCGCGTGCCGAAAGTGTATTGACGCGGACGCGGGCGTTACATATCGTAATACTCATGCGAACTACAATATTACTGGATGACCGTTTGGGCGAGCAATTGCGCGCGGCGGCGCGAGCTAAAGGACTCAGCTTGAGCGCGTTTCTGGCGGAGGCCGGACG
>Ga0129299_1001790_pt1 | contig 14382 bp, 12 predicted proteins | sample ConPoolayeCmetaG_FD_94477 | JGI IMG/M metagenome (GOLD analysis project Ga0129299, IMG submission 94477) | Hot spring microbial mat communities from California, USA to study Microbial Dark Matter (Phase II) - Cone Pool mat layer C metaG ... | reverse complement strand
GTCTTCAACAGCAGCCGGCCGGCGGTGTTGAGCCTGATCGCCTTCTTTGTCATCGGCATCCTGGTGCTGACGCGGGTCAATGTGGCCGAGGGCCATCGCATCGCCAGGGAAGAGGATGCCCGCCTGGGGCTGGAGTAGGCCCCTGTCGCGGCCGTGGAGGGTAGAGCGATGAATGTCGTCTTCTTTGATGTCGAAACCCAGCGCACCTTTGACGAAGTGGGCGGACGGCACAACACCCGTCGCCTGGGCCTGTCCGTGGCCGTGACCTACTCGACGGACGAGGGGGCCTTTCATCACTACACCGAAGGAACGGTCGCCGATCTGATCGCCCGGCTCAAGGCCGCCGACCGGGTGGTGGGTTTCAACGTCCTGCGCTTCGACTATGAGGTGCTGAGCGCCTACACCGACGAACGGCTGGACCGCCTGCCGACGGTGGATATGCTGGACCATATCTACCGGCGGCTTGGCTTTCGGGTCAGCCTGGACAACCTGGCGGGGGCGACCCTGGGCATAAACAAATCGGCCGATGGCCTGCAGGCGGTGCGCTGGTACAGGGAAGGCCGCATTCAGGAGATCCTCAACTACTGCCAGCAGGATGTGGAGGTGACGCGGCAACTGTACGAATATGGGCAGCAGCACAGGCATCTCAAGTACCGGGACAGGAACTATCGGCTGCAAATGGTGCCGGTCAACTGGTAAATGGGTGGAACGGGCCGGGTCCCAGGGAGTGACTGACCCCTTGTTACCGATCCTTTGTTCCTTATCCTTTACACTGAAACAGGCTGAACCAGCATACCTGGCTCTGCTCCGTTCCGGGGAGTTGAAGCGCCGCGTCGCCCAGGCCTACGCCCGGCTGGAGGCATGCGACCTGTGCGCCCGCGAGTGCGGGGTCAACCGCCGCCTGAGCCGGGAGGGGGCCGGCTGCCGGACCGGCGAGCGGGCCTGGGTGTCCAGCTATGGCCCTCACTTTGGCGAGGAGGACCCCCTGGTGGGCACAGGGGGTTCAGGGACGATCTTTTTTACCTGGTGCAACCTGCGCTGCCAGTATTGCCAGAACTATGACATCAGCCAGATGGGTCAGGGGCACGAGGTGGAACCGGAGGAGCTGGCGCAGATGATGCTCAGCCTGCAAGAGCAGGGCTGTCACAACATCAACCTGGTGTCGCCCAGCCATGTGGTGCCCCAGATCCTGGCCGGGCTGCTCCTCGCTGCCGAAGCGGGGTTACGGCTGCCGCTGGTCTACAACACCGGCGGCTATGACTCCCTCAAAACATTGGCCTTGCTCGACGGTGTGGTGGACATTTACATGCCCGACATGAAATATGCCGATGCCGGGGTGGCCCGCCGCTATTCCAAAATCAGCAACTATCCGGCCGTCAACCAGGCAGCGGTCAAGGAGATGCACCGCCAGGTGGGCGACCTGGTGCTGGACGAGCGGGGCGTGGCCCGACGGGGGCTGCTGGTCCGCCACCTGGTCCTGCCTGAAGGGCTGGCCGGCACGGCCGAGATCGTGCGCTTTTTGCGCGACGAAATCTCGCCCCATACGTATCTCAATGTGATGGCCCAATATCGGCCCTGTTATCGCGCCCATGAACTGCCGCCGCTGAACCGGCCCATCACCAGCCAGGAGTATGCCGAGGCGGTCTGTCTGGCCCGGCAGGCCGGCCTGCGCCTGGACGAGCGACGGCCCCGGCTGTTGTGGCTGTGGAGGTGAAACAATGGCCATGAACCTGTTAAAAGCCATTCCATCGCCCGTGGGTAAGATATTCGAGGAGACCAGGCGTTTGGCCCCGGTGGAACGCCTGACCCTGGCCAGGTTGCTGTTGGAAAGTGTCCTGGCCGACCAACTGGACGCTGATGCCAGTTGGTCGGCCCTGGGCCTGGAGGCGTTCCAACGCGATTGGGACAACGACGAGGATGCCATTTATGACAACTGGAGAGAGCATTATGGCGTTCCGGCGCGGTGATGTGGTTCTCATCCCCTTCCCTTTTGCTGACCTGTCGGCCGCCAAGACGCGACCAGCCGTGGTCGTGAGCAGTGACCTCTACTATGCGATCCGGTCGGAGCTCCTGCTGGCCTTCGTGTCTTCCCAGATAGCCCAGGCAAACCCGATTTTGGATTACATCCTGCATGATTGGGAGGCAGCTGGCTTGCTCAAACCCTCCTTCGTCCGACCCAAGATCGCGGCTATTGGGCCTGCGCTGGTGGCACACCATGTTGGCACCCTCTCCGACCGGGATCTGCAGGAGGTAAACTGGCGTTTGCGACAGGCCCTGGATCTCGCGTGAACCGGCCTGCGCCTGGACGAGCGACGGCCTCGGCTGTTGTGGCTGTGGAGGTGAAACCATTTTTGAACCGAAAGGATCGCTGTGCTTCGCACCATCCTGAACCGCAAACAAACGCAACTGCTCAAGGACGAAAAAGAGGCGCTGGAACGGCTGCAACTGGCCCTGGCCGGCTTTGAGGTCACGCCGGAGGACCAGAAGGCGCTGCAAAAGTCGCTCCATCAACTCGATGAGCTGTTCCTGCTGGTCATTGTCGGTGAGTTCAACAGCGGCAAGTCGGCCTTTATCAACGCCCTGCTGGGCGAGCGCTTCCTGCCCGAAGGGGTGACCCCCACCACCGCCCAGATCCACATCCTGCACCACGGCGACACTCCCGACCAGGAGGTGGTAGAGGAAGGGGTGCTGGCCATCACCCACCCGGCTGAGTTCCTGCGCGAGATCAACCTGGTGGACACCCCCGGCACCAACGCCATCATCCGCCGCCATGAGCAGTTGACCGCCGAGTTTGTGCCCCGCAGCGACCTGGTGGTCTTTGTCACCTCTGCCGACCGGCCCTTCACCGAGAGTGAGCGGGCCTTCATGGAACGCATCCGCGAGTGGGGCAAAAAGGTGGTCATCCTGCTCAACAAAATTGACCTGCTGGAAGAGGCCGAGATCGTCCAGGTGGTGGAGTATATCCGGCAGAATGCCCTGGCCCTGCTGGGCTTTGCCCCTGACCTCTTTCCCGTGTCGGCCCGGCTGGCGCTGCGGGCCAAACAGGCCGAAACCCGCGCCGAGCGCGAGGCGCTGTGGGCAGCCAGCCGCTTCGAGGCGGTGGAGGTCTATATTCTCAAGACGCTGGACCAGAAGAGCCGGGTGCAGCTCAAGCTGCAAAATCCCCTGGGCGTGGGGGAGCGGCTGGCGACCGGCTACCTGGAACTGGCCCGCAACCGCCTGGCCCTCCTGGCCGGCGACTTGAAAGCCATTGAGAATATTGAGAGCCAGCTCGACCTCTATCGCGCCGATATGCAACGCGACTTTCGCTACCGCATGGCCGACATCGAGAAGGTGCTGCTGGCCATGAATAACCGGGGCATGGCCTATTTCGACGAGACGCTGCGCCTGGCCCGCCTCCTGGACCTAGTCAATACCCAACGCATCCGCGGCGAGTTCGAGCGACAGGTGGTGGCCGATACCCCCTACGAGATCGAGCGCGAGGTCCACGCCCTGATTGATTGGCTGGTGGAGAAGGACCTGCGCCAGTGGCAGGCCACCCTGGAATACCTGGAGCGGCACCGGGCCCGGGTCCGTGACCAGGAAGACCGGATCATCGGCCAGGTGGGTGGCCCCTTTGAATACAACCGCCGGGCGCTCCTCGATTCGGTGGGGCGGGCGGCCAAAGAGGTGGTGCTGACCTATGACCGCCAGGCCGAGGCCCGCAAGCTGGCCCTGGGGGTGCGCGACGCGGTGGCCGGGGTCGCCGTGCTGGAGGCGGGAGCTGTGGGGTTGGGGGCGTTGCTGGTGGCCATCCTCCACGGCGCGTTGCTCGATTTTACCGGCCTCCTGTCGGCCGGGGCGCTGGCCATTGTGGGGCTGCTGATCATCCCCGCCAAGCGGCGGCGGGCCAAGAACGAGCTGAACGAAAAACTGGAAACCCTGCGCCAGCAGTTGATGGCCGCCATGGGGGAGGAATTTGAACGGGAGCTGAACCGCAGCCTGCAAAAACTGCGCGAGGCGATCGCCCCCTACACCCGCTTTGTCCGCGCCGAGCAACAAAAACTGGCCCGGATCGAGGGGGAGTTGAGCGCCATCAGCGCCACGCTGGGGCAATTGCGGTCGCGGATTGACAACCTGTAACCCGTCGGTTCGTTGATTTGGAGGAGGGCCATCGCCGTGGAGATCGAGGCCAAATTTGGCATTCCTGACGAGCAAACCTGGCGGCGTTTGCTGGAAACGACCAGCCTGGCCCGCTTCAGCCTGGGGCCGATATCCCTGGCTGAACTCCACGACCGTTACCTGGATACGGCCGGTCGGTCCATCCTGGCCGGAGGCTATGCCTGCCGCCTGCGCCGCCAGGGCGACCGCACCCTGGCGACCCTCAAAGGCCTGGGCGGAGCAGAGGGGGCGATCCACCGCCGGGCAGAATATCAGGTCGAATTGACCGGCCCCCTCCCTCCCCAGGAGTGGCCACCCGGCGAGGCCCGCGACCTGGCTTTGCGCCTGAGCGGCGGCGAGCCGCTCCTCCCCCTCTTTGACCTGGAACAGACCCGCTATGGCCGTCTGGTGTACGACAGGGACCGCCCTGTAGCCGAACTCGCCCTGGACCGGGTCCGCATCTGCCGGGAAGGATCGGGGATCGCCACCTGCCTGGAGCTGGAGGTGGAGCTTTTGCCGGACGGCCGCCAGGAGGAGCTGGCATGTGTGGTCCAGGAACTTCGGGAGGGGTGGGGGCTGGTCCCTGAAAGCCGCTCCAAGTTTGAACGAGGGCTGGCAGCCGTGCAGGCCGGCCGCCTGACCGCCGAGGAACGGGCAGTGGTCGAGCGGCTGACCGGGGAGCGCCCGGCCATCGCCCGCCGCGCCCGCCTGTTGCTGGCCTGGGACGAGGGCCTGCCCCGGACCGAGATCTGCCGGCGTGCCGGCCTGTCGCCCCGCCGTGTCCGCTACTGGTTGAGCGCCTTCCGCCGGCAGCGGCTGGGCATCTTTCCCTCTCACCCTGTGCCGCCCCCCGGCCCCACCCCGGCCCCGACGGTCGAGCTTCTCAAACGGCCGGGCCTCACGCCAGATGACCCGATGGATGAGGCCGGGCGCAAAATCGTTCGTTTCCACTTTCAGCGGATGCTCTCCCACGAGCCGGGCACACGCCTGGGCGAAGAGATCGAGGCCCTGCACGACATGCGCGTCGCCACGCGGCGGATGCGGGCCGCCTTTCGCGTTTTTGGCAACTATTTTGACCCCCAGATCACAGCCCCACTGCTGAAAGGGCTGCGGCGGACCGGGCGGCTGCTGGGCGCAGTGCGGGACCTGGACGTGTTTCGCGCCAGGGTGCAGGCTTATCTGGCCGCACTGCCTGAAGCGGAGCGCGGCGGTCTGGATGGCTTTCTGGCCGTGCTGGAGGAACAGCGCAACGCCGCCAGGCAGGCGATGCTCGCCTACCTGGATGGCCCCAGGTATGCCCGCTTTAAGGAGCGGATGGCCGAGTTCGTCGAGACCGAGGGGTTGGGCAGCCGGCCCATCACCTCTGCTGAAGGCGAACCCCGCCCCTATCGCGTGCGCCACGTCGCCCCGATAGCGATCTACGAACGGCTGGCGGATGTCCGCGCCTACGACGAGTGGGTGAGTGTCCCCAACCCGTCCCTGACCCGGCTGCATGCGCTGCGTATCGCCGGCAAACGGCTGCGCTACACCATCGAGTTCTTCGGGGAGGTGCTGGGGCCGGAGAGCCGGATCCTCATCAGCGAGGTTGTGGCCCTCCAGGATCACCTGGGCGCACTGCAGGACGCCGTCGTCGCCAGTGGCCTGTTGCGCGATTTTCTGGTCTGGGGAAGATGGGGGGGCGATCTGACCGGGCAGCCGCCTCCCGACCGGGCAGCGCCGGTGGTGGCCCCTGGTGTGGCCGCGTACCTGGCCGTCAGACAGGCGGAGATCCAGCAGTTGCTGAGCACCTTCCCCCCGGTCTGGCAGCGGATGATGGCCCCCGAATTCAGCCGGTTGACGGCGGCGATGGTTTCCGGGTTATAGCCCAGGGAGCAGAGGCATCTTCGAGCCATTTACCGCAAAGGAAAGGGTCAACGCCATGCTCGAAAAGATCGATCTGACCCGCAAGCTGCCGAAAGAGGAGTACAAACGGCTGTTGCCTCATCTGCAACGGCGGCTGTACGACCTGGAAAAAGCCTGCTGGGACGCCAGAATCCCCACCATCATCGTCTTCGAGGGATGGGATGCTGCCGGCAAGGGCACCTCTATCAACCTGCTGACCTCACGGCTTGACCCCCGCGGCTTCAAACTCTACCCCATCCAGGCCCCCCGCACCTTCGAGACCCACCTGCCCTGGCTGTGGCGCTTTTGGCTCAAGATCCCCAACTACGGCGAGATGGCGATCTTCGACCGGAGCTGGTACGGTCGGGTGCTGGTCGAGCGGGTGGAAGGCCTGACGCCAGAGGAGGAGTGGCGCAAAGGCTACCGCGACATCGTGGATTTCGAGCGGACCCTGGCCGACGACGGCTATGTGATCATCAAGTTCTTCTTGCACATCAGCCGCCAGGAGCAGGCGCGGCGCTTCAAGATGCTGGAACAAGACCCCCTCAAGAGCTGGCACGTGCAGCCGGAAGATTGGGAACACCACCGCAAGTACGACGAATATGTGATCGCCATTGAAGAGATGCTGGAGCGGACCGACACCGAATGGGGGCCGTGGACCATCGTCGAGGCAACCGACCGGCGCTGGGCACGGGTCAAGATCTTTCAAACCATCATCGGCCGCCTGGAGGAGGCGTTGAAAGACCGGGGCCTGGAGTTGCCGCCGACGGAGGCCGATGACAAAGAAGGGGCTGACAGCGATAGCCTGGATGCGGAACTGAGCGCCGAAGCGGAAGCCCAGGCCGGCGAAGAGTAGGGAGCATCATGCTGGAAACGGTAGATCTGACCAAAAGTCTGAGCAGAGAGGAATATGTCCGCGACCTGATCCGCTACCAGTTACAACTGCGGGCATTGGCGTACCAGCTCTACGTGCACAAGCGCCCGCTGGTGATCGTCTACGAAGGCTGGGATGCCGGCGGCAAAGGGGGTAACATCAAGCGTGTCACCGAGCGGCTGGACCCACGGGGTTATGAGGTCTACCCCATCGCTGCACCCCAGGGGGAAGACAAGACCCACCACTATCTGTATCGCTTCTGGCGTCGCCTCCGCCCCCCTGACGAGAAGCAGATCCTCATCTTTGACCGGAGCTGGTACGGCCGGGTGCTGGTCGAGCGGTTGGAGGGCTTTTGCACCGAAGAGGAATGGAAGCGCGCTTACCGCGAGATCAATGAGTTTGAACGGCAACTGGTGGATTTCGGCACCATTCTGGTCAAATTCTGGATCCACATCAGCAAAGAGGAGCAGTTACGCCGCTTCCAGGAACGCCAGGAAACCCCCTACAAAGCATGGAAGCTGACCGACGAGGACTGGCGCAACCGTGCCAAATGGGACCTGTATGAAGAGGCGGTCAACGACATGTTGCTCAAGACGAGCACGCTGACTGCGCCGTGGACCGTCATCGAGGGCAACTGCAAGTGGTACGCCCGGGTGAAAGCCCTGAAGACGCTGGTGGAGGTGTTGAGCCGCGAGCTCCATTATGTCCCCCCCGATCCTGTGGCACAGGCCCAAAAGGAGGAAAAAGTGGCGAAGGAAGAGAAAGAGGAAAAGAAGAGAGGACCTGGAAAAGAGGAAAAAAAGGTCAAAAAGGATAAGAAGAAGGGCAAGAAGAAGGGCAAGTAACGCTGGCCTACCTGCCTCGCAGGAGCTCAAGCACGGCGCTGAGTTCGGCGGGCAGCGGGGTTTCGAACTCCAGGCGCTGGCCGCTGTGGGGGTGGACAAACTCCAATCGCCAGGCATGGAGGAACTGCCGGGACAGGGGCAGATGTGTCCGTCGCCGGCCATAGACCCGGTCGCCCACCACCGGGTGGCCGATGGCGGCCAGGTGGACGCGGATCTGATGGGTCCGGCCGGTCTTGGGTTCGGCCTCCACCAGGGTATAATCGCCTGCCGCCGGTCCGGAAGGATGGGCAAACTGCTCCAGCACGCGATAGTCGGTGACCGCTTCGCGGCCATCGGGCAGCACCGCGAACCGCTGCCGGTGGCGAGGATCTCGCCCCAGCGGCGCTTCGATGCGCCCCCGGACCGGTTGCAGCAGGCCATCCAGCAGGGCCAGGTAGACCTTGCGCACCTGGCGTGTCTTGAACTGCCGTTGCAGCGCCCGGCGCACCTGTTCCTCCTTGGCTACCAGCAGAAGCCCCGATGTGTCCCGGTCCAGGCGATGGACGATGCCCGGCCGCTCCTGGCCGCTGGTCGCCAGCGCCGGGCAGTGGGCCAGCAGGGCGTTGACCAGCGTCCCGGTGGTGTGCCCCGGTGCGGGATGGACCACCATGCCTGCCGGTTTGTCCACCACCAGCAACCATTCATCCTCATACACCACCGCCAGGGGGATCGCCTCGGCGGTTGGCGCCTGCGGCTCCCCGGTCGGCAGGGAAATGGCCACCACATCGCCCGGTCGAACCCTGTAGCCGGCCTTGACCGGCTCGCCGTTTACAGTGACCTGCCCTTCAGCAATCAGCCGCTGCGCCGCCGAGCGCGACAGCCCTGCTACCCGGTCGGCCAGGAATCGGTCCAGGCGGACCCTGCCTTCCTCACCATGGAGAAGGCACAAAGTACGCTCCTCCATGATGGATGACGAAGGACGAAGGACAGATCGGTCATCGGCCATCGGTCATTTTCTCTGCCCGCCAGAGCGTCCAGGCCAGGATAGCCGCCCCACTGACCACGCACATGTCGGCGACATTCCAGACCGGCCAGATCTTGATGTCGAAAAAGTCGGTCACGTAGGCGTGGGGCAGCGCCGTCCACAGGTTGCCTGTGCTCCGGGCGACAAGACAGGTGGTCCATAGCCGGTCTATGATGTTGCCCAGGTCACCGGCCAGGATGAGGGCGGCGGCCAGGCGTAGCGGCCAGGACCCGACCGGGATGCGGGGGGAATAGAGCAGGATGCCGGCCAGGACCGCCAGGTTGACCAACATGAACACCCATCCCAGCCCTGGGAACCGTCCAAAAGCCACGCCGGTATTCTGCACGTGGGTAAAGGTAAAGAGGCCGGACAGGGCAGGGATGGGAGCCCACGACTCGCCGACGGCCAGATTTTGCCGGACCAGCCATTTGCTTCCCTGGTCCACTGCCAGAAACAAGAGCGCCGGCCCGATCAGCAACGCCCAGTGGTGGAAACGGTTTGCGCGCAACTTTTCGACCTGTGCAGTCAGGTTCCAATTCACCGCAGAGCGCGCCGAGAGCGCAGAGATGTTTTCGACTTGCTCAGCGTCCTCTGCGACCTCAGCGGTGAAAATGGTGCGATGGTGCGGAGCCTCCTGGGCTAATTGCACAGGTGGCAACTTTTCTAGGGTCTAAGCCTCTGCTGGCAGTGGAGGCACAGGGTGGCATAGGGCAGGGCCTTCAGCCGCGCCGGATCGATTTCGTTTCCACACTGCACGCACAGGCCATACTCCCCCTGCCGGAACCGTTCCAGCGCATCGTTGACCTGTTTTAACAGCAACTCCGCATTCCGGTGCAGGGCCAGCTCCTTCGCCTGCTCAAACGCCTCGCTGGCATCGTCGGCCATGTGATTGCCAAGGCCCAGATTGGTCCCGCCCTCGGCATCCATCTGGGCAAGCACCGCCTCCAGCCGCGCCCGCTCACTTTCCAAAAATGCCCGGAGTCTCTCAGGTCTTCTGACTGCCATTCCCCCTCCATACCATCGTTCAAAAGCAACCCCCACCCCGGTATCCTCATATGCGTCAAGTTAAGCGACTCAAGTCGCCCCTCAGGGGCCTGCGCCCGCGCCTTAACTTGATGCCAATGGGGCGGAGCGGCGCTCCACCCCAACCGGCAAGCGGAAGGGAGTATTTTCTATTCTACTCCAAGCTCGAAAATGAGCAAGTCGCTCACCGGGTGGCAGGCTGACGGCCTCCCTACGCCCAGGCAGCGGTCAGCCCACCCTGGGCACCCTCTTGACCCCCAGCGCCAGCGGGTGGCCGTCCAGCCTGAACGATTCCTGCCGGTCCAGATCGCCGGGCAGGGGGCCGGGCTGTAGCGCCACACTCAGCGTCTCGGCCTGGATGTAATCGGCCCACTCCTCCACGACGGCCTTGAGCTCCTCATCGGTCTGGTAGCAGGTGACAATGCGGTCATTGAGTTCAAAGCCGGCCTCTTTGCGCATCGTCTGGATGCGGCGCACCAGATCGCGGGCCAGCCCCTCGCGGGCCAGCTCTGGGGTGAGGGTCACCTCTACGGCCACGACCAGGCCCTTGTCTGCGGCCACCGCGTAGCCTTCACGCCCGCGCAGGCGGACCTCCACCTCCTGCGGCAGCAGCTCCACCGCCGGACCGCCGTCCTCCAGCTCTATGATGGCGCTCAGGCCGGCCTGGAAGCGGCGGGCCAGGGCCGAAGCATCGGCAGCGGCCACAGCCCGGCGCAACAGGGGGAAGCGTTTGCCCAGCCTGGGTCCCAGCAGATTGGGCAACAGGCCGATCTCATACTGCACCAGTTCCGCCTCCCTTTCCGCAAATTCCATCTCCTTTACGTTCAGTTCGTCGGCCACCAGTTCGGACAACGGTCCCAGATCGATTCCCCTTTCGCCGGCATAGACCCGTGCCCGACGGAGCGGCTGGCGCAGCTTGATCCCTGCCGTGCTCCGCGCCGAGCGCCCCAGGGCGGCGACCTGCATCGCCAGAGCCATGCGCGCCAGCAGCCCCTCCTCCACAGCGCTCTCATCAGCGACGGGCCAGTCGCAGTGATGGACACTCTCGGCCGCCGCCTGATCCACCGAGCGGACCAGGTTCTGGTACATGGCTTCGGTCACAAAGGGCACGAACGGGGCCAGGAGCCTGCACAGTGTCACCAAAACATGGTAGAGTGTGGCGTAAGCAGCCTCTTTGTCGGCGTCCTGCTCGCTTTTCCAGAAACGGCGACGGCTGCGGCGCACATACCAGTTGGTCAGGTCGTCCAGGAACGGCTCCAGGACCAGTGTCGCCCCATACGGGTCATAGTCGTCCAACCGCTCTGTCACCGCGGCGATCACCTGATTCAAGCGAGCCACGATCCACCTATCCAACTCAGAGGGCTGACCAGCGGCCTGTGGCCTGGGTTGCCATTGATCCAGGTTGGCATAGGTGACAAAGAAGGAATAGACGTTCCACAAGGGGAGGAGGAAGCGGCGGCGGGTTTCGTCGGCCAACCCATAGCCAAAGAGCAGGTTGGTCTCCGGCTTGTGGGCGCAGTACATCCAACGCATCACATCCACACCCATTGTGTCGGCGGCATCGTTGAACTCGATGGCGTTGCCCCAGCTCTTGTGCATCGGCCGGCCATCTTCGGCCAGGAGGGTGGCGTAGGTCTGGACGGTGCGGAAGGGAGCTCGCCGCTCCATGATGGTGCTCATGGCCAGCATCGAATAGAACCAATTGCGGAACTGCCCTGGGAAGCTTTCGGTGATCAGGTCGGCCGGGAACCATTCCTGCCAGTAAGCGCGGTTGGTACGATATTGCAGGGTGGAATAGGCGACAATCCCGGCGTCGAGCCAGGGGTTGCCCACATCGGGGATGCGGCTGACCTCCGCGCCACACTGCTGGCAGCGGATCTTGACCGCGTCCACATAGGGGCGGTGAGGGGTATGGCCCTCAAACTCCTGCCAGCCGGCGATGGCCCGCGCCTTTAGCTCCGTTTCGCTGCCGATGACGTCGAACCAGCCGCACAGATGGCACTCCCAGATGGGCAACGCCAGGCCGTAGTAGCGTTTTTTCGAGATCATCCAATCATGCATGTTGCGCAGCCAGTCCATCTCGCGTTCAAAGCCAAAGTCAGGGATCCAGCGTGTGCTTTGCAGTGAATCCATGATCTGGTAGCGCAGCCGGGTCGCTTTTTCTTCGGCCGTGACCTGCTCGTAGGGCCTGTCCAGCAGGTCGCCCATGCCGATAAACCACTCATCCACCAGGCGAAAGACCAGCTCGCTCTGGCAGCGCCAGCAGACCGGGTAGCGGTGGGTGTAATCCTCCAGACGGTAGAGGAGGCCCTTTTGCGCCAGGTTGTCAAAGATGGGCCGGGCCGAACCGTAGACGTTCAGGCCGGTCAGCCACCCGAATCCGTCGAGAAAGAGGCCGTTCTCGTCCAGCGGGGCAATGGCTGGCAGGCCCAGCTCTTTGCCCAGTTGAAAGTCCTCTGCGCCGCAGCCGGGGGCGATGTGCACGATGCCGGTGCCCTCCGCCTCCCCCACCAGGTCCCACAGGATGACCCGATGCGCCGCCGCCGAACCGCTCTGCTGCTGGGCCGGCAGTTCGTCAAAGGGGCCATCATAGCTCCACCCGGCCAGGGCAACGCCCGGCTTTTCGTCTAGAAGGGTGTATGGGCCGCGCAGAGCATTGTCCAACGCTCCCTTGCTCAGCCAGAAGCGGCGCCCCTGCTGCTCTGCCAGGACATAGGGCAGGTCGGGATGGACCGCCGCTGCCACGTTGCTGGTCAGCGTCCAGGGGGTGGTCGTCCACACCAGCAGGTCTTCGCCGGGGCGGTTGCGCAGTGGAAAGCGCAAAAAGATGCTGGGGTGGGTCAATTCCTGATAGCCCTCGGTGACGATCTCGTGCTGGCTGATGCCGGTGCCACAGCGGGGGCACCAGGGCATCACGTCGGTCCCTTTGTAGATCCAGCCGTTTTCGTGGCATTTTTTCAGGGCAGCCCAGATGGTGTAGTTGTTTTCATCGCTGAAGGTAAAGTAACTGCCGCCCAGCTCCGGCAGGCCCAGCCGCCCGACGATCTGTTCCACCGTGCCGGTCACCGGACCCAGGGGTCCCTCGACCGTGATCACCTGAAGCGGGTTGTGAGCCATCTTGGCTTTCAGGTCGCGGAGGAAGGCCGGGTCATTCCAGTCCATCCAGTAGCCCAGGCGGATTGACTGCTCCGTCTGCACGGCCGAGAACTCGAGCACCCGCTGTTTGCACAGGTTGACAAACTCGGCCAGGCCGTAGGCTTCAATGTCCTTTTTGCTCTTGAAGCCCATGTCCCGTTCCACATTGACCTCGACCCACAGCCCCTGACAGTCAAAACCGTTCTGCCAGCGCTGGTCGTAGCCGCGCATCGCCTTGTAGCGCAGGAACAGGTCTTTGTAGGTGCGCCCCCAGGCATGGTGCACACCCATCGGATTGTTGGCGGTGATGGGGCCGTCAATAAAGGAGAATTTCTTGCGCCCTCTATTCTTTTGCTGAAGTTTATGGAAGGCGTCGCTGCGCTTCCAAAAGTCGAGCACCTGGTGCTCCAACTGGACAAAATCTACCTGATTGGGTACCGGTTCAAACATGATTCTCCCCTGTCTTGTATGGATTCCACTGCAACGCCGGTTTATTCTGCTCTCGTTCGTAAAAGGCCACCAGTTCGTTGAGCAGCGTCTCCAGGCTCAGGCTGCTGGGGGCTGGCTGGCCATCTGGCTCTACCGGCTGAAGCGCCGGCGTGGGGACTGAAAGGCCCTCAAAAGTCCACCTGGCCCCGGACCGTTCCAGCTTTTGCAGGCGTGGCAACAGGGGAGCCAGGTCAACGCGGGGCATCACCGGTCGGCTGACAAACTGCACCCACGACTCGTAGCGATAGCGCAGCAGGTAAAAGCCGCCGGGCAACGCTGTCAACACCCGCAGGCGTTGGGTGCTGTTGTAGAGCACCATGGGGTGCAACCATTCAGGGGCCTGGGCCACCGCCAGGTCCACGTGGGGGATCTCGCGCAGTTCAACCTGTCCGGTGACCATCGCCGTCTTGCTTTTGAGCATGGCCGACCACTCGGCATCCCAGTAGGGGCCATACCGTTCGGTGTCGTGGAAAAAGCCCTCCAGCAGCGGCAGCAGGGCCTGGTAGCGGGCACTGCCGGCCTGGTCCTCCCCCTGGAGTTTGCCGGCCAGCGGCGAGGTATGGGGATCGGCATAGCTGCGGATGGTGAACACCACTTTGGCCGCCTGGGGCCGGCGATAGGTGCTGAAATCGCCAGCCGTGGCCACATCTATCAGCAGGTCCCGTTGCCTGGCAGCCAGGTCGGGGTGGAGCATGGCCCATACCGCGCACAGCCCATCTTCGTCAAAGTGGTTGTTCGACACGGCACGGACGCGGGGCGCATACCGCTTCTGTGCTCCTGGCGTGGCCAGATAGTTGAGCACCATCTCGGTGCTGGTGTCGGCACGGAACTCGGCCGGGGAGTTGCTGCCCGGCCAGTGGCTCAACGTCAGGACCGTATCCGCTTGGGCCGCCCCATCCACAATGATATGGGGCAGGCCACTCAATTTGGAATAGGGCACATACTTCACGCCATTCCCTCCTCCGTGTGTCCGCCGGACGATCGTCCGGCGG
>Ga0129299_1001789_pt1 | contig 14385 bp, 9 predicted proteins | sample ConPoolayeCmetaG_FD_94477 | JGI IMG/M metagenome (GOLD analysis project Ga0129299, IMG submission 94477) | Hot spring microbial mat communities from California, USA to study Microbial Dark Matter (Phase II) - Cone Pool mat layer C metaG ... | reverse complement strand
CCTCCATTTGCAGGTTCGGGCGCGGCCAGGCCCGGGCGCAGCGGGCGGCCGCACCCTTTCCAAGCGAAGCTTTCAGGCTGCTTCGCGCAGCACTTCCAGGAATGTCCGCGCCGCCGCCGTCAGGACTTTCCGGCGGCGCTGCAATACGCCCAGCGGGCGCGTGAGCGGCTCTTCCAGCCGAACCGCCACCAGCCGGCCTTCCGCCACATCCGTGGATAACATCGGCAGCGGCAGGATGGAAACGGCGGGCTCGATCCGCAGCGCTTCCTTCATGCTCTGGATATTGTCGAAGCGCAGCGGCACCTGCACGCGCACCCCGTGCTCGCGCAGGAACCGCTCGATCTCGCGGCTGATCGGCAGGTCTTCGTCGAAGCCGATGAATGGCTCGCCCGACAATTGCGCCACCCGGATGGATTTGAGCCGGGCGAAGCGGTGCCGGGGGTTGCACGCCACCACCATCGGCTCCTCCCGCCACGGCGCTGCGGCTACTTCGCGCGTCGAGGAGGGATAGCTGACCAGCCCCAGATCCACACGGTCCTCGGCCACCGCCTGGTACACCTTTTCCGGGCGCAGGTAGCTGACTTCGATCCGCACCCCGGGCATGCGCCGGCGGAACTCCTCTTCGAGTTTCGTCATCTCGCCCAGGCCGACTGAATAAATCGCCGCCACGCGCACCACGCTGTTGCGCTCCGTCTTCAACTCCTCAAGTTGCGCCATCAAATCCTGCCGGCGCCGCAATACATCGCGCGCGAAGTCGAACAGGAGTTGCCCGGCGGGCAACACGTTGAGCGGGCGGCGCGAGCGGTCCAGCAGCGCGACGCCCAGCCGGCGCTCCAGCTCCTGCACCGTCTGGCTGGCCGCCGACTGTGTCAGCCCGTTCAGCGCCGCTCCCCGGCTGATGCTGCGCGACTGGGCGATGTCTTTGAATAACTGGAGCTGGTCGAGATCCATGCCTCCCTTGTTTCTAGCATAAGAAAAAGCGATAAAACAACCCGCAAATTTCAGCTTGACTAATTCTCCAAGGAGCCCTATACTGAGGTTTCTCCCCGATCGAGACCGGTGATGCCACCCATGTATCCAAACGCTGAGAGCCGTTCCATACCCGCGCTGCCCGAGGCGCAGGGGCTTTACGATCCCAGGCAGGAGCACGATGCGTGCGGGATCGGGTTCGTGGTGAACACGTCGGGCGCCCGCTCGCACGACATCATCCTCAAGGGCATCCAGATCCTGCTGAACCTGACGCATCGCGGCGCCTGCGGCTGCGATCCGGAGACGGGCGACGGCGCGGGCGTGATGATTCAGGTGCCGCATGAGTTTTTCCAAAAGGAGTGCGACCGGCTCGGTTTCGGGCTGCCCGCGCGCGGCAGCTATGGCGCAGGGCTCGTGTTTCTGCCGGTGGAGCCGCACCCGCGGCTGATCTGCGAAGGCATCTTCGAGCGGGTCATCCGCGAAGAGGGGCTCTCGCTGCTCGGCTGGCGGGACACGCCCGTGGACATTGAGGCCATCGGGCGCGTGGCGCGCGCGTCGCAGCCCTACATTGAGCAGGTCTTCGTCGGCTGCCCCGCCGGGATGGACCAGGACGCGTTCGAGCGCAAGCTCTATGTCGTGCGACGGCGCGTGGAGCGCGAGGTGGCGGCGTCGCAGGATCTGGACGCGCGCGACAAGGCGTTCTTCTATGTGCCCTCGCTGTCTTCTCGCACCATCGTTTACAAAGGACTTCTGCTGGCGCCGCAGATCCCGCGCTTCTTCGGCGACCTGGCGGACCCGGATTGCCTCAGCGCCTTCTGCATGGTGCATCAGCGCTTCTCCACCAACACGTTCCCCACGTGGCAGCTGGCGCATCCGTTCCGCTACCTCTGCCACAACGGCGAAATCAACACCGTGCGCGGCAACGCCGCGTGGATGGCGGCGCGGCAGCCGATTCTCGAATCGCCCCTGTTCGGCAAGGACATCAAGAAGCTGCTGCCCATCATCGGGCCGGGGCTGTCGGACTCGGCGACGCTGGATGCGGTGGTGGAACTGCTCACGCTCTCCGGGCGCTCCCTGCCGCACGTGATGGCGATGCTGATTCCGGAGGCGTGGGACTCCGACCCGACGATGAGCCCGGAAAAACGGGCTTTCTACGAATACCACGCTTCGCTGATGGAGCCTTGGGACGGCCCGGCGGCGGTGGCTTTCTGCGACGGCCGCATGATCGGCGCCACGCTGGACCGCAACGGGCTGCGGCCCGCGCGGTATCTGGTGACGAAGGACGGCCTGCTGGTGATGGCTTCCGAGACCGGCGTGCTGCCCATTCCGCCGGAAGAGGTCGCCTACAAGGGCCGCCTGCAGCCGGGCCGCATGCTGCTGGTGGACATCGAACAGGGCCGCCTTGTGCCCGACGAAGAGATCAAGAGCACGCTGGCTTCGCGCCAGCCATACGGAAAGTGGATCGAGGAGCAGCAGATCAAACTCGAAAACCTGCCCGAGCCTCCGCGCGTCCACCTGGCCGATCATGACACCGTGCTGTTGCGGCAGCGCTGCTTCGGCTACACGGAAGAGGACCTGGCGCGCATCCTGGTCCCCATGGCGGAGAAGGGCGAGGAGCCCATCGGCTCGATGGGGACGGATACCCCGCTGGCGTGCCTGTCGGACCGCCCGCAGCCGCTGTTCCACTACTTCAAGCAGCTCTTCGCGCAGGTGACCAACCCGCCGATCGACCCGATCCGCGAAGAGCTGGTCATGTCGCTCACGTCCTATCTCGGCACCGAGCGCAACATCCTGGACGAGACGCCGCAGCACGCGCACACGCTGAAGCTCGAGCAGCCCATTCTGACCAACCGGGATCTCGAGAAGCTGCGCCGCGTGTCCATGGGCGATTTTCTCGCCACCACGCTGCACATGCTCTACCGCGTCGACGGCGGCGCGAAGGAGCTGGAGCGCTCGCTCGACGGGCTGTGCCGCCGCGCCTCGCTGGCCATCAAGCAGGGCTACACGGTGCTGATCCTGTCCGACCGCGGCATCGACGAGGAACTCGCGCCCATTCCTTCGCTGCTGGCTCTCTCCGCCGTGCATAACCACCTGGTGCGCGAAGGCACGCGCACGCAGGTCTGCCTGATCATCGAGTCCGGCGAGCCGCGCGAAGTGATGCACTTCTGCCTGCTGATCGGCTACGGCGCCTCCGCCGTCAATCCGTATCTGGCCATCGAGACGCTGGAGAACCTCGCCGAGCGCGGGTTGCTGCCCGACGGGCTGACCTTCGAGCAGGCGCTGCGCAATTACAAGAAGTCGGTCAAGAAGGGCCTGCTCAAGGTCTTTTCGAAGATGGGCATCTCGACGCTGCAGTCCTACCGCGGCGCGCAGATCTTCGAGGCGATCGGGCTCAGCAGCGCGCTGGTCGAGAAATACTTCACCGGCACGCCCTCCCGCATCGAGGGCATCGGCATGGATGTGATCGCCGAAGAGGTGCGCCGCAAGCACGCCTTCGCCTTCACGCCGGTGACAGAATCGGAGACCGAACTCGACGTCGGCGGGCAGTATCATTACCGCGCCCGCGGCGAATATCACCTGCTGAACCCGCACACCATCTCCCGGGTGCAGCACGCCATCCGGCTCAACAGTTGGGAGACGTATCAGGAGTTCGCCGAACACATCAACAACCAGAACCGGCGCCTGTGCACGCTGCGCGGGCTGATGGAGTTCCGGTGGGCGGACAAGCCGCTGGATGTGGGCGAAGTGGAGCCCGCCGGCGAGATCGTGAAGCGGTTCGCCACGGGCGCGATGAGCTTTGGCTCGATCTCGAAGGAAGCGCACGAAACGCTGGCCATCGCCATGAACCGCATCGGCGGAAAATCGAACACCGGCGAAGGCGGCGAAGACGAAGCCCGCTACCTGCCGCTGCCCAATGGCGACAGCCTGCGCTCCGCCATCAAGCAGGTGGCCAGCGGGCGGTTCGGCGTCACCGCCACGTATCTCGTCAACGCCGACGAAATCCAGATCAAGATCGCGCAGGGCGCCAAGCCCGGCGAAGGCGGGCAGTTGCCCGGGCACAAGGTGGACGAAGTGATCGCACGCGTGCGCCACTCGACGCCTGGCGTGGGGTTGATCTCTCCGCCGCCGCACCACGACATTTACTCGATCGAGGACCTGGCGCAACTGATCTACGACCTGAAAAATGTGAACCCTCAGGCGCGCATCTCGGTGAAGCTGGTGAGCGAGGTGGGCGTGGGCACGGTGGCGGCGGGCGTGGCCAAGGCGCACGCCGACATGGTGCTGATCTCGGGCGACTCGGGCGGCACCGGCGCCTCGCCGCTGACATCCATCAAGCACGCGGGCACGCCGTGGGAGCTGGGACTGGCCGAGACGCAGCAGGTGCTGGTGATGAACGACCTGCGCTCGCGCATCCGCGTGCAGACCGACGGCAAGCTGCAGACGGGGCGCGACGTCGCCATCGCCGCGCTGCTCGGGGCCGAAGAGTTCGGCTTCTCGACGATGCCGCTGATCGCCATGGGATGCATCATGATGCGCAAGTGCCACCTGAACACCTGTCCGGTGGGCATTGCGACGCAGGATCCCGAGCTGAGGAAGAAGTTCCAGGGCAAGCCGGAGGACGTGATCCGGTACTTCTTCTTCGTGGCCGAGGAACTGCGGCAGATCATGGCGAAGCTCGGCTTCCGAACCGTGGACGAAATGGTGGGCAGAGTGGACCGGCTTGAAATGAAGCCCGCCATCGACCACTGGAAAGCGCGCGGCATCGACCTGAGCCAGATCCTCTACAACCCGCCTGCGCCCTCGCGCGTGGCGCGGCGTTGCGTGATCGCGCAGGACCACGGGCTGGAGCAGGCGCTCGACCACAAGATCCTCGAGCAGGTGCGGCCGGCGATCGAGAACCTGCAGCCGGTGGAGTTCCACTTCCCCATCAAGAACGTGCACCGCACGGTGGGAGCGATGCTGTCGGGCGAGATCGCGCGCCGCCACGGGTCGCAGGGTTTGCCGGACGACACGATACGGCTGCGGTTTTCGGGCAGCGCGGGGCAGTCCTTCGGGGCGTTTCTCGCCAGGGGCGTGACGCTCGTGCTCGAGGGCGATGCGAACGACTATGTCGGCAAGGGGCTGTCGGGCGGCAAGGTGGTGGTGTTCCCGCCGCGCGGCTCGACATTCGTGCCCGAGGACAACATCATCGTGGGCAACGTGGTGCTGTACGGCGCCACCAGCGGACACCTTTTCGTCAACGGCATGGCGGGCGAGCGCTTCGCCGTGCGCAACTCGGGCGCCACCGCGGTGGTCGAGGGCGTCGGCGATCACGGCTGCGAGTATATGACCAAGGGGCTTGTCGTCGTGCTCGGGCGCACGGGCAAGAACTTCGCCGCGGGCATGAGCGGCGGCATTGCTTTCGTGCTCGACGAGACAGGCGATTTCCGCAAGGTGCTGTGCAACCGGGCGAGCGTGGATCTGGATCCCATGATCGATCCGAAGGATGTGGACCTGGTGCGGTCGCTGGTAGAGCAACACCACAAAGAGACAGGCAGCCCGCGCGCTGCGTGGATCCTGCAGAACTGGTATGCGATGCTGCCGCACTTTGTGAAGGTGTTCCCGCACGAATACAAGCGCGTGCTCGGCGTGCCGCGCGCGTCGGATACGCCGCGCATCACGCTCACGCGACCCGTGGCGCCGCAGGAGGCACTGGTGCGATGATGCGGTTTTCTCTGAAGTTGGCTCTTCGGGAGGTTTCGCGTGGGTAAGCCGACGGGCTTCATGGAATACGAGAGGGAGACGTTCGGGCGGCGCCCGGTGGAGGAGCGCGTCCGCGACTGGTTCGAAGTGTACGTGCCGCTGGGGGACGACCGCGTGCGCAAGCAGGGCGCGCGGTGCATGGACTGCGGCGTGCCGTTCTGCCACACGGGCTGTCCGCTGACGAATCTGATTCCCGACTGGAACGATCTCGTCTATAAGGGGCGCTGGCGCGAAGCGATCCGCGAGCTGCACGCGACCAACAATTTCCCGGAGTTCACCTCGCGCATCTGCCCGGCGCCCTGCGAGGCGTCCTGCGTGCTGGGCATCAACGAGCCGCCGGTCTCGATCAAGTTGATCGAGCGCGCCATTATCGACCGCGCGTGGGCGGAGGGCTGGATTCTGCCCGAGCCCCCGCTGGAGCGCACGGGCAAGCGCGTGGCGGTTGTCGGCTCCGGCCCCGCCGGGCTTGCCGCCGCGCAGCAACTGGCGCGCAAGGGCCATCTGGTGACGGTGTTCGAGAAAGCCGACCGCATCGGCGGGCTGCTGCGCTACGGCATCCCGGACTTCAAGATGGAAAAGCACCACATCGACCGGCGCATGGCGCAGATGGAGGCCGAGGGCGTCACCTTCCGCACGCGGTGCCATGTGGGCGTGGACGTGACGGTGGAAGAGTTGCGGCGCCAGTTCCATGCCATTGTGCTGACGGGCGGCGCCGAACAGCCACGCGACCTTCGCGTGCCGGGGCGCGAACTCAAGGGCATCCACTTCGCCATGGAATTCCTGCCCCTGAACAACAAGCGCAACGCGGGCGACAGCATCCCCGATGAGCAGTGGATCTCCGCGGCGGGCAAGAACGTAATCATCATCGGCGGCGGCGACACCGGCGCTGACTGCCTGGGCACGTCCATCCGCCACGGGTCGAAGTCGATCCGGCAGTTCGAGATCATGCCCATGCCGCCGTCCGAGCGCAGCCCGCAGACGCCGTGGCCGCTGTGGCCGTACCAGTTGCGCAACGAGACGTCGCACGAGGAGGGCGGCGAGCGGATCTGGAGCATCTCGACGCTCGAGTTTCTCGGCGATGAAAACGGCCATGTGCGCGCGCTGCGCACGACGCGCGTGGGCCCGCCGCCGAAGTTCGAGCCGCTGCCGGGCACCGAGGAAATTTATGAAGCGGAACTGGTGCTGCTGGCGATGGGCTTCACGGGACCGGTGAGGAACGGGCTGATCGAGCAGCTCGGCGTCGAGTTGGATGCGCGCGGCAACGTGAAGGCGGATGAGAAGTTCATGACCTCCGTGCCTGGGGTGTTCACAGCGGGTGATATGCGCCGCGGCCAGTCGCTGGTGGTGTGGGCCATCGCCGAAGGCCGCAAGGCGGCGGAAGGCGTGCACGAGTGGCTGATGAGCCAGCCGGTGCCGGAGGTGTGAGCGGCGGGGTCAGCCTCTCCCGCGCGCAACGCCGGCGCGGCCGCTGCCGGATGCGGAAGCCGGCGCCGCCCGGCGAGGAGCTTTCTTCTTGTCTGTTGCGGCGCGCTTGCCAGCGAGGGCCCTCAGCCGCAGCCAGTTCTGATGTGCGGTTTCCGGGTCTGTTTTGAGCCGGATCAGGTCGCTGCTGCTCTTGTCCGGCAGCACGCCTTTCTCCCAGCGCTTGACGCTCGCCTCGCCAACGCCGAGGTAGTTGGCAAACCCGCGCTGGCTCATTTGCAGGCGCTCGCGCGCGGCCCGGATCTCCTCCGCCGAAAGAATGCCCTCGAGCCGGCGGTATGTCTCATCGACAAGGCGGCCGTGTTCCGCGGCATGATCCAGAGGGATGGTAATGAAACCGCAATGACTGCACACGTTCACCTCGTCCTCGACCTCGAAACGGACTCCGCGGATCTCATGCGGCACTTTCACCCGCTTCCTCTGCATGCGTCCTTTTCCGCAATCCACGCACTTCATCGGGTACCCTCTCTTTCAATAATCCGCAGGGTGAAACGAGTACAAAACTACTGTCGGTCGTTTCCCTTCGAGACGGAACTTCAGGTACATCTTCCGCCTGAACCTCGCTGAATCCCACACGAACGCGTGGCTCGGAGGATCCCAGGATTCTTTCACGGGCCGGGAATCCGACATCCGGATTTCTCTCGCAGCATCCAGGACAGCCGCCATCACTTCTCCAAGAGCCAGATCCAGCTCGTGCAGCCGATCCTGGATTCGTGGATGCAATTCCACATAGCCTTTCTCGACCGCGAGAAGAAACCGGCCGAGGGCCGTTTCAGCCCGCCCGGCATCCGGATGCTTCCTTCGGGGGCGTCTCACTGCCCGCCCCCTCTGGTATCATTTGATACCAAATTCAGCTCCGCGTCAAGCTTGAGCATCAGTAACACGTTGAAAATACAACAAAAATAATCCCGTGTACCCACGGACGGCACCGCTGGCGGCAAGCCGCTTCTGCGAGGCCGCCACACGCACGTTGGTGTCAAAGATATCATCGGGCGTCCCAGGCATCCATCACCGTGAACAGCGCCGAAGGGGCCGATTCACGCCCGCAAAGCCTCGCAGCGGCTCACTCAAGCAGATGCGGATAGGCCGCCATCACGCGGTCGATCTCTTCCATCTGCCCCGGCGAGAGGTCTTCGTGCGGGTCAAGGCACGCCCGTGACGCCATGCGCCCTTGCCTCACCAGCACCTCGTGGATGCCGGCGATGCAGCCGCGGAAGCCGTTGGCGGCGTCGAACAGCGCGGCGTTCAGGTCGGTGAGCTGCGCGCCGAGAGAGAGCAGCAGCGACGGGTTCTGCCCCTCGTGGATGCGGCGCAGCAGGGCGACGGCGCTTTTCGTCCCCACCGCCCACTGCCCGAGCAACCCGCCGCGAATGCGGAGGGCCACGCCGCCGAAGTGGAACGGGGTGAGCAGATCTGCGACGATGTTGTCGTCGTTGCCCGTGTAGAGCGCGATCTCGCGCGCGCGGCCGGATTCAGCCACGGCGCGGACAACGTCGATCGTTTGATACCGGTTGAACGGCGCGATCTTGATCGCCACGAGGCACTCCAGCTCCGCGGCGCGCCGCCAGAATTCATACGGCAGCACGCGCCCGCCAACCGCCGGTTGCAGGTAAAAGCCGAACACGGGCAGCACGCGCCCCACCTCGGCGATGTGCGCCACCAGTTGGTCGATGCTCGCCTCCTTCAGCGCGGACAGCGAAACCAGTCCGCAGTGATAGCCGAGCGAGCGGGCCAGCTCCGCCTCCCGCAGCGCCTGCGGCGTCGCGCCGCAGATGCCGGCCACCAGCACGGCGTCTGTGCCGCGCGCCTCTTCGGCGGCGGCGCGCAAGACAGGCTCCAACAGGTCGTGCTCCGGCGCGCGGATCGCAAACTGCGTCGTGTGCACGGCCACGGCCAGGCCGCCGGCGCCCGAGTCCAGGTAATAGCGCGTGAGCGCGCGCTGGCGCTCCTCGTCAAAACGGCGGCCGGGCGTGAGACACAGCGGATGGGCAGGGATGACGAGACCCTGCCGCAGACGTTCGAGCCAGGACATGATTCAGAACTTTCCCTCGCGCATTTCAAAGTGGGTCGGCTTGCCGTGAATCGTGCCACCCCGCAGGATCCAGGCGGCGACCAGGTCAATCAGGTCCAGCGCCTTCAGCGACGGCAAGCCGAACAGGCGGTGGCAGAGCGAAGCGTTGCTGAGCAGCGCCGTGGGGTGTTCGGCGCCCGTGAAGCGCGGTTCCACGCCGAACCTCCTGCCGAACTCGCGGGCGATGTCGCGGACGCGCAGCGTCTCCGGACCGGTGAGATTCAGGATGAACGGCGGCGATTCCGCCCGGTGGAGAGATCGCAGCGCGACCGAATTCGCGTCCCCCTGCCAGATGATGTTCACGTGGCCCATGTTCAGGTCCACGGGCTGCTTGTCGCGGACTTTGAGGGCGATGTCGACCAGCACGCCGTAGCGCAGCTCGACGGCATAGTTCAGCCGCAGCAGCGCCACCGGGGTGCCGTAGGTTCTCGAGACATAATCGAACAAACGCTCGCGCCCGAGCACCGACTGCGCGTACTCGCCCACCGGGTCCGGCGGCGTCTGCTCGGTGGCGCCGCCGCTCGAAACCGGCACCAGCGGATATACGTTGCCGGAAGAGAACGCGACCATGCGCGACTCGCGCCAGCGGTGCGCCACCAGCCCCGGGAGATACGCATTGATGGCCCAGGTGAGCGAGGGATTGCCGGTGGAGCCGAATTTGCGCGCCGCCATGAAGATCACGTTGGGCGCATCCGGGAGCCGGTCCAGCGCGCCGGGCTCGAGCAGGTCGCACTCGATGGTTTCCACGCCCCACTGGCCGAGCTGCTCGCGCACGGCTGGATTCGAGAACCGGCTGACGGCGATGACCGCCGCCTTGTTCTCTGCGGCATCGAGAGCGCGGCGCGCGCGGTGCGCCAGCGACGGGCCCATCTTGCCCGCCGCGCCGAGGATGAGCAGCGGCCCTTCCATGGCGCGCAGGGCGTCAATGTCGGCCGCGGAGGGTGCCGAGAGCACGCTTTCCAGTTCAGCTTCCGTTGCGATCATGCAAGGCCGATGCTGAAAGTATATGTCCCGCGGGCGGGCAGCGCATCGAGCCGGAGCCGGATGCGGCGCACTGCCGGGCCCCAGATGGGCCGCAGACGCGCGTCTTCCGAACTGTGTTCGTCGATCTGCGCCTGCAATGCCGGGTCGAAAGAGAGCACGTAACGCGCGTCCAGCACGATGCGGCCGGGCGCGTCTGTCTTGGGCGTGCGGTGGGTGATGAAGTTCCACTCCACCGAATCGCGGCGCGCGAGTTCGAACGCGTCGCGCAGCACGACGCGGTTGGACTTGCGGTCTAGCGCGAGTTCGCGCAGCCAGCGCGGACAGCCCGCCTCGCCCGGATAAGCGGCATGAATTTCCATGGAGACGCTGCCCGGCTGCGCCTGGAAGTTGCGCGCCTCGAATTGCCGGCCCGGCGCCTGCATCAGGCCGTTGATGGTGGGGCAATTGTGCCAGGCCGATTGCATCGTCCAGATCTCGTAGCGCTGCGAGGAGAACGTCCGGGCCGAGTAGGTTTCCACGCCGATGTCGATGAAGACGGGCTCGCCGTCGCAGAAGACGACGAAGTTGCCCACATCGTTGTGGTTGTGGCTCTCCGCGTTGTGGCCGCCCTGCGCGGCCAGATAGAAACCGCGGTCCGAACCCTGCTGCATGCGCGCGGTGAAGACCTGCGTGCCGGGCAGGATCACGTCGGCCACCAGCGGCGGGCGGGCCGACTGCGACGCCGCGCGGATGTCCTCGTAGTGGAACAGCGACTGAAGCGAGCGCCACATGGACTCGTGCACGGCGAGGCGGCGCGGTTCCATCTCCTGCCCTGCCAGCCACGCGCCGAAGGCCTGCATCTTCTCGTCGCGCACGCGCTGCCCGTAGCGCCACACAAGCACCGCATCGGGGGTCACCTTCGCCGAGGCGTCCGCAAAGTTCAGATACCACGGCCCGGCGACGTGCGCGCGGTAGATGTAGGCGCCGATTTCGCGCACCAGCAGCATGTCGTAAACATCGATGGCGCCGCCGGAGGCCGAGCGCAGCAGTTCCAGGCAATCGAACAACGAAGCTCCGGCGCGGCTCCAATAGCCGGGGCCTTCATCGCAGCCGCCGTCGTCGTGGTAGACGTCGAGGAACGCGTCGAGCGAGCGCACGATTTTGTGCAGCGCGGCCGCGCGGCGGTCCGCGTCCGTTTCCACCAGCAACACGGAGCTGAGCCAGTTGGAGTTGATCCACGGGTTCCAGTTGTTCACCGCGCGCGAGCCGCTGAAACCCAGCCACCAGAAATCGTCGCGCGCAAGCAGCGGGTCGAGCATGCGGCGGCGGATTTCCATATGGATGCGTGGACGCGCGAGCTTCGACAGCCGGTCGAGCTGCGGGCCCAGCAGGTAATCGATCCACGCGAGCGTCGCCGACGTTTCGGCGGCGAACAGATCCACGATGGGCTCAGCGACATCGGGCAGCGTGTTGCCCGCCTTCTGCACGCCGATGTGCGCGGGCACGCCCCAGAAGGACTCCTCGCACGCAAGCCAGACGCCGTCGAGCACGTCATCCAGGAACCGCCCGCGCCCGTCGATGCACTCGGCCAGAGCGGCCAGGGTCAGGCGGTCGCGGCGGGCGCGGCGCACCCGCTCGTACCGCGAGCGGTTGCCGTGGCGGGCGTAGTCGAGGAACAGGCTGGCGGGCAGCGAGGGCCAGCTCTGGCCGAGATTCTCCTCGGCAGCAGTGACGACCGAAGTCTTCAGTTCGAGCGGCAGCGCCTGCCACGCCGCGCGATCATCCGCCGTCGGCCAGGGACGCCAGTCGGCGCGGGGGCGAACCACGCGCCGCAACAGATCGGCGGAGATGCGCTTTTGCAGCAGCCGCTTTTCCGGCGGCGCGGGGCGTGGCTGCGCCAGCAAGGTTGCAGGGGCGGCAAAGAGAGTCCGGCGGCTGAAATCCATCATGCGAGGAATCTATCGCACTTTCAGCCTCCGGGCAAAGCATGGATACTGGGACAGGATGAAGCTGGTGCTGATGGTGGGGCTGCCGGGCTCGGGCAAGACCACATGGCTCGAAAAGCAGGGCATCCGCGCGCTGTCCAGCGACCGCATGCGCGCGCTCATCACCGGCGACGAAGCCAACCAGAACGTGAACCGGCTGGTGTTCCGCTTGTTGCGCGAGATCGTGCGGATGCGCGCCGCCGCGGGCGTCGCCGAGACCTGGATCGACGCCACCTCGCTCACCCGCCGCGAGCGCCGCGCCTGGGTCCGGCTGGCCGAGCTGCTCGATTGTGAAGTCGAGGCCGTTTACATGGACGTGCCGCTCGAAGAGTGCAAGCGGCGCAACCGCCTGCGCGAGCGCGTGGTGCCGGAAGAGGCGATGGACCGCATGGCGGCGCGGCTGGAGCTGCCGCGCGAGGAAGAGGGGTTCAACCGTGTATTGGTGATCCCCGGGCAGGCGGAGCAGGAGTAGCGAGGGGCTCAGGAAGCAACGCGCATGCGGCGTTGGGAAAGGCCCCACAGGGCGGCAGGCGCCAGCCCCAGCAGCCCGGAACACACCGCCAGCGTGCGGACCGGAATGCCCAGGTCGATCAGTTCCCCCGCGGCGTAGCTCACCGCGCTCATGGTCAGGAACAGCCCGGCAAAATCGGCTGAGAACACGCGGCCCCGAAATTCGTCGTCCGTCATTTTGTGGAGCAGCGTGGTGGAAAACACCCACGCCATGGAGGAGCCCGCGTGGCCGATGGCCACGTACAGGCAGGCGAGCCACAGAGCCGGCGCAAAGCCCAGAGCGGTGTAGGCGGCGGCTGTGATCAGGAAAGCGAAGAAAATGCCGGACCGCATCTTGCGCTCATCGTTCTTCGCCCAGTAGCCGCTGGCGAACGATCCGATGAAAGCGCCCACGCCGCGGGCGCTGAACAGCAGGCTCATGCTGAGCGCGCCGCTTCCCTCGATGGGGAAGATGCGCTCGCCGAACACCGGCAGCAGCACCCAGTGGGCGCCCGTCAGGCCCATGCCGGCCTTGACGAGGAGCGTCGAGAGCCGGCCCGCGTGGCCTCGCACATACTGGATGCCGTCCCAGATGGGCTTGAAGTCGAGCAGGTCGGCCAGGCGGAAGGGCGGGAGGTTCTCGGCGTGCGTTTCGCGCACGCGCATGCGGAGCAGCAGCAGCGCGGAGACGGCGAACGATGCGGCGTTGATCGCGAACACGGACGTCCGGCCAAACTTCCACAGCAGCAGCCCGCCGAGGCCGCTGCCCAGGGCGAGATTGATGGCCCAGGTGGAGGAGGACAGGGCGTTGGCCACCAAGAGCTTGTCCCTGGAGGTGACGATGTTGGGGATCAGCGCCGTGCGGCCGGGCTCGAACAGCGCCCACATCACCGTCTCGGTGAACAGCAGGATCCAGACCAGCCAGACCTTTTCCGCCGAGGTCACCATCATCATGCCGAGCACGATGAACATGCGGGCAATGTCGGCGGCCACCATGATGGCGCGGCGGTTGAGCCGGTCGTTGAGCACGCCGGCGGTGGGCGCCACCAGCACCTGCGGCAGCAGTTGCAGCACGACGGCGAGGCCCACGCTTTCGGCCTTGCCCGTGAGCTGCAGCAGCAGCGAGTAGACAGCCACGGCGTAGAGCCAGTCGCCGAGTTCGCTCACCACCTGCGCCAGCCACAGCAGGCGGAAGTCGCGGTTCTCGCCCAGCAGGCGCAGATAGGCCGTGAACGAGAAGGAGGGCGCGCCCGCGGCTTCCATGCGCGGCTAGTCCGTGTAGATGCCCATGCGCTCTTTGACGAGGCGGACGGTGGAGTTGGCGATGGGCGAGACGCGTTCGGCGGACTCGCGCAGGATCCGCTTCAGATAGCCCGGCTCCTCCGTGATCTCGCGGTAGCGCTGCTGGATGGGCTCGAGCCCTGCCACCACCGCCTCCGCCACGGTCTTCTTCAGTTCGCCGTAACGCATCCCGGCGAAGTGCGAGCGCACCTGCGCGTCGCCCCAGCCGGTGAACGCCTGGTGGATAGTGAGCAGGTTGGCCACGCCGGGACCGAGATTGTCGAAGTCCACGCCGGGCAGCGAGTCCGTGGTGGCGCGCATGATCTTCTTGCGGATCAGTTCCGGCGGGTCGAGCAGGCCGATGGCATGCCAGGCGTTCGATTCGGACTTGCTCATTTTCTT
>Ga0129299_1001788_pt1 | contig 14386 bp, 14 predicted proteins | sample ConPoolayeCmetaG_FD_94477 | JGI IMG/M metagenome (GOLD analysis project Ga0129299, IMG submission 94477) | Hot spring microbial mat communities from California, USA to study Microbial Dark Matter (Phase II) - Cone Pool mat layer C metaG ... | reverse complement strand
GTTAAGTTCATGATCTTATTTTTAAATTTATTTAATAATCTATAATCCTCCAAGCCGGGTGTTCAAAGAGGATTGGATAACAATTTGGTTCTATGAACCCTGGGATATATAGGTACTTTATGTTTTTAAAATTATCTATTTTATTACAAAAAGTATCCATTTTTTATTAATTAATGAAAAAAAATATATAAAAAGTAATTTTTAATATAATCTAACTAAATATAAGTTTAAAATCCAAGGGAGGTAGATCTGGCTATGTTCAGGGATATATTTGATGAAATGAGAAGGCTTCAGAGAGAACTTGATAGGAGCTTTAGCAATTTTTGGGATAGTGAAAGTTATAGGGCTCTGCCAGACTATGCTGGAAAAAAAGGAGATATGTTCCTTAGGAGTCCTTTAACAGACATAGAAGAAACTGATAAGGAAGTTATTGTTAAGTTTGAGATACCTGGCGTAGACAAGAAGGACATACAACTTAATGTAACAGAAGACAAAATTGAAGTCCGAGTTGAAAAAAAACAAGAAGCTAGGATTGAGAAAAAAGGATTCTACAGAGAAGAGAGAAATTACAGAGGGTTTTACAGGGCAATGACTTTGCCAAGCAATGTAATTCCTGAAAAAGCTAAAGCAAAGTATAAAGATGGGATCCTCGAAGTGATAATGCCAAAGTCTGAAAATAAGAAAAGAAGCAAAATTGAAATTGAATAATTTTATTTTTCCATTTTTCATTTTTCATTAATCTACTCTAACTATAAAATATACGTGAAAATGGCAAAAGAAAAAAAACAGACAATTGGGAAAACCGAAAAAGAAAAATCGAGTTTTGGAGTCATTACTCTAAGATTAAGCAAGAAAGATATCGACTCTTTAGCAGATTATCTAGAAAGCGAAGAATTCAGGAATTATGGATATGGGCATATTAACTTGGAAGAGGGCGGAATTCTTATTATAGAATGCAATGATTTAATAAAAAACAGAGAAGGGTATGAAAAACATTTAGAAAAATTTGGTTTAAAAGCAGAAATAACGCAATTCTCCGGGAAGGCAAATGGGGAAAAATCAGAAGAATCTAATATTAATGAAACCAGCAACTTAAGAAAACAATTAGAGGAAGTTAAGAAGTTGGCTGAAGAAAGACTTAATCAACTAAAATATTTACAAGCGGATTTTGATAATTACAGAAAGCAATTTGAAAAAGAAAAAGAACAAATAATAAAACTCTCAAACGAAAATCTTATTAGAGAATTAATTATAATCCTGGATGATTTTGAAAACTCAATAAAGTCTATTAAAAATGAGGAAAACAAAAAGGGCATAGAATTATTGCATAAAAAGTTTTACAACTTGCTTGAAAAACATGGGCTCAAATCAATAGATGCTTTAGGAAAGAAATTTGACCCGAATTTTCACGAAGTATTATGCAATGAACTGAGCGAAAAAGAAGAAGGACACATTTTAGAGGAAATTCAAAAAGGTTATTGCTTGTGCTCAAAGGTTATTAGGCCAAGCAAGGTTAAGGTTTCAAAAAAACTTGAGAGAAATCAAAAAGTAGAGGAGGTTAAAAATTGAAAATGGCAAAAGAAAAAATAATCGGCATTGATTTGGGAACGAGCAACAGCCAAGCCGCTGTAGTGATTGGCGGCAAACCAACAATTATCCCTTCGGCAGAAGGCGCTACTATAGCTGGAAAAATGTTTCCTTCTGTTGTCGCTTTTACAAAAGATGGACAGCTTTTAGTTGGAGAACCTGCAAGAAGGCAGGCTGTTTCAAATCCGGAAGGGACAGTAATGAAAGCAAAAAGGAAAATGGGGAGCGATTTTAAATACAAAATTTATGGCAAGGAATATACTCCCCAGCAAATTTCGGCTTATATTTTACAGAAGATAAAGAGGGACGCGGAGGCATTCTTGGGAGAAAAAATAAACAAGGCAGTAATAACTGTTCCTGCTTACTTTAATGATAACCAAAGAACAGCAACAAAAGATGCAGGCAAAATCGCGGGATTGGAAGTGGTGAGATTAGTTAATGAACCGACTGCTGCCTCGATGGCTTACGGTTTAGACAAAGAGGGGGAACACAAAATACTTGTTTTTGATTTGGGCGGGGGGACATTGGATGTAACGATTATGGAATTTGGAGACGGAACTTTTAATGTTTTGTCAACATCAGGTGATACTCAACTGGGCGGGACAGATATGGACGAGGCAATAATAAAATGGGTCGTTAGCGAGTTTAAGAAACAGGAAGGAATTAATTTGGATGAAGATTTGACCGCAATGCAAAGAATTAGGGAAGCAAGCGAGAAAGCAAAGATAGAGCTGTCTAGCATTTTAGAGACAGAAATTAACTTGCCTTATATAACTGCTACAAATAATGGGCCGAAACATTTATTACTTAAATTAACGAGATCCAAATTGGAGCAATTGATAGAACCTATAATAAAGAGATGCGCCCATCCTATTGATCAGGCATTAAAAGACGCCAATTTAAAGAAAGAAGATATTGATAAAATAATTCTTGTTGGTGGGCCTACAAGAATGCCGATAATCCAGAGATTTATTGAGGAGAAATTGGGTAAAAAAGCTGAAAAAAGCGTTGATCCGATGGAGTGTGTTGCTATGGGTGCTGCAATCCAGGGAGCAATATTGGCCGGCGATATTAAGGACATTGTTTTATTGGACGTTACGCCTTTGACATTAGGCATAGAAACTTTAGGAGGAGTTATGACTCCCTTAATTGAGAGAAATACCACTATTCCTACAAAGAAAAGCCAGATTTTTTCAACAGCCACAGATTTTCAAAATGCTGTGACAATTCATGTTTTGCAAGGAGAGAGGCCGATGGCAAAAGACAATGTTAGTTTAGGGAACTTTAGCCTTTTGGGAATACCTCCCGCGCCAAGAGGGGTGCCTCAAATAGAGGTTACTTTTGATATAGACGCGAATGGGATTTTAAATGTAAGTGCTAAGGATTTGGGAACAGGAAAAGAACAGAAAATGCAAATCACAGCATCAACAAAGCTTTCTGATAAAGAAATCCAAAAAATGATGCAAGAAGCAAAAGAGCACGAGGAAGAAGACAAGAAAATGAAAGAGAGAATTGAAGCAAGAAATGCGCTTGATTCATTGATATATTCTTGTGAAAAAGTAATTTCTGAGTTCGGGGATAGAATAAGCAAGGAGCACAAGGAAGAACTTGATAGCGCAATAAAGAACGCAAAAAATGTGTTGGAGGAAGAAGATATTGAGAAAATCAAAAAAGAGGAAGAAAATCTAAAAAAAGTAATGCAAAAAGCTTCAACAAAGCTATACGAAGAGGCTGCGAAAAAATATGCGGAAGCGCATGCGAAAGAGCAAACAGAAGTTTATGGTGATGGGGGAGCAAAAGCCGAGGAGAAGGAGGGCAAGAAAAAAGGAAAAAAAGAAGCTATTGATGCAGAGTACGAAGTAAAGGGAGAGGAAAGCTCCAAGGAAAAAGAATAATTTTTAATATTTAAAATATATCCAAAGAAATTAAAATTTTGATGCAATTGACAATTTTTATGTTGATAAAAATAAATTTATTGGGCACTTTATAAAATGGCTGAAAAAGATTATTACAAAATTCTGGGAGTATCAAAACAAGCTTCTCAAGAGGAGATAAAAAAAGCATTCAGGCAGTTAGCAAGAAAATATCACCCAGATGTTAATCATGGTAACAAGGAAGCAGAAGAAAAGTTCAAAGAGATTAATGAGGCATTTCAGGTTTTAGGCAGTCCTGAGAAAAGAGAGCAATATGACCAATATGGGAGCTCTGCATTTTCTAATGAGGATATCGCAGGATTCAGAAATTTCAGATTTAATTTTGATGATTTGTTTTCTGACCTTGGTTTTGAAGATATTTTTGACATATTTAACCAAGGGGGAAGGAAAAGAAATTATTATGATTACGAAGAGGGTGCTGATTTAAGGTATGACTTAGAAATAACATTAGAAGAGGCATTTTTCGGGGTTAGGAAAATAATCGAAATACCTATTCATGAGATTTGTGATAAATGTGGTGGATTGGGAGCAGAAGAGAAAAATCTCAGGGAGTGCGATAAATGTCACGGGACAGGCGAAATAAGAATCGCAAAACGAAGAGGATTTGCTCAGTTTATTTCAGTAATGGCTTGCAATAAATGCAATGGCACTGGAAAAATTGTGACAAAATATTGTGATGGTTGCAATGGAAAAGGAAAAATCCAAAAAATACAAAAAATAGAAATTAAAATTCCAAGAGGGGTAAATCAGGGACAGTATTTAAGAATTGAAGGCAAGGGAGAATCTGGAAAGAATGCACCTTCCGGCGATTTATATCTTGTCATTCATATTAAAAAACACCCTTTTTTGAAAAGAGAAGGGGATGATTTGTTTTTGGACAAAAAAATTGATTTGGCAACAGCAATCTTCGGAGGAAATGTTGAAATTCAGGGAATTGATAAAAAAATAAAATTAAAAATCCCTCCTGCAACTCAAAGTTACACGCATTTTAGGCTTGAAGGACAGGGGATGCCATTTTTAAATTCAAAAAACCGCGGGGATTTGTTTGTAAGAGTAATTGTTGATATCCCAAAAATTGACCGCAATAAAGAAAAATATTTCAGAGAGTTAATTGATTGAGTTTTTTTAAATTTATAATGCGATAATTTTTAATAATCAGACCTTAACAACTTCAAGTTCCAGAACTTTCTGGAGCTCTTGGATAAATAAATTTTCTTTATCTTTTGAAATAAGGCAGCCTGCCGCATTTGGATGCCCGCCGACTTCGCCACCTATTTTTACCAATGCTTTGGCGAGGATTTCCCTTGCGTTTTTACCTTCTTTTCCGACTATTCTTGCTGATGCCTTGATTTTGTCTTCGTCATAGGCTAGAGTAATTATGACTGAGCCGACAGGGTATAGCGGGGAGTTTGAGATTATTGATGCAACTGTCCCGATTATCGTGTCTTTAATGTTATCTCTTGCATTTATTATTGTGTAATTTGAGCCAGAGATTTTTTCAGTTTCTTCCACAAATCTCAAAGCATACGACAATTGCTGCTTGTATTCTATGTATTTTTTTTCTGCTTGCTTTATGCAATCTGAGTTCCCCAAGCAAAAGCCAAGAGCTATCTCCGGATTGTCCATTCTTGAACAAGCATTAATCAATGCCGAGAGTTCCCTTGCATCTTCAAGCTTATTAAAAATCTTGACAAGGTAGAGATTTCCTATGAAATCTGAAATATCCTTATGCGCATGTGATTTTAGGGCTATTGAAGTAATAAGGTTTGACATTTCTTGTTCATTAAGCTCTGACAGGGATTTGAAGTTATTGTCTATCCGAGGTATATTTGCCTCTCTTAATATCGAGAGAATTGCTTCGCGATTACCTGTTATGCCCGGGATATATAGCCCGGAGGAGTATTCAAGTGCCTTGTCTAACGGGCGAGTAGATGGATAGAGAAGCAAGCCCTTTTTGATTATGGTATCTGCATCTTTCAGAATTTCATCATAGGTTTTTGATATGCTTTTCTCAAGCATGTCGCCAACCATTCCTATTACTGCAAGAGTGGCGAGGTCTTTGTTTTCTATAGAAATAGATTTTGCAAACAAATACGAGAGCGCCGAGCCCGATATTGGCTCATTGCCATAAAGAACAGGGTTTATCATTCTTATATTTGATGGAATCTCTTTATCTACAATTTCATGGTGATCAAAAATAAAAATCTCAGTATTTTTTTGTTTCAAGTATTGGAGGCTTGATGAAGCTAAATCAAGAAAAATCAGAATCTCGTTTTCGGGGAGAGATTTTATGAATTGCTCATTTAGGTTTTTTACAATTTTAAGAGAGAATTTTTTGTGCCATCGCTGCAAACAGCGGGAGAAAATCGCTGCCGAGGTGATGCCGTCTGTATCAAAATGAGATATAACCTTAATCGGTTTTGTCTTTGAGAGGGAATCTATCTCCGATATTGATTGATTGATTTTATTTAACATAAAACACCTCTTTAACAGACAATTACTTGTCAATTCTTTCCAAGGACCAGAGAAGTTTTGTAAGATAGCGCTTTGCAGGCATGTCGTGTTTGTTCAATTCAAGATGCTTTTTAATAATCTCTATTTTGGCTAGAATCTGTTCTTTTTCTGATTTAACCGAAAGATTTGCATCTTTTATTATTTTTGTGACTTTTCTTCCAAGAAGTTTTGCTTTTGGTATTCCATACTTGTCTCTAAGAACCATGCCTATCTTTGCGGGCGTCTCATTTTGTTTGCATAGTTCTGTTACAATCTTCTCAACTTCTGCCGGTTTTATTTTTATCCAATCCAACTTATTTAATTCTGAGGATGCCGAATCCATGTTTATTTTTTGAAATTTGGAGTTTTAAATATTATTGTTCTCTAATCAGGGACAATAATGCGGTATTAGTCAATCAGCAATAAAAACAAATCTGCTGAAAGGGAATATTTATTCTATTGAAAAGCCAAGATTTAAAAACCATTTGATTTATTGTAAAATATGGCGCTGACCCATCGGCTTATAGTCGGTTGATGGCGAGCTTTCTATGACTTATTAACATGAAGTTACCAAAAGAAACAAAAAGATATTGTCCATATTGCAGAAAGCATACTTTGCAAAGCCTACTGGTTGCAAAGCAAAGAGGAAGGTCGGCTGCGCATCCGATGTCGAGATGGGGCTCTAAAAGAACAAAATTGAGAAGTTATAGCTCTGGTTATGGAAACAAGGGAAGATTCAGCAAGCCTGCAGTAAAATCGTGGAAGAGAAAGACAAAAACGACAAGAAAGGTTGCGATTTTATACAAATGCAGTGTTTGTGGAAAAATGAAGAACGCCCGCAAAGGCATAAGATCGTCAAGAGTGGAAATAGGAGAAAAGGTGGCGAAGTAAAATGGCAGATGTTAAAACTAAAAAATCGGCAAGAAAAAGTTTTTTTGAAGTGAAAGTTCCATTGACTGCTGCTAAGGCATATGTTTACGGGAATTCTGTTGAGGAGATTGACGGAAAAGTCATCAAGATTGATTTGACGAGAAACCTAAAGGGAAAGAATTTTGAATTGAGGTTAAGAGCAAGGAATATTAACGGGGTTCTTCAAGGCGAACCGATAAGCCTTGAGCTGATTGGCTCATATATAAGGAGGGCGATGAGGAAGGGGATTGATTATGTCGAAGATTCTTTTGTCACAGAAATAAAAGAAGGAAAGGCAAGAGTAAAAATATTTTTGATAACAAGAAACAAGGTTTCAAGGGCTGTAAGAAGAGAATTAAGAAATTTGGCAAGGAAACATTTGGAAACTTATCTTAAATCAAGAAGTGCTCTCGAGATTTTTTCAGAATTAATGACTAACAAAATACAGAAGGAATTATTCCTGAAGTTGAAGAAGATTTATCCGCTTTCATTCTGCGAAGTGAGAGTATTTGAAGTTATTAAGGCCTAAACGAGAATCATATGGCATCGGGATGGTTTGTAGTGCTTGTTTACTAATAATCTATCCGGGTTGTTAGAGATTATTGGTTGGGACAAACGCTAAATTAAAAGGATAATTTTATAAGAGCATCTGGTTGAATATTAATATATTAATCAGCCCTGTAGTCTAGCGGTCAAGGATACAGGCCTTTGGCGCCTGTGACCCCGGTTCGAATCCGGGCAGGGCTATCTGTTTTACATAGGTTTAAAAACTCATAAAATGAGGATTTCTTATAACATACGGGGAATAGGAAACTATTTCTTTTGAGTGTTAGGATAAGACCAGGAGGAAAATATGGAAAGACAATTTGGCGGATTCAGGCTGAGAAGCGATGCTCCAAGAGAGATGCACAAGGCTGTTTGCGCAGAATGCAAGAAAGAATGCGAAGTTCCTTTCAAACCGGAAGGTGACAGACCAGTTTATTGCAAAGAGTGCTACGCGAAGAGAAACTCGAGACGAAGAAGATTCTAAGGTTACACAATAAAGCATACAATTTATTTTTGTTTTTATTTTTTAATTCTAGAGAAATTTATATATAAAATTAACAAGCGATTTATAATAATAGCCGGCGTGGCACAATGGTAGTGCGCCTGCCTCGAGAGCAGGTTTCCTTCGGGATGTCCCGGTTCGATTCCGGGCGCCGGCGTTTTTTATCTCTAAGAGAAAGCAACTTATTATTGAGAACAATGAATATTCGCAATTTCTTTTAAATAAATAAATGCTTAAAAACTTCCATTTTCAGGGTTTTTTATGCCACGAAGAGAAGATGTTAACCAGAGAAATGAATTTTTAGAGAGGATTAGTGGAAATTATAAAAGCAGAAAAGTTTATTTTTTAACATACCCTTTGGAAGAAGAGTTGGGTTGTAAAAGAAAAGAGGTGCATGATAAGTTTCCACATCTTATGCCTTATTGGGCAGTCAGATATTATAGTGAAGGAGGAAGGTGCTTTGTTGAGATAGGTGACGGAGCAAGGATGAATGTAGTTTTGGAAGCAAAACAATGGAATCAAATCATTCGTTGCATAAGACGTCATGAAAATTGTGATAATGGAAACAATGGCAAATGCTCGCTCATTTCAATGCTTTCATTCGGAGGAGAGATTTTTGGTGATGGGCGCGCTCAAAAACTTTATTCTTTGATAAAAGAAGGGTATTTGCCAGAAGTAAGAGAACAAATTTAGCAAGCTTGCTGTTTATATCTGCCGCGGGCTTCCACTTTTGCCAATCTGTTGAAGATTGTTTTATAATTTTTTGAGGATTTATAACCTTCAAGAATTGCATTAAAGAACTCCTTGTAATGAGCAAAGTGTTTTGCTTCCAATGCTTGCTTGATAAGATGCAAATCAACTGCCTTATCCTCGGGCTTCTTAGATTCGAAGCCCAAGCCGAAATCAATAAAATAAATTTTATTATCTTTATTTGAGAGAATCATGTTTGAAGTTGTCAAATCTCCGTGGATTATATCGTTATCATGAAGAATTGCAATCTGGTTTCCTATGGTTTTGCAAATTTCAATTGCATTCGGCAAATTGTCAAGATGCGTCGAGAGCTTCTTGCCTTCTATAAACTCAATCTCAATTTCGTTGCTTTTTTCATCCATTTTCAGAATTTTTGGGACAGGAATAAACTTATATGCTTTTTCAAGAAGCCTTGATTCTTTTTTTGTTCTTGCTTTTCTCAATTTTTCATCTATTTCTTTTAATCTATAAGACTTTTTTATTCTCCTTTTGATTAACCTATTGTCTTTGTGAATTAGGATTGCTTCTGCACCTGTTGCGATTATATTTTCCATATATCTGGATAGTCGTGAGATTTAAAAAGATGAGGTTTTGAAAATGTTTATGAAAGTGTTTGTCGGGAATGCTTTAATTTTAGATAATGAAATTATTGAAGAAAACGAGCTTGAAAAAGAGCTTGAGAGAAGAAATGGCGAGGGTTGGGAGTTGCAGAGATGGATTTATCTCTGGGACAGAGATAAAATTATCCGCTCATGCAATTCAGACAAATCTGTTGAGTTGGAAAGAACAATAAGGGTTGAGGTTTTTGAATATGATTTGAATTCTTTTTCAAGCGATTTTCCCGGAAGAGCTATTTCTCCCCCGAATAAGAGAATTTTTATAAACGGCTACAATTACGGGATCGGCAATATCCGCCATCATCTAAGCAGCGCAATTAAAGTGTGCAATATTTTAGAGAGAAACGGAGTGTATTGTCTTGTCAATCCAAATCGGTTTCCACTTCTTGAAAATATAGAATATTGCAGCATGAAGATAAAAAAGCGTTTAGGGATGCATATTGAGAGCGTTTCTCTCTGATCAGAATTTTATTTTCTTGCTGAACTTTTTTGCAAGCTTTAACATTGTTTTTTGGTCTAATTTTCCTTCTTCAATGCCTGATTGCGATTTTATCATATCTTTTATTATTTTATATTGCTTGACTAGTGCTCTTACATCAGAAGTTGTTGTGCCCGAGCCTTTTGCAATTCTTTGTATTCTTGATGTTTGCTTTTCCAAAATCTCTGGATTTTCAATTTCTTCTGGAGTAAATGATTTAATTGCAGCTTTCCAGTGCTTGATTTTATCCTGTTGTTTTTCCATCGCTTCTTCTGGAATTTTTGCAGAGCTTAATCCTGGGATGAGAGATATTAATTTATCTATTGAGCCCAAACCAGACATCGCTTCCAATTGGGTTTCAAATTCTTTCATCGTAAATTTTCCCTCTTTTATTTTTGCCTGTGATCTTTCCAAGTCTTCTTTAGACATCGCTGAATGAATCTTTTCCATTAATGTTTTCAAATCACCCATACCCAGCAATCTTGAGAGGAATGATTCTGGGTTAAAAGTTTCCAAATCTGCAGGTTTTTCGCCTGTTCCGATGAACAAGACAGGAGCTTTTACTTCTGCACACGCAGTCAATGCTCCGCCTGCCTTGGCTGTTGAGTCCATTCTTGTTATGATAATCCCTGAAAGAGAGATTGCTTTTTTGAATGCAGATGCCTGAGATTTCGCAGCTTGTCCTATATCCGCGGGCATAATGAGAATTGTCTCTGTGGGGTTTGTGAATTTTGAGATTTCTCTAATTTCATTTATTAACTCGTTGTCTAGAGAGTGTCTTCCAGCAGTATCAACAATTACAAGCTGATATTCCTTAAGCTCATCCTTGAATTTATTCCAGATTTTTTTCGGGGATCTCTCCTCAGGGGAGATAAAGCATTTTACATTAAGCTTATCGCATAATTGCTTTAATTGCTCAGAAGCTGCGGGACGATGGACATCCAAACCTATTGCACAGACTTTTACACCTCTCTTTGCGTAGTATAACGCTAATTTTGAGATTGTTGTTGTTTTTCCAGAGCCATATAATCCGACCATCAAAAAAACATCGTGCTTGCCCAGTTTTATTTCTCTTGAAGTGCCCAAAATAGCAATTAGTTCGTCGTGCAGGAGCTTTATTATGTGCTCTTTTTTCTCTATTCCTTTTATTCTTTCGTCTAATGCTGCTTGTTTTATTCTTTTTGTCAGTTCCAAGACAAGGGAAACATTGACATCTGCCTCCAAGAGCGCCCTTTGCAAGTCCTTTACAACTGAATCTACGAGATTTTTGTCAAGAAAAATAGCGTTCGCTATCTTGTCTGTTGTTTTCTTCAATATGGAGGATAGTTTTTCAAGCATTTTGCTGTCAATAAATATTATGCTTTTTGGGGGTTAATTAGATTTCGGTTTTTGATTATTCCAAGCCAAGATGCTTAAGGACATCTTTTTTCTTGAAAGGGGTTAAATCATTATATGATTGTCCGGTGCCGAGAAAGAAGATCGGCTTTTTTGTAACATAAGAAACTGATAAAATTGTTCCGGCTTTGTCATCAACATCAGCTTTTGTAAGAATAATTCCGTCAATGCCCGCTGTCTCATTGAAAGTTCTTGCCTGCTCTGTTGCATCATTGCCTGTTATGGACTCCCCAACAAAGATTTTCAAATCAGGTTTGGAGACGCGAACTATTTTTTCCATTTCTTTCATTAAATTATGTTTTGTATACATTCGTCCTGCAGTGTCTATTAAAACTGCTTTTATATGGTTCTTTTTTGCGTATTGGATTGCGTCAAAAGCAACAGAAGCTGGATCCGAGCCGTAATCACGGGCTATAACATTTATACCTAAAACTGCGCCATGGACTTTTAGCTGCTCTATTGATGCTGCGCGAAATGTATCTGCTGCTGCCATGACGGAAGAGATATTGTTTTTTTTCAGGAGATGAGCGAGTTTTGCTATTGAAGTTGTTTTTCCAGAACCATTTATCCCAAAGAACAAAATCACATATGGCTCTTGTTTTTCTTTTATTTTTTGAATTAGGTCTGGTGGCTCTATTAAAACATCCAATATTGAAATTTTAAGGGATTCTATTATTTGATAATACAATTTGTCTCTTTTTATTTCCATTCCAACAATGTCTTTTTCAAGGTCTTTTTTTATCTTCTCAACAACTTCAACAGCAACATTGTTCTCAAGAAGAATTATTTCAAGCTCCTGAAAAACCTCTTCAAATTGCTCTTTCGTCAGCCTATCAGAAGAAGAGAATCTTTTCATTAACTTTGAAAAGAAGTTTTCTTTCGGTTCTTCTTTTTCTTTCTCAGTTTCATTAATTAATTGTTCAGCTTCTTCAAGAGAGGTTTCAATTGGAGCCTTGGATTTGTCATTAATTTCTTGCTCTTCAATTTCTTTTTTTATTTCATTTATTTTTTCTAAATCTGGCTCGTATTTTAATTTCCCGGGCTCAAATTCCAACGGGACATTTATTTCTTTTTCTTTTTTTGTGCTTTGGGATTTTGATTTTTTTGATGCCTTCAATGAAAAACCGATGCCTTCTGCTAATTGAGAGAGAATGCTTTTTTTCTCCTCAAGTTTTTCTTTCTTTGAGAGTTTTAGCTTTTTTTCTCTGATTGTTTTTAGCTTTTCTTTCCGGGCTTTTGCTAGTGGCTTTTTTGATTTCTTTTCTTTTTTTGCCCGGGTTTTTTTCTTTTGCTTTTCTTCTTTTCCAAGAAAGGAAAACAACTTTTTTTTAAGCGATTCAAACATGATTGATAAATGGATGCATTATATATAAAGATAGCCATGGGTTCGGCTCTGTTGAAAATCTCTAATGTTTTAGATTTAAGTTGTGAGCTATTGCCTTACAACTCAATTCCGTGTTAATTGAAGCCAAACTCTTTCCAGATACAGAACTCCAATACTTTCTTTTCAAACTCCCAAATCCGGATTCAATTAAACTTCTCTGATGATATAACTTTTCAGAATAATTTTTCATCTGCTTCCTTCGATAAAACCCTCTTCTTACATTCTTTCTTGGCTTTATTTAGGTTTGAATTCCCTTATTCCAGCATAATTCATGCACTTTTTCAGAGTCATAAGCCCTATCGCCAAATAAAGTTGTTTGAATTTTTGCTCTCTTCAATAAAAATTCTGCGTCTTTTACATCGTGTCTCGGTTTTGCACGAATTCTTATTGCAACAATTGTTCTTTGTTTGATGTCAAACAAAGTTGATTGCTTAATCCAGCTATTAATTGGCTTCTTTCTGTCGATTCTTTTTATGTATTAATTGCTCGGTTTTGTTTTACTTATTCCTGTCAAGTCAATAGCTACTAATTCATAATTCTCTCCAGCGGTCAGAGCTAATACTCTTTGGAATAGCATCGGAGAAATCCTCTTTCGGCTCTTGCATAATGCAGAAAAGGTTGGCACTTTATAACCAAGCATACCGAGAAATTTATTTACTCTTCTTAGCGAAAGCTTGCCAACAGCCATAACAACAAAAGCAAAAATATGCTGATATAGCTCATAGGTTTTTGGTCCAAAATAATGCAACCATCTTGGACAGCCGAGCTTTCTGAGCAATAGCCTAATTTTATTAACTAGTCTCTCCTCTTTTTTGACATGTTTATCACCTCAATTGAGAACAAGTCCTCGGGGTAGATTAACCTTTACTCTGGGGACTTTTCAACAGAGCCCGGCAATATAGTAAACCTTATAAATATGAAAATTATTTAGATTTGAAGACAAAATGAAAAAGGGAGTGATTATTTTGGTTGGAATGCTTATTTTATTGGGAGTTGTTGCTTTTAGCTCGGGAGCAAGATTTTATGGTCACGGGGCTAATGAAATTATGCCAGGAATATTTGGGCAGGTTTATGCTGGAAATTGGAGTTTTATGAATGGAAATGTGGGAATAGGAATGAGCAATCCGACAACAAGGCTTTATGTTTTGGACACTTCAGATACTGCTCATGGTGTTATAATCAACACTACAAGCAGCAATGCAAATGCTGCATTGCATGTTGTGAGAAATGGAAGCACTCTTTTGTGGGTTGGAAAGAATGGACGTATTGGGGTAAACAAAGCATTTCCTTCTTATGCTTTGGAGGTTTATGGTTCAATGTATGCATCTTCAGGTATTTCCTCACCAACAATAAGCGCGAATATATTAAGTGCTCAGTCGTGGTATAATTACTCAACTGCAACAAACGGGTATGCAAAAATGGCAAACATAATGATTCAATGGGGTAGTTATATAAGTACAAAGGATGGGATGCAATATTTCACTTTTAATAAATCATTTGACCATGATTGTCTTTCTTTTACTTTAGATATTTCCACAGGAAATGATAATCCTGGCTGCAATAAAACAACCTTCTGGTTTGATAGAACTAATAGTATTGATGGGAATCGACTTTTCCACGTTATCGCAATTGGATATTAAGAGATATTGAGATATTCTGATGATGAGGTATGCGGCAAGGGGTTATAAATCTAATTTTTATTTAATTGTGATGCAATAAAAGAGAATATTGGCATGCGCAAGAGTTGGCTAAATGATAACAAGGAGGGGAGTGATGAAATAATATAGAAAT
>Ga0129299_1001786_pt1 | contig 14387 bp, 10 predicted proteins | sample ConPoolayeCmetaG_FD_94477 | JGI IMG/M metagenome (GOLD analysis project Ga0129299, IMG submission 94477) | Hot spring microbial mat communities from California, USA to study Microbial Dark Matter (Phase II) - Cone Pool mat layer C metaG ... | reverse complement strand
GCTGATACCACGGCCTCTGGCCGTGGAGCACATGTCAACAATTCGGCACTATCGTGCCGACCTGGTCTTACCGGCCTATGGCCGGAATCCCAGGCCACGGGCTTTGCCCGTGGTTGTTGACTTTCTATTCCGGTTTGAACCGGTTTTAACGGGCTTGCAAGGAGCTGCATACAATCGTGATCTGGCGGGACGACACACGCATATCGGCACACGTCAGGACGGCCGCGGCCGCCGTATGCATCTACTGCAAAGCGGCGGTAACATCCGCCGGCGTACAGATCTCCATCGATGACAGCATCGATTCCGCCATGATGTGCCTCGTAGCGCAGCGCTATGACGCCGCATACGAATCTGTTGCAAAGATTCTGAGCCGGGATGCCCGTAATATCGATGCGCTGTATATGCTGCTCACGGTCGAGCAGACGCGCCTTCTGGATTACGAGTCATACGTTATCGACGGCGGCAGGGTCCTTACGCTTGCGGACAGCGTATGTGTGGTGCTGAAAGAGGAACTGGAGACGCGGAGAGGAACAGACTCGCTCAAATGCCTTTTTTATCTCGGCAATGTCTTTGGCGGCAAAAGCATACTATTGGCAAAATGCGGCAATTGGTTTCTCGCTACTCGGGAGGCGCTGGCGTCGGTGTCGCTTCTTAAACAGGTCAAGCAGCATGATTCCACATTCTATGCCGCGTACCTTGGGATCGGCGTGTTTAACTACTATCTTAGCCAGAACCTTGGATGGATTCCGTTTATGGGAGACAAGTCGGTTGAGGGGATACGGGATATCGAACGGGCAACCCAATCACGCTTCCCGTTTAATTATGCCGCGCACAATTCGCTTGCGTGGATTCTTATCGATCGGGGCGAGTATGCACGCGCCGATTCGATTGTCAACGAAGTGCTTGCTGTATATCCGGACAATACGATATTCCTGAGGATAAAAGCGAGGATAGCCCTGTGGACCGGGCGGTTTGACGAGGCGATTAACGCGGGCAGGCGGCTTGCCGGCCTGTCGCTTGCGCGCTCACCTGTCAATTGGTCCGATGTCCTGTCGGGATACGAGGTTGTCGCCGAGAGTTATGTAAAAAGCGGCGATACGCTGCAGAGCAGCGAGGCGGCCGCCCATGCGCTGACATTTGAAGTGCCGGTCATGGCGCAAAAACTTCCCTATGTCCGCAAGCATCTTGCCACCTTGCGGATGTTGGCGGCACACAGAAAGAAATAGAGCGTTATTCTTGAAAAAAAGAATCATCGGCGGGAGTATTATCACAGGAGCCGCGATACGACGGGGGAAATGTTTTGTGGACCATACAGCCCTGAAATACATATGCGCGTACCTCCGCCTCATGCTGTTTGCCGCGCTTTTTCCCCCGGTGCCGGCGCATGCCGAATATTCACCCAACCTGCGAATTGACGGCGAGGTCAGCGCATTTCTTATGCGTCTCAGCGCGCGGTACGGCGTCGCGCTGCCGCGGTCGTTTTACTGCCAGCCGATGTATGCCGCCGATGTGCTCAGGTTTCTGGACAGCGCCGATGCTCTTGACAAGGCGGGACGGATTACGCCGTGGGAATCGGCGCGGTTGAAACGGCTCCGCAGGCTTGCCGGCGGAAAGCCCAATGTTCTGACGGTGAAACAAGAGTCCTTGGGTCTGGAAAACCATCTCAATTTTTCCGCCGTCGGCGAAATACACCCATCGTATAACGACAGCGGATCGGTGCGGGCCGCGGGTATCCTGCGTCCTGAGATGAGCGGCGCGGTGCGGAGGCTGTCGTATTTTTCGGCAATCGACGTGTGGACCGAGATGCGGACCGATACGACGTATTATGTATCGACCTACCAGCCGTTCAACGGGATAGCCTATAACCTGTATGGGCGAAACGACAGCTCCTCGCATCCGGCAATCCGCGCTTCCGATATGTTGCGCGCCGGCATATCCCTGTCTCTTGCATATGTCAATTTTGAAACGGCCATCGATGACTTTCGCACGGGGCCGGCGTCTTTGTATCCTTTGACATTCTCCGCATACGCTCCGCCGCTGACATATTTCAGGACGAGGATGACGCTTGCCGTGGCTGATTATTTCCACGCATTCGGTCAGCTTCGCTGTCAGAAAAACCGCGACAAGTATTTCCATATGCACCGGCTCGAATTCCCGCTTCGCCGCCTTCATCTTGTTGCCGCGATAAACGAGGCTGTTGTCTACGGCAGTACGGCGGAGCTTGCGCAAAGCGATTCGCTGCGTCCCGAATATTATGGTGTAACAAGGCGCCTCGAATGGATATACCTGATTCCCTTCGTACCCTATGCGTTCGCCGAACATTACGGCGGCGATATGGATAATAAACTCATGTCCTTCGATCTGTCATTGCTGTATCCGGCGGGATGGCGGTGGTACGGGGAGTTTTTGCTCGACGATTTCACCAATCCACTCACCCTGTTCAGTAATGACTGGGGCAATAAGTGGGCGCTGACCGCCGGGATGGAATATTTTGGTTGTATCCTGCACAGGGATTTTCGCGCCGGCCTGGAATACAGCCGGGTCGAACCGTGGGTATATACACATTTCTACGGCGGAAGCCATAGCTATACGCATTTCGGGCAGAGCCTTGGCTCTCCGCTCGGCCCCAACAACGCGGCAGTGGCACTGGAAGGGGAGATGGGAATAGGAAAGAGCCAATCGGTGGGCGTGCGATTGTGCAATATCCGCACAAATCATTCGGTGCGGGGCGGAACAATCGATGATGTGTTTCAGGATGGGAAAGATGCTGAAACCAAGGCGTTTTTAGGCCCAGGAACCAGTCACGACAATACAGTCGCACTTTTCTGGTCATGGGATCCATTCAGCATTTTTACCATTCGCTGTGCGGTTCAATATAGTACCCGCGGACGGGTTGATATGGACGTACGAGCACGCTGCATTTTTTAACAGGATTATCAGGACGCCGGACAGGATGAGCACGATTTCCGCGAAGGAAAAGACGGGCGAGGGGATTCACCGTTCGCCTGCGGCACAAAGAAGATATGATTTCCGCATCGTGAATGCGTCATGAGGAGGATACACATAACGGTGGCGCCGCCCAAAAAGAAATTCGGCCAGCATTTTCTAATCTCCCCGCACTATGCACGGCGTATTGCGGCCGCGGTTCCTGCAGATAGTGCCGCTGAAGTGCTGGAGATCGGAGCCGGCCGCGGCGCGCTTAGTGTGCATCTGGCTGCCCGTTTCCCCCGGCTTCATATTGTCGAGATGGACCGGGACCTGGTTAAACCGCTGAGAGAAAGGCTTGGCACGGGGACGTGGATCCTGCATGAGTGCAATGTCCTTGAACTCAATATGAGCGAACTGGGAAATCCGCTGCACGTGGTCGGGAATCTCCCGTATAATATCGCCGCTGTCATTATCAAGAAAGTATTGATGGGGGGGGCGGGGATCGCCTCATGCACCTTTATGGTGCAGCGTGAAGTGGCGGAGAGGATTACCGCGGAACCGCATTCGAGGCAGAACGGCTTTCTGTCGATTTTCTGCCAGTTTTTCGGAAAACCGCGCATTCTTTTTCATGTTCCTGCCGGCGCTTTTTATCCAAAGCCGAAAGTGGAATCGAGCGTGTTCCAGATGACGGTGTCCCGCGGGCTCGAAGCGCAATTGCCGCGAATGCAATGGTTGTCGTTTTTTGCCTTCGTGGACAGGGGATTTTCGATGCGGCGCAAGATGCTGATCAATACGCTGGGCGCGGAGAATGGCAAAGCCGGCGTCTGCGAATGGTTGAAGGACACAGGCCTGCCGTTCACCGCTCGCCCCGAGGATCTTTCGGCCAACGAGTGGCTGCGACTGTTCAAACGGGCGCGCCGGATTTGAAATATCATAAGAAATATCATGAATAGAATACTATCCACCATAGCGGCGGGAATTACGTGCTGCGGCTGCGCGCTTGGCGACGTGCTGTGGCCGGCCGAATTCAGCGTGCCCGCCGGACCAGAGCCGATAGATTCAACTATATCGACCCTGACGACATCTTTTGGCGATATTATGATAAAGGGAAAGCAAAATCCGCTGCATCCTGATAGCGTCCGGGTGGATTTGACGACATTTGGGACGAAAAACCTGCTGACGCTTCGAAAAAACACTCCCCGGCGGTTCGTATCGCAGTCAGCGGGGTATGATTTTCTATTGGACAATAATGTCGGCCTTCAGAACCATTATATCGACTTTTCAGGTATGGCGGTACAAAAATCGTTTCCATTCCGTTTCACTCGTGTCGGCCTTGAATGGATCCCCCTGCTCAATATCAATGCCGAACGCACCCGCAGCAACGGCCGGGGCATGCTGCATGTCGGACCGGTCGCGGATATATTTCTTGGAGACTTCCCGCTGCGTCTGCGCGGGGGCGGTGTCGCCGACATCTGGCACGACAGCCTTCCTCGTCATCTCGAGCACTATTCAATGAGCCATCTACAGGAACGAAAACAGGACCTGGGCGCGTACGGAGGGATTGGCCTGAGTGATTTTTATCGCCCGATAGTGCCGAACGTGCCGCTGTATGGTCAGGGCAGCGCGTATATACGCGAACTGGACAGCGCGAATGTGGCGGCCACATCGCTGTGCGGATTGTATCTCAACGAAGTTCCGACCGGCGACAGCCTGTTTCTCTATGTCGCCGATTCGCTGCTCATGGGCAAAAGCGCCATGCTCAGCGGCCGAGCAGGCGGACCGATGCAATACAGCACGACGCCGCACCGTGTCCAGCATAGAATGAATGCCGGCGTCGGGCTGAAGGGCGTTCCCCGCTTCTACTGCGTGCCCGCGCTGAGCTATTCGTATAACGTATACTCTGTCGCATATCCGAGCCTGATCGGCGACGAGCGCAGGTCGAATCATCAGATCAAGTTCCTGCTCGCTACCGATTCGTCATGTATGGTCAGGTATTCCGGCGGAATAGGTTTCAGTTTTGAGAAAGATGACTGGGTGTATCAGAGTTCGGTACCGATCCAGCGTTCCTCCGGCCAGAACGACAATATCGATACGCTGATTGAAAACCTCAAGGACAATAAGGGTGTGCAGGTGGAAATGGTACACGGTATCTCGACATATACCAGCAGCGGCCTTGGCGGCGGGTACTCATTCAGGATAAGCAGTGACAGGAAAACATATCCGAATTTTTATGTTTCCAACGGCGATACCAACAGGTTGTATGACGACCGCGACAGGATAAACCAGGGGCATATGCTCACTGCGACCATTTTCTCGACGCCTCCGTGCAGCATCAAGTGTTCCGGCGAATATATTAAAAACCTCACCAGCTACGTACGCAGCCAAAAAAGCGCCAATAACTTGACCGAACGCATCTACCGCTTTACGGTGGCGATGATCGTCATTCCACTGGAAAAATTGACATTTCTGGAAACGATCGGCGCCGATGCGAAAGTGACGGCGTACCAGTTTCCCTCCTTTCATACGTCGTCACCGCCGCCGTATGCGCGAAAATTTTTTTCGAGATTCGGCGGCGTATGGTTTCTTCGCGATGCATGGCAGGTGAACTGGCTCTGGGAGGAGGTTTACCTCGATAACGGCTATTGGGAAGGTGCGCAATACCGTGATTCTTCTCTCGGCTATATTACGACCGACTATTACGCCATTGCGAACAAGTCGCTCGATTCGAAAATCGAGATCTCGACCGATTTCATGATCAAGACGAACGTGCGTGTGAAAGCGGGGAGTCTATTCAGGGATATCTATTACCGGGTATATAAGAACCGCGCCTATACGGTGGAGTCATTCAACGAAGGATATTCGATGACGCCGTTTGTGGAGGTGCGCGGCCGGATGTCGCAGTATTCTTCGGTGATGGCGAGGGTGAAGAGATATATGGATACGATAGCCGACGACTACTGGGATATCGCGCTTATGCTTTCCGTGGGGTTTTGACATGAAAAGGAATCGGCGGCCAATGCCATTGATGCGAAGCGCCGGCGCAGCATGCCTTGTGTGCGTCTGCGCATGCGGTCTGTTTACGCCGCGTGATGTCGAGGAACCGACATGGCCGGTGGAGGATCCGCTTGGCTTCGCACAGATACTCTCCAACAGCGAAAGCACCGAGCGGTTCACGCTGCTTGATTACGAGGATTTGTTTCATGAAGGATTGGAATACGTGGATCCGGCGGGACATTCCTTTGATAAACGGCAGGTGCGCGGACGGCTGAATACGATTACGTCGAAATATCCCGACATACAGGTGAAGTGGGAAGTCGCGGAACTGGACGCACAGGAACAGCAGACCCTTGACAGAAGCGGTCCGGTCACCCTGAATACCCGCAAATATCGCATCTGGCGCGGTTCCCCGACTGTGACGGTCGTTGATACGGCCACTGGCCTTGCTGATACGGCATACGAACTGGATTACCGGGGCGAGGCGTCGCTGAAACTTTTGTACAGCACGGGGAAGGAGGCTTGGACCATTTATTATTGGCGTGACGCACCGACGGGCGGTCTACAGACATCGTTTTTTCATCCCGATTTTTCGCAATAGCCCCGAACGATACTGTCACTACCAAACTAGTGCCGGCGGCTGAGGGAGGCCTGCGCATGCGCCGATGGCATCTCCGGAGATTATATTCACCTCATGCGTGTGACAGGCAACTTTCTTGCAATCGCCGCAGTAGGCGCGGGTGTGTTGTTGACGGCCGGGTGCGGGAGCCCGTTTTTACCCGAAACCGGCGTTCCGCAGCGCGAGCAGTCGTTTCGGCGGACGCCGAAAGGCGTGGTGCAGCAGCTTGTGTATGCCTATGAGAACCGGCGGCTTGACCTTTTTCAGGACCTGCTGTATTCGAAAAGCGATTTTAGATTTTATGTCGAACCCGACCCCGTCATCCTTGCGGGATTTCATTCGATAAATACCGGCCAGACCGAAGACGTCTGTCTGCGCCACAGCTTCATCCTGGACGGCAAATACACATTTTTGACCTATAACCAGGAGATTGATATCCACCGCAATCTTTTTAATGAAGCGGAACAGATTAGTTTCTACGATCAGGCGCTCAACGTTGACACTGTGCAATATTTCCTTTCCATCGACAGCGTCGACGCGACGCTGCTGCCGGATTCAAGCGGCGCGCTCTACGCGATGGCGCGGACCGAGGCCACGCGAATAAGCATCAAGGCGCAGAGGGTTTTTAATGCCTACCATGAAGAAACCCATGTATTTCCGGTCGGCCGCCAGGTGTTTTATCTCAAGAAGGATGATGACGGGCTGTGGAGAATTCTTCGCTGGTTCGAATTGGCCGGCGTTTAATCCCTTGGTAGCCGGAAGTATCCGGCATACGGCAGGCCATTTTCGACATCAGCTGGTTGATCGTGCTTATTGCGGGTTGCCGGACGAGCGGGGCGATTTGAAATTCGATATAAATTCAATGAGCGCATGCACAACCTTTTTTGTCCGTCCCGGCAGCACGCCGGCGATGCTTGAAAGAAGAGTAAAGTCTTCGTCTTCAAACGTTCCCAGTACTAATGCGCCGACAAGATATACAACGGCGCCGACAAGGACCGCGAGAATAAAACCTGGGAGCATATAGTCCTGCAGGATAATCAGTTCCATCGCTATTCCCATGATGACGCTTGCCAGAAATATCTTGCAAATCGAGGCGAAGGGGTAGTGAAGTTTCATGGTACGGCAGGTGTATATTGTTCCGATGGATGAACCGATGACCGTCGTTGTTGCAAAGGCAACGGCGGCGCCTACCGCGCCGAAAGATTTGATAAGCAGGATGTCGAGGACGATGTTGACAAAAGCCATAATTGCGCCCAGCTTATAGATAAATGCCTGACGTTCATAGCCGTATAAAATCGCGGCGCCGGGATTGCAGGTCATGGTTACTATCGATGAGAGAAAGAGAATCTGCAGCGGCCGCTGGCCGCCGATAAAATCACGGCCATAGAGGAAGTGTATCAGGGAATAGGCGAGGATGGCGCCTGCGATACCGAGTGGAAATGAAAAGAACGCCAGATAGCGGGTGGCAAGAAAAAAAAGGCGCTGTGTCTTGTGGTGTTCGCCCGACCCGGAGTAATGGCTCATTGCGGGAAATAATACCTTCCAGAACGTATTCGGCAGGATTGCGGAGAAACGCTGTACAATATTAAAGCCGAGGTTATAATAGGCGATTTGCGCCGCGCTGCACAAACGTCCCAGGAAGAAATTTTCGCTCTTGTCCCAGATGATCTTGTCGCAGATGATAATGGCCATGACGCTGAGATTATACGAATGTATGCGTTTTTTCAGTGCGGAAGGCAGCGGTGTATGCGGACCGAAAATCCATAGTCGCTCTTTCCATAAAACAAGCATGTAAAAGACGGTGTTTATCACCGAAAAAACCAGCATCACAACCAGCAGCCCGGCGATTCCCTTGCCGGCCAGGATAACCAGCACTTTGGCGGCAAGAGAAAACGGCGTGATGATGCAATTGGCATAGGTGAAATATTTAAATTTTTGCAGGCCTTCGATCGTCGACGAAAATATCGCCGTCATCATCCCCGGCAGGATACCAAGAAACGCAAGGGAAAATAAAAATGACTCGGCCGGACTGAAGAAGTAGTCCGCTATAGGTGTACTGAAAAGAACGCAGACGGCGGTTGTCAGCACCGATAAGACGATTTCAATCCGCAGCACAAAGATGACAATTGGACCGAGAACGTTGTTTTCATTTTTTCCCCGGTGTTCGGCGATAAACTTGGTAATTGCATGCATGAATCCCATGCCGATCGCCCATGAGACAAGGCCGGTGAGCCAGAGGATGAGGGTGAAGATGCCGTACTTCTCCACGCCGAGCTGCCGCGCCACCCAGATCGAAATTATCCAGGCGATGATCTCCGCCGCTGAGGTATTGAAAAGGCAGTGGGCGGCATTTTTGATCAGATCAAGACCGTGTGTATTATTCATGCGACCACAGCCTTCCCTTCCGCGTCAGGCGCACCGGCCGCCGCCGGGGTGTCTGGGAGTTCATATCCCCGCATTGAGAGGAGCTCGCGGGCCTTCGTGAGCACCATTTCCGGACTGATCTGCCGCATGCATCGGTTGTTACGCGGGCAGGCGGTCATTGCGGTGTTTTGTTCGGCACACGGCGAGCAGTCAATCGATGTTTCAATCGGATGTATGGAACTGTACCCATGCGCGCTGAAACGCTCGAATCCGCCGAATATGATTATAGCCGGCGTATGCACGGCCTCTGCTCCGTGCATCAGCGCCGAAACCACGCCGATATGAAGATCGGCTTCTTTGATGATGGCGATTGAGCGGCGGATATCCTGACCACCGAGACGATTGCAGGTCGATTGCACCGGCGTATCATCGGCGCCCCCTAACTGCACGACACTGCACCCCTGTGCCAGAAGAAAACCGGCGAGACGTTCCCAATACTCCATTGGCCAGAGCTTGCGCCCGGCGCCAAACGATCCCGACGAAGTTTGCAGCGTCACAAGCGGCCTTCGCATGTCTTTGACGATTTCCCGTGCGTACATAATCTCATGTTCGGCAAGGAAAATATCGACCGTATGGCTGGGGGCGCGGATGCCGACCCGTGCGCACATTATATCGAGCAGGTTCTCGGTAAAGCCTTTTCGTACATGATGGGGACCGTGGTGATAGTTGAGGTCGATTCCGTCGTAGCGTTTTCCGACATGATCGACCCAAGGGTTTCCGCGCAGCAGTTCCTCCCTGACGCCGTTGACGGTAACGGATACCGGCCCATATACCCGTTTTATCTCACGCGCCACGGCCCCCACAAGCAGTGTGTCGCCGTAACCGGCATGAGCATAGAGCAGCGATACCCTTCCCCGCAGCCGTATCTGCACCCCCGGCGGCAGGCGCTTGAACAGTACCCGTGCCCATCCCGTCCACGACCTTGTCGCGCGTCGAGGTTTTGTGGACATGAGTACGTCTTCGTAAAAAGCGATCGTCTGCCGCGCAATGTGCTCCGGATTATACAGCGAAACCACGTTTTCATAGGCTTTTTGCGCCAGCCGTTTGGCCATGTCGGGAGATGCGATAAGCTGGCGGATACATTCGACCATTTTGAGCGGGTCATTGATGGGAAAGAGAAGTCCGTTTTCACCATCCCGGATAATCTCATTTATACCGCCGACATCGGCAGCAACCACGGGTAATCGCGCGGCCATGGCCTCGAAAAGCGAATTCGGGGCGTTATCAAACAACGACGGAATGCAAAAAATATCTGAACGCCGGTACAGGGCGGGAAGTTTCAGGCGTTCCACTGCCCCGAGAAACCACACACGTTCGCGCCCCTCCTTGTCCAGCGCCCGCTCTATTGCCTGGCGGTATGTCTCGGATTCGCCGACATCCGTTTCTCCGGCAAAGGTCATGTGGATGCGTTTATCGATGCCGAGAATATCATTGAGCACCCGGAGTATGATTTCGGCTCCTTTTCTGCGTTCGAGCCGGCCGGTAAACAGGATATCAATACGTTTACGGTTATGCCCGCCGTCACGCCGTTTGACATGATCGGAGAACGCAGCAGGCATAGGGTTGTAGATGACTTTCACCGGCCTGCCGCCGGGTACCCTGCAATAGGCCGGCAGAAGCGCGGTGAGCGATGTGCTGGTACACTTGAAAGCGGCGGCATTGCGCAGCGCCGCGCGCTCAAAACGGTACCATCGGCGACGGCTTCTCGACTCCCGCCGCAGATTCAGCGCATCGACCAACGAAGTCGGCGTATGAAAATGAATAACGACCGAAAACGGCAGCCCCCGGTCGAATTCATATGCCAGACCGTTGTATTCGGGTATTTCGACGATGTCGAGCTTCGAATCGCCGTTGATTTGCAGGCAGGTCAGTTTCATCGCCTTTGACCACCCCCGTTCCCATGCCACGCTGTTGTCGCCGAAATGAAACATGGCGGCGGATGAAAAACGGATGGGAGTGTGCTTGACGTGATGAATACGGACGGCGGTATGAAGCGGATCGGGTATCACGCCTTGTTTGACCAGCACATGCACCGTATGTCCGAGGGAGGCGAGCGCATTTGCCTGATTATAAATGTAGGTTGCTATCCCCCCATGATCACGGCCGGAGGCGGATGGATATTCTGGATTGATAAATGCGATATTCATACGCTGTGGAAGCGATGCCCGTTTGCCGATCACGATCGATTTTGAAGATAATTCCGTATAAGCTATATTGTATAATAATTCCGGATATTTGTGAATCGATTTATTTCGAATATTCCCACGCATGCGGAAAAGAACGAAGAGGGGAGATATGACATCGCCTGTTCGGCTGAATCAGCGCGTGCTTGACGACGCATCGTTCTGGGCAGGAAAAAGAGTTCTGCTGCCCCGCTATGACCGAAAAGCACGGGGGATACAATGCCTGTCATTTTCTGCCGGGCGCATGGCGTATGGGCATACGGCCGATATTATCCAGGATCTTGCGAATGATAATCCGCACACCGGCCTCATGGCCGGCATCGAAACCTATGCGCGCGAATACTGCTGCGCGCTTGCGCGCGATGATTTCCTCGTTACACAGCTTATTTTCGAAAATTCTGCCGGAATGGCTGTTCCGAAAATACAGGCCGCCATGAAAGAGGTGCTGTTCGCCGATAATACACCCGGCTCCCCATCATGGAAAAGACTTGCGGCAATGGCGCGTGATCCCGCGGTACAGTTTGCGACAATCAATGCGCCCGAAGGAGTGTACGGCGTTTCCTATTCCGGCGGCGAATACGCGACGGCGGTGAATCCGGCGCTTATAAAGGACATGGAGGCGGGAACTATTCAGTCCGATCCGGCAAAATGGACCTTGTTTGCGCTGGAGCGGTTCAAGGCAGGATTGAATTTTGCGCTTGTCAGTTGTACGAATTTTTCCGGCAACGGACATTATACCGGCGCGACCGTACGCACCGTAGCGCGGGCGTGGGAAGAGCGCGGATATGCGCCGCCCGGATTTACCGCCTACCTTTCCGATCCCTCCCGGTTCAGTTTTCCCAACACGATGATTGATCGTATCGCGGTCGCGGCCGATGACAGGTGCGAAAAAATCATGAGAGACCTGGGTATTGAATCGACGATGGTGGTGACTGAAAAATGCCGCTATTGGGCGGTGGAGGACGTGTTTCCCGCAGGACGTCCCGCCTTCGAAGACGCCGGGGGCGTTTTTATGTGCCCGGATTACAAAGATGTAAAACGCTATGAAGATATGAAACTGCGTATCTTGAACATGAGCCATTCGGTTATCGCAGGGCTCGGCGTGCTTTTAGGTTACCGGGGAAACTATGGTATATACAAGGCAATGCAGGACAAGGATATTGCGGCGTGTATAGGCCGTATCATCGCCATCGTGCTCGACACCATCGAACGGCCGCGGCAGATGGAGCCGGCGGCGTTCGCCCGCGACGCAATCGAGCGGCTGAATAATCCGAATATCCCCGATGACCCCATGCGCATCGCCCTCAACGCATCAACAAAAATTCGTCCCCGCTTTCTGGACACCTATTTCGCGGCGTTGTCAAAAGGATATAACGCCTCAGACCTTGATATCGTACTAGTTCCGGTCGCCGCTTTCCTGCGGTATACGATGGGGATCGACGATACGGGGATGCGGTACACCCTGGAAAAGGATCCAATCCTGGATCGGCTCCAGAAATGCGGTTCTGCCGCATGCCTCGGCACACCTGAATCCGCTGCAGTATTCCGGCCTCTTATTGCCGACGCCGATATCATGGGCGCCGACCTTTATCGCCGGGGTGAGACTGGAGACAGACTCGAACAAATAACTGCACGAATGCTGTGTGGCTGCGGTGCGGTGCGTGAAACGGTGAGGTGGTTTGTGCGGGTGACGCAGTAAAATACGCGTTTGCCGTCATCGCTCAGCTACCAAACAATATTCAATTCCCTGCCGCAGCCTCCGCAGATGCATGTCCCATCCTTTCGCCTTTCCAGCGTGCCGGTTGTTTCAATATGGTAGCCGCTGCGTCTGATAAGCAGCGCTGCGCATGAAGGGCATGACGTGTTTTCTCTCTCTCCGGCAGCCATATTGCCCAGATAGACGAACTCCAGATATTCACGGGCGATTTCCCATGCTCTCAGCAGCGACGCTTCGGGCGTGGAGGGGCGGCGGAATTTGTAGCGGGGGAAATACCGGGAAATATGCAGCGGTGTGTCGGGTCCGAGATTGGCTGCGATAAAGCGGGAAAGCGCGCGGATATCCTCCGCGGAATCATTTTCCGCAGGTATCAGCAGGTTGGTGATTTCAAGGTGCGCCGATTTTTTTACAATCTCACAGGTGCGCAATACCGGCGCAAGCTCCCCCTTGCAGATGCGGCGGTAAAAACGCGGATTCATTGATTTGATATCTATGTTCATGGCATTGACAAGCCCGAGCAGTTCCTTGAGCGGCGGCGGTTCTATGAAGCCGTTGGTCACCATCACGTTTTTCAAACCGGCTTCTTTTACTTTCGTTCCTATGTCCATGATTGTTTCAAACCAGATACAGGGTTCGGAATAGGTATACGCAATGCCGATGGTTCCACTCTCAATGACTGCGGCCGCCAGTTTGTCCGCTGTTGTTTCCCGTGTTGCCAGGATTTCCTGCGAAATTTCGCAATTCTGGCAGAAACCGCATTTCAACGTACATCCGTTCGGGCCTGTGCTGAATATCCGCGTGCCAGGGTAAAAATGATACAGGGGCTTTTTCTCAATGGGATCGATTGCTGTGGATACAGGGCGGCAATAGTTGAGCGAAATCAGCGCGCCGTTGCGGTTCTGGCGTGTCAGGCATATCCCCCGCTTTCCCTCGGTGAGCAGGCAGTGATGCGGACAGAGGTCGCACCGGACTTTTTTATCGGCCAGTACGGAATAATAAGCAGCGGTCTTCATGCGGATTATCTCCTGATGTATTTCGTCCGTACGCCGATTCGATTGCAATACCGGTAGATCGGACAGCGGTCGCAGCGGGGGTTGCGGGGAAAGCACAGGTGCTGCCCGAATGAGACGAGGTAGGAATTAATGGTTATCCAGTATTTTTTCGGAAGTATCGTGCGCAGTTTCATCTCCGTTTCCAGCGGCGTAGCTGTTTTGATATATCCGAGACGGTTGCAGATCCGGTGCACATGCACGTCGACGCAGACCGCGGGCTTGTTAAAGGCGACGGCGACCACGAGATTGGCTGTTTTGCGTCCCACCCCCGGCAGCCGTACCAGTTCGTCGACCGTATCGGGTATGCGGCCGCCGAACATTGTCTCAAGCGCATCAGGAAGTCGTGTCAATACTCTCGCCTTGTTGCGGTAGAAGCCGACCGGAAATATCAGCTTTTCGATGTCGGCTATCGACAGTTTCCGCAAGCCGTCAGGTGTGCCGGCCCGTGCAAAGAGGCGGCGCGCCGCCTC
>Ga0129299_1001785_pt1 | contig 14388 bp, 12 predicted proteins | sample ConPoolayeCmetaG_FD_94477 | JGI IMG/M metagenome (GOLD analysis project Ga0129299, IMG submission 94477) | Hot spring microbial mat communities from California, USA to study Microbial Dark Matter (Phase II) - Cone Pool mat layer C metaG ... | reverse complement strand
GACCAGGAATTTTCCTTCCGGCTGGCCAGGGCCGGTTGTAAGCTGGTCTTTGCCCCGGCGGCAGTCGTCTATCACCGGCATCCGGCCACAGTGTGGAGCTATGTCCGGCGCAAAGTGCACCTGGGCCGCTGGAAAGTGCAGGTCCATGTCCGGCACCCGGCCCAGGCGGTGCGCGACTCGTACACCCCCTGGACGCAAAAGGCGCAGCTCCTGCTGCTGCCGCTGACCGGTGTGGCGGCGCTGGCCGCCGCCCTGGGCCTGGTGCCCTGGGTGCCGGCCCTGTTGCTGGCCGGGTTGGGATGGGCCACCACCCTGCCGCTGCTGCTCAGAGCAGCCCGACAGGGCTGGCTGGTGGTAGCCGTGACGCCGTTCCTGGCGCTGCTCCGGGCCCTGGCTCTGGTCGTTGGCCTGGGATGGGGCCTGATCGAACTCAAGAATTTGATCCACAGAAAGGAGAGAAGAAGATGAAATTCAACAGATTGCGTGTATGGACGATCCTGCTCTTGCTGGCGGCCTTGCTGCTGACGCTGCCTCCCATCGCCATCGCTCAGGAGCCGACGCCCACCCCTCCCACCTGGACGCCGCCCACGATCTACAAGTACGCTGACGTCAGTTGCTGCGACCCCAACGGCCAGGTGAGGTTCACCATCACCGTGACCAACCCGGGTGCAGCCACCTGGTCCAACGTGCGCGTCACCGACCAGATCGATCCCCACCTGCGCATTGATGCGGTGACCACCAGCCGGGGGACTGTCACCATCACCGGCAACACGGTCGTGGTGAACGGGACCATCACCCTGGGCCCTGGCGAGTCGTTCGTCATCACCATTGTCTGTACAGTGCTCAGCTATCCACCCTCGGAAGAGCTGTACAACACCGCTTCGGTGGAATATACCGATCCTGACGGACGTCCGTGGGGGCCGATTGAGGTCGCCGTGCCGGTGAAGATTGTGCCCTGCACGCCACCGGTGATCCCCGAAGCTTCGACCCTGATCCTGTTGGGGAGCGGCGCCACCGCCCTGGCGGGCTATGTCGGCCTGCGGGTCCGGACCAGCCGCCGCAAGAGGGGCTGACCTTTGTCCCGATTCAGACTGCCGGGCAGGTTGCTCGGGCTGATGGTGCTGTGGAGCCTGAGCCTGAGCAGCCTGCCCCTGGCCCGCGCGGACGGCACCCCTCCCCCCCTGCCCGGCATCTGCTCCGAAAGCGACCGGTTCGGCGTGGCGGTGGCCGGCTGGATCGGCGGCTATGACGTGGAGCCGCTGCACGCCGGCTGGTACCACAACTTTACCACCTCCACCTCCCCACCCCACCCGGCCGCGATGAGATATGTGCAGACCATCCGCATTTCCGACGACGGTCCCTTTGCCGACCAGGCCTGTTCAGCCTGCCCCACCTGGCAGGCGTTGCAGCAGATGGCGCAGGCCAACCCCGGCAGCCTGTGGCTTGTCGGCAACGAGCAGGACCGCCAGGACTATGTCGGAGCCGCCCACTATGCCCGGCTTTACCACGACTTTTACACCTTTCTGAAAGCAGAGGACCCGACCGGCCTGGTGGGGATCGGAGGGGTGGTGCAACCCACCCCCATCCGGCTGCAATACCTGGACCTGATCCTGACCGCCTATGCCGATCAGTACGGCCAGGCCATGCCGGTGGAGGTGTGGAATGTGCACAACTATGTGCTGCGGGAAAAGCGCTGGTATGAAGGCTGTCCCGACTGCTGGGGCTGCGGCATCCCCCCCGACATCCCGGCCGACACCGGCCAGCTCTACGACATCCAGGACCATGACAACATGGGCTACTGGACCTGGCACATCATCCTGATGCGGCAGTGGATGCGCGACCGGGGCTACCGCGACCGGCCGCTGATCATCTCCGAATTCGGCATCCTGATGCCAGAGATGTACGGCTACGACTACTCCCGCGTGCGGCGGATGATGCTGGCCACCTTTGACTGGATGCGGAGCACCACCAACCCCGATACCGGCTACCCGGCCGACGGCAACCGGCTGGTGCAGGCCTGGTCCTGGTACAGCCTCAACGACCCGGCCTTTGAAGGCTGGCCCAGTTGGAACCACCTGTTCGACCCGACCACCAGGACCATGACCGCCCTGGGCCAGGACTTTGCCGCCTACACCGCCTCTCTGACCGCCCCCTTCCCCGGCAGCATTGACCTGTCCCCCACCTCCCTGCGGCATACCCCACCCGAACCGGAATCCGGCAGCCTGGTGACCATCACGGTCCTGGCCGACATCCACAACGGCGGCGGGGCCACGGCCGGGAATGTCCTGGTCCGTTTCGAGCGGGATGGGCAGCCGGCCGGCCAGGTCATCCTGCCCGACATCCCTGCCGGCGAATCGCGGGTGGCAGGCGTGGTCTGGCCCGGCCTGACACGGCGGCATCTCTACCAGGTGACCGTCACAGTCAACCCCGACGGCCAGATCGTCGAATGCGACCCCTCCAACAACCGCCTGACCGCCCCGTTGCTGGCCACGGATATTGCCGTCTACCTGCCCCTGATCCGCAAATAGAGCCGGAGGTGTCCCATGCGCCGCCTGTTGGACCCGGAGTGGAGACCCCTGTGGCTGGCCGTGGCTGGCCTGCTTGTGGCCCTGGCGCTGGGGCTGGGGTTGGGGCCGCACGCCCAGGCGACCGATCGCCTGTTCCAGACGGTGCCCACCCCCACACCGCGCACAGTTCCCACACCCACAGCGCCCGTGACCGGCCGCCCGCCGCAAGCGGAGGAGCAACCGGCCGGCGCTGCGGCTGCGCTGGCCCTGAGCCTGACCGCCACCCCCCATGACCTGCTGCCAGGTGAGGAGCTGCGCTTCCAACTGTGGCTGACCAACACCTCGGCCGTCGCCGTCACCGGCCTGATCGTGGCCGATCCCCTCGACCCGGCGCTGGAGCTGGTGGAGGTGAGGGCCACCCAGGGCGCGGCTGAGGTGCAGGACCACCTGCTGACCCTCGACCTGGGCACCCTCGACGCCGGACAGAGGGCGCTGGTCCTGCTCCGCACCCGGCTGAGCAACCAGGCCCGGCCTGGCCAGGTCATCCTGAACCAGGTCACAGCCTACTTTGACGGCGGCCAGATCGCGTCCAACGTGGTCGCCGCCGGCCTGCCCCCCGACGAGCTACCGGCCACCGGCGCTGAGTGGAGGAGGCCATAATCGCGAAATCCAGCAGAAAAGGGCGGAAGAGGCTGTCTGCTATCGGCCCGATGCCGGGTGCAGAGTCTGGCCAGGGGGGCCTGGGGCCGGCCCTGGCGGTGACAGGGCTGAGCCTGGCCGTCTATCTGCTCACCCTGGCGCCCGGCCTGACCTTCGAACACTGGGGAGCCGACAGCGGCGACCTGAGCACCGCAGCCTACACGCTGGGAGTGCCCCATCCCACCGGCTACCCCACCTATATTCTGCTGGCCTGGCTGTTCAGCCACATCCCGGTCGGTACGGTCGCCTACCGCGTGAACCTGTTGTCGGCGGTCTGTGCTGCGGCTGCGGCGGGCCTGTTGTGCAGGACGGCGGAGGCCTTGCTGCCTGCGCAGGGCAGGCGCTGGCCGCTGGCCGCTGCCACGGCTCTGACCTTTGCCTTCTCCTCGCTGCTCTGGTCACAGGCGGTGATCGGCGAAGTCTATGCGCTGCTGAGCCTCTTTGCTGCGCTGCTGCTGTGGCTGCTGGTGCGCTGGCAGCAGGGTGGCAGCGACCGGCTGTTGTGGGCAGCGGCGCTCCTCTTCGGGCTGGGGCTGGGCAACCACCTGACCCTGGCCTTCCTGGCCCCGGCGGTGCCGATCCTGCTCTGGCCGGAACGGCGGCGCTGGCTGCGGCCCTCGCTCCTGGTGCCGGCGGCCGGCCTGTTCATCCTGGGCCTGAGCATCTACGCCTATCTGCCGCTGGCCGCCGCCCGCCGCCCGCCGGTCAACTGGGGGAACCCCCAGACCTGGCGGCAGTTCCTGTGGGTGGTCACCGGCAGGCAGTACCAGCCGTTTGTGTTCGGCCTGCCGGCAGAGCAGATCTGGACCCGGCTGGGTTCGTGGGCGTTGCTGCTGGGCGATCAGTTCGGTTGGTGGGGGCTGGCCATCGCCCTGGCGGGGGTTGCCTGGGCGCGGCAGCGCCGGCGCCGCTTCCTCCTCTTTGCCCTGACCTGGTCGCTGCCGCTGGCCGTGTACGCCTTCTTTTACTACACCGGCGACTCTTACATCTACCTGCTGCCGGCCGTGATGTTGTTGGCGTTGGGCTGGGGTGCAGGGGGATGCTACCTGCTCCACCTGGCACGGCGGTGGCGGCCGGCCCGGCAGCGGATGGCACTGGCAACCCTGCTGCTGTTGCCCTTTGCCTCCCTGGCCCTGCACTGGCAGGCAGCCGACCTGAGCGATGATCGGGCTGCCCAGCTCTACAGCCAGCAGGTGCTGGAAGCGGTCGCCCCCAACAGCCTGGTCGTCGTCCGGGGTGACCGGGCTACCTTTGCCCTGTGGTATGCTGTGTATGTCGAGAATCAGCGGCCCGACCTGGCCGTGGTCAACGGGCCGATGCTGGCTTTCATCTGGTACCGGCAGCAGATCCGCCACCTCTACCCTGACCTGATCCTCAACGAACCCACTGCGGCCGATGTCACCACCGATGACCTGGTGCGCGACCTGATGGCGGTCAATTCCACCCGGCGGCCGGTCTACGCCACCGACCCCGGCGACTCGTGGGGGGAATGGTTCGACTTTGTCCAGGTGGAAGGAGCTCCCGTTTTCCGCGTGCAGGTCAAAAGCCGATGGGAGACAGGGGGATGAAGACACAACGGACAGGGAACCGGGCCCGCGCCCTGGGCCTGCTGGTGCTGTTGCTGCTGCTGGGGGTGATCCTGCTGGCGACAACCCGCCTTCAGCAGGCGCGGCAGCACCTGACCTCGGCCCAGATGGCCCTTGGCCGGTTGGAGGCCGGGCTATCCGGCGGGCAGGCAGGGTTGATCCAGCTTGTGCGCGATCCGGAGCAGGTGGAGGAGCTACGGAACAACCTGGCCACTCTGGATGCCGACCTGGCAGCCGTGGAAAAGCTGGCCTGGCCCATCCTGCCCCTCTGTCCCCATCTGGGCTGGCTGCCGGGCGTCGGCGGCGACCTGCAGGCTGCGCCCCATCTGCTGACCATGGCCCGCCATACAACCGGGGCGGGGCTGGCCCTGGCCGACGGCCTGGCTCCCCTGGCGGGGCGTTTGGGCCAGGCTGAAGGGGGCCTGGGCCGGCTGGGGCCAGAGCTGGTACAGGGCCTGGTGGCCGCCCGGCCTCAGATCGAGGCCGCCCAGGCCGCTCTGGCCCGCGCCGCCACGTCGCGCGCTGCTGTGGACGATGGGCGACTGTCGCCCAGGCTGGGGGCATTGATCGGCCGTTTCGACCGCGTCCTGCCGCTCCTGGAGGAAGCCCCAGCCATCCTGGCTGCCCTGCCGGGGCTGCTGGGAGCCGATGGGCCGCGCACCTATCTGCTCCTGGCCCAGAACAATCAGGAACTGCGTGCCACCGGCGGATTCATCAGCGGCGTTGGGCTGGTGCAGATCGCGGACGGGCAGATCGGGGAGCTCCATTTCCAGGACAGTTATGCCGTGGACGACCTGACCCGGCCACATCCCCCGCCGCCAGACCCGCTCCGCCGCCAGATGGGGGCCGGGATGCTGCTGCTGCGCGATGCCAACTGGTGGCCCGATTTCCCCACCTCGGCGCAGAGGATCGCCGACCTGTACCGACAGGATCAGGACCGGGTTGTGGACGGCGTCGTGGCTGTGGACCTGACCACCCTGCGGCTGCTCCTCCAGGCCATCGGCCCGGTTCAGGTGCCGGGTTATGACCAGCCGGTGGACAGCGACAACATGCAAACGATGTTGATCTCTTATTGGGAAGCGCCCAGGGTTGGTGCGCCGGGCTGGGAAAGGAGCGATTGGTGGCAACACCGCAAAGATTTTGCCACCGACCTGCTGGCTGCGATCCTCTCCCGGCTGTCGTCCCAGGCCGGCCCGCAGGAACTGGCCGCTCTGGCGCAGGCAGCAGGCACAGCCTTGCGCCAGCGCCATCTGCTGCTCTATGTCACCGATCCGCAGGGCCAGGCTTTTCTCCGGCAGTTGGGCTGGGATGGGGCCTTGCGCGACTCGCCGGGGGACTATTTGCTGGTGGTGGACAGCAACGTCGGCTTTAACAAGGTCAACCCCAACATCGAGCAGACGATAGACTACCAGGCGGTCGTGGACCCGGATGGGGCGGCAACGGTCCAACTGACCCTGACCTACCGCCACCGTGTTCAACAGCCCATGCCCGCCTGTGTTCACGAATCGCGCTATGGTGACCGCTACGCCGATCTGCTGGAACGGTGCTACTGGGACTGGCTGCGGATCTACCTGCCCCCGGGCAGCCAGCCTGTCCGGCTCAGCGGCGCCGACGAGCCGGCGGAGGTCTACCAGGAGAGTGGGCGCACAGTAGTCGCTACCTCTTTCCTGCTGGAGAGCGGCCAGGCGCGGCAGATCCAGCTTCTCTACCGGCCCGGCCTGCCGGTGCAATCAAACCGTTATGTCGTGTTCATCCAGAAGCAGGCGGGGACCGGGGCGCTGCCGCTGCGTGTCAGCATCACTCCACCGGCCGGGGCGCAACCTGCAGCCGGATCGTCGCCCGGCCTGGTATGGGTGGATGGGCGGGGCGTGTGGCAGGGGGACCTGGCTCAGGACCGGGAGATCGTGCTCACCTGGAAATAGCAGCCCACCATGTCCTTTGGGGTTCACTCTTCCTCGGCCCGCAACCCCTCGAACTTGCGCCGCCGGCGGTCCAGCCAATAGCCGGTCTGGATGACATCGCGGCTCACCTTGCGGGCAAAGATCAGATAGCCGGTGTGAGCGATCATCCGATCGGCCGGGCGCAGGCGGCCGGGCACCGGCTTGTAGGGCCGCACCAGGATCTCCTCGACCTCGATCTGGCCAAAGGCCTGTTGCTCTTCGAGGGCCTGGATCAGATCGCTCACCTGATTGGTGGTTGGCAGGATGGCGCCAAAGAATCCGCCCTCCTTGAGCGCCGCCAGCGTCTGGGGCAGATAGGCCCAGGGGGTCCGCACGTCGAGAAAGAGGGCATCCACATCGGTCTCATCGAACCCCTCGGCGATGTCCCGCAGCTTGAACTCGACCTGATCGGCCAGGCCCAGAGCTTCCAGGTTCTTCCGGGCCAGGTGCAGGACATCGGGGCGGAGTTCGTAGGAATAGAGGCGGCCCTCGGCCCCTATGGCGCGGGCCACTGCCAGCGTCAGACCGCCGCTGCCGGTCCCCGCCTCAATGACCCGGCTGCCGGGGATGATATTGAGCTTCAGCAGCGTATAGCCGATGTCTTTGGGGTACATGATCTGGGTGATGCGTTTGAGCTGCCGGACCAGATCGCAGGTGCCCGGTTCCAGGACGACAAAGGGGTAGCCCAGGTGGGAATGGACCTCTCGCCCCACAGGCTGGCCGATCAGATCGTCGTGCTGGATGCAACCCCGATGGGTCTGGAGCTGGCCGCCAGACCGGAGCCGGACCAGGAACTGCCTGCCATCCTGGCCGAGGATCAGGACCAGATCGTTTTCATGAGCGACTCCCATCGCCGCCCCCTCTCCTCCGTCGTCGTCAATCATTATAGCCGTTCCCAGGCCACACCGCAACTTTTATAGGACACGGATGACACAGATTTCATGGATGAACACGGATGATCGAACAGGGCCTGTACAATGGATGACATGCTCACCACCAGGACACGAAGGCAAATTCTTCGTGTCCTGGTGCCTTTGTGGTAAACCTGCCGGGTCAACGGCGTACCTCCTGTGATCGAAGGCAAAATCGGTGTCCGTCCGTGTCCGTCCGTGTCTAATTTGACCCCCTTTCTGATTAGTGCTATAATAATCTTGTTTGACTCGACCTCTTCCACCATCCGACGGCGTTGCCGTCGGCGACCCCAGGGGTTGGGGGGCCTGTTTTTACATTGTCGAGATCATTGCCTGGGGATGATTCAACCCTGAGCCACAAAGTCGGAGCAATTTGATGGAAACAGAGACAGAGAACAAGCCGCCCCACAAGGTCGGCAGGACCCTGGTGATCGCGTTGGCCGTCCTCCTGATTCTGGCCGCCGTCGGTGCGGCCGGCTATGGCCTGGCCACCCATCCCAGGTTCACAGCCGTATTGCGCGACATCTTGATCATCGTTCTGGCGTTGATGACCATCGTCATCGGCCTGTTCCTGGGCATTCTGATCCTTCAGCTCCAGAGCCTCATCGCTCTGCTGCGGGACGAGGTCAGGCCGATCCTGGAGTCGGCCAATCAGACGGTCAGCACAGTGCGCGGCACCACCTCCTTTGTCAGCCACACCCTGGTGACGCCGGTGGTCACGGCTGCCAGCTACGCCTCGGCTGTGCGCCAGATGTTCAAGGTGTTGGTCGGCCGCGCGGGCAAAGAGGGGCGGCAGCAGGCTATATCTCAGGAAGCAGGAGAGGAATAACGCGGAATCAACTCCGCGTTCCCTGAGCAAACAGATTGTACGAGGAGGAAGATCAGATGGCAGAAAACAGTTGTAGCGGAGACTTTATTGCTGGATTCCTGGTGGGCGCACTGGTGGGCGCGGCGGCGGCCCTTCTGCTGGCGCCGCAATCGGGCGAGCAGACACGAACCCTGATCCGCGACAAGGGGATCGAGCTCAAAGAGCGAGCCGATACCCTGACCGTAGAAGCTCGAAAGCGGGCGGAGGAGGTGCAGGGCCAGGCCAGAGAGCGAGCCGGGGTCATTTCAACCCAGGCCAGGGAGAAGGTGGAAAGGCTTCAGACCAAGGTCAGGCAGGCGGTCGAAGAGGGCAAAACGGCTGCCAGTAAGAAGAAGGAAGAGCTGTTGTCCAGGATAGAAAAAGAAGCCGAGGGGACAGCTTCATAACCGCTGACCGCTGACCCATCAGCGTGGGCTGGCCTGAGGGAGGTGGCAAGAAGATGCAGATCCGTGACTTTCGGCCGGACGATGTAGAAGCCCTGGTTGACATCCTGAAGGCAAATCAGCAGTACGGTCACCCGGACATGGACGGGCCAGAGGCGATGTTGCGCGTCCATCAGTGCGCCGCAGCCGAGTTCCTCGTCGCCGAGGAGGAGGGCAAAGTGGTGGGCATGATCCGGGGGACTTATGATGGTTCGCGGGCAGTGATCTACTTGGCCTCAGTGCATCCAGCCTATCAACGGCGGGGGATCGGTCGGGCATTGGTGTTGGAAATTGCGCGGCGGTTCAAAGAGCGGAACGCAAGCAGCATCTCGGTCATTGTGCCGGGCGATGCTGACTTTTGGAAAAAGATGAACTTTCGCCAGACCACCCGTGTCATGCACGCCTATCCGATTGACCAGGTGCTGAACGCCTGACGCGGACTCTACCAATCAAAACGCTCCGCCTGTCAGCCAGGCGGAGCGTTTGTGCTCAGATGGCCGCGCGCCGTGGGATGCCGCTGAGCAACCCCTCCCGCCCCTTGAAGGTCTCATAGACGGCCAATCCACCCCGCCTGATTTCAAAGCGGCGGATGGAGTTGTCGTGACCGCTCCCCCTGGTCTTGAGCACCGCTACCGCCCGTTGCATGACGCTGTCAATCTCCACATAGCGCAGGAGGATCACCGAGTCCACGATAAAGGCCAGCCGTCCCCGATCGCTGCGCACAAAATCGGGGCCGCCATCTTCACTCAACAGCAGCGAGGTGATCCCTTCGCGGCGCAGGCCGTTGATCAGATGGTTGTAAAACGCCCGCAGTTCCACAGGGTCAGGAGAAAGGGCCTGAAAGTGGGTGACGCTATCAATCACCGCCCGCCTGACATCCATCTCCTGGATGGCGTTGTTGATAGGGCTGATGGGTGATTGCAGGCTGGACAGGAACACCTGAGGGGAGGTGAACACCACCCGCAGTTTGCCCGCCTGTTCCAGCTCGCGCAGATTCCAGCCGTGGGCCAGAGCATCACGGTACAGGGTGTGTGGAAACTGCTCGAAGGTGATCAACAGGCCGGCCTCATCAGCCTGGGTCACTCCGTGGTGCAGGAACTGCATCCCCAACGTGGTTTTGCCCGTGCCTGGCGCTCCCTGGATCAAGGCCACCGCGCCGGGGAGCAACCCACCCCCCAGCATCTCATCCAGGCCGGGGATACCCAGTGACACCCGTTGCTTTTCAACCATACCCCATTCTCCCTTCTCTTTCTGCTCCCGCCGGTAACTACCTACCCGCTACCCTCCCACAGGTTAGAAAATGGCCGGCAACAGGGCGAGCAGCCCATTGCGGCACACTTCAATCCGGAGCCGAAGGCAATGCCTTCGGCTACCCGGTGCGATTTCCAATCGCCCGCGCCTTCACTTGATGCCAATGGTCCCAGTCCCCCCACCGGGCTTATTATCTCACAGAGCGGCCAAACGGTCAACAATCGCCCGCGCCTCGACCAGGAGCTGGGGGGCGAGGGCAAACACCGCCTGGCCCCGGCGGTCGGCTTCCAGGGCCTGAGGGTCGCTGGACAGGAAGCCGAGCAGGTGGAACCCGGACAACTGGCTGCTGATAAAGGCCCGGTCCGCTTCTGAGGTCACCTTGTTGCCCACGGCATAGATGCGCCCGATGCCGAGATCGCGGGCCAGGGCGCGGATGGTATGGGCCGTCTGGAGGCTGCGGTAGCCCGGCTCAACGACGACGATCAAAGCATCCACAGCGCTGGCCGTGCCGCGCCCCAGATGTTCCACCCCGGCCTCCATGTCCATAATCAGCACCTCATCGCGGCGCAGCAGCAGATGGGTGACCAGGCTGCGCAGCAGCGCATTCTCCGGGCACAGGCAGCCTGTGCCGCCGGTCTTGACCGTGCCCATCGTCAGGATGCGAATGCCATCCACCGTCACCGCAAAGCGGTCGGGGATGTCATCCACGCGCGGGTTCAGCTTGAAAAAGCCGCCGACCTCCCCTTTGCGTGCCCCGGTGCGCTCGTAGATCAGATCCTCCATCTCAGCGACAGGGGTGATCTGGGCTGCCTGTTCTGGCGGCACGCCGCAGGCAACCGCCAGGCCGGTGGCCGGATCGGCATCAATGGCCAGGACCTTGTGGCCGCGCTCGGCAAACAGATAAGCCAGCAGGGCAGCCAGGGTCGTCTTGCCCACGCCCCCTTTGCCGGTGATGGCCAGTTTCAACATATCTCCCCCTCGTCAATATTTCTTGTAGATGGCCGGCAGATAGATGACCGGCGGACGCTCGTAGTGCAGGATGACATCGAACAGGGCCGGGGTATGCAGCTCAACAGCAGATGGCGAGGGCGCCATATCGCGCGCCCAGAAGTTGATCCGATACTGGATGAAGCGGGCCTGCGGGAAATAGTGGCCGGCCGCATCCTCGATGTGCTGTCCGGGGGCATCATAGCCCTGCAGCGGCGCCCCCTTGCTGATGGGATCATCCGGGTAGGGGAAACGCTTGGGATACCAGTCGCTGTTCAACACCTGCTGGCGGGTATTGCCCAGCCGCGTCTGCAGGGTGATATAAGTCCCGTCATCGGTCACAGCGTGCCAGTCGGCCACATACCAGATCGTGTCGGGCGACCCGCTGTCAAAGATCTCGGAGATGAACGCCCCGGAGCCATACCGTTCTCCCTGCCCCGGTGTGTCGGGAGGGGCGCCTGAAGGCGCCGTGTACACACGATAGTGCCCCCCAAACATCAGGTTCGAGCGGGCGAAATAGATGTTGCGATTGACAAACGGGTCGGCCAGGCGGTCATCATCCCAGACCACATAAAGGTAGCCAGAGAGATTGAAACAGTCAACCACCATAGTCGCCGCAATGGAAGGGTTCCGTTGCCGGGCGTGGGGCGGCAGGTCCCGGCGGTAGGTCGTGTACTGGCCGGTGTGAAAGTCGTGCAGGCGGGCATGGTCGTTCACCACGATATTGTTCTCCCCCACAAATTCGGAAGGCGCCCCCACGCTGCTGAAAAGTTGGAAATAGATGTCCAGGTTCTCAAGCTCACCCCCATAGTTACGGCCATCGGCCCAGACCACATAGGCGTTGTATCCTGCCGATTCTCCCAACGGCCCACAGCTAGCGGTGGCAGCCACATCCGGCTCCCCCTGCCACACCGGCCCGGTCTGCCAGCTCCGGGTGTCATTTTTGTTGAGCTGCACCTGCTCGGTCTGTTCCGTCCAGATAATCGGCCAGGGACACATGGGATCCGGCTCGATAGTGAAGGCGGCGTAATAGATGTCAGGGTTGTTGCTCAGCGACAGGTCGGTGCTGTGCCGAAAGTCCTGCCAGACAATGTGGATCGTCGTCACCGGCACTATGGCTTCCCCCTGGGCATCCCCATAGGGCGTCGGTGCAACAAGGGTGATCTGTTTCAGCCACGAATTGAGCGCCACCGCCGGCGCCAGTTGAGCAATGCCGTTGGTCGAATTCTCCGCCTTGTCATTGTTCAGGCGCCAATCCATCCCAAAGGTCTCCCCGGCATCCCGTGAGTAGGTCGTGTAGATGTCCGCATCCCCTTCACGCCAGTCCTCCCAGACCACCGTCACGTAAGTGACCTCTTCTGAATAGATGTGGGTGACGACCAGTTGGGGCGGTTCGCCGGGGTTCGGCGGCGGGATGACGATATACTCAATACCGGTGACCTCAAGCGCTTTCACGGCGGCCACAGAGGGCGACGATTGTTTGGTCAGGGTGGGGTCGTCGTGAATCCGGGTGTCGTCCCCCCAGCACAGATAGACCTGATCGGGCGAGGCAGGTTGCCCGGCCGGCAGGTGGGGCCGAAAACCCAACCCCTTCCGATTCAATGGGCAGGGGACGGTCGAGGTGTAGGAGCGCACGGCAAAGATATCATCGTTGTTGTTGCGCCGATCCTGCCAGACGATGTAAAAGATATTGTTCTGGTCCACGGCAATGTCGGGCATGATCTGATCCCGGTTGTTGGCATCGGTATCCACCCGATAGTTGCACGCCTCGGCCGCCAGGTCACAGGGCGAAGAACAGTCGCCGTTGGCATGGCAGGGATACAGGGTGGTGCCGGTGTAGGTAAAGACCTGGGTGTAGATGTCAAAACTGCTCCCCCGATGGTCCTGCCAGGCGACGACGATCAGGCCGCTGGGTGCCACCCCCACAGCCGGGCTCTTCTGGTCGTTGCGGTCATGGTTCCCGAACGTCTCGTTGACCTGGATCGGCTCATGCCAGGTCTCCCCTTCATCATCCGACCAGCGCAAAAAGACATCCTTGCCATAGATCGGGGCGTTCTGCCCATCTTCCCAGACCACCACCACCAGGTTGCCACTGGCATGGATGAACGGGTAACGCTGATCGTTGGTGGTGGTGAGGTTGACCCGGGTGTCGGGATAGATCATGTTATAGTCCAACATGTCGGAATAGGGGATGGTGGGCGACAGGCCCCATGAGGCTTTGGGGGGTTCGTCAAAGATGCCCAGGACCAGGGCGCTGTCGCCGTTGATCTCCAGCCCTGGGGCGTTGGTGATGATGCCGACGGTCCCCAGCACCGGCACCACATCCAGGGTGGAAGCCATGTTGCGAAAAAAGTCCACATGGTCTTTTTGCACCCAGGCATAGTGGGTGCGGACCGTGACATATTCCGGCCCCCGGATATTGTTGTCCTCATTCGCTTCCACCACGTCGCCCACCGGGTGCGACGGCGGCGTGGGGGTGTCCACCTGGGCCCACAGGTTGTAGGAAACGCTGTCGGTGAACAGCAGCGTGACCTGAAAGACCGCGCTCTGGCCGGCCTTCATGGTATACCCCTGCACCGGCCAGTAATAGTCGCCACGCAAACCCCGCAGGTCATCGGTCGGCGGGTTGATATAGAAATCGAGGTAAAAGTTGTTGCCCGGCCGGACATCGGCAGCGCCGATATTTTTGATGGTTACAAAGACTTTGGTCTCCTGGTCCACATAGGGATCGGCCGGGGAGAGGGCAATGCCTGTCACCACCAGGTCGGGCAGCGCCTCAGGTTGTGCCGGGGAGGAAGGAGCATAATCGGGGGGCAGCAGGGCAGCCGTCGGGGTTGGGCGCGGACCGGTCGGGGTGCTATCGGCCGGCCCACTCCCCGAGGCCGAGGCCGCAAAGGCCCACGCCCCGGCCAGCACCAGAGCAAGGATCAGCAGGCGTTTGGTCTGCATTTCTTACCTCCACATCCCGATCGCTGGACTCAGACCCCCCGCAGGCCGACAAACCAATTGAAATCGGCCAGCCCGTTGGATATTTCAAGCGATTTCAGGCTGGAATTTCTTCCAGGCCTGCGGGAGGGTGCCTGGACAGGATCAACTGTGCACGCTCCGCACGCGCAACAGACGAAAGACCACCAGCAGCCCGGCCAGGACAAAGCCCCACAGGAAAATGGTCCCCCACCCCGATCCCGTTTCGGGTGCCTCCTGAACGGGGGTGGGG
>Ga0129299_1001784_pt1 | contig 14397 bp, 13 predicted proteins | sample ConPoolayeCmetaG_FD_94477 | JGI IMG/M metagenome (GOLD analysis project Ga0129299, IMG submission 94477) | Hot spring microbial mat communities from California, USA to study Microbial Dark Matter (Phase II) - Cone Pool mat layer C metaG ... | reverse complement strand
TCGTGTCCCTGCGCCGTCAGGTCGTCGGCCAGGGTCACGCGTTTGATCTTTTCGTCATCGACCACCAATATCCGCATTGCGCTACGTGCCGTCATTGTATCGTCTGCGCGAACAAGTACGCAGCTTTTCGCTGCAAAAACATGTCGTTTCGCTTCGCGCGAAGCATAAAGGCGCCGGTGGCCGGCGAGGACGCCGATCAGGGGCCTGCCGGCCTCAGCACACTACCGCGAGCAGGCTATGCGATTTTCGCCCCCTCGCCGCGTAACTTGTGCGCGCCGCGGGCGCACGTTGCCGGATCATCTGAAGGGCCGCGCTCCCTCCCTTGATCCGAAGCGCTACGCTCCGTCGCGTGATCCGGAGGGCCACGCTCCGTCGTGGCCGCAGTACCCTCGGTGACTAAACCACTGCCGAAGACATAACGGACGCGACCGGAGCGCCTCCATCCATAACCTGCATTTGGTTGCGGGTTTTAGCCGCGTTAAGGGAACTGCTGCCGGATTGTCGTTGCTCGATCGGGCCTCTTGCTCCTGCAATCAATTATAAATCGAAGGGGCCTGTTGGTCAGTTGGCCTTGGCGCCGGCGGCGGTTGCGGTCGCGGCGCGGTTGAGCACCACGGTGAAAGTGGTGCCCTGGCCTAGCACGCTGCGGACTTCGATCCGCCCGCCCATCTCGGAGATCAACATCCGGCACAGTCCCAGGCCCAGGCCGGTGCCGCCCGACTCGGCCCGGGTAGTGAAGAACGGCTCGAAGATTTTCTCCAAGTTCACCCGGGGGATGCCCACGCCGGTGTCCGAAACCTCGATGGCTACCGATCCCATTTGGTCTTCATCTTTGCTACCAAGCGAGAAGCTGCGCAGCGTCAGGGTGCCGCCCTGAGGCATGGCGGCAATGGCATTGGTGCAAAGGTTGAAGATCACCTCTTGAAGCGTGTATGGATCGCCTTGTACCGGCGGCACGTTGCCCAGCTCTTTCTCTACTCGGATGCGCCGTCCGAAACTGCCGCCAAGCATCTCCAGCGTAGCCTCGATGGCCTGGTTCACGTCGGTACTTTGCAGGGTGATGCCGTGCGGTCGGGCGAAGGCCTGCACGCGTTTTGCCGTGCGCTCGATGCGCTCCAGGGCTTCGGCCATCATCCGCACGTACTCGGTCAGCCGCGCGTCGTCCTTGACGCTCTCTCCGATCCGCTGAAGGCAGTTCTGCAACCCATCCAGCGGATTGGCGATCTGATGTGCGATGCCAGCAACCAACTGGCCGATGCCCAACATCTTTTCTTTCTGCCGAATCTCCGCATGCGCGCGGTCAACGTAACGGCGGATAGCAGTGGTGAAATAAACGGTGATCCACACAGCGCTGCAAAAGGCAACAAAGATCGCCAGCAGTTCCAGATAATGCAGGTCCGCACGCGCATCGGCCGCTGAAAAGCGCAGGGCGAATCGGGGAATCACCCCCCAGTACTCCAGCGCCATGATGCCGCCGACCAGCAGCGAGGCGACTGCCGCCACCACGTAAGGCGCCCGGCCGCGCAGGTACATCCCGGCGATGATCATGTGGAAGACGTAATAGACGATGAACGGATTGCGCGGCAGATCGGTAAAATACAGCAGCAGCGTCAGCGCCGTCAGATCGCAAAGTATTTGCAGGAAAATGTTCCGTTCTACGTTTGCTTCGCCGGTCCAGACAGCCCGCTGACTGAGCCAAAAGGCGAAATTGTAGGCCACCATCGCGCAACCGACCACGTACAACAGCGCGGCGTTGGCGGCAATCTGCCAGACCGTACAAACTAATGCCACGCACAGGACCGCTGCGCAGGCGATCCAGCGCAAGCGAACAAGCCATCGAGCGCCCTCGGGCGGTAATTTCATGGCTCTAACCGACAGGACAACAAGTACTGTCCATCACTGACGAATTATATTGCGTTACTGTGCGCCCGGCAGCGGCGGCTCCCGGCGCAGCCGCAACCAAATGCACCGACGCGCTGCGGTCCCGTCCTTTGACGCAGCGTGCAGGGCCACGACGGAGCGTGCTCCTCCAGATCGCCCCAAAACATGCACGCAAAACGCACGCAAAGTGCGGTCAGGTACTATTTGGCGCCGTACAACCGCCAGCCCGGCTCGGTGACCGAGCGTTGTCCTGGCGGCAGCGGCTCGGCCAGCTTGGCGTATAGCTCTGGTCGGCGGGCGCGGATGTATCGCCGGCCACTGGAAAGCTCCAGTTTTTCCGGGGTACATAGGGCAACTACCACGTCGTCGCCCAGAGCGGTAGATTCGGCCAACACCTCGCCGAAAGGGTCCAATATCATGGCCCCGCCGGGCTTTATGGTGTCGTGATCTACACCCACCATGTTGGAGTAAACGTAATACAGTCCGTTTTCGAAAGCCCGGGCCGGCAGCCAACGCATCAGCCAGCCGCGGCCCTTCGGGCCTTGGAACTCCAGGCGCAAGGGGACTGGATCGCGATGACGGTTCTCCCACAGCTTGCGGTCGATCGTACCGCGGCCGGGCATCGGGCTGGGCAGGCCACCGGTTACGTGCGGAGCGAAGACCATCTCCACCCCGTGCAAAGCGAGAATCCGCGGGTTCTCTATCAGATTGTTGTCATAGCATATCAGGATGCCGCACCGCACCCCGGCCAGATCGAACACCACGTACTTGTCGCCCGGCACCAGTGCCGGATGTATAAACGGGTGCAGCTTGCGAAACTTCGCCACGAACCCTTGTGGCGAAACGGCAACGTAGGTGTTGTGCAGTCGCTGGCCGTCGCATTCGATCAAACCGGCCAGCACGGACAGCCCAAGCCGACGCGCGATGTCCACCAGTTGCTGAGTGCTCGGGCCATCGGGAACCCGCTCGGCCAGTGCGCTGAGCTGCTGCTGGCTGAGCGTCTGCAAGAATGTGTATCCGGTAATACAGCACTCATGAAAGCTGACGATCTCGGCGCCTTGGGCAGCCGCTTGCTCCGCCAGGGCTTCGATGCACTGGAGATTGTACGACTTGTCGGCATCCCGAGCCTCGAACTGCGCCGCCGCAACCCGAATATCACGCATAATTGAGTTCTCCCAAATATGCTCAGTTTGATGTGTGCTATTGAGCTCCGCAAATCGTACAGACGCGAAATTTCCTGGTTCTTGTCCACGTTGGTGTCTCTTGGTTTTGCGAAGATCAATAATGTCACCATATCACTACAGCTAGTCCCTTATGGCCTGACATGGGCGTACCATGTGCGCATTTTGCGCCCACGTTTTCCAGTGGTCTGGAGCCGTCGTGTTTGTCCAGCAAGGGTGCGCCGCCGAAGAGGAAGTTCTGTACCATATCTGCCGGCGCTGCACGACCGCTGCCGTGCGGCAATAGTCCTGCCCGCCGGACCGCGTTCGGTTTGGATCAGGCCGGGCCACGCTGCACGCTGTTCTCGCGACGCAGGCGGCAATTCAAATATCGTGCAAAACACCATTGGACCTGTCTAGCAGTCGAACACAGGTGTTATAGACTGACCGGCCAAAGACCAAGACACAGACCAATTCATGCACTTTGTCAGAAAACCGGAGACTGAATACGCCGTTTTTTCTGTGGTTTCTTGAGTTTCTTCCCGTAACGCTCAAAACACTTTGGAAAAGGGCACTGTTGGGATCGCCCCTCGAGTTTCCCAACAATTCTTGACGTCGGTGCATCATTTTATTGGGAAAGTAGAGGGAAACATCAAATAGTCATGATTGAGCAGGGCACTCAGTTTTGTAATTCGGGCTCGGAATATCGGTAAGCCTAATGCCAGGAATTTGCACCATGCATATCTTTCAACCACAATCCAGATGTACACAAAAGAGTATGATGGGTGTTTGCCGCCAGTGGGCTGGGCATGAGAATAGTCTCTCGTAGTAGTCAGTTCGTAGGCTGGATGCGTTTGTTGAAGCGTCGACCTCGTGGAAGAGAAACGCATGTGCTTGTTGTTGATCCTGGCGGTGGCGTGGGTGGCTTGGCTGTCCGGAACAACCAATTCTCTTGCGGCAGAAGCCGGCGAGCCAGCGTCTGCCGAGATGCTTCTTTTCGGCTTCGAACCTGGCCAGATCGAGCCTTTGGCCGATCAATTGCAGGCGAAGCTGAACCAGTCGCAGGACGTAGAAGGCCGGCCGTATATTCGCGTTGACATGGGGCGGGGTCGAATCGCTCGGCAATAATCCATTTACGAAGGCAATGCTACCGAAGGGAAATTTGCGGCAGGGCTGGGGCTTACGCGATGGCCCGACCGACCTATGCCCGGTTTGTACGCCAAAAAAAAGACTGCACCGTTCGAAAACCGCGACGTGGTGATGCATTACTTCGGCATGTTTGCCAACGGCAACTGGAAACAAATGTTCAACAGTGCCGGCATCCACCATGTTTTGCTGCCTTCCGACTGGTCGTAATACGACCTGCTGAGGCTGGATGTGTATTGTCGGCATTTGGCGCTGGCATATCGCGTGGCCATCGAAGACGAGGACATCTTGCCGCCGGTGGTTCGGGCGATGCAGGTGCGGGCCGGGAAGTGGCATACGCTGGAGGTCGATCTTCGAGCGGCGGCCAATGCCCGCGACCTGGACCTCCGCAAGATCGTTTCTCTGGCCAGAGATACACTCCGCGCGCTCAGAAAAAAGACGTTGCCCGTTCGAGAACGGCTCATTCCGGGCCCAGTCGGGTGCCACCGCTGGCCTCGCCGGCAGGGCCGCCCGGTGCGAACACCGCTTTGGGCAAGGCACATCTCGCCGGCCGATGACATCACAGCTGGGGTTTACACCCCCGGCTCTCCTTGTGGCCGGGGCTGCGACCACCAAGTTTGCCAGCCGCAAATCAAGATGCACGCTCGAGCCCACCAGCGCGGATCGGCAGGCCCCTATTGGTACGGCGCAGCGGCAGGTGTAAAATGAATGTTTGAAATACGAAATCGGTCGCCAGCCGTGCTGGAACACAGAGGGGGACGTGTCGCCGCGCTGCCCGGAGTATTTCGCCCCCATCGATAGTGGCGATTGGGCCCTATCGGCCGTCGGTGCGGCAAACAACACAGGTTTGCAAGCTCAGGTATGCTGAGCGGTTTTTTTCCAGATTTGTGGCGTATAAGTTATTGCGGTTCATAGACTTGCGGTGTGCGGTGCATGGGCGGTGGGCCGTTTTCGAGGCAAAAACAGCGCAGTTCAGCCCGCGCAAAGCATAAATTTTGGGTCTTTGGCAAGCCATCTCGAAACAAGTCAACTATTAGGGGTTATTGGAGCGCTTCGATGAAACCCGATATTCATCCCAGATACGTTGTAACAAAGGTCACTTGCGGTTGCGGAAACAGCTTTATCACCCGCAGCACGGTGCCGGAAATAAAGGTGGACATCTGCAACGTGTGCCATCCTTTCTACACCGGCAAGCTGAAGTACGTGGACACGGCCGGTCGGATCGAGCGGTTCCAGAGGAAGTTTGCCGCTACAGGGTACACCAGCGTTACCCGCGGAAAGAAAAAGACTTCCGAAGAGACTGCCCAGGACCAGCAACAATCTTGACGACCTTGGTCGATTCCGGTTGGGCGGTGCAGCCGCAGGCAAGCACCATTGGCGGTACGCATTATGACGGTGCAACAGTTAACCCCGATGCGCGAAGAGCTGGAGCGGAAACTGCGCCGCTTCGAGGAGTTGGAGAAACTGCTGGTTGATCCGCAGGTTCTTGCCAACGCAGGCCGGATGGCGCAGATTGCCCGCGAACACGGCGCGCTGGCCAAATTGGCCATCAAGTACCGCCGCTTCAAGCAGCTTAACGACCAGATCGCCGACGCGCTGGCGATGGTCGAGGGCGACGACGCGGAGATGCGCGAGCTGGCTGAGGCCGAATTGCACAAACTCAGAGCGGAGCGCGAAGAGTACTGGAACGATCTGCTGGAACTTACCGTCGGCGGCGAGGACCTCAACCGTACCCGATGCATTCTGGAGATTCGTGCCGGCACGGGCGGTGAAGAGGCAGCGCTGTTCGCCCGGGACTTGACAGAGATGTATCGTCGCTATGCCGAGGAGAACGGTTGGAAGATAGAAGTGCTCGACATGAACCCCACCGAACTGGGGGGATTCAAGGAAATCGTCCTCGGTCTGGAAGGCGAGGGGGTGTTTCGCAAACTTCAGTTCGAAAGCGGCGGACATCGGGTGCAACGGGTGCCAGAGACCGAAGCCAAAGGGCGCATCCATACCTCGGCGGCCACCGTGGCCGTCCTGCCCGAACCGGAGGATGTGGAAATCGAGCTTAAGCCCGAAGATTACCGGGTAGATATCTTCCACGCCAGCGGCCCTGGCGGGCAGCACGTCAACAAGACCGCCTCGGCAGTGCGGCTGACGCACTATGCCACCGGCATAGTGGTGCAATGCCAGGACGAGAAGAGCCAGCACAAGAACAAGGCCAAGGCCTTGCGGGTGTTGAAGAGCCGAATCTACGAGGCGATGCAGCGGGCCGAGCATCAGAAGCGCGCCGCCCAGCGCCGCACCCAGATCGGTTCCGGCGATCGCAGCGAAAAGATTCGCACCTACAACTTTCCGCAAAATCGCGTGACCGATCATCGCATCAACCGCAATTGGAACCTGGATCAGATCATTGCCGGGCACTTGGACCCGCTAGTCGAAGCCCTGCTGGAACAGCAACGGCAGGAACTACGGGCGATGTTCGGCACAGTGGAATAGCGGCCCGGCGGCTTGCAAGCCGGCAACCGAAAGCTGGCCGACGGCCTGATTTTTGCGCCGTGGCTGGCAGCCGACAAGCTTCTGGCATCGCTCAGCGCATTGCTGCTATACTTGCGGTCGGGGCCGATGGGCTGAAAAGCAGGCCAGCTTTTTTAGGCCAGCCGAACAGCACCGATGGGCCAGCCAAAACAGCACCGGAGGCTGTGTGGCCGCTGGCCATAGCCCACGGCTGCGATCAACAGCAACTCACAACGCCATGTCCGAAGTGTGGACTGTCGGCCGACTGCTCCAGTGGACCACGGAGTACTTCAAGCAACACGGCGCCGATACCCCGCGACTGGACGCCGAAGTGCTGTTGGCCGAGGCGCTGGGCTGCCAGCGAATCGACCTGTACACGGCATACGAGAGCATTCCCAGCCAGGAGCAGCGGGCGGTTTTCCGCGAGATGGTGCGCCGCCGTGCCGCTGGTACCCCCGTAGCATATTTGACTGGCCGGCGCGAGTTCTATTCCCTTAGCTTTCGGGTCACCCCTGCGGTGCTGATCCCACGTCCCGAAACCGAATTGCTCGTCGTAGCTTTGCTGGATTTGGCGCGGCAGCGGGCGGGTGGGGCCGAGGTTCGCATCGCCGACGTGGGCACCGGCAGCGGGATAATCGCCGTGTGCGCTGCGAAGCACTTGCCGGCGGCCAGGGTGACGGCGATCGACATCAGTCCCCAGGCGCTGGAGGTCGCCCGCAGCAACGCCCTGGAGCACGGGGTGGCCGAGCGGATCGAGCTGGTGTGCAGCGATCTGTTCCAGTCGGTGCCGGCGGAGCAGACTTTCGATTTCGTGGTTAGCAATCCGCCTTATGTGGGCAGCCAGCACGCCGATGCCGTATCACCCGAGGTACGCCAGCACGAACCGCCCGTGGCGCTGTTTGCCGGCCCGCGAGGCACCGAGGTCATCCAGCGGCTGATCCCTCAGGCTGCCGAGCGGCTGGCGGCGGGCGGATACCTGCTGATCGAAGTCAGCCCGATGATCCACGACGCCGCCCAGGCGATGCTCCAGTCCGATGGGCGCTTCGACGTGGCGCCGACGCTTAAGGATTTCGCCCGACTGCCGCGCGTACTCCAGGCCAGACGGCGGTGAAGCGGACCGCACCGGGCGCCGCCATCGCGCAGGGGGTTGCAGCCCAGGGCGTTGCGTTGTAGAGGTGCGCAGCGGGTTGCAGCGCGGCAGCCCTTGTGGACGATAGCCGTTGCTGGATAATGGGGCAAACCGACCATCAGCAAGAGCTTTGTGGTTTCAGGAGTTACACAGATGACCGACAACGGCAACGAACAAACGCTGGTGTTGATAAAGCCTGATGCGTTGAAAGTATCGCTGACCGGATACATCCTCTCCCAGTTTTCCGAGTTTCATACAGGGTTGCGTTTTGCTGGAGCGAAGATTGTGCATGTCAGTCGGATGCTGGCCGAAGAGCACTATGCCGAGCACAAGGGAAAGCCCTTCTTCCCCAGTTTGATCCGCTACATTCTCGGTGAGATCCATTACGCCGATTTGCCGCATCGCCGCCGAGTGATCGCCATCGTGTACTGCGGGCCGGAGGCCGTGAAAAAGGTGCGCGGCATCGCCGGCCCTACCAATCCTCACGAAGCACGCGAGCGGGCGCCGGGAACGATCCGGGCGTTGGGCACAGTGGTACCGATCAAGGACGATAAAGGACAGATTATCGGCGAACGGCTCGATAACCTGGTACACGCTTCCGCCAGTTTGGCCGAGGCCGAACGGGAAATAAAACTTTGGTTCAAGCCCAGCGACATCATGCCCTATATGCGCGCCTATCCCGCCGTACGTTGCACGCAACACTACTACTACAAGGACAAGACGCTTTTTACGTCGTACGTGCCGGGCAGTTGTTGCATCATGGCGCCGGGTACGCTGGTCTGGCAATCCGACTTGGAAACGCTGGAAAAGTTCTGTCGCGGCGAGCCGATCTCTTCCACTGTCGAATCGGTCGTAGCCAAGTACCTGATCAACGAAGAGACGATCGACTCCTAGCCTGGGACGGGAAAGCTCGGAGGCAACTCACTACGGAAAACCCTTAAGGGGTGACGTGACTTCGCAAAGTAGAACTTTCGCACTATCGATTTTCGCGAAAGGTAGTGACCGCCTGATCTAAAGCTTTTCCTTGTGTTCTGTGTCACCACCTTTTACTTATGCCAATAAGAGCAATGTTCTGGGAGTATCTGGAAGTCCAATAATCTCACCGCGATGTGCCTGTCGTGGATAGCTTGCTATGGCGATCGTGCCGCAGATGAGGATTGCGGCTGGTGCGGTCGGCTTGCGTCTTTTCGGGTTGCCGATGAGCGATCGGCTCTTCAGACGTGTGCTCCAACCGAGCGGCTTGCTGGCAGGTCACGCAGCACCGTGCCTACATCGACCCCGCCTTCGGCCGCACCAGTCTTGCCGTTCAACCCCGCAAAGATACGCCTGCGCACTTCCAACAGCGCCTGTTGTTGTGGGCGAAGCCACAGGCCGATGTAATCCGGGTCGAAGCGATCCGGATCGACGAACAGCAAAGCAGCGTTTTCCAAGCCCTGTGCGCGGGCAAGCTGCCACAACAACCAGGTCTGTTTCCAACTCAGCCGGTGGGCGCGGCACAGGCTGAGAAACAAGCGTTTCGGGCTATTGAGCGATCGCCTGCGGCAACGGGCTGCAACTAGGCCGACAACCAGCGCCGTAACTATTAAAACTGCAAAACCTATTAGCAGCGGGCCGAGGCTGTAAGGACTTGCCGCATCCTCCCCAAACACCCTGGACAGCCCACGCGTGAAGATTTCCCAGGTATCTACCTCGCCCGGCGCCAGCGGCAGCAGGCCTGATCGCAACATCTGTGCACCTCCGCTTTTTCCACGCAATAGCTTCTTGCGCTGTTGCTTTTCCTTTCCACTGGCCCGGTTCTGCTGCAAAGCGACGCGATTGTGTTTTAGCGCAGGCGTAACCCGGCGGCGGTCAGTCGCGCGGATCGGCCAGCACTTGCCGCCACTTCTCGAACTCGCCCCGCGCTTGCAAACTTTGCCTGGCGGCGTCTTGGACCACTTCGTTGCGGTCGTGCAGGGCTGCTTCCAGGGCATCGCGGCTGGCTTGGGTCTTGCACTGGGCAAGTACCGCCGCGGCCTCTGCGCGGACCATGTGATCGCTATCGGAAAGCAACTGCACAATCTGTTGTTCTAACTGCTCGACGGCCTCGATGCACCGTGCCGCAGCCAGCGCACGCAGTCGGCGCGTGCGCACCGATGATTGCAACTCCTCCCGTAGTGTGGGAATGGTTTTCGGGTCGATGCGCTTTATCAGTTTTCCGGTAGCCTGACGCACCTGCTCGTCCAGAACATCGAAAGCGCCCAGGAAACGCTTGATACTGAACTCCTGCAAACCCTCGCGCGCGGCATGGCGCACCACGGCATGAGGACTGTCGAGCTTTTCTACCAGCCGGGGCAGAACGCCCGGTATTCCGCGGCTGCGCAATTGCCCAACCAAGTTTGCTTGCACCTGGGGGTCAGGATCGTCCAGCGCACGGAGGCACAAAGCGTTGGCTTCCGTGCCGCTGAAATTGGCCAGAGCTTTGGCGGCGTCGCGGCGGGCAGCGGGCTTGCCGTGCAACAACAGGTATTCGATTGCACCAAGAGCGACGCTGCGCGGAAGGCTGGCGGCGGTAATCAGCCGGACGGCAGCTTGCTGGGTTTGCTCGTCGAGTTGACCGAGCACGGTCGCACCCGTCTTCAACCACGCCACGGTTTCTATGCGGCGCAGGTTTTGCAGCATCGCTGGCGACAATTCGTCCCCGATGCAACGCAACAACTGCCGGATGAAAGCCATGTCGCTGCGGTTGGCGGCGATCGAAATGGCTGCCGAGGGAGCGGCCGAATCCTCCATGAAACTCACCAGCAACTGCATGATCGCCGGATGAGGGCTTTTCGACAGCACGTCGACTACCACCAGAAAACTGCCGTGATAGGGATTCTCCAGGATGCGCCGCAGCAAGGCGTTCTCCCGGCTGGCCAGCATCAGAAAGGCCTCGATCACCTCGCGCCGCTTGTGCCGGCCAAACCGACTCACCGAAGCCTCCAAGTGCTCGAGCACGTACCGCCGCACTGCTTCCGGGTCCCGACGTTGGGTGCGGTCCGACTGGGCCAGTTCCTGCCAAAGCTGTTCGACCAGCGTCATCAAAGTTTCTACGGCCAAGTCGGCCTTGCTGCCCTGCGAGGTTTCCAGGCACACCAGCAAGGCGGGAATCAGTTCGCAATCGGCCGTCCAGATGGCTACCTGGCAGGCGTTGTAGCACATCTGCGGGTCGTTGCCCAAAACCGCCTCGCGCATGGCGTGGATCAGGTGCCCCCGGTGGCGATTGATAATCAACCGCCAGCGGTGACCGATGGTCGGCACACGCCGGAGTATTTCGCGGTGGGCCGCCAGATTGCGGCGGCGCAAAATCGACTCGAAAGCCGCATCTTGAATCCCCACATAAGGGGAGTCCAGCGCCGAGAGCAGCACCGCGACGGCGCTTTCGTTGTCGGTCTTCGCCAGCAGGCGGAACGTAATGTCCAATCCACTGCTCACGGCGCGCAGCACCCCTTACGACTGGAATATCCCCTATAGGACAATCGGCCAGCGCAACTCGCGTCTTTACCACAATTGACAATTCAACCAAAGATTGCCTATATTGCCCAAGTGTTCCGTAAAGCATTCGCCGGCGTTCTAAATCGACCTGCGGCCGCAACCAATGGCAGGGAGGAGCTGCCGGCACGTCCGCCAAATGGCTGCACGATATTGCGAAACTGGTCCGAAAGTACCAAATACCTTCGTTTTCAGGTTTGCCAGCAGGCCAAACAGTTCCGGCATTTTGGGGACCTATATAGCGCCAGCGCATACCAGCACGACCGTAAGTGGCACTTCAGACCGCCTGAAAATGACGCGCGCAAAACGCGCACAACGTACGCTGGAAAGGGCTAACATCTACAGCAACAAGCAGCAATGCCCGAAGGCGATTGTCGTCCGAAAGGCCATCTGCACCAGAAAATTGCGGAGTTGCAGGCATGTCGTATAAGCCAAAAGCCGCCGAAGTACTGTCGCGCGATTTCCTCACCATGCGGTGTATGTTGCTGGAACTAGGCGCGTGCCTGGACCGCATTGCGCGGGCCGAGGGGAACGTGGCAGAAGACCCGCGGATGATCAAAATCGGACAGGCGCTTCAGGTGCTTGCCGACCAGCAGGCCGACAAGGCCGAACGTATTCAGATGCTGTTTTCTTTGCCATATCAGGAGAATTGGGCGGAGACGTTTGGAATGCGCGCTGCGAAGCCATGATACTGTCCATCGATGAGTTGTTAGCGTTCGACGTTTCCGTGGCGTGAGCAGCAGTTTGGCAGGCACATTTCGGCGGCCCACCCCAACAGAAGTGCTCAAAGGCGCAGAAAAATGTACTTTTTCGATCCCCACATCCACATCGCTTCGCGAACCACCGATGAGCTAAAAGCCCTGGCCAAAGCCGGCTGCGTGGCCGTGGGCGAGCCGGCATTTTGGATGGGCTTCGACCGCAGCAGCCCCAGAAGCTTCTACGATTACTTCCGGCAACTTGTCGAATGGGAACGCAAGCGGGCGGCCAACTACGGCATCCGACACTACGCCTGGGTGGGCATAAACGCCAAGGAGGCCGAAAACGTGGCCTTCGCCCGGGAAGTCATTGCCCTGTTGCCGGAGTTCCTGGACCGGCCCGACGTTTTGGGCATCGGCGAGATCGGGCTGAACAAGAATACCCGCAATGAAGTCACCACGCTGCTGGAACTTATCGATTTGGCTCTGAAGCGTGACGAATTGATGCTGTTCCACACGCCCCACCTGGAAGATAAATACGCTGGCACGCGGATGATCCTCGATATTTTGCGGGGCGATTCGCGGGTTGACCGCAACCGCGTTTGCATCGACCACTGCGAGGAGCACACCATCGGCCTGGTACTCGACGAAGGATACTGGGCCGGCATCACCTTGTATCCGACGACGAAGGCCTCGCCCCAGCGTGCCGCGGACATGATCGATCGCTACGGCGCCGAGCGCATCCTGGTCAATAGCTCGGCCGATTGGGGACCTTCGGACCCAATGGCAGTGCCCGAGCTGATGTTCGTCTTGCGCAGCCGCGGACACAGCGATGGTACGATTCGACAGATTGTGTACGACAACCCGCTGGCTTTCTTCAATCAGAGCCGCAACTTCTCGTTCACCCCGCCGAAAGACCGTTAAACGCAGATGTTCCCCATCTCGAGCCAGCCGACGGTGCCGGCTGCCGCGCCGCCGAGTAACCGCAGCGGTGGAAGTCTATGTGGAAGTCTATCGTGACAATGTTACGCCGAAATGCCGCAGCACAATGTGGAACACATCGGTATCTTTCAACGGCCGGTCGGGCAGGCTTAATGGTTCCGAGGCCATCAGCACCGTACGTTGGCTCGGTTCGGTAGCCGGAGCGCCGTGAGAGCCTTTGACCAATTTGGGTTCTAGCGGGATGCACTTGTTGGCCGCGTCGAAAAACAGCTCCACCGGATCGTATCCCGGCTTGCGGTGTATATCGACCGTGCGTGCGAAACCCGGGGCCCGGTTGTCGTCGAACCACCAATAGTATGCTTGCCAACTATTGGGCGTGGAGATGACGACCACCTCGCCACTGCGGGGATGGTCCAACGAGTAACGCTGGAGCTGATCGCCGGAGAGAACGTCGGCCACGCCAGGCTGGTTGCGGAACAGCTCGACCACGCGCTGGACGGTCTGCTGCTGGCCGTCGATGACGAAGATGTGCGAAAACTGATGATCCACCAGCGCGACCGCCCGACTGGCCTCGAAATCCAGGTGTTCGCCATCGTCGGTTTCGCGCACGGCCAGCAATCCGGCCTCGCGCAGCAGACGATTGGGGAACAGCACGTCATCGACCGGCCCGATCGCGTATTCCCCGGCAACCAGCCAGAAGATCGGCATAGTGTAAGCTTCTGCCATGGCGTCGGCCAGACGGCCGATCACATCGTCCAGTTCGGCGACGGCCTCTTGCGCTGCTTCGCTGTCGGGGCCGCTGCGCTGGGCAGCGTAGTCCAGATGCGGCAGATAGATGTAAAAAAAGTCGGGCTGCCAGCGCCGTGCAGCACGCACCGCCGAGGCGGCGATCCAGGCCGTCGAGCGGATGTTGGCCAGCGGCCCCCAATAATGCTGCAAGGGGAAATCCCCCAACTCCTCGCGCAACTGCCCGTACAACTCCACCGGCCTCGTGTAACACCACAGGGTTTCCGAACCGTCGGGATTGTGGATCGGCGCCGGAGTGCACACGTAGTCGGCTTCGCAACCCTTGGCATGCAGCGGAAACCACACGGCCGATGTTACGCCCCATTCGCAGTGCGAAAGCAGGTCCCAAAGCTGCGGCCGCTCGATGCACTCGTTGGGCGATGTCCACATCTCCACCTGACGGCGCTGGCGCCAGAAAAAACCGTTGGCGACCACCCCATGACCCGACGGCAGCACGCCCGTTGTCATGTTGGCCTGCACCGGGCAGGTCACGCATGGGAAGCTGGGCGTCAGCTCGGCGATCTCGCCGCCGGCCAGCAACTGGCGCAAGTTGCGCATCTGGGAAACATCTTTCTCGCGCAGAGCGGGAATGCTCAACAAAATCAGTTTCTTTTCCACTTTACTGCCTTTGCGGATTGGCTGTTTG
>Ga0129299_1001783_pt1 | contig 14402 bp, 15 predicted proteins | sample ConPoolayeCmetaG_FD_94477 | JGI IMG/M metagenome (GOLD analysis project Ga0129299, IMG submission 94477) | Hot spring microbial mat communities from California, USA to study Microbial Dark Matter (Phase II) - Cone Pool mat layer C metaG ... | reverse complement strand
GCCTTCGAGATGGATCAACGCGCACTGCCGCTCGCAGAACACGAGGTGCTGCAGGGCGGAGAGCGGCAGGAGTTCATCCTCGGAATACATAGCGCACCGCGAAAAGCCGCGCATTATCGCGAAGCGGGCAGACCTTCCTTCGGCATGACTGGTTCTCCTACAGCATCTCGATCAGTTCCACCCCCGCCGGCGGATTGCTCCAGTCCACCTTCACCTCGTAGTCCGAGAACGCGCGCAGGGGGCTTGGAGGCATCCCTGCGCGCTATCCGAATGCGCTCGGAGAGCTTGTGGGAGGGCGCGTTGCCGAGGGCCGATTTCACTCCGCGGCCAAAACCGTGACGGCGATTTCGGGCGGGACGGCGCGGGCGGCTTTCTCGATGTGCTTTTGGTTTGATATAGGCAACCACTCCTTTCTCCAAAACCTCGGTGACGATATGGTTGATCGTTCCGTTCCACCGCTTCACTTCTTCGGGCGTGAAAACGAGAATATCTATCGGACATGGCGCAGGATCGAACAGCAGGCGCAGCGGCGCTGCCCGCTTGTAACGGGGCAAATCGGAATTCATGATTACGAGCAGGTCGAGATCGCTGCCCGGCCCCGCCTTGCCGCGCGCGCACGACCCGAAGATCACGATCTTTTCCGGACGCGCCCGCTCGGCGATCGTTTCAATGACCGTGCAAATCGTTGCTTGGGAAATGCCGGTCCGTTTCACGGCACAGACCGACGGCGATTCCGCGACACATTCAGTTCGCTTCACATTGAATTCACCCGCTACAACTTGTTTACATTTCCTACAGCATCTCGATCGGGGCGAGGCTCGCAGAGTGACATAGCGCCTGCACCGTCACACCGTCAACGGCTGTTCATTCCTGTAAACCAGTGGCAGGAGTCCCTCCATGTACCCTAGGAAAGCTGGATCATAACGATAGCTTCCGAGACAGAACAGCTCCTTTTCCGTATCCAACAACTCAAGGCCCAAGTCGCGGATTCTCTCCGACCACATTTGTACACTGTGTAAAAGCAGTGCCCGGGAGGAGATCGACTGCCGATTCTTGATCATATTCACCAGTTCCTGATCGACGATAACCAGTCTCGTATCGGCATCAATCACGCGGTTTAGACGCCCGACTTCGGGATAATCCATGTTGCTTTCAGCCTTCACCAACTGCTCCGCTTTAGACAGCGCGACTCCAGTTTCGCACTCTCGCTCGAACGCGGTCGTGGCGGCTTCGTCGGGGTTCATTTGTGCCAGAAGCCCCTCGTCGTACAGTTCATCCAAGACATGGCGAGAGCGCTCAAAGGCAGGATGGCGGTTGAGTAGAGGATCGTTTGTTCGGAAGTCAATCACCTCGCACGCATCGTTTCTCCCATGTCTGTTCACACGCCCAGCGGTCTGAAGCAAGCTGCAGACGCTTGCACTTTCCCGAAATGCGGTTCGAAAATCGAAGTCCATGCCAGCCTCGACGCAACTAGTCGCCACAAGCGTCCAGTTCGGCGTCTTCTCGGTGGCCAACCGCGCCTTGATTCGAACTACGATGGACGCCCGGACGGCTGGGGCAAGCGCTGTAGACAGATGCAAAACATCGCAACCGCTTTTCCGCATTTCATTCGCGATTACCGCCGCCGATTGAACTGTATTCATGATCACGAGCCTGGGACCGGGCTTCGAAAGAATGGCCTCTATCAGTTCTTTCCTGCTCATTGGATGCCCACGCGGCGGCAACCGGATGCGGTTCTTCTCCACGGCCGCCAATTCCGAGTTAAGCTCGCTTGGAACCACGCTTGAGACGTCGCACCGCGATTGCCCGGAGAGGAACATCGGGCTTTCCCAAAAGCGCACCAACGATCCAGACGCCAAATCTAGGTGGCAGTCCCACGAACCGGCCAACTCCCGCAACCACAGCCAGTTCTGCGGCCATAGATGAGCTGGTATCGCCGCATGAGCCTCATCAACGACGATGGCAGACCGCGGCACCCGATGGAGTTTCCGCAGGCGAGCCGGCAGGTGATTTCCCAGCGTTTCGAAGAACTGGACCGCCGTCGTCACAACGATTGGCGCTATCCATTTCTCCGACATCCCGCGCAGATCGAGATCTTTGAAATCGGCCAGATGGTGGTGCTCGGCGACGATCTCCTCGGGTTTTTCTCCGGCGAGAACCAAACTCTTGCGATACACCTGAACAGCCTGCTGGATAATGTTCGTATATGGCAGAACGACAAAAATTCGCCGCAGACCGTTCGCGTTCGCGACGCGTAAGAGGTGTGCCATAATGGCTGTCGTCTTGCCGGTCCCGACCGGCGCCTCGCAGGCGCGTATCCCGAGTCGGGTATCCGCTTCACGGCACGCCGCATAGAGTCGGGCGCGCAACCGATTCCGTTCCTGCTCTCGGGCGTCCAAACCGCACTGCAGGCTTTTCACATACCGGTCAAGAGCATCTAGGCGCTCCGCCCATCGAAGCTCGGCTGCTTCTTCGTGTCGCTCTTTCCCGAAGTGAGTCGCCGTGTCCCCCCAGTCGGCGTCAATGAGGCAGGACAAAGCGATGCGTCGTGTCAGGCCGCTCCATGATGAGGCAGCCCGATCCCGTCGGCTCATGTGAATGCCCGTGATCCGTTGGTGTTCAGCAAGATAGGAGTCGAGGTTTGCGTCCGTTCGGTCAACGATCTTCGGATCGCGTAGGAACAGTCTATTGTTATTCTGCTGCTTCTCCATCTCGCTTGGACGCGAGAACAAGCCTACATGATGAGAATAAACAAGTGTGGCGGCGTCTATGTGCCTCTCTCTCCAGAGGTAGGCGGTTCCGGCATCGCAATGATTGACTGGCAGCTTCCGTCGGGGATTCTTTCCGCGGAGAATCTTCTGATTGTCCTGATCCAGCTTTCCTAAGTCATGCCAACCGGCTGCTGCCTCGACGGCTGACGGCACATCGCTTGCCCCCGCCGGCAAATCTCTTACGTACTCCCCACATCGGGCGAGCACGCCAAAGACATGATCGCGGTAGGTTTGCGCTGGTTTCCCATCCCGCGCGCTATGCGCCAACGTTTCGGAGCACATATTCCTTTATCAGATCCTTCACGCCCGTTACCATGGACGCCAGTTCATCCGGCAGCTTCGTCGGTGCGTCGTAGTCCTCCCATTTTGTTGACGGTTCATCCGGTTTGTCTTTCTTCTTCGGCGTGAGCGCAGCGATCAGAGCAAAGTCAGAGCAGGAACCCAGCGGCGACTTGTGCTCGATGTACCATGCGTGCCGAATTTCAACGGCAGGCCGGATGTAGGAGGGCGTGTGCGGATATGCATAAGGAATCAACAGCTTCATCAGCTCGATGTCGCGCGCCTCGCAGCCGGACTTCACCGCAGCCGTCGGGTTCACGAAGAACGGCATGACATAGACGCCGTGCTCCACCACCCGATATGCGAGCGGAGCCATGCCGCGATCCTTCCCTTCCTGAACCCCTGCTTTATTTGTATTGGTCATTCGTTCAATCCGAATAGGCGCAACAGATAGTCCCAAGCCAAACTGCACAACACCAGAGCGAATCGTGTCGGACCCGCCTTCTTCCAAGAACGTGTTGCCAAAGATTCTGCCGTCCCAATAGATTTTTTGAAACGCGCCGTTCTTGAGTTCCTGCTCAATCTTCTTCCGATCTCTTCCTCTCGACTCCAGTATCTGAAACTCTGCGTCTTCAAGCTCAGGCTGGAACTGTTTCTTGAGGCTCTTCCATACTGGACCGTCCTTGTTCTCCACCAAGTCCCGGAGTTTTCGCTTGAAGGACACAGGCGAGATGACCCCCCGACCGTCATGCCGCTGCCGCGGATCGCTTTCACGATCCGGGTCGCCGTTCGGGTTGGAGTTCACAACCTCAATCACCAGCAGACCCGTTGCCCGCACAATGCTATTGTTCTCGTTAGTCATTGCTTGTCTCCTTCTTTTCTTCCTTTGTCGAAGCCAGGTAACCCAGAAGCAACTCCGCCTTCATCTTGTCATCGCACCTTTCCGGCAGCCCGATCTCGTGCAGACTGTCAGCGAGCGGTTTGTACAGCCGCAGCGTCTTTCTTGCTTCACGAACCGCAATTCTTTTCTGCTCGTCCTCTTTCGCGTTGCCGATCGGCTCCTGAGCTGTCTTGGCCCAACCCGTATACACGGGCATTCTGTCAGCCAGATCGGCGATAGCGCGGCACGGGTTGTCATAGGCCCGCGTCATCATCGCATTGCCGATCAGCGACGGGGGAATCTGCCCGTCGCGCACGACGATGCAGTAGTCCTTGTGCAACGTATCGGCCAGCGCCAGCAACTGGCCCACTCCGAATGCGGCATCTTTCACATAATCCTCCTTCCTTCTTCCAAGTTCATAAAGCAGGATCCCGATAACTGAAACGGCTCTCAACGTCATACGCCGCGCTTCGACAGCCAGTTTCTTCTGCTCATCTTTGTCCATCCAATTTTTGTGAATGGCCTGTCCTATTCCCAACAAGAGCGGCCCGATTCGCTGGATAGTCTTCTCCAGAAGACTGGCGGCAGCCTCTCTAGCCCGTTCGCGCCCGAAGAAGATTTCGTACACCTCCGAGAGCTTGCATCCCTCCAGTTTGTGGCTTTCAGTCCCACCCCGAATCCATTGGTAACGCAGCAGATCCACGACTTGAGCGGGAAACGGGCAAATAGGTTCGTCGGTTGCACCTTCCCCTTTTCCGCGACCAGGAGCCTTGAGCCTGAACAGCGGACAATTCCTTGAGCAATCCCTCCATCTCTTGACGGCATCGAACAAGGACTGAACCGTCATCCGCTCCGCGAGAACAAGTTGCGCCGGACCGTCACCGGGTTTTCCGATCACAAACAGCCGGAGGTGGTGATTTGCTGCGTCAGGCACCTTGAGCTTGAGCGCGTCGCAAACAGCAGACGACAACGATTCGAAATCCGTTTCTCTCGTCCAATCCGTTCCCCCCAGCAATCTCGCGTTCTCAAAATCCTCGTTCGGCATCTCCTCCACGTAGGCGATCAGAAGATCAGGCTTAGCTTTTCCGCTGGGCACCAAGATCCACGTCTTGCCCTCTCTATTCCCGTCTGGCGGACAGACAAAACACAACACATCATAAAGTCGCTGAGATGCCCGCTTGCCAATAGGAAAAACCGTGTCGGTCGAGAGCGGGCCGTAGCGATTGTGACACGGCGCATTCTCGTCCATTGACATGAGTTGCGTGTCCCCTATCGGCAGGCGAACTACCGGAAGAGATCCGCTCACTAATGCGCCAGAGTCGCCCGTCAAAGAGCATATCCCAGTCGTGACATCCGGACGCGCTGATTCGGCGTCCAGCAAACGCTGGGAGACGAATTCCCGCATTCGGGGATCGCTCATCTTGACCGGGTCTTGGACCATAACTTGGCTGTAGTCGGCGAGATCGAACCAAATAGAGGTAGTCGTTTCCTGGAAAGCACCGCGCGCCTTGTCCCACTTTCCGATCATCATATCGCGAAGCAACGCTGCACCACCGTCCAGACGACCATCCCGACAACGTTGAACGGCCACGCATGCCAACTGCGAAAGGAATGCTTCGATCGTGCCTCTGTCAAAGCGCTCGAAACTGTCGAACACTCTGATCAAAGCTTCAAATGCTCCGTACAGCCCGTCTCGCCCGGTGAGCAACGGCAGCAACTCCTTGTGTGGGAAGTCGTATATGTGATTCCAGAACTCCTTGATTCTGCTCCTCTGCGTTTCGCTATCGGCCACGCGGGACGTTCGCATCACTTCCGCCAGGCGCGCGCCTATCTCGACTGGCGGGAGTTTCTTCTCCACCAGATCGCGCACGTGGGGAAGTGTTGAATCGGCCGCGAAGATAGGACCATAAAGGTTGTGGCCAGGAAACGTGTTGTGTTTGTCCATCTCCACTTTCCAGAGCGCGACGGCCTCCTCCTTGTTTCGGTGTTCAACATCCGACACGAGGACTTGCCCGTTGGATAGGCCAACCCGAACAATCAGCACATCGGCTTTGCGCAAGGGCTTGATCCACGGGTGCTGCGTGGGCACCGCAACCTCGCACCGTTCCAAACTTCTCGAGAGTTCAAGAATCTCGTTGATCATACTCCAGCACCCCGTTCTTGATCTCTACATTGTGCCGAAACACGGGTTGTTTAGTGCCGTCGATAGGCTTGTCGAAGACGGTGTGCAACATGGACGGAATGGTTTCGCTATAGTCCGTCTCCACCTTCGTCTCGGGTCGAAAGGGCCCCATGTATGACGGCACGAACTCTTTCCAGCCGAGACATGGCATGTAGTAGAAGCGCCCGTTGCGCAGCCGGGTTTCGAACTTATCCTGTAGCAAGTGCAGGTGATTCAGCGGACGGCCATGGGAATCCTTGTTTGGTGAAGCAACCTCTTCAACAATGCCGTAGATCCGGTAGCACACATCCACCAGAATCAACGCCATGAGTTGATACGGCGTCCCATCCTTTACCTGCTTCTGTTTTCGCAGCGGCCCCCCATAGTTCGTGACGTACTTCTCGTATCGGATCGGGCAACAAATCTCAACCCTAATCGGCCGAATGTACGCAGTTTTGATTCGCGCTACTGCCTCGAACATCCCCTTGGCCGCCGAATACGTCGGCGCCGGATACGAGGTGAAAGCCGATCCCGTATCGGGTCTCGTGAACATCGCCGCAGGACCGGCTATTTCAAAGTGGACATCGTATCTGCGCTCCATCTTGCCCCTCCCCAATGCCACCGCCAACGGTCGAACCTATTTCCTTACTGGTCCCGGTTACCGCATCTTATTGTGGTCGGATTCTCATAGCGCTTCAATACTTTTTTCTACGGATAGGTCTCCACAATAACAAGCCGCAAAAGGCTATGAGCGACTCGATATTTGCATCAACCTGCCGCCGGCCCGGGTTCAAGCGCCGGCGACCAATATTTCGTCGAGGGAGACGCGGCGGTCTTCGGCGGCGGACCGGATGGCGGCGAAGACCATGGCGAGGCTCTTGATGTTTTCGTGACAGACGGTCTCCGGCTCCCGCCCCTCGTCGAGACAGCGAAAGAAGCGCTCGATCATGCCGGCATGGCCGTCCTTGCGCCAGGCGTCGAAGTCGTCCGGCGGCGCGAGCGGAGCCAGTTCCGATTTGAAGCCCCTGGTCTTGGCAACGATTTCGCCGCGCAACCCATCCTCGCCGTCCCATTCGGCGGCCCCGCGTTCGCCTTGCGCCCGCCACCGCGCCTGCCAGGATGTGTTCAACCCTTCGCCGCACCAGCTACCCCGATAGCTGAACACGGTGCCGTCCGCCATTCCGAACGCCGCCAGCGCCGCCGCGTCATGGTCGTACCAGGAACCCGGCGGATTCCACTCGCGGCACCACGCCCACTTCGCGTCCGCCCCGATGAGGAATCGAGCCATGTCGAAGTGGTGAATCGCCATGTCGAGCAGGAGCACGTGCCGCATGCGGTCGCGGAAGCCGCCGAAATGAGCCCCCAGGATGAAGTCGGCATCCAGTTGGGCAAGCCGCCCCAGCGCGTCCGATTCGATCCATCGCCGAAAACGGGCGATCGGGACCAGACAACGCCGGTTCTGCATCACGGCGTGCGTCCGCCCCGCCGCGCGGGCCGCCGCGCAAATCCGCCGCGCATTTTCCATCGAATCCGCCAGCGGCTTTTCGCTGAACACGTGGCAGCCGGCCGACAATGCGATCTCCGCCACCGGCCATCGGGCCTCCGGCACCGTGCAATCGAGCACGACATCCGGGCGCGTCTTTTCGATCGCCTCCTCCAGCCGGGTTCCGACAAACGCCTCGCGCCCGCCGAAGGCCTCCGCCCGCGCTTTCGCCTTCGCCGCATCCAGATCCACAAAGCCGACCACCGACAGCCCCGGCACCCGCGGTACGGCCTTGAGCCAGCCCCCGCTGATACCCCCGCACCCGACCAGCACCGCACGCCGATTTATCATCGCGCCGCCCAGAGCAAGCCTCGCCGCACTATTTCGCGCGCCTCGGGCACCTCGAAATCCTTGAAGGTGTGCCCCCAGCCGGCGACAAACACCCGCCCACGCCCCCACTCGCGCGTCCAGGCGTAAGGCATCACCGTGCCGGGCCTGTAATGGTTCTTCGGTTCGTGATCGCCCGAAAACGTTGTCTCGCAAAGCACCCGGACGCCGGGATCCACGTGGACGTAGTACTGCTCGGTGTTCGTCAGCGTGAAGTCGCCGATGCCGCGCGTAATCTCGTGGCCGCGGTCCGTCACGCGCACGTCGTAGCGGGGGATGCATCCGCCGGGATGGGCGACCCACTGTCCGCCGGTCATCCACTGGTAGTCGGTATTCTGGCGGAACGAATCAATGACGCCGCCGTGCCAGCCGGCGAAACCGGCGCCCTGCTCGACCGCGGAGCACAGGCCCTGCCATTGTTCCTTCGTGATCTGGCCCATCGTCCAGCATTGCACGATCAGGTCGGTTGCCGACATCGCCGCCGCATCGAGATAGGCGTCGAGCGTATCGGCCATGCGAACCTCGCAGCCGGCGTCCTGAAGCAACGGGATGAAGACATCCACGGACTCCTTCGGCGTATGGCCATTCCATCCGCCGTACACGACCAGCGCTTTTTTCATCGGAGCAGCTTTCGAGGGGACTCGTTCCGGTCAACGATACTTGGCGGGCAGCGCGCGCCCTTTTTGCGCGCTGCGGACGGCGAGGTCGAGGATGTGGATCGGACGGCGCGCCCACTCGGCGGTGATGACGAGCTTTTCCCCCTTCACGAGGTGGTCGGCGATGTTCTGATACAGCCGCCAGCCCTCGTTGGGCGGGTTCTTGCCGGTCGTGGTCACCGTGTTGCCCGCGTCGTCATGGGCGATCGTCTTCCAGGTTCCGTGATCCATCACGTACGAACCTTTCGTTCCGGTGATCTCCAGGATGCCGCGGTCGGATTTCGGATGGGAATCGAGCTGCGTGATGTTCAGCGTCAACCACGCGCCGTTCGCGAAGCGGACGACGGCGAAGCCTTCGTCCTCGTTGGTGTCCTTCTTGAACGGGGTGTGCGGCGCCCAAAAGCCCGTGTGGGCGAAGCCCGCGACCTCGACGAAATCCGCGTTCAGGATCTGGAGCGAGTATTCCAGAAGGTGCACGCCCCAGTCGTACAGGATCCCGCCGGAGATCGTCCGGCTGCTGCGCCACCAGTCGCGCGGCGCGCCCCAGGCGCCCATGTGCGCCTCGATGCGATAGACGTCGCCAATGGCCCCGCTGCGAATCGTCTTCAGCGCCTGCAGGATGCAGCCGTCCCAGTGCCGGTTGTGGTAGGTCGAGAGAACGACGCCGTTGCGCTTTGCGGCCGCGATCATCGCGTCGCACTCGGCGGTCGTGATCGCCAGCGGCTTTTCGCAGACGACGTGGCGTCCGGCCCGAAGGCACTGGAGGGCGAGCGCCGCGTGGGTGTTGTGCGGCGTGATGATCGCCAGCAGGTTGACGTCCGATTTCTTCAGCATCTCGGCGACCGATCCGTAGGTCTCGATGCCGGGGAAATCCTTTTGCGCCACCTCCAGCCGCGCCGGATCTATCTCCGCCACGGCGGTCGGCGTCATGCCGGCCTTCTGCATCTCCCGCAAGTGCGCCGCGCCCATGTTGAACGCGCCGCCGTAGCCGATGGTTCCGACCTTGATCTCGCCCGCCGATTTGAATTTTCTCACGTCCGGTTGCCGCTCCATTTCGGTATTACTGCTGTTCTCGGAATTGTCTTCACATGTTCGTGTCCTGCGGCGCGAGCAAGCTCGCGCCCTACCGCAGAATGTCTTCACATGTTCGTGCCCTGCGGCGCGAGCAAGCTCGCGCCCTACCGCAGAATGTCTTCACATGTTCGTGCCCTGCGGCGCGAGCAAGCTCGCGCCCTACCGCAGAATGTAGGGCCTCAGCTTGCTGAGGCCGCGACGCCGTGTGCGAATATGTCAGGGCAATTATTTCTTCTCGAACGCCGCGTCGAACGCGACGGCCGAAGGTTCGAAATCCAGCCGTTTCACGAACGCGCAGGCCTCGCGCGCGCCGTGTTCGCGGTTCATCCCGATGTCCTCCCATTCGATCGAGAGCGGGCCGCGATAGCCGATATCGTTCAGCGCGCGCAGGATGCGCTCGAAGTCAATGCTGCCGCGTCCGAGCGAGCGGAACTCCCAGAACCGCCGCGGATCGCCGAACGGGAGGTGCCCGCCGAAGACGCCCGACAGCCGCGGGGTCGGAGACCAGGCCACGTCTTTCATGTGGACGTGGAAAATGCGGTCTTTGAAGCGATGGATGAACTCGACGTAGTCCACGCCCTGATAGCCGAGGTGGCTGGGGTCGTAGTTGAAGCCGAAGGCCGGATGCCCGTCCACGGCGGCGATCGCGCGCTCGGCGCTGACGATGTCGAAGGCGATTTCCGTGGGGTGGACCTCGAGCGCGAACTTTACGCCGGCCTTCTGGAAGGCGTCCAGGATCGGCTTCCACCGCCGGCCGAAGTCGGCGTAGCCGTCCGCGATCGCGTCGGGCGGCACCGGCGGAAACGAATAGAGCAGGTGCCAGATCGAGCTGCCGGTGAAGCCGTTCACGACCTCGACGCCCAGCCGCCGCGCCGCCTGCGCGGTGCGGATCATCTCGTCGGCGGCCCGCCGGCGGACGCCCTCGGCGCGGCCGTCGCCCCAGATGCGCGCGGGCAGAATCGAGCGGTGCCGCTCGTCAATCCGGTCGCACACCGCTTGTCCGACGAGGTGGTTCGAGATGGCGAACACCCGGAGCCCGTGCCGCTCCAGCAGCTCGCGCCGCGCGGCGCAGTAGGCGCCGTTCGCCTTGCCGACCTCGAAATGGTCGCCCCAGCAGGCGAGCTCGAGGCCGTCGAAACCGAACGCCTTCGCTTTCTCGCACAGCGTCTCCAGCGGCAGGTCGGCCCACTGGCCCGTGAATAACGTCACCGGTCTGGACATCGGACACGCTCCTTTCGCAAGGGGTTGGCGCCATTCAACGCGCGGCGCCGGTCTCCGTCAAGCTCCGCGCGCGCGGGCGGGGCCGACCCGCACGGGCCGCCGGGTTTCGGCGCTGCGGTACAGGGATTCCAGGATTTCCATGACGATCAGGCCTTCCTCGCCGGTGGCCAGGTGCGGGCGATCCCGCACGATCGAGTCCACGAAATGAGCGTAGGAATTCGGCGCGGGGCGGCGCGGTTCGGGCAGTTTGCGCGCGACCACCCGGCCGCGCCGTTCGACGAAGACTTCGGCCTCGAAGGCGTAGCCGCCGTTCAGATTGCGCTGCACCAGTCCGCCCCGCGTGCCGAACAGCCGGGTCTCCATCAGCTCCGGCTCCGCGATGTTCGCGGCCCAGGAGGCCTCGACGACCAGGCTGGCGCCGTTCCGGAACCGGATGAAGCCCGAGGCGAGGTCCTCGACGTCGAACTTCACGCGCTGCTCGCGGGCGAGCCGGCGGGCGATCGAGTCATAGGTCGCGCCCACGATCCACTCGGGCTGCGGGTAGCCCATCAGCCACAGCGCGAGGTCCAGCCGGTGCACCCCCAGGTCAATCAGCGGTCCGCCGCCGGAAAGGGCCCGCTGGCCGAACCAGCCGCCGAAGCGGGGAATGCCGCGGGAGCGGTGCCAGAAGGTGCGCGCGAAATACACGTCGCCGAGGATGCCGCGGTCCACCTCCCGGCGCAGTTGCTGCGAGGCCGCGCTGAAGCGGTAGGAGAAGTTGATCATCAGCCGCCGCCGCGCCCGCCGGGCCGCGTCCAGCATGGCCCGCGCCTCGGCGGCGTTCATGGCCATCGGCTTCTCGCACAGCACGTGCGCGCCGGCCTTCAGCGCCGCGATGGACAGCGGGGCGTGAAACCGGTTCGGGGTGGCCACGCTGACGATGTCCAGCCCCTCGCGCGCGATCATCTCCCGGCCGTCCGTGTAGCGGGCGGCGATGCCGAACCGGCCGCCGATCTCCTCCAGCCGCGCCGCGTCCGGATCCGCGATGGCGACGACCTGCGCGGCGCGATGCTTCATGTAGCCCGCGATGTGATGCCGGCCCATGCCGAGGCCGATGACGCCGATGCGCAGCTTCTTCATGCCTTGATCTCCACGGGACGGCCCGATTTCGCCGACGCGTACGCCGCGTCAATGATCTTCATCAGTTTCACCGCCTGATCCGGCGTGTTCAGCGGCCGCTCGCGCCCCTGCAGCACGCGAATGAAGTTCTCCGCCGCGCGCAGCCGCCCCATGGTCGGATCGGCGGGCACGACGATCTTCCGGTTGACCGACCGGCCATGCTCCTGCACGTACAGCTCGCACGCGTCCTCGCTGGTGTCGTCCAGACCATCGCGCCCGAACAGCCGCCGGATCATCCCGCCGGCTTTCTGCCCCTGGAACGTGACGGAGACTTCCTCGCGGCGGTTCATCTCGGCCCACGAGTTGCGCAGGAACAGGACCTGGCCGGTCTTGAAGCGCACGAAGCCGTGGCAGGCCGATTCGACGTCGGTGACGCCCTTCGCCACGTCCGGAATCCCCCAGGGGCCCTTGAAGGCCTTGTCGCCGATGAAATCGTCGAAGGTCTGCGCGAGCACCCACTGCGGTTCCGGGAAATCCATCAGGTAGAGGGCCAGGTCCAGCATGTGCAGCAGGTCAATCAGCGGTCCGCCGCCGGAGAGCGCCTTCGTCGTGAACCAGCCGCCGAACCCCGGGATGCCGGTGCGCCGGATCCAGAGCGCCTGGGCGGAATTGATCCGGCCGACCTCGCCCGCCTCGATATACGCCCGCATCGCGTAGGCTTCCGGGCGGGCGCGGTTGTTGAAGTCGAACAGGAGCACCCGTTTCCGGCGCGCGGCCGCGTCCTTCATCCGGCGCGCCTCGACGGCGTTGAGCGCCGGCGGCTTTTCGCAGAACACGTGTTTGCCGGCCTCCAGCGCCTGCAGCGTCAGCGGGCAGTGAAACCGGTTCGGGGTCACGATCGAAACCGCGTCGAGGTCCCGGCGCGCCGCCAGCATCTCCGCCGCGCTGTCGAACCGGTCCGTCAATCCGTACTGCTTCGCCACTCGTTCCGCGGCCGCGCGGTTGGGGTCGGCGATCGCGACCACGTCCGCGCCCGCCGACTGCATGCCGGGGATGTGAAAGTTCGCCATGCCCCCGGCGCCGACGATTCCGACCTTGATGCTCATGTGGGGATCCTGGGTTCTGGGGATTGATTCCTGCGATTACGGGCGCACCGCGCCGTCGGTTCCATACTCTGCCATTTTTACCAGAGGCGCGCGCATTTGTAAAACGGCGAGGCCCGGCAAGCACGGTACACGACAAAGGGATGGCGGACGCGGAGACCCGCGACCCTCCCAGGTGCATTCCATGACCTGTCGGGCCGCCCCGGCGCGTTACGTTCAGCCGCGCCTCGCCGGCCGATCCCCGGGCGTTGGGGCAGGGCCGGGCGGCCCGCCCGGCCGCGCCGTCCTGCGTGCCGCCGTTCCGCGCCCCCGGTCACTGTGGCTGCCGCTGGCCGTAGTAGGCGCCGGCGCCGTGCTTGCGCTCGAAATGCTTGCGGAGGATTGCGGGCGGCAACTCGGGCAGGGGGTGGATCGCCGCGCCCGCCGCCAGCGCCATGCGCGACACCGCTTCCAGCGCGACGGCGTTTTCGACGGCGGCCTTCTCGGTCGCGCCCCAGGCGAACGGCGCGTGGCCGGGCAGGAATACGGCCGGGATATGCAGCGGATCGAGCCCCGCGCGCCGGAAGGTCTCGACGATCGAAAGGCCGGCGGCGCGCTCGTAGTCGGCCGCTACTTCCGCGTCGGTCAGCGCCCGCGCGACCGGAACGGCGCCGGCAAAGTGATCCGCGTGGGTGGCGCCGTAGCACGGCAGCGGGCGCGCCAATTGGGCCCATGCGGTGGCGTGGGGCGAATGGGCATGGACCGCCGCGCCCACGGTCGGAAAGCCCCGATAGAGTTCCAGATGCGTGGGGGCGTCGGACGACGGTCTCAACGAGCCGGAGACCACCCGGCCGTCTTCGATCGAAAGGACCACGATGTCCTCGGCGCGCAACGCGTCGTACGCCACGCCGCTGGGTTTGATGGCCAGCAGGCCCGCGGCGCGGTCCGCGACGCTGGCGTTGCCCCACGTGAGCGCGACCAGCCCGTGCGCCGCCAGCGCCCGGTTGGCATCGAGCGACCGCCGGCGCAGTTCAGCGTGTTCCATGCCGGACCTCGTCGCGCAGTTTCAGCAGTTCCTTCATGACGCCGCTGACCTCGCGCGCGCCCGTCAATCCGAATCCGTCGTGCAGCGCGCGATACAGCGGATACAGGCGCGCATAGACGGCCGCGCTCCGGCGGTCGGGAGTGAAGCGCTTCGGGAGAACGCCGGTCATGGCCCGCGCCGCGGCGGCGAAATCCGGATGGCCCCCGCGTTTCCGGCCCGCGGCGACCGCGCCGCACAGCGCCGCCCCGAGCGCGCAGGTCTGCGT
>Ga0129299_1001779_pt1 | contig 14412 bp, 10 predicted proteins | sample ConPoolayeCmetaG_FD_94477 | JGI IMG/M metagenome (GOLD analysis project Ga0129299, IMG submission 94477) | Hot spring microbial mat communities from California, USA to study Microbial Dark Matter (Phase II) - Cone Pool mat layer C metaG ... | reverse complement strand
TTCTCGATGAGGTCGCTTTTGACAAGCACAAGGTCAGGCCATTCCTTCGACAGGAAAGAAAGCAACGAAATCGCTCCCTGGCTGTTCCCTTCGCGGCGGGAAGCACGCGCCATCCAAAAAAGCATCCCTGGTGTCCGGCTCCCGTTCACCGAGGCATACTGCTCATCCCAATCGCTGCGCTGTACCTCGGCATAGAAAAGATCGCGAACGAGGAGTCGCAGGTAAGCAGAGAACGCGTCATCATTTTCATGAGGTATCACAAGAGTGGAGTCATCTGCAGGAAGAGTTTCTTTCGTCTGAAAAAAGAAAATAGACACATACCCTTCTTCTGAAAGATAGGGAGCCAACTTGATGAGTATCGTATGAGTTCCTTTCGAAAGATTGAGACGAGCCACACCAGACACAAGTCCTGCTGACAGTCGGTCAACATCGCGTTCCAACACCACTGTCCCATCTATGTAGAGCCGGTACGGAACCGTGATATACGGAAGGACAACAACCGGTCCTGCCTCGGGTATCGTAATAGTCGTCGAGACAAAGAAAACGCTGTTTCTGACAGGCAAGAAGTGGTTGCGCAGGTTAATCGCCGAAACCGTTTCTGGAAAACGTATCCGACGCACCAAAGACGGCAAGAAAGGTTTCCCCTGCACATATGACTCCTCTTCAGCGGATGTTGCAGTGAGATCGCGAAACGCTTCTCTTCCCTTTGCACGAAAGAGCACCCACTCGTGCGGGTAGAAAAGGGAGCGTCTGATACGACGCTGCTCCCACGGGCGGTTGACGGCACGTGCCCATTCGAGAGACTCCATCGCAATAATACCCCGACAGACAAGTGTGTCACAGGTTGGTTCAGCCATTGATAAAGTAGTGGCAATGGGACGGCTCACATAGAGGTCACGAATAAGGTAAAGAGCAGCAAGAGCAACGATCGAGTCGCGACCGTGCAGTGCTTTCAGAAGATGAGGAAAAGCACCTTCTTGATCACCGGCAAGATAAAGTGCCTCGCCGATGATAAAATGAGATAAGGTTGTTTCCTCCAGGTCATGCTCAATAGCAGTACGGGCAGCAGTAACTGCTGACGACCAGTCAGAAAAATATGCGGTACGCGCCGTCTGTTCCAATGCCCGCGCCTCTGCACGTGCCATTTCGCGGGGCACCCCTCCGAAGAAGGCGCATCCTACGACATCAAGCACGATGAGGAGAATCGCTGTCCAGCGCGACCATCTTTTCGACAGTTTTTTCATCTATTGTCCCTTCCCATACGCCGTTTTCGGTGATCACGGCAGTTACCAGCCGATGTGGTACTACATCAAAGGAGAGGTGGAGTCCGGGCGAAGCAATAGGTGCAATGCGTCTGCCGTTCCATACGAGCATTTCATCGGCATCCCTCTCCTCTATCACAATGTGACTCCCGTCAGGAATCGAAAGATCAATGCTCTCTGCCGGCAAGACGGTGACGAAAGGAATCTCATGATGATACGCCGCAATCGCAAGGCTGTAGGTTCCTATTTTGTTGGCAAAGTCACCGTTTCGCGCCATACGATCTGCACCTACGAGGACAAGGTCAACGAGACCCTGCGCCATAAGGTAGGCAGCAGCGCTGTCGGTAATGATAGTATGAGGTATCCCCTCTTCGACGCATTCGAAAGCGGTCAGGCGCGATCCTTGAAGGTATGGTCGTGTTTCATCTATCCACACCCGCTCGATAAGTCCTTTCGCATGGAGACTCCGTATCACACCAAGCGCCGTCCCGTGGCCGCATGTCGCCAAAGCACCGGTGTTGCAGTGGGTAAGGATACGAAGCCGACGGTCGGGTAATGTTCGCCGCACCCACAAAGTTCCGTGCTCTGCCATACGACAATTCCGATCATGGTCACGCCAGTGTATCTCAAGCGACCGACGTTGCATAAGAGCAAACTGCTCAGCACCTGTCTGACAAGAAACAAGATGCTCATCGTAATAGCGGAGCATTTCTCCTACCACCGCTGAAAGGTTTACCGCCGTAGGGCGGACAGATGCCATCTGAGTACAAACCGACACAACGACTTCTCGTTCAACGGGATCTCGAGAACCGCGAAAGGCAAGTGCCACTCCGGCAGATGCGGCCGCTCCGATAAGCGGCGCCCCGCGCACCCGCATTTGAGCGATGGCCGTGTACATCATAGAAGGCGTCGTAATGCGAAGAAACTCCTTTCGTTCGGGGAGAAGCGTTTGATCGAGGACAACATAAATGTCGCCTTCCCAGAAGGCGGCGGAAAGGTTAGTTTGTTTTACCATCCCACCCTACTGCCGACATTATCCACTCTACAAAGGAGCGCAAGGGTTCGGGGAGCATCCTCCCCAGCCACATAGCCATTATCAAGATAGCGACTGCTACCAGAAAAAGTACAAAAAGCAGGAGAAGCCGCCCAGTGCGGCGAGGAGGTTCCTGCGTCTTCCCAACTTGTGCTGTAATTTCCGTGACTTCATCATCATCCAACGCTTTGATATGCCTCTTTTCGATATCCTCCCGTAACTTTCGTTTGCGTTCTTCCTGAGCCTTGACAAGATACTCATAGGGGTTATAGGTACGTCCCTTTTCCACATGTTCAAAGAGGAATTCGCCGATCTGTATCTCATCACCGTGTCGTAAATCAACTGAATCAACCGCCATACCGTTCACGATAAGGGGATAGTTTTTGTGACGAATGCCCCGAACAAGAAGATAGATATTTCCATCAAAAATGATCTTCGCATAGACCGGTGGAATATCGGGATGGAAAAGGTAAACATCGGCGCCTGCATAGGAACCGATGACTGTTTCTCCTCCCTTCACGGGAAAAACACGCCCCCCGATGGGACCGTTTTTGGCAAGAAGCAGATCTGTTTCGGCAACAACCTCCCGGTTTTCTATTTCTCGGATGGGGGTCGTGGGTTCATCTTCGTCATCTTGCTCGAGGTAAATGTTGTAATCCCCGACGGTAATGATATCACCAACGAATATCTCTGCCTTACGGGTGAGTTCTTTGCCGTTCACATAGGTTGCATTGAACGAACCACGATCTTCTATGATGATGTGGCCATCCAACACCTCGATCTGGAAATGGTGCCTCGACACATTGCGTTCCGGGAGGCAGAGATCGTTATCAGGAGCGCGCCCTACCGTAATGATATCTGACGAAAAACCGTGGACCGACAACTCGTTGCGGTCGTTTTCCACGATAAGTTTCAGCCCCATACGACAATCACCCGGTAGCACCACATTGCTGTTCGAGCCGATACAGCATCTTTTTGAGTTCCCGCTCATCCTTGTCAACAAGCGCAAGATACTTCGCTATCTTTTCTCTGAGGGACCCAACCGCTGTTGCTCCCCCTTTCTCGGCAAGGAGGGCGAAAAGTCGTTTCCATATCTCGTCAATGTAAAGATGATAGTGTTCGAAGCGGTATTGGAGCGGGATATATTTGCGATCTTCAAGAATGTCCATCCAGTTAACTGTCAATGTTTCGGGAGAGAAGCGAATGGTGCGGTAGAGCGGATCGTACTTTTGGCGGAGTTCATCGAAAATTATACCAATGTGGCGTTCCATCTCGACCGGCGTCAGAAATTCGAGAAGCATGTGGATGATAAAATCGAAAACATCGAAATAGCCGAGTAAGAGGTTGACGACGATGTCTTTTTGCTGAGCGATGACAATGTCGTTGATTCCTTCGGCCGCCGTCTTCATGCGAAAATCGTGTACGGTAATGACTGGGACAAGTTTGGGTAACAACTCAAGATACCGCATGAATACCACGTGATCGTTTTCGTACGCATAGGATTTTGTGTCGGGGTGGTAGTAGAGGAAATAGCGGAATCGGCCGCGGTCATAGAAAGCCATATTTATGACCATCCCTTGTTGAAAACCGACCATTCCGGAAAACAGAACATCGGAAAGGAGGGTCGTAAGCCGCTTCATATCAGTCATCTCGAAGGGAGCGTGAAGAACACACGCCGACGCAAAAAAACGGTATATTGCTTCGAGAATGCTTGTCTCTTCCATTACATTGGCATAGACATCTATGTTGTCGTCTTCGAGCAAAAGGCGAAAGGAAACCGGTTGAGGCATTCCGCCGCCGCCAGTGACCTGGAAAGCAACAGCACCGAGCAACTTGCTGTTCTTGAAAAAAAGATATCCCATAATCCCCTGCCCGACGCAACAGAGGTACCCAGAAATGTCTTTCTCATAGCGGAAAAGGTCATTGAGCACCGAAAAAACGTACTTGCCTGGCAGTTGCTGGATATAGAGAACATTTCGGTCAAAAGGTATGAGCATCCTTTTCTCCCATCGGGTCGGCTTGTTATACTTAATTCGTCACAATTTGTAAAATTTTATCTCCCATGTTCTCAGGGACATCTGGTGTCACTCTTTACCAGTAGCAACACTAACAGATTAGTAAGTGTCTCCTTGACAGCGGTGAGATGGAACCGGTATGATGAAATCATCCACGATAGGGAGGATACCGTGCAACAGAGAGAGACTTTCCAGAGCGCCTATGAGCAGATTGCTGCTTTTCTAAAGCCCTACTACCCGGATTTCAGCGGCTTCACCATCGTGGCACTCGATGACCGAAGCCGCGATGCCATTCATTACTACCTGCATACGAACCTTGGCGGGCTCATGCCGACCATTGTCCCATTCAAGACGTATAAGCAGCGTCTTATTGCGGCGAAGAATGGCTTTTCCCCTCTCGATGACGACGAGGCGTTCCTCCGTTTTCACCTTCTTTACTGCGAGATGAGCAAACAGAAACCGACACCGGATGACTCTGCTCAGTCCTTCTCCTTCCTTCAAACAGCCTGTCGTTTTTCGGTGTCTCGTGAAGAAATGGTACGTCACGAACGTATCACCGAAGAACAAAGAGACCGTATCTCGCTCCTTTTCTCACTCCGTGAGCGATTTCGTGCATCGCTTGCCAAGGCAGGTCTCTTCTACCTACCCTTCGAGGAAAACGTCATCGGAGATCACACGCCCAGTGAACACACCCTTTTCGTCGGGCTTCCTCTCATGACACCGATCCATGAACGATTTCTGACCACCATCTCCCCCGAACGGCTCTTCATCTCCGAAGTGCAATTTGGCCCTTTTTTTCCACCGGAAAAGCCGGAGTACGAAACCGCCTTCTCTCTCGCCGTCACCCACCGTTTTCCTATCATACGCGACACAGAAGGAAGGAAACTTTCTTTTTCCGAAGTCCCCGACCGTGCAAGTCTCGCCGCAATTATCGCAGAAGAGGTGAACACATTCCGGGGAACACGGAAGAATCGGGAGCAGATGGCGGTCGTTCTCCTCGATGAAGAACTTGCGTTCTACCTCTGGCGTACGTTCTTTGCCGCTCTTGGAGACGAGGTCAACTTCTCTCCGTGGATACCGTTCAGACACTTCGGGGTCGCCCACCGACTTGTACTTGCCATTAGAGAAAAGGAAGATCTCTCTTCTCTCCGGACATCCTTCGTTACCGAGGTTGCCAGTCTCTGGCGCACCCTCGATCGCGCCGAACGAACTGCCTATGAGAAAGCCATTACGCTGTGCGATGAACTCCAGCGTCTTCGGGCACTCATGGCATCCGACGAAGAGTGGGAACCCATTGCCATTTACCTTATCGAAAATCAACACCTCCACCTCACGGGTGATCGCACGGCACCGATACAAGTGCTTGGATTTGGAGAGATAGGAGGAACATTCTTCACGCGTGCCCTCATTGCCCCCATGGACCGAGGGATATTTCCTTACAAGCCTCTTGCCGGGCCTTTCCTCAACTTTATCCTCGCTCCTCACATCCACCGCGCCCGCTTCGAGGCGGAGGATATGCTCCTGCGCCAATTCCTCGTACGCTGTGAAAAAGTACATATTGTCGCTCGCTACGACCTCGTAAATGGGTATACACCATCCCCTCACTTTGCATTCCTCGCCACGGAGTGGGGGAAGAAACCAGAAGAGTGTCGTCTCGCACCGGAACTTTTCGCCACACCTTCACTACCTCCTTCTATCGTCAGTAGTCCCTCTCTTCGAGAGAGCCTGCAAAACTTTTCGTGGTCATATTCAGGGCTTAACGACTTCTTTCACTGTCCTTTCCGCTTTTTCTTTTCTCATCTTCCTCCGTATCGAGTAGAACTACCCCTTTCTTGGAAGACAGCGCTGAGACCCTCGAGAAGCACTTGGGGTCTGTCCTCCACAAATGGAACACGAAATTGAAACGAAAGACCGCCATCCAAAGAGTATGGCGTAACCTCTTCGAAGAGACATGGTTCGAAGAATCCCCATCGAAAGAAAGTCCGCTCTTCACTCTCCGCGAGGTCTACAAGCCGATCCTCCTAAGTTACCTTGAAGATGCTGCTACCGCGGAGCAAGAAATGGGCACCTCTGTACTCTTTTCTGAAGAGATCCTCGAAACGGAGTTACATCTCACGGGAACGTTCGGCAGCGGACGCTACTGTCTGGTAGGATACATTGACCGCATTCAGAGGGACGGAGCAGGAATTCTTATCCTCGACCTCAAGTACAAGGATCCCCAACACCTTACCGTTCCCAAGAAAAAAGATTTGTGTGAATACCTCTCTTCGCGTGGGTATCTCAGCGATGCACACCAACTCATCATCTACACCTACCTCCTTCGAAACACATTTTTCTCGAATGGGAAGGAGAAGGATATGCCTCTCTCTGCCTCCTTTTTTGCTATAAAAGCGAGGGAATACTCCCAGGCAATAGTTCGGCTCTCCGAAGAAGAGATTATGCAGACACCGACGATTATGGACCAGATAGCAACGCTCCTCGACGAACGGATTGAACAGGATCGGTTCCTTCCCAACTATGAAAGCAAAATGTGCTGCTACTGCTTATTTCAACCCCTCTGCGGCCATCCCGATTACCTTAGCCAGTAAGGGAGAAAAGTGATGGTAAAAAGTGTCCTCTACACTGCCTCGGCGGGAGCTGGGAAAACAACCTGTCTCACCCACGCAGTACTCGATCGTCTCAAGGAACCGAACCGTATCGTGGTTGCCTCCACCTTCACGCGTGCTGCCGCAGCAGAAATGTCGCGCCGCCTTCTCGCCGAGATTATGTCAGGAAAAAGCAACGGTACCGATCCATCGGTAAAACTGGGCCTCATCATGCGGGCATCGAAGACTATCTTCGCCACAATAGATTCACTATTCCACCTCTTTCTCAGCACGGAATCGTACGTCCCTCAGGTGGCAGACTCTCTCCGTGAGCAACTCATTATCCAGCGGACGAACGAGAAATTTCTCCACCACCCATTCCTTCGCCTCAACCCTCACCTTGTATCCATGGCAACCCGCATCCTCGGTATAACACCGGAGAGGCTTCCATGGACGCTGTATGACGAAAAGAAAGCCTTTCTCCAATGGAATGGTTTCGAGGAATCCCTCGATGAGATAAAAAAGCGCCACGAACAAATTGTCGCCGCGTACAACAAATTCCAAAAAGAAGTCGCTGAACTCGCAGAGGCAACAAGAGGAAATCTCCGCAATCAGGTAGTTGAGCCTCTCTTGACTCCTCTTCCATCGAACGATTTCTCTTCTGCTTTGTTTCTCAAGGAAGATATCTCCGAAGTAAAGGTTTCCGCCGAGGATAGGAAGAGCCACGCTTACGCACGGCTGAAAGAACTCTATCCACAGATGCGGAGATTGGCGGCCGAATATCTCGTCACCACTCAAAAACTTCGTGCCTCTCTACTACACCAATTTGCTTCCCTCTACACTGAAACTCTCTCCAATGAGAAGAAGGCGGAGCACCGTCTCTTCTTCGAAGACATCACAAGACACCTGTTGGCGCTCGACCCAGATGATCCTGACCGCCCTGTCCTCATGGGGAGACTTTATGTCCTTGGCTTCAATCGAGTTTCCGATTTCTTCCTCGATGAATTTCAAGACACTTCTCGTATCCAGATGGACATTTTTTCTCCTCTCCTGAAAGAGATGCTTAGTACCATCTCCGACACCGCCGAAGGAGACTGTTCCCTTTTCTTCGTCGGTGACTGGAAGCAATCTATCTATCAGTGGCGCGACGCAGATCCGGGATACCTTCGAAAATGGCTCGAACCCTACCGTCTTTCCGGACAGATATCTACTGAGGTACTTCCTTACAATTGGCGTTCGACGCCGCTTCTCATCGGCTTCTTCAACAACATCGTTCCTCTCCTCTACGAGCACGATGAAGAGATGCGGCAGGTCCGCCAAAAGCCGCCTCCTCCCTCCCAGAGAATCTTCCCCTACAGTGGCCGCTCTGAAGTAGCAGTGATAACGGTTCCTTCAGAGGGGACAAGCGATGACGCATGGTATGCCCGTCTCGTCGAAGAGGTACGACATCTCCACGAAAAAGAGGGTATACCCTTCGGAGACATCGTTATTCTTTGCCGCACCAACGACCACATTGCAAAGGTTTCTCATTTCCTAAGCATGGAAGGGATTGCCGTTACCGGCGTTCGGGGACGGGAAGTGCTTTCGACACGAGAAGGAACCGCCCTCTTTCTTGCCATCGGACGCGCTATCGTGACAGATAGAGAAGAGGTAACCTACCTAGAGCGGGGACTTACCGCTCTTGGATACGAAGATACGCTCCTGTCTTCAGCCCGTTCTCTGAACACCGATCTCCACCGAATACCGCAGCCTCATCGCTTTTCGATTCTTGCCTTCCTGCTCGACGCGTTCGAGCCATCCCTCCCTCGCGCCATCATCGAAGCAGTGTGGGAATGGGGAGCCAACTACTTCGCACGTGATGATGCCGATAACATCTCTTCTTTCCTCTCTGAGTGGGTAAACTACTCGTCGTTCGTGACCGTCCCGGAAACAGAGCATAGCAACCGGGTAAAGGTCTCGACCATTCACGGGGTAAAAGGCCTCGAATTTCCCCACGTTATTCTCTTCTGGAAAAAGGGATCGGAGAAAGCATCGCTTCTTCTTCACCCCACCGAATATTATCCTCTTTCCCTGAATAAAGAGAAGCGTGAGTTTCTCGCAACTAACCCAATCCCCGAAGCACACCTTTTCAGCCGACCCTATGAAATCGCTCACGCTGAAAGGTCCGAAGAGACGGCAAACCTCGTCTACGTGGCGGTAACCCGCGCCAAACAGAGTCTCACGGTTGTCCTGCGGGCAAACAGAGAGGGAAAGGTGGACGATTTCTTTAGCACCGCGATGCTTACCGCAGCAAAACAGCCGATCGAAAATGCTCATCGAACAGAATACGGATGGTGGTATGACTACGGTCATCCTGCACCTCCCGTTCCCACAGGACGCGATGTGCCACGACCCCGAAAGGTACCCTTTCTTCCTCTACAACCTTCGGAGAATCTCGATCCTTCCCTTATCTCAGCAGAAATCGAGTCAGCAATTACACGAGGGATACGAATCCATCGGGCGCTCTCTACCATCACTTCTGATGGAAACTTGTCGTCATCGGCGGCACTCGAACCAGAGGAAAAGGACATTGTAGAGCGTTTTCTCAAAATTCAAGCCGTTCGTAACCTCCTCTTGCGTCCCGGTATGGTGCGCACAGAACAGCATCTCTCCGATACGAAGGACTTTGGTATCGTTGATCGGATCATCGTAGAGAACGATCGTGTTACCCTTATTGATTACAAAACAGGGAACCGTGTGCCGACACTTCTCGAAGAATACCGGGAACAAATCGGCAGATACCGGCAGATACTTGCCTCTCTCTTCCCGGATCGCCGGATCGAGGCCTACCTTTTGTTCGTTGACGATGAAAAGAATCCCATAGAACCAATATGAGGAGTAAATAATATGGAAGCACTCATGATTATTGTTGCTATCGTTGTCGGTTTCGGCGGCGGTTGGTTTGCTGCATCGCGTCTTGCCGCCGCACGTCTTGTCTCGGAAACGGCGGCACTACGCGCCCGCACCGCAGCACAGGAAGAGATCTTCAACCGTCGAATCGCCGATCTCAAAGAGGAGGAGGAAAAAAGAATCGCCGCACTTAAGGAGTCTTTCAAAGCCCTCTCGGCGGACCAGATTAAGGAGCAGGCACCGGCAGTGGTGAACCTTGCGAAAGAGGAACTCGAGAAGATACGACTCGCGGCGATGGATGATCTTACCAAGCGACAGGAGAGCATCGCAGGACTCTTGAAACCACTCGAGGAGCAGTTGAAGATATACCAACAGCGCCTCCAGCAGAGCGAACAACACCAACAGCAGGCGCTCGGTGAGGTGAAAAAACAGCTCGACGATCTCGGCAAGCGGAGTCAGGAACTTACCGAAGCAACACAGAAATTCCGGCAGGTACTCTCCTCATCGCAGGCGCGCGGCCGCTGGGGTGAGGAAACACTTCGACGCGTCGTCGAGGCTGCCGGCATGAGCGCCCACTGTGACTTCACCGAGCAGGTGAGCGGCGACGAGGGTCGCCCCGACATGATCGTCCATCTTCCTGGCGATCGCGTCATCATTGTGGATGCTAAGGTTCCCGACCTCGATTTCCTCTCTGCCGTGAACGAGGCCGACCTCCAAAAGCGGCAGGTTCTCCTCGCGGCCCATGCAAAAAAACTCAAGGATACTATCGAGGCACTCGCGAAGCGCGACTATCCGGCTCAGTTTCCGAACGCCCTCGACCATGTCGTGCTCTTTCTCCCTGCCGAGTCGCTCTTCAGCGCGGCGCTCGAAGCGGATCGTGACCTCATCGTTTGGGCAGCCACCAAGAAGATACTGATTGCAACGCCAGCCTCCCTTATCGCACTCCTGCGCTCGGTGAGCATTAGTTGGCAGCAGTCGGCGCAGGCCGAAAATGCCCGTGCCATCGGTGAAGCGGCGCTCGAACTCTACCGACGAGTTGCCGCCTTCACCGAACATCTCGACAAGATGGGAAGTGCTCTACGCTCCATGAACGACCACTACGACAAGGCAGTCGGCAGTTACGAACGGATGGTGCGGCCGCAGGGGGAACGGCTCCTTTCGCTCGGACTTCCCGAACCATCAAAAAAGATTGCCGAACTTGACACGATCGGCAAAGATCCGCGCCGCCTACAGGAGCCTTCTATCTAACACATGCTTCTACCAGGAACGAATGAAGAAAACCCGTGGCAAAAAATGTGCTCCTTCCTAAGATATTTTTTCATTCCTTGCTAAAGAATGAAAGCCTCGTATCACCGTAGCGCTTCTCCTTCCTGCCCCATCCCGCGATCATTTCAGGTAAAGGAATGTCGCTCTCGACAATCACGATACCGTTGGAGGCTATGATGCCCTCGTTTATGGCACGTGTAACGAGCGGAACAAGGCGTTCGCGCTCTACATAGGGTGGATCAATAAAAATGATGTCGGCAGGATGTGGCAACAGAACGGCAATTTTTGCCGAAAAGGCATCGGCACATACCACTTGCGCCCGATTGCTCAGGTCGAGTAGAGCAATTTGTTCTTCGAGGTGATGCGCCCGCCGCCGATCGCGTTCGGTAAAGAGGACATGCGCCGCACCCCGGCTGAGCGCCTCGATGCCGACCGCTCCGCTCCCGGCGAACATGTCGTAAAAGAGCGTTCCATCGAGATAGCGGAGCGAGAAGAGGGTATTGAAAAGTGCTGCACGAACCTTCTCCTCAGTCGGCCGAATCGCCGTGTCAACAACCCTGATGCGGCGTCCTTTCAGATCTCCCGCAGTGATACGCAAAAACATCTGAAATGCCCTCTTAGGGGCAATCGGCAATCAATTGTTCGACCTGCGCGCGATCAGGAGCATCAGGGGTCATGATGAGGTAGCGCCGGTAATGTTCGCATGCCTTCGCGGCGTTGCCCATCGAGGCATAAGCAATACCGAGGAACTTGTGAATTTTTCCGGCACGCGGATTCAGTTTGAGTGCATCCTTGTAAGCATGGATGGCATCGTTGAATCGCCGTGCAGCGATTGCGGCATTTCCCTCGGCGACGAGTTTGTCGAATACTCCCCCGGTCACTGGTGCGGATGGTTTCATCTTCGGCGTTGGTTTAGAAAGCGGCTTTTCAACGGCCTTAGGCGCCGGTTTTGCCTCAGGTTCCCTCGGAGAAGTCGATTCGGAACCTGTATCAGACGCCGTGGCGATGGACGGTTCGGGCTTCGGTTCAGGTGCCGGAACAGGCGCCGGTTCTGGTTTTACCTCCGGTGCTGAAGCAGGTACTGATTCCGGTTTCACCTCCAGCACTGGAGCAGACACTGGTTCCGTTTTCACATCGGAAACCTGAGCATCCCCCGACACGGATTCTGCTTCTTTCTGTCCCGCACGTACGACTGGAACCTGCTTCGTCTCTTCTCCGGCTTGTGGCGGTTTTCCTAAGTCAAGAACCCCATAATACACCACAATCCCAAGAACTGCGATAATGACAAGCCCTCCTAGAATAGGAAAAAACGGAAAAGCGCGCTTTGCAACCTTCCGTTCTTCCAGTCCCAGTTCTTGGAGGAGTTCCGCGATCTCTTGTTCTTCTTGATATGGTTTCTTGCTGAAGAACTCTTCTGACAGAGAAGCATTGCGAGTTCGAATGTCCTCACATGATCTCGGTGAAACCAAAACGTCCCTTGCCGGCGGAGTATCGGGCGAAACCGAAACGGGCTCCCCCACCGACTCTTCAACCCCCTCCTCTTGGCCGGTATTAGTGCTTCCACACATTGGACACGTAGAGATTGCCTTAGGAATTTCGGCAGAAAACCCACAGTTATGACAAATGAATTTCATGAAGACACCGCTATCTGACAGGCTTCGCTTTGATAACTGGTTTACCGTCTTTCTCTTCTATGGTGAAGGAGACATCTCGGCAATTATATTTGTTCATGATCGAAACACGGTTGGTTTTGAGTTTCGTGAGAAAAATAACCTTTTCTTGGTCGCTGATTTTCTCTCCGTTTCTTATTTTGATGTCCTTGTAAGTTTCCCACAGTGCCGCAAAAGGATCAGCAGAGGCTTCGGCGCCGGGAACAGGCGGAACAACCGCTTTCTGTCCTGCTTTTGCTTCCTCCACACCAGACGAAACCGTCTTCGCCACTCCCGGGCTAGTGTTTCCTGTTCGCCCAGACGACGTTTCTCCAAGTGCCATTGGTTCTCTCTTCCTATCGAAAGATGGCTCAGGAATCTCCATTACATCAGGCTCTTCTTTCTCGGAAACGAGAGAACTCAACACATTGCCGCTCGTTTCACCGTGCTTTTGGTAAGTACCGATAAGGTGGTTGATAGCAGATACCACCAGACCCGCACCATGGCTATATTTATGGGGAAGGAGTTTTTCTCCCACACGAAGACGCGAAATGTCGGCAGCAAGGCTTTTGAAACCTCGTTCAATGTCATAGGTGATGAGAAACGTAAGCACGAGAGTGATAAATATCACCATCGCCGCGTAAATGCCTATGTAAGTTACAATCCGCTGATACAAATCGAATCCCGGAACGGCGCTCATGACCCCTACAAAAGAAATCCTCTCAGGGGATCGTCCATCATGGGGCATGGTAAAGGCAACAACCCGGAACCATCGGTTAACGATGACTTCACGTCCTTCTTTGAGTGCCTGTTCCATCGCATTCTGAATCTCTGTCTTGAACACTCCGCCAAGTATCTGGAGAAAAATCTCTCGATTGAATTCATACACTATCGTTTCGTTAACATGAACACGTACAGGAAAAGAGACCTGTGCTGAAACAAACGCCTCGCGAAGTGGAACAAGGGAAACAGCGATCAGACGTCGCTGTCCGCCAGCAATGTCTACATTGAACGGTACTGCTCCGATGAGGAATGTTTCTCCTCCAAGGCGAAGTATCCCGTCGGAAGCAACACCGCTACGGAGTGCGCGATCAACCGACGGAACCCCTACCATCGAGGCAAGCCCAGTAAAGGTACCTGCAATAAAAGAACCGTTCCCATCCAGCACGGCAAACAAACTGCGAGGATCAACTTTGCGGGTATCGAATGTGACCTGCCGCGTTTGTTTATCCATTGTAACGATTGTCTTCGACGCAATGTCGAATGCGGCCGTTATGCGCTCATACTGGGTATTTTTTACCAACTGCGTGAGATAGTTGAATGCGTTGTCTGCACCCTGCTGGAGATTAATGTTCGTGGCGAGATTATCAATCAGTGTGAAGAAAAGGAAAGATAAAAGAGCGAGGAGGGCAGTGATTAGAAAGAACACCTTGATTTTCAGCCAAATGTTTCCCAACATACATTCCTCCGCATCATGGTTGGTTGCGGGACGTTTCGGACATCGGCGATACGGTGCCTGCTGGTGGTACCGCTTCCCTCATTGTTCTCATCGGCGATGATACAATCCGACTACCGGTAAAAGTCGTAGATTCGTCACGAAATACAGTGCGGTTGACAATACGATAATTGACCGCTTGTACCGAGTCGCCAACCATTGCAAAATCTTCTTGGAATATCTGACGAAATGCATAGAAAATCTTGATAGTATAGGTA
>Ga0129299_1001778_pt1 | contig 14420 bp, 4 predicted proteins | sample ConPoolayeCmetaG_FD_94477 | JGI IMG/M metagenome (GOLD analysis project Ga0129299, IMG submission 94477) | Hot spring microbial mat communities from California, USA to study Microbial Dark Matter (Phase II) - Cone Pool mat layer C metaG ... | reverse complement strand
GGCCACGTGGATGTCCGAGATCAGCATCAGGGTATCGCCGCTGAATTCGGTGTCCTCGAGAATCTCGATCGAGCCGAAGCTGTTGTACACCACGAAGGTGCCGGCCATCGTGTGCGTCCCGCCCCCGGCCGCGCCGAGCACCAGTGCGCCGTCAATGACCTCGATGGTCGCGCCGTCCTCCAGATCCAGCGCCCCGACGTCCAGGGTGCCGAACACCGTCAGCGTCGCGCCCGCGGCCACCGTGAGCGTCCCCGGAACGGTCACGCTCTCGCCCGCCGCGATCGTCATGTCCTCGCCGATCGCGCCGTCATTCTCGTACACCAACTGCGTCATCGCCGCGTCGGCCCACCAGGGCGAATAGGTCACACGGTCGCCGATCGCGCTGCCCGCGCCGCCGGGGTTGCTCGCATGCGTCGGTCCCGTCGCGTGTCCCCAGTAATTGCGCTCGCCGTTCACGACGGCCTGGCTGTGATTGAGCAGGGCCGCCACGGCGGGGTTCGGGAAGCGGCATCGGGAAACGGCGACGCCGGTCGGCCCGGCATTGTTTTTCGCCGGTTCGCCGAAATAGATATCCCGCTCGTTGGCATCGAAGTCGCAGCCGGTCACCGTCACGCCGTCCAGCGTCGCGGGAATCGCCCCGTAGGTGCTGCCGTCGTCGCGCGCCTTGATCGTCAGGGCGACGCCGTTCGCGCTGCCGCGGCCGTTGTTCGCGAACGAGGAATTCCGGATCGTGATGCCGCTGTAGGCCTTCCACTTCAGGTTCACGTCCACCCCCGCGCCCCACGCGTACGCGGACGAATTCGCGTTATCCCGAACCGTGAGGTTATCGAACGTCGCGTTGCTCAGGCGCTCCGTGTAGAAACCCTTGAGGCCGTTTCCGCTGAAGCTCGTGGCGGTGATGGCGATGGCGTCCAAGTCCGGCTTCACGCTGCTGCTCGCATCGCTGTACCAACCGTGCTGCGTGTTGTTGTCGAAGCTGGAACCCGAGATCGTGATGTGGCTGAAGCTCGCGCTCGAGCTGAGCTTGAGTCCGACCGCATTGCCGTCGAAATGGCAGCCGGTGACGATCAAATCCTGGCCGCTCGCCAGGTTGATGCCGTAGGAACTGTGTCCGGTCGAGGTCACCCCGTCGAGCGTGGTGAAACCGCCGGCGGCAATGCCCGTGCCCGCCCCCTGCACACGAAGGTTGCGCAGCACGCTTCGGCGAGCGGCGTCCGTCCCGGCCGCCAGCGCGATCGCCGTTCCGCCCGCCGGCGCCACCACGGTGGACTGGCCGGCGCCGACGATGGCGAGGGGCACGGTCGTGACGACGTTTTCCGCGAAGGTGCCCGGCCCCACGCGCACGGTCTGGCCGGCCGAGGCCGCATTTACGGCGGACTGGATCGTCGTGCCCGGCATAACGATCTGTTCGCCGGCCACGTAATCCACCACGCCATTCCGACCGGAACGGCCCCGGTGATACATCCGCGCCTCGATCTGGAACTTCTGGCCGTCGGCGAGGTCGGCGGTGGCGATGCCGCCGAAGGTGTTGCCTGTCAGGTCGAGCCGGAAGCCGGCCGCGACATTACTGTTGTTGACCATGGCGGACGGCAGCCAGTTCGTCGCCGGATCGGCCCAGTCGAAGAAGAACTCGTTGCCGGCGATGGCGAATGCGCCGGCCGTCGGCGTCGTGCCGCCGAATGCGACGTAGGTGCCGGAGGTGCGGAACGTGTTGCCGGTCAGTTCCAGCCCCGCGTTGAAGTCGTCGGCGTTGATCGCGGTGCGGCAATTCTCGAATACGTTGTCGGCGACCCGGCCGGCTCCGCCGTTGAGCCAGAGTCCGCTGTTCCAGGTCTTGTGACCGCTGAAGAAGCCGCCGCTGGAATCGCCGGTGAAAAGATTGCGTTCGATGAGGAAGCCGTTCGTGCCCACCGCGGTCGTGATGCCGCGGGCGACGACGCCCGCCGTCACGCCCATCCGCCGGATCACGGTATTCCGGATCGTGGCCGCCGCCTGGACCAGCACCGCATCCGCCGTGTTGTCGGTCTGGAAGACCTCGAAACCGTCGAGGATCGCCGCCGCCGTCACGGTGATCTTCGAGTTGACGATCCGGGCCTCGGGCGCCCGGCCGGCATCGCCGCCGGCGCGGCCCGCGTTGGGGCCTTCCAGCGTAACGGCCTTGTTCAGGGCGATCGGGCCTTGATCGTAGTCGCCCGCCGCGACCTGAATCGTGTCGCCCGCGGCCGCCGCGTTGATCGCGGCCTGGATCGTGGCGTAATCGCCGGGCACGTTGAGCACGGCCGCCCGCGCCGCCGCCAGTGTCAGCCATCCGACGGCGGCCGCTGTCGCCGCGCGCACAATGCGTCCCTTCATGGAGGTCTCCTTTGGATTTCCGGTTGCGATGCCTGGGCCGGGGCGATTTACTTATTTCCACGCCGGCCGTCCGCAGCGCCTCGCGGTTGGTCGCGAGAACGCGCGCATCCTGGGCCATTCGTCCGTTCGGACGCAATCGGGTCGAACAGGATTGCGCGTACAGGATGAAATCCAGCGGCGTCTAAAGTTTCGGCGGGGATGCCCTGCGGTTTCGCCCTATCCCAAAACCGGGAAACGCCGCTAGGCGCCGAAGCGCCGCGGTTCGAAGATCCGCGCCGGAAACGTCGCCGGATCAGGAGGCCGGCGGGGGCGCCCCGATCGAACTTTGCTCGATCCAGCGCACGGCGGCGTGGATGAGCTGGTGGCCGTTCTCGAGACCGAGCTTGCGCTTGATGTTGGAGCGGTAGGTCTCGATGGTCTTGGGGCTCAAATGCAGATCCTCGGCAATTTCGAGCGTTGTGCGGCCGCGCCCCAGCGCCTCGAACACCTGCAGCTCCCGGTCGCTCAGGCCTTCGACGCCCTGCTTCGCGCCCCCGCCGCGGCCCGGCGCCACGAAGGACGAAAGCAGGCTGTTGCGCAGGCGGTCGCTGACGAACAACTCCCCGCGCAACACCGCGCGAATCCCGTCCAGCACCCGCTCCGGCGGGTCCTGCTTCATCAGGTAGCCCAAGGCCCCCGCGCGCAACGAACGTTCCGCGTACAGTTCCTCGTCGTGCATCGAGAAGACCAGCAACGGCAGTTTCGGATACAGCGCGCGGAGCTGGCGGATGAGTTCGAGGCCGCCGCCCGGAATGGAGATGTCCACGATGACCGCGTCGGGGTGTTCCGCCGCGACCCGCTGCAGGGCCTCCTGGGCCGTCGCGGCTTCGCCGCACAGTTGCAAGTCCGCGCTGGACGCGATCAGGGACGCCACGCCCCGGCGCAGCACCGGATGGTCATCCACGATCATCACCCGCGCTCGCTCCGGCGGGGCCGGGACCGTCGCCCTCGGTTTCGTATTGTTCTTCGACATAGACCGCCTCCCTGTATACTGTCCCTGTCGCCGAAAAGTTAGCCGTTCAATCCCACGGCATCTTTGCCGAATAGTCATTATTCGCTCACGCCTTTTTGGCAAGCGCAATCGGGGCCCGTCATAAATACGGCGCGATCGCCGGAATCTTTCGCGGATGCCGCAAACAGGCCGAGCGCCCCGGCCGCGGCGGGCAGACCCTCCGGCGCCGGAAGGCGCGGCGATCGCCGTCATCGCGCCTCGGGATCAGTCGCGAAACGCGACTTCGGGGTTCGTCTCCGTCGCCGCGCTGCCGCGGCCGGAACGGATGCCGAGCGCCACGAGCAGGCGCCGCCGCAGAAATCGCAGCGGGACGCCGAAAAAGCGGTGCAGTCGAATCCACCACGGGCGGTGGCGGGCGATATAGGCCTCCGGGGCCTCGCCCGGAAATTGATCGGGACGGCACCGCAATCGGTGTTTCAGCAGATGGTAATCGTCGCTCCGCTGCAGGCACCGCAGCCACCAGCGCAGCGGCGGGAAATGCCGCCCGATGCCGCCGGGCAGCGCGAACGAAATCTGGAAGTCAATGAGGCCGGGCGAGCCGTCCGCGAGCACGAGGATGTTCTCGCGCTTGTGCAAGTCCACGTAGGCCACCTCGCGGCGATGCACTTCCGCCAGCAGGCGTTCCAATCGAGGAAAGAACTCGTCGTTGACCCGTTCGCCCGCGCCGAGCACGTGGCCCGGCAGAAAAACGCGGGCGCAGGCGTTCGGCCGTGCGCGCCCTTCCGCGCGCACGGGGCCCAACAACGGCGGTATGCCCGGCAATCCCGCCAACCGCTCGAGCATCCGCGCCTCGCGCCGGCCCAGCCGCCGGCCCAGCCAGCCCATGGGCAGGCCGAAAACGGAGTGCTCCCGGTTGAACTTGCAGATGGCGAGACGGTCGCCCGACGCATAGAGCGCGGTCGCGGCCCACGAATCGTGCTTGAACACCTCGCGCCGCCGGTACGGCACGCCGCCGATTTCGATCTCCAGCGGCGGCGCCGACCGGCCCAGCGCCTGGAACAACGCCGGGCGCCGCCGCGTGGATTTCGCGCCGGCGGCTTCCGGCGATGGGTTGGCTTTCCCGCTCGTCATCGCCCCCACTGTGGCCGCTTCGCCGTGAAAAGTCGAGGCGGCCGCGGACGAGCTGTTTTGCGCCGCGGAAAACGGCGGTCCGGGTGGAGAGAAAGGGGCCGCGGTCAATCCAGGGCGAGGATCGGGGCGCCGACTGCCCTCTGGCCATCCATCGCCCGATTCGATAGAACAGCGGCGTGCGTCACAGTTCCGAAACCCCGCCAGACGAAATCCGCCGCGCGCCCGCGGCAGGGCCGGAACCGAACGCCCGCGGGGATGCCGTCCTTATTTTCGCGCTGGTCGTATTGTTGTTTCTGCCCTCGCTGCGCGGAGGCTTCATCTACGATTCGCCGGGCCAGATTCTCTACAGCGATTATCTGCATCGCGCCGAATCGCTGTGGGACGCGCTCACGCTGCGGGTCTTCCGGATGGATGTCGTGGATCGGCTGCGGCCGGTGCAGTTGGTTTCCCTCTGTCTCGATGCCCGGCTGTGGGGACGAAATCCGTTCGGATATCGCTTGACGAGCGTTCTGCTGCACGCGCTGAACGCGGCGCTGGCGTTCCGGCTGCTGTGGCGGACGCTGGCGGACGCCGCGCTGCGCCGCCCGGCGGCCTGGTTGGGCGCGCTGCTGTTCGCCGTCCATCCGGCGCTGGTGGAGGCGGTGGCGGAGGTCTCGTTCCGCGAGGACCTGCTGGCGACCGCGGGCGTGCTGGGCGGCCTGCTGACGCTGGCGCGGGCGGCGCAACGGACCGGCGGACGGCGGGCGGCGGGCGCGATCGCGGCGGTCGCACTGCTGCTGCTGGCGGCCGGCGCGAAGGAAACCGGATGGATGGGGCCGCTCCTGCTGGCGGCCTCCGGCGCGGCGCTCGCCCGGCGGACGGACGCGCGATTGTACGCCGTCACCGCCGTCGCGGCGGCGCTGCCGATTGCCGCCTTCGCGCTGTACGCGCGCGCGGTCGCGCCCGCCGCGTCCTCGATTTTCCGCCACGCGCCCGCCTATCCCGCCGGCGGACTGAAGGGCATGTTTTCGTTGTGGCCGAGGTTCTGGGCGTTCCAGTGGTTTCAGGCGGCCTTCCCCTACGGGCTGTGCGCCGACTATGGCGGCTATTCGCTGCGGCTGTTCTCGACGGCCGGTTCCGCGGCGGCGCTCGCGCTGCTGGCGGCCGGCGCGATCGTTCTCGCCGCGCGCTTTCCGCGCACCCGGTTCGGGCTGATCTTCCTGGCAGCCGCGTCGTTGCCGACGTCGAATCTCTGGCCGATCTTCATCCCGCTCGCGGACCGCTACCTCTATCTGCCGATGGTCGGCGCCGCGCTGGCGGCGGCGGGGCTGCTGACCGAATTGAGGCCGCCCGCGCGGCGGCGGCTCGGAATCGCCCTGGCGGCGCTGTGCGCGCTGTGGGTTCCCGTGAACCTGCGCCGCCAGTGGATATGGAGCGATCCGGTCCGCCTCTGGGAGGACACCCTGCGCGGCAACCCGCACTCGCGCGCGGCGTCCAATAATCTCGGCCACGCGCTGCTCGCCGCCGGCCGCCCCGCCGAGGCGCTGAACGCCTGGCGGCGGGCCGTGCAACTCCATCCCGGACACGCCAACGCGTGGGCCGGCGTCGCGCTGGCGCAGGAAGCGCTCGGCGACCGGGAACGGGCCGACGCCGCGCTGGCGAAGGCCATCGAGTCCGATCCGATCTACGCCGACGCGGACGCCGTGCGCGCCGCTCTCCTGCTGCCGCCCGACCAGATCGAAACCCTGCGGGCCCTCCTGGCGCGCCGCCGCGCGGAATCCCCGGTTTCGACGCCGCCGGAGGCGGACCCGCCGTCAACGCCGGCGCCGGACGAATGATCGCCGGGGGCGCCGCACGCCGACGGGTACTCCGCGTCCGGCCACAACAACCGGCGCGGCACAAACACGGTGAACAACCGCGCGCGTACGGCCACAGGCCATCGTGTTCGGCTCACGGCGTCTCCGCCTCCGGGCCCGCGTCGTACAGGCACCCGATCCCCGCCCAGCGCAGCGAGCGGTTACCGGCGTATTCCCCGCGCCAGGCGGACAGGTCGAACCGGAACACGAGCCAGGGGGCGACGCGCTGCGCGGTCATCGGCACGCCGGCCTGGGACAAGGCGGCGACCGTCAACTCGGCGTCTTCCTCCCGGACGACGATGGCGGTGTCGCGCGTCAACCCGATTCGCGGATCGTACCGGTGGTCGCGGCGGTCGGCGACATAAGGATCGCCCCGCGCCGCGTCGAAGCCGGCGCCTTCGAGGGCATATCCGGTCCAGCGATCGGCATAAACGCGCCGGACGCCCGCCTCCGCGAGGGCGCGCGCGAGGTCCGGCAGACGCTCGCGTTCGATCGGCGCCGGGGCGTCCGGTTCGAAGAGCTGCAGCTCCACGATCCGCCGCGGACGCGGTTCGGCGCCGTGCTGGCGGACGCTGACGCGGAGCTCCGCGAGGCGTTGTGCCGGGAAACGGGTCTCCAACACGACATGACGGCTCGCGGTAAAAGGCCGGTCGCCCGACCACTCCAGACGGCCGGCGATTTGTTCGTCCGCGAGCGGCCGCCAAGGTTCGTCCGAGCCGCCGCGTCCCCAGAGTCGCCAGCGGAAATGACGATGTTCCGTGCCGAGGATCAACCGCGCGGCGCAGACCTCGCGCGGCCGCTGGAAAACCGCCGCGCAATGGGCCTCCCCGCCCGGCGGCGCGAGCGCGTCCCAGGCCGTGGTCCAGCGCCGGTCGCCCAGCGGATCGCCCGCTCCGCCGCCGGCGGCGGAGCGGGCGATCCGCTGGGCGACCGGCGCTGGACCACGGCCTGGGACGCGCTCGCGCCGCCGGGCGGGGAGGCCCATTGCGCGGCGGTTTTCCAGCGGCCGCGCGAGGTCTGCGCCGCGCGGTTGATCCTCGGCACGGAACATCGTCATTTCCGCTGGCGACTCTGGGGACGCGGCGGCTCGGACGAACCTTGGCGGCCGCTCGCGGACGAACAAATCGCCGGCCGTCTGGAGTGGTCGGGCGACCGGCCTTTTACCGCGAGCCGTCATGTCGTGTTGGAGACCCGTTTCCCGGCACAACGCCTCGCGGAGCTCCGCGTCAGCGTCCGCCAGCACGGCGCCGAACCGCGTCCGCGGCGGATCGTGGAGCTGCAGCTCTTCGAACCGGACGCCCCGGCGCCGATCGAACGCGAGCGTCTGCCGGACCTCGCGCGCGCCCTCGCGGAGGCGGGCGTCCGGCGCGTTTATGCCGATCGCTGGACCGGATATGCCCTCGAAGGCGCCGGCTTCGACGCGGCGCGGGGCGATCCTTATGTCGCCGACCGCCGCGACCACCGGTACGATCCGCGAATCGGGTTGACGCGCGACACCGCCATCGTCGTCCGGGAGGAAGACGCCGAGTTGACGGTCGCCGCCTTGTCCCAGGCCGGCGTGCCGATGACCGCGCAGCGCGTCGCCCCCTGGCTCGTGTTCCGGTTCGACCTGTCCGCCTGGCGCGGGGAATACGCCGGTAACCGCTCGCTGCGCTGGGCGGGGATCGGGTGCCTGTACGACGCGGGCCCGGAGGCGGAGACGCCGTGAGCCGAACACGATGGCCTGTGGCCGTACGCGCGCGGTTGTTCACCGTGTTTGTGCCGCGCCGGTTGTTGTGGCCGGACGCGGAGTACCCGTCGGCGTGCGGCGCCCCCGGCGATCATTCGTCCGGCGCCGGCGTTGACGGCGGGTCCGCCTCCGGCGGCGTCGAAACCGGGGATTCCGCGCGGCGGCGCGCCAGGAGGGCCCGCAGGGTTTCGATCTGGTCGGGCGGCAGCAGGAGAGCGGCGCGCACGGCGTCCGCGTCGGCGTAGATCGGATCGGACTCGATGGCCTTCGCCAGCGCGGCGTCGGCCCGTTCCCGGTCGCCGAGCGCTTCCTGCGCCAGCGCGACGCCGGCCCACGCGTTGGCGTGTCCGGGATGGAGTTGCACGGCCCGCCGCCAGGCGTTCAGCGCCTCGGCGGGGCGGCCGGCGGCGAGCAGCGCGTGGCCGAGATTATTGGACGCCGCGCGCGAGTGCGGGTTGCCGCGCAGGGTGTCCTCCCAGAGGCGGACCGGATCGCTCCATATCCACTGGCGGCGCAGGTTCACGGGAACCCACAGCGCGCACAGCGCCGCCAGGGCGATTCCGAGCCGCCGCCGCGCGGGCGGCCTCAATTCGGTCAGCAGCCCCGCCGCCGCCAGCGCGGCGCCGACCATCGGCAGATAGAGGTAGCGGTCCGCGAGCGGGATGAAGATCGGCCAGAGATTCGACGTCGGCAACGACGCGGCTGCCAGGAAGATCAGCCCGAACCGGGTGCGCGGAAAGCGCGCGGCGAGAACGATCGCGCCGGCCGCCAGCAGCGCGAGCGCCGCCGCGGAACCGGCCGTCGAGAACAGCCGCAGCGAATAGCCGCCATAGTCGGCGCACAGCCCGTAGGGGAAGGCCGCCTGAAACCACTGGAACGCCCAGAACCTCGGCCACAACGAAAACATGCCCTTCAGTCCGCCGGCGGGATAGGCGGGCGCGTGGCGGAAAATCGAGGACGCGGCGGGCGCGACCGCGCGCGCGTACAGCGCGAAGGCGGCAATCGGCAGCGCCGCCGCGACGGCGGTGACGGCGTACAATCGCGCGTCCGTCCGCCGGGCGAGCGCCGCGCCGGAGGCCGCCAGCAGGAGCGGCCCCATCCATCCGGTTTCCTTCGCGCCGGCCGCCAGCAGCAGCAGTGCGACCGCCGCGATCGCGCCCGCCGCCCGCCGTCCGCCGGTCCGTTGCGCCGCCCGCGCCAGCGTCAGCAGGCCGCCCAGCACGCCCGCGGTCGCCAGCAGGTCCTCGCGGAACGAGACCTCCGCCACCGCCTCCACCAGCGCCGGATGGACGGCGAACAGCAGCGCGCCCAACCAGGCCGCCGGGCGGCGCAGCGCGGCGTCCGCCAGCGTCCGCCACAGCAGCCGGAACGCCAGCGCCGCGTTCAGCGCGTGCAGCAGAACGCTCGTCAAGCGATATCCGAACGGATTTCGTCCCCACAGCCGGGCATCGAGACAGAGGGAAACCAACTGCACCGGCCGCAGCCGATCCACGACATCCATCCGGAAGACCCGCAGCGTGAGCGCGTCCCACAGCGATTCGGCGCGATGCAGATAATCGCTGTAGAGAATCTGGCCCGGCGAATCGTAGATGAAGCCTCCGCGCAGCGAGGGCAGAAACAACAATACGACCAGCGCGAAAATAAGGACGGCATCCCCGCGGGCGTTCGGTTCCGGCCCTGCCGCGGGCGCGCGGCGGATTTCGTCTGGCGGGGTTTCGGAACTGTGACGCACGCCGCTGTTCTATCGAATCGGGCGATGGATGGCCAGAGGGCAGTCGGCGCCCCGATCCTCGCCCTGGATTGACCGCGGCCCCTTTCTCTCCACCCGGACCGCCGTTTTCCGCGGCGCAAAACAGCTCGTCCGCGGCCGCCTCGACTTTTCACGGCGAAGCGGCCACAGTGGGGGCGATGACGAGCGGGAAAGCCAACCCATCGCCGGAAGCCGCCGGCGCGAAATCCACGCGGCGGCGCCCGGCGTTGTTCCAGGCGCTGGGCCGGTCGGCGCCGCCGCTGGAGATCGAAATCGGCGGCGTGCCGTACCGGCGGCGCGAGGTGTTCAAGCACGATTCGTGGGCCGCGACCGCGCTCTATGCGTCGGGCGACCGTCTCGCCATCTGCAAGTTCAACCGGGAGCACTCCGTTTTCGGCCTGCCCATGGGCTGGCTGGGCCGGCGGCTGGGCCGGCGCGAGGCGCGGATGCTCGAGCGGTTGGCGGGATTGCCGGGCATACCGCCGTTGTTGGGCCCCGTGCGCGCGGAAGGGCGCGCACGGCCGAACGCCTGCGCCCGCGTTTTTCTGCCGGGCCACGTGCTCGGCGCGGGCGAACGGGTCAACGACGAGTTCTTTCCTCGATTGGAACGCCTGCTGGCGGAAGTGCATCGCCGCGAGGTGGCCTACGTGGACTTGCACAAGCGCGAGAACATCCTCGTGCTCGCGGACGGCTCGCCCGGCCTCATTGACTTCCAGATTTCGTTCGCGCTGCCCGGCGGCATCGGGCGGCATTTCCCGCCGCTGCGCTGGTGGCTGCGGTGCCTGCAGCGGAGCGACGATTACCATCTGCTGAAACACCGATTGCGGTGCCGTCCCGATCAATTTCCGGGCGAGGCCCCGGAGGCCTATATCGCCCGCCACCGCCCGTGGTGGATTCGACTGCACCGCTTTTTCGGCGTCCCGCTGCGATTTCTGCGGCGGCGCCTGCTCGTGGCGCTCGGCATCCGTTCCGGCCGCGGCAGCGCGGCGACGGAGACGAACCCCGAAGTCGCGTTTCGCGACTGATCCCGAGGCGCGATGACGGCGATCGCCGCGCCTTCCGGCGCCGGAGGGTCTGCCCGCCGCGGCCGGGGCGCTCGGCCTGTTTGCGGCATCCGCGAAAGATTCCGGCGATCGCGCCGTATTTATGACGGGCCCCGATTGCGCTTGCCAAAAAGGCGTGAGCGAATAATGACTATTCGGCAAAGATGCCGTGGGATTGAACGGCTAACTTTTCGGCGACAGGGACAGTATACAGGGAGGCGGTCTATGTCGAAGAACAATACGAAACCGAGGGCGACGGTCCCGGCCCCGCCGGAGCGAGCGCGGGTGATGATCGTGGATGACCATCCGGTGCTGCGCCGGGGCGTGGCGTCCCTGATCGCGTCCAGCGCGGACTTGCAACTGTGCGGCGAAGCCGCGACGGCCCAGGAGGCCCTGCAGCGGGTCGCGGCGGAACACCCCGACGCGGTCATCGTGGACATCTCCATTCCGGGCGGCGGCCTCGAACTCATCCGCCAGCTCCGCGCGCTGTATCCGAAACTGCCGTTGCTGGTCTTCTCGATGCACGACGAGGAACTGTACGCGGAACGTTCGTTGCGCGCGGGGGCCTTGGGCTACCTGATGAAGCAGGACCCGCCGGAGCGGGTGCTGGACGGGATTCGCGCGGTGTTGCGCGGGGAGTTGTTCGTCAGCGACCGCCTGCGCAACAGCCTGCTTTCGTCCTTCGTGGCGCCGGGCCGCGGCGGGGGCGCGAAGCAGGGCGTCGAAGGCCTGAGCGACCGGGAGCTGCAGGTGTTCGAGGCGCTGGGGCGCGGCCGCACAACGCTCGAAATTGCCGAGGATCTGCATTTGAGCCCCAAGACCATCGAGACCTACCGCTCCAACATCAAGCGCAAGCTCGGTCTCGAGAACGGCCACCAGCTCATCCACGCCGCCGTGCGCTGGATCGAGCAAAGTTCGATCGGGGCGCCCCCGCCGGCCTCCTGATCCGGCGACGTTTCCGGCGCGGATCTTCGAACCGCGGCGCTTCGGCGCCTAGCGGCGTTTCCCGGTTTTGGGATAGGGCGAAACCGCAGGGCATCCCCGCCGAAACTTTAGACGCCGCTGGATTTCATCCTGTACGCGCAATCCTGTTCGACCCGATTGCGTCCGAACGGACGAATGGCCCAGGATGCGCGCGTTCTCGCGACCAACCGCGAGGCGCTGCGGACGGCCGGCGTGGAAATAAGTAAATCGCCCCGGCCCAGGCATCGCAACCGGAAATCCAAAGGAGACCTCCATGAAGGGACGCATTGTGCGCGCGGCGACAGCGGCCGCCGTCGGATGGCTGACACTGGCGGCGGCGCGGGCGGCCGTGCTCAACGTGCCCGGCGATTACGCCACGATCCAGGCCGCGATCAACGCGGCGGCCGCGGGCGACACGATTCAGGTCGCGGCGGGCGACTACGATCAAGGCCCGATCGCCCTGAACAAGGCCGTTACGCTGGAAGGCCCCAACGCGGGCCGCGCCGGCGGCGATGCCGGCCGGGCGCCCGAGGCCCGGATCGTCAACTCGAAGATCACCGTGACGGCGGCGGCGATCCTCGACGGTTTCGAGGTCTTCCAGACCGACAACACGGCGGATGCGGTGCTGGTCCAGGCGGCGGCCACGATCCGGAATACCGTGATCCGGCGGATGGGCGTGACGGCGGGCGTCGTCGCCCGCGGCATCACGACCGCGGTGGGCACGAACGGCTTCCTCATCGAACGCAATCTTTTCACCGGCGATTCCAGCGGCGGCTTCTTCAGCGGTCACAAGACCTGGAACAGCGGACTCTGGCTCAACGGCGGAGCCGGCCGGGTCGCCGACAACGTATTCGAGAATTGCCGCACCGCGATCAACGCCGACGACTTCAACGCGGGGCTGGAACTGACCGGCAACACGTTCCGCACCTCCGGCACCTACGTCGCATTCGGCGGCACGACGCCGACGGCCGGCGCATTCGCCATCGCCGGCAACGAGTTCTTCTTCGACTGGGCCGATCCGGCGACGAACTGGCTGCCGTCCGCCATGGTCAACAACAGTAATGTCGCGGCCGGCTTCCGGCTCGACCTGACAGGCAACACCTTCGGCGGCATCGCCACCGCCGACCTCGCCGACGGCCAGAAGTTCCAGATCGAGGCGCGGATGTATCACCGGGGCCGTTCCGGTCGGAATGGCGTGGTGGATTACGTGGCCGGCGAACAGATCGTTATGCCGGGCACGACGATCCAGTCCGCCGTAAATGCGGCCTCGGCCGGCCAGACCGTGCGCGTGGGGCCGGGCACCTTCGCGGAAAACGTCGTCACGACCGTGCCCCTCGCCATCGTCGGCGCCGGCCAGTCCACCGTGGTGGCGCCGGCGGGCGGAACGGCGATCGCGCTGGCGGCCGGGACGGACGCCGCTCGCCGAAGCGTGCTGCGCAACCTTCGTGTGCAGGGGGCGGGCACGGGCATTGCCGCCGGCGGTTTCACCACGCTCGACGGGGTGACCTCGACCGGACACAGTTCCTACGGCATCAACCTGGCGAGCGGCCAGGATTTGATCGTCACCGGCTGCCATTTCGACGGCAATGCGGTCGGACTCAAGCTCAGCTCGAGCGCGAGCTTCAGCCACATCACGATCTCGGGTTCCAGCTTCGACAACAACACGCAGCACGGTTGGTACAGCGATGCGAGCAGCAGCGTGAAGCCGGACTTGGACGCCATCGCCATCACCGCCACGAGCTTCAGCGGAAACGGCCTCAAGGGTTTCTACACGGAGCGCCTGAGCAACGCGACGTTCGATAACCTCACGGTTCGGGATAACGCGAATTCGTCCGCGTACGCGTGGGGCGCGGGGGTGGACGTGAACCTGAAGTGGAAGGCCTACAGCGGCATCACGATCCGGAATTCCTCGTTCGCGAACAACGGCCGCGGCAGCGCGAACGGCGTCGCCCTGACGATCAAGGCGCGCGACGACGGCAGCACCTACGGGGCGATTCCCGCGACGCTGGACGGCGTGACGGTGACCGGCTGCGACTTCGATGCCAACGAGCGGGATATCTATTTCGGCGAACCGGCGAAAAACAATGCCGGGCCGACCGGCGTCGCCGTTTCCCGATGCCGCTTCCCGAACCCCGCCGTGGCGGCCCTGCTCAATCACAGCCAGGCCGTCGTGAACGGCGAGCGCAATTACTGGGGACACGCGACGGGACCGACGCATGCGAGCAACCCCGGCGGCGCGGGCAGCGCGATCGGCGACCGTGTGACCTATTCGCCCTGGTGGGCCGACGCGGCGATGACGCAGTTGGTGTACGAGAATGACGGCGCGATCGGCGAGGACATGACGATCGCGGCGGGCGAGAGCGTGACCGTTCCGGGGACGCTCACGGTGGCCGCGGGCGCGACGCTGACGGTGTTCGGCACCCTGGACGTCGGGGCGCTGGATCTGGAGGACGGCGCGACCATCGAGGTCATTGACGGCGCACTGGTGCTCGGCGCGGCCGGGGGCGGGACGCACACGATGGCCGGCACCTTCGTGGTGTACAACAGCTTCGGCTCGATCGAGATTCTCGAGGACACCGAATTCAGCGGCGATACCCTGATGCTGATCTCGGACATCCACGTGGCC
>Ga0129299_1001776_pt1 | contig 14432 bp, 12 predicted proteins | sample ConPoolayeCmetaG_FD_94477 | JGI IMG/M metagenome (GOLD analysis project Ga0129299, IMG submission 94477) | Hot spring microbial mat communities from California, USA to study Microbial Dark Matter (Phase II) - Cone Pool mat layer C metaG ... | reverse complement strand
GGATCTGTGCCAGGTTGCCGCCGACCTCGTGCTGGATGTTGATGGCGGTGATCATCAGGTCCAGGTCGTCGCTGGGGACGCGGCGGTAGAGGTTGGCCAGGGCATCCTGGGTGGAAAGCCCCAGGCCGACCTCCTGGACGACCCGATGGAATTCTTCCGAAACCGGCGGAGGGGCCTCGCGGGCGACCATCTCCATGGACTGCAACAGGCTGTAGCCGGAGCGCAGCGAGTTGGCCAGCAGGGTGATGGTGTCTCCCAATTGGTTGTTAAAGGCCCGCAGACGGCGGCCTTTGGCGACGCGCAGGTAGATGCTGGGCAGGAAAAAGCCGACTGCCGCCCCCACCAGGATCAGGATGATGGAGGTGGTCCTGTAGAGGATCGAGCCGAGGATATAGCCGGCCACTCCGCCGACGATCGCAGCGATGAGCCGCAGGGCCAGGAACTCGGCCACGGTGAACTTTAGATTGGCCTGGGCTAGATCTCGGGCGATACGGTCGGCAAAGCCCCGTCCGGCCATGGCGCGGTCCAACCGCTTGGTTAGAGCTGAGGTTGTCCGCCCCTTCTTGGTTGGAGCCTCCTCGACCGCGGCGACTTGCCGTCCGGTGAAGCGATCCAGCCGCTCGGCGACATCCCCTTGGGTGCGGGAACCGGCTATCCCGTAAACGATCAGCCCCAAGGCCAACAGCCCCACCACACCCAGGATCAGATAGAGCATCCTACACCTCCGGCCCTACCGGAACCGCTCCATGGTATAGCCAAAGATCTGCGGGGGCAGGTAGATGCCCAGGGCCTCGAACTTTTCGATGAACTTGGGTCGTACGCCGGTGGCCTTGAACTCGCCGACAATCTTGCCGTCCTTGACCCCGGTTTGCTCGAACAGGAAAATGTCCTGCAGGACGATGACATCGCCCTCCATGCCCTGGACTTCGGTGATGGAGACGATCTTGCGGCTGCCGTCGCGCAGACGGGCCTGGTGCACGATCAAGTTCACCGCCGAAGCAATTTGCTCGCGGATAGCCCGCACCGGCAATTCCATACCGGCCATCAGCACCATCGTTTCCAGACGGGCGAGGGTATCGCGCGGGCTGTTGGAGTGCAGGGTGGTCAGCGAGCCATCGTGGCCGGTGTTCATGGCCTGCAGCATGTCCAGAGCCTCGCCGCCACGGCACTCACCGACGATGATGCGCTCGGGACGCATACGCAGCGAGTTGATCACCAGATCGCGGATGGTGATCTCGCCCTTGCCTTCGATGTTGGGCGGGCGCGATTCCAGGGTGACGACATGTTCCTGGTGCAACTGCAGCTCGGCGGCGTTCTCGATGGTGACGATCCGCTCGTCGTTGGGGATAAAGGACGACAGCACGTTCAGGGTGGTCGTCTTGCCCGAGCCGGTTCCGCCGGAAACGATGATGTTCAGGCGGGCCTTGACGCAGGATTCCAGGAACTTGGCGATCTCGGGCGTGAAGGTGCCAAAGCGGATCAGGTCGTCCACGGTAAAGGGGTCGCGGGCGAACTTGCGAATGGTGATCACCGGCCCGATGAGCGAGATCGGCGGGATGACGATGTTGACGCGCGAGCCGTCGGGCAGACGGGCGTCCACATAGGGGCTGCTTTCGTCCACGCGCCGGCCGATGGGGGAGACGATGCGGTCGATGATGCGCATGACGTGATCGTCGTTCTCAAAGGTCACATCGGTCTTGTAGAGCTTGCCGCCACGCTCGATGTATACCTGCTTGGGCCCGTTGACCATGACCTCGGTGATGGTGTCGTCGCGCAGCAATGGCTCAATCGGCCCGTAGCCCAGGATCTCGGCAGCGATCGCTTCGAACAGGCGCAGCCGCTCGGCCCGGCTCAGGACGACCTTTTCGGTCTCCAGAATGGTGTTAAAGACCTCCTGCACCTGCTGGCGCACCTCGGCCGTCCGGCTCAGGTCCAGCCGGGGGTCGAGTTCGGAGAGGAGGCGTTCCTGGACGCGCTTCTTGATCTCATCGAAGGCGTTGCGTTCCTGCGGCAGTGGGGCCATCCGCGCCCGCGCCTCCTCTGCCGGGATACCTGGTGCAGCCGGGCGCACGCCTGCCTGTTCCTTCTGCTCAGCCGGTCCACCGATTCTGCGCAACAGTGCCATCGCTGACCTCCTTTCCCGATCGCCTTACGAAACCTTGCGCAGGCGACCGAGGAGACCTCGTTTTTCTTTCCCTGCTTCTTCCAGTTCCCCTCCGCCCAGGCCCAGGATGAGCTGCTTCAGGAGAGCTCGAATGTCCCGCGAAACAGCGTTGCCGGGTTCCGCCTGCACCAGGGGCACTTCGCGGTTGATCGAGTTCGTCACGGCCTGCTGGTCATTGGCGATGGTCGCGGCTACCTCGCAGCGCAGGCTGCGCGTGATCTCGGGGATCGGCACACCGTTGCGCACATCGGCCCGGTTCGCCACCAGGATGATCTTGCCCTGTGGATATTGCAGCAGGTCGGCTACGGCCAGGAAGAGGAGCACGTTCTTCATGGCGTGCAGTTCGGGCGTGACGACCAACACGATGCGTTCAGCGTTATCCAGGATCGTCAGCACCCGCTCCTCCAGCGAGGACCAGGTATCGATAAAGACGTAGTCGAAACTTTTGCGCAGCAACTGCAGGATCGTCTTGACGTGGTTGGAGGCGATTAGTTCTGCCTGCTCCGGCTTGAGGGGTGCCTTCAGCACCTTGACACCGGTGGAGTGGGTGACCATCACGTCGGAAAGCAGGTCGGCATCGAGCTGGTCGAAGCGGGAGATCAGTTCGCTGATGGTCTTGTCCTGGGGCAGGCTCATCAGCACGCCGACATCGCCGAAGGGCAGGTTGGCGTCGAGGACGGCGACGCGCTTGTCCGGCTGTTCCAGCTTCAGGGCTACGGCCAGGTTCACCGTCAGGGTGGTACAGCCGACTCCGCCCTTCGGGCTAAAGACGGCGATGAGGTGTCCGGGCAGGCCTTCCCCTTCCTCGCAAGCCCGTTCTGCGGCCACCTCGCGGGTTACGCGCGGCCGGCGGGCGTAGACGTGGCGGATACTATTGGCCAGTTCATCACCGCTGAAGGGCTTGACCAGGAAGTCGCTGGCTCCGGCGAGCATGGCCCGGCGCAGGTAGTCCTGCTCGCCCTGGACGCTCATGATGATCACCTGCGTGCCGGGCACCTCGTGGATGATCTTCTCGGTGGCAGTGATGCCGTCCATATCCGGCATGTTGATGTCCACCAGGGCCACGTCGGGCAGCAGTTCTTTGGCCTTGGTCACGCCCTGGTTGCCCGATCCTGCCGTCCCCACCACCTGGATATCGCGCTCAAAGTGCAGTAACTTGCTCAGGTAGTCACAGGTCTCGGGAATGTCATCGACGATCAAGACCTTGATCTGGCCTCCTTCGGGCATATCGGACCTCCTGCCTCCAATTGCGGTGTTGTCCCGCCGCCATGCGGTGATGGATAGATGGATTTGGCCTTATTATAGCACAGGGCAACAGCTACAGGCAATCCCCCACTCGCCGGCAATTGCATTATACTACAACCGGTTACGGCCCGCAACTGCTCGTACGCCGTTTTCCAACGGACTGCGGCGTGTGCCCTGAGTAAAGGTGCAAGCGCAGCGAGCGGAGAAGGGCGCACGCCCCCGATAGGCCGGCCCCATCGACTGTACTCGTCTCGCTCATTTCGTCCAGAAAATGCTTCGGCTGCGGCGGGCGCGCGCCCGGCCGGCTTTGATTCCAGGGCAAGGCGCGCCGGACACAGATCCCCTGCGACAGGCTGTGGTAGCCGGGTGTGCACCATGTGTGCAGGGGACCACCCGGCCCATTGCCCAAAGGTAGGGCGACCCGGTGGGTCGCCCCGTTCATTCGTCCCACTTGCAAGGAGGGAGATACAATGGTACAATAAGCGAGGTAGGATCGATGAGCGAAGGAGGTCTAGGGCAGGTGGGTGCCGCCGCTATCCCGCCGGATAACGGAGCGGACGCCGGAACGGAGATCGCTACAGCTCAGGAAGTGTTTTTCTGAAACCAGGAGGTCCGGTGTCCTCGAACAGCCACCACAGTGGTTTCAAGGTGTTGCTGTTGTACAACCTGAACTTCACCTGGCCTGCCGATGACCTCGCCGCAGCACAGCGAGATGCACTGATCGCCCGGGAGGCACTGGTCGAGAAGGGGTGCACGGTCGAAGTGGTAGCCCTCTGGGATGCCGACTTGGCCGGGCGTCTGCGGGAATACGATCCAGCCACCTGTATCGTCCTCAACATCTGCGAGGAACTGCCCGGCGTCCCGCGCAGCGAAAGCCGGGTAACCGAGGTACTGGAAACGCTGGGCTTTACCTACACGGGCTCGCCAGCCGACGTCTTGGTTTGCAGTTGGAACAAGGCCCAAGTACGCCGCCTGTTGGAGCGACACGGGTTGCCCGTGCCGCGCTGGCGCGTCTTCCGCACCGCGCAGCCCGATGGGTGGGATTGTTTCCCGGCCATCGTCAAGCCGGCCTATGAGCACTGCAGCGTCGGTCTGACGACCGACGCCGTCGTGTTCACGCCGGCAGAACTCGCCCGGCGCATCGATTATGTATTGGCTACTTTTCGTCAGCCGGCCCTGGTCGAGGATTTCATCGACGGCCGCGAGTTCCATGTGGGGCTGTGGGGCAACGGCAACGTGGAGACGCTGCCGCCGGCCGAGATGGACTTTTCCGCCTTTGCCGACCCGCGCGAGCGGCTGTGTACGTACGAATCCAAGTTCTGTCCGGGCACCCCGCACTATGAGCGCGTCGAGGTGCGTGTGCCGGCAGCGCTCTCACCGGCGGAAGCCAATCTGCTGGAGCGCGTCTCCCTGGGGGCCTACCAGGCACTCGGCTGTCGTGACTATGCCCGAATGGACCTGCGGATGCGCGACGGCATCTTCTACGTGCTGGATGTGAATCCCAATCCGGATATTAGCCCCGATACCAGCATCGTGGAAGCCGCGTGCGTAGCCGGTTATTCCTACGGTGAACTGCTCGGACGGCTCATCCGCCTGGCAGCCCAGCGCCATCCCCTCTTCGGCCGGCACCGGCACTGAGCGGCCCTGGGCACCCTGGACAGGGTGCTACGGGCGCAGCGGCGCTCCATCGTACCCTGCCGCCTGGCACTGCCCGAGGCTGGCCTCCTGCAGCGGTTGTGCGCCTAGCGCTTGGCCGATCGCCCCGCGCTTGCACCGTGCGGGGCGGCGATGTCGCCGTTTTCGTGGGGTGCATGCCGTGCGCTTCGGGCCGGCCGGCGAATTGGGCCGCTATGGAACTGCCGATCTTTCCGACATTTGGGGTCCTCGTTTCAGAGGATGGGGACGATGCCAACCGTAGTAGCCGGAGCCTTGGGGGAATGCGTCCACGTGGCCGGGGTGATGAACTTCTTGCGCCTGGCCGAGGTGGCCGGCTGGCGGACGGTCTTCCTGGGGCCGGCCGTGCCGGTGGCCGAAGTCCTGGCCGCCGCCCGCCGCGAGCATGCCGACCTGGTGGGCGTTTCCTACCGCCTGACGCCGGAGACAGGGGAGCGCCTCCTGGCCGAGTTCGCCGAGGAGATGGACGAACTGCGCCAGGAAGGGGTGCGTTTCGTCTTTGGCGGGACGCCGCCCGTGGCCGAACGGGCCCGCGCCTTGGGCTTCTTCGAGCGTGTCTTTGCCGGCGGCGAGCCCCCCGAGGAAGTGCTGGCCTATCTGAAGGGACAGCACCATGCGGGGTTGCAGGAAGAGGATTACCCCCAGAACACGGTCGAACGCATCCGCTGGAAGGCGCCCTTTCCCCTCCTGCGCCACCACTTCGGCCTGCCCACCCTCGAGGCGACGCGCGAGGGCATCGCCGCCATCGCCGCAGCCCGCGTCCTGGACGTGATCTCCCTGGGCATCGACCAGGACGCCCAGGAGAACTTTTTCCATCCTGAGAGGCAGGACCCGCGGCGGACGGGGGCCGGCGGCGTGCCGGTGCGCACGCCCGAAGACTACCGCGCGCTCTACGCCGCCAGCCGGCGCGGCAACTATCCGCTCTTGCGCACCTATTCCGGCACGGACGATTTTCTGCGCCTGGCCGAGATGTACGTGGAGACGATCCACATCGCCTGGTGCGCCATCCCCCTGTTCTGGTTCAACCGGATGGACGGGCGCGGCCCATGGGACCTGGAGGGCTCGATCCGCGAGCACCAACAGGTGATGGCCTGGTACGGCCGGCACGGCATCCCGGTGGAATTGAACGAGCCGCACCACTGGGGCATGCGCGACGCCCCGGACGTCGTCTTTGTGGCCTCGGCCTTTCTATCGGCCTATAACGCCCGCGCTATGGGCGTGCGCGACTATATCGCCCAACTCATGTTCAACAGCCCCCCCGGCCTCTCCGACGCCATGGATCTGGCCAGGATGCTGGCGGTGCTGGAATCGATCGCCCCGCTGGCCGGCGAGGATTTTCGCATCTGGCGACAGACCCGCACCGGCCTGCTCAGTTATCCGTTGGAAGTGGATGCCGCCCGCGCCCACCTGGCGGCCAGCGTCTACCTGCAGATGGCGTTGCGCCCGCACATCGTCCACGTCGTCGGCTACAGCGAAGCCCACCACGCGGCCACGGCCCAGGACGTGATCGAATCGTGCCGCCTGGCCCGCCGGGCCATCGAGAACGCCTTGCGCGGCCAGCCGGACATGGCCGCCGATCCCGCCGTGCAGCAGCGCAAGGAGGAACTGCTCGCCGAGGTCCAGGTGACGCTTGCGGCCATCCGCGCCCTGGCCGGCCCGGAGGTGGCCGACCCCCTCATCGACCCCCCGACCCTGGCGCGCGCCGTGACGGCGGGCGTGTTGGATGCCCCGCACCTGCGCAACAACCCCTACGCGCGCGGACAGATCGTTACGCGCATCGACCGGCGGGGAGCGTGTGTGGCCGTGGATGGGGCCACGGGCCGGGAAGTGCGCGAAAGCGAGCGCCTGGCGCGCCTGGGAATCGCCCTTTGAGCGTCCTCGCCGTTATCTCCGGCCCGGACAATTCCTGAGGAGGAGGTGTACGATGGACAAGACCCATTATACCGTGATCGGCGCCGGCCACGGCGGCAAGGCCATGGCCGCGCACCTGGCCCTGATGGGCTTTCCTGTCACCTTGTACAATCGCACCGCGGAGAACGTCGCCGCCATCTGCAGGCGCGGCGGGATCGACCTGGAGAGCTTCCAGGGAGGACCCTACGGTTTTGGCAAACTGGCCCAGGTTACTTCCGATATGGGCGAGGCCCTGGCCGAGGCCGAGATCGTGATGGTGGTGGTGCCTTCCTCGGCCCACGCCGATGTGGCCCGCGTCACCGCGCCGCACTTGCGCGATGGCCAGATCGTGGTGCTCAACCCGGGGCGGACGGGAGGTGCCTTGGAGTTCATCAGGGTGCTCCGGGACCATGGCTGCCAGGCCGATGTCACCGTGGCCGAGACCGAAACGCTGATCTATGCCAGCCGCTCCGATGGGCCGGCCCAGGCGCGCATCTTCAGCATCAAGGAGGCCGTGCCGCTGGCGGCTATGCCGGCCACGCGCACGGAGCGCGTGCTGGAAGCTCTCTCCCCGGCTTATCCCCAGTTCATCGACGGCGGCAACGTGCTCCACACCGGCTTGAACAACATGGGGGCCATCTTTCACCCCGCTTTGACCATCCTCAACGCCGGGCGCATCGAATCCACCAACGGCGAATTCCAGTTCTACATCGAAGGGGTAACGCCCGCTGTGGCGCGCGTTCTGGAGGTGCTGGATCGCGAGCGGGTGACGGTGGCGGCGGCGCTGGGCATCCGCGCCCGCACGGCGCTGGAATGGCTCAAGATTGCCTACGATGCCACGGGCGAGAGCCTCTACGAAGCGATCCACAACCAGCCGGGCTACTATGGCATCAAAGCCCCGCCGACGCTGAACCACCGCTACATCTTCGAGGACGTCCCTATGAGCCTGGTGCCGATGGCCGCCTTGGGGCAGCGCTACGGTGTCTCGGTCCGGGCGATGGACAGCATCATCCGCCTGGCCTGCATCATCCACCGCACCGACTACTGGCGGCGCGGGCGCACGCTGGACAAATTGGGCATCGCCGAGCTGAGCGTGAGCGAACTGACCCGCTATGTGAACGAAGGCAAGATCGAGTAGCACGTCCGGTGACGATTGTTGCCTGTGGGAGTGAAATCCGTGACATGCGAACCTTTGTCGCAGGGATCGCTTGGGCGACGGGCGCTCCGGTGCATGGGACGCTCGGAGATGGCCGTTTTTGGCGGCCTGGCCGCCCTGGTGGGGCTGCTGACCGCCCTGGTGTCCTACGCCTTTCACTACTGCATCGAGAACGGCTTGATCGGGCGGGACGGCCGAATCGTCCTGCGCCTGGTCAATGGGGCCGAGTGGACCGTGCCGGTGGGAGGTCCAGAGACCATCTGGTGGGGCTACCTGCTCGTGCTGGCCCTGCCCGTAGTGGGCCTGCTACTGGCTGCCGGCCTGGTGCACCTCCTCTCTGGCGGCGAACATGGACATGGCGTTGCCGGGGTGATGGAGGCAGTAGCCCTGCGCGGCGGGCGGCTGCGGGTGCGGCCGGCCGTGGCCCGCATCGTCGCCGCCGTCTGCACCATCGTCTCCGGCGGCTCGGTCGGGCCGGAGGACCCCAACGTCCAGATCGGCTCCATCATCGGCTCCTGGTTCGGGCAGCGCCTGCGGCTCTCCGATGAGCGGGTGCAGACGCTGGTGGCCTGCGGCGCGGCCGGCGGCATCGCCGCGGCCTTTAACGCGCCCATCGCCGGGGTCTTTTTCGCCCAGGAGATCATCCTCGGCGAGTTCACCACCGGGGCCTTTGGCATGGTCGTCCTCTCGGCTGTGGCCTCCGCGGTGCTCAGCCGGGTGCTGCGGGGCGAGAGCCCGGCCTTTCGCATCCCTGCGTACAGCCTGGCTTCCCCCTGGGAGATCTTTTTGTACCTGGGGCTGGGGCTGCTGGCCGCGCTCATCGCGGCCGGCTACGTCCGCGTGCTCCTGGGCATCGAGGAGCTCTTCCGACGCTGGCGGGTCCACTTTTTGCTCAAGGCCGGCCTGGCCGGGCTGGCCGTCGGCGCGGTGGGCCTGGCCTTCCCGCAGCTCTTGGGCGTCGGCTACGAGACCATGGACATGCTCCTGCAGGGCGAGCGGGTGACGATGTGGCTGCTGCTGGCGCTGATGGTGCTCAAGCCCCTCCTGACCGCGACCACGCTGGGAGGCGGGGGCTCGGGCGGTGTCTTTGCCCCCTCGCTGTTCATCGGCAGCATGCTCGGCGGGGCCTTTGGCCAGGCCGTGAACCAGGCCTTGCCCGGCATGGTCGCCCCGGCCCCGGCCTACGCCCTGGTGGGGATGGGGGCGGTCCTGGCCGGCGCGGTGCACTGCCCGATCACGGCCATCCTGCTGCTCTTCGAGATGACCGGCGACTACCGCATCATCCTGCCGATCATGCTCTGCGCCGCGGTCAGCACCCTCCTCGCGCAGCGGCTGAGCCGGGGTTCGGTCTACACCGAGCGGCTGACCCGCCGCGGCATCCACCTGCACCTGGGCCGCGACCTCAACGTGCTGGAGATGGTTACCGTGGAAGAGGCCATGAGCCGCGATTTCAAGGCCGTGCCCTCCGAGATGTCCCTGGCGGAGTTGGGCCGGCTTTTCGAGGAAAGCCCCCATCACGGCTTTCCGGTGGTGGATGGCCAGGGTTTCCTGCGGGGAGTCGTCACCCTGTCGGACTATCATCGGGCTTTGGAGGATGGGCGCGGAAGCACGGTGGGCGAAATCTGCACCTGCGACCCGGTGGCCGTCTTTCCCGATCAGAGTCTGCACGATGCCCTGTACCTGTTGTCGGTGCGCGACATTGGCCGGCTGCCGGTGGTCTCGCGCGAAGAGCCCCGGCGTATCGTCGGCCTGCTGCGGCGCGACGATCTGGTCAGAGCATACAACAAAGGCCTGGCCCGCCGGGCCGAGATCGAGCGGCAGGTACGGCAGATGCGTCTGGCCAGCCATCGCGGTGGCGAGCTCCTTACGCTGGAGATCCCCCCCGACGCTGCTGCCGTGGGCTACCAGGTCCGCGATCTACGGCTGCCTGTGGGTACCATCATCGTCACCATCCAGCGCGGTGGGCGAGCACTCATCCCGCGCGGCGACACGCTCCTGCAGGCGGGGGATACCGTGGTGTTGATGGTGGATCGGCCGGAGGTGGCGGAGCGGGCCCGGGCGCTGCTGATCGCCGGCCAGGGGCTTCCCCGCGGCCATGAGACCCGCCACGGCGAGTACGTGCTTTCGGCCACGGCCCCGGCCGTGGGCAGGCGCATTGCCGACCTGGGGCTGCCGCGCGATTGCCTGGTGATCGGCCTGATCCGAGGGGGACACGACGTCATCCCACATGGCGATACCGTGCTGCAGGCGGGGGACCGGGTCCTTGTGGTCGCTGAGGCCGAGGACCTGCCGGCGGTGGAAAGGTGCCTGTGCTGAAGGCAGCCCTCAGGCGCGATCCGCCCAACGCCCGGCCAGCGTCAGGAATAACCACAGCAGCCCGGCCAGGCCGGCCAGGGCCAGCGTGCAGGCGGCGATGCCCAAAAGCCCGCCGGCCAGCCCGCCCCAGCCGTAGTTCCAGGCGATCAGTCCCCCGCCGATGCCCAACAGGATGACGAAAAAACCGGCCAACAGACGGCGTTCCGTCTGCCGCCGGTGAGCGGCAAGATCCCGGGACTGCTGGGGGGTGCCCGAATCTTGAGCAGACATACCAGACCTGCTGGTTTGCTTCCTCCGAAGAAACGCCCGGCCGCAGGCTGGCGCCGAGAACTGGGAACTGCAGACCGAGGACTTATAAAAGCCGCAGCAATTCCGCCGCCGTGCGCTTCATATCCAGGAAGACCAGGCCCAGTTTGGCGTTCTTGCGGGCCAGGGCGGTCAGCACGGCTTCTTCCCCCACCGACATCAACAGCACATAGCCCTCTTCGCCACGCACGAAAACCTGATCCAGGGCGCCGCGACGCAACTCGTTGGCAATGCGCTCGCCCAGGGAAAGCATGGCCGCGCTCATCGCCGAGACGCGATCTTCTTCCACATCGGCCGGCAGGGCCGAGGCGATGATCAGACCATCTACACTCACCACCGCCGAGGCTTCGACATCGGGGGTGGTCATCTGCAGTTCCTTGAGCAGTTTCACCATCTCATCGGTGCGTGTGGCCACTCATGCCTCCTTCGGTCGGGTTACCTGGGGGATCCACCGCTTTCATTCTAACACAAACGGGCCGGCCGTGCAACAGGGGAAAAAGCCGCGCGCCCGCCGTCTTGCAGGCAAATTGCCGAATGACCAGGGCGACCCACCGGGTCGCCCCTACCTTTGGGCCATGGGCCGGGCGGTCCCCTACGCAAATGGCGCGCACCCAAAAGGCCGCAGGGGGGCGGCCTGCTGCGCCCCGGCATGGTTCTTCTAAAGCAGGCCGGACCAGCCTTCCAGCCGCAGCAGGTCGCGCTTTATGGCCGGCCCGCCGCCGTAGCCGCCCAGCCGGCCATCGGCCTGCACGACCCGGTGGCAGGGGATGATGATCGGCAGAGGGTTCGCCCCATTGGCGGCCCCGACGGCCCGTACCGCCCGCGGCCGGCCCACAGCAGCGGCCACCTGGCTGTAGCTCCAGGCCTGGCCGTAGGGGATCGTCCTTAGCACCTGCCAGACGGCCTGCTGAAAGGGGGTGCCGTAGAGGTCCAGGGGTAGATCGAACGAACGCGCCTCACCGGCCAGGTAGCGCCGCAGTTGCAAGGCCGCTTCCTCAAGGACAGGCGCTCCCTCGACCGCCACAGCGCCCGGCAAGAAACGGGCGATCCAGCGTTCCAGGCCCGCTTCTCCCGGCAGGACCACGCGACACAGCCCACGCTCTGTCGCCAGCAGGCGCAGCGTTCCCCAGGGGGAGGGACAGCGGCTCCAGTACAGCGCTGTCGTCCGGGTAGTGCTCATCGCACGGTTGCCCCGGTGAAGCGGAAGCGGCGCAGGTGCAGGGCCGGCACGCTGATGCCACCGAACCATCCCGGTACCCGGCGCGTTTCGCGGCTGATCGCCACGATCTCGCTCAGGGCCTCCAGGACGCCTTGGGTGAAGCGCATGTCCCGCACCGGCCGGGTGACCTGACCGTTTTCGATAAGAAAGGTGCCGTCGCGGGTCATGCCGGTCAGGATGACCTTGAGCGGGTGAACCGTGTTCACGTAGTGGAAGCGGGTCACCCACAGGCCGCGCTCGATGGAGCGCCCAAGTTCTGCGCGCGGGGTATCGCCGGGCGCCATGTGCAGGTGCGTCGGAATGGGGCCGAAGGTACTCGGTGCCGGCAAGGCGTGGCCGGTGGAAGTGCGGCCCTCCTCGCGGCCGGCGGTGTAGGTGTCATAGACCACGGCCTGGGCCATCCCTCCGACAATCAGGTCCACCCGGCGCTTGGGCACCCCTTCGAAGTCAAAAGGCATCGGCAGACCCTCGGGATCGAGCGCGTCGTCCCAGATCGTGACCTCGGGGCCGGTGATCTGTTCCCCCAGGCGCATGAAACTGCGCTTCTCCTGCAGCGCGCGGGCCGAGAAACCCAGGAAGGCCATGTGGTTGATCATGTCGCCCACAGCATACTCTTCCAGGACAACCTCGTACTCCCCCGGCTCCAGGTCCACCGGGTTGGCGCTGCGCAGGGCCTTGTCCACCGCCTCACGGGCCAGGGCTTCCTCATCCATCTTTCCCAGGTCAAAGGTGCCGGACGTGGCATAGCCCGAGCCCGAATCTCCCATGATCACGGTAGTCAGTTCGGCGTTGGTATAGGGATGGTAGGCCCGCACGCCCAGGGAGTTGGCCACACCGATCTCGCCCCGGCGAGTGGAGAGCGAACCGCTGGCCCGCAGGCCGTGTTCCTGCGCCAGATGGCAGATCACGCCGACCCGCCGGGCGCGCTCCTCGGGCGAGCATTCGGCCGTGCTCTGGGCAAAAGCGTGTGCCGTGGGGAGCGGGGCCGGCTCGGGCAGGGAGCGAAAGTGTGGGTCCTCGACCTGCATCCGGGCGATCGTTACGGCATTCTCCGTCGCCTGGCGCAGGGAGTCCGGCGACAGGTCGTTGGTCGCGGCGACCCCGACGCGCTTGCCGACCACGGCCCGGATCGAGATCTGGGAATCGTTGCGCGAGACGTTCTGATGGATGTAGGAATTGGCAAAGCGGGTCAAGGCCTCTTCGCCGGCCAGCAGGAGGACCTCGGTCTGGTCGGCCTGGGAATGCTCAAGGACCACCTGGGCGATCTGCTCGAACCGCTCGCTGCCCAACATCGGCTGCTCCTTTTCTATTCTTCCTCTTCTTGTTCGGCCTCGGCCGGGGCCGCCTCCGCTTCCCTGGCGGCCCTTTCCTCGGCCTCTTCCAGACGGCGGATGGAGGTCGTGTAGACAACAACCGTCTCGGGATCGGTGAGGACGTGGATGCCCTCCGGCAGGCTCAGGTCCCCGACACGGATCGCCTGGTCGGGCCTGGCGATGACGGAGAGGTCCACCTCGATATGTTCCGGCACCTGCGTGGGGAGGCAGCGAATCTGGATCTCTTCCACCCCATGGGTCAGCACGGCCAGCCCCTGATCCACCACCAGGGAGTGTCCCCGCAGGACCACCGGGACCTCGGTCGTAATGGGACGGTTCAGGTCCACGAACTCGATATCGGCATGCAGGACCTCCCGGGTCAAGGGGTCGTACTGGACTTCGCGGATCAGCGCCGGCCGGGCCTTGCCGCCTAGCACAACCCCGATCAGCGCGCTGGTCCCGGCCTGCCGATAGGCCTCCACCAGCTCCTTGCGCGGCACCTGGACCGGTTGCGCCTTCACCTCGGGGCCATAGACGACCGCTGGAACCCAGCCTTCCCGGCGCAAGCGCCGGACCTTCTTGCCAACGACGTTGCGATGCTCTGCCTGTAGGGTAATCTCGATAGCCATAGTTCTCTTGTACCTCTTTCTCGTTATCGACAGGAACGGTTTCAGAAGCGTTCATAGCGCTCCAGGGGCAAGACGATCGCCAGCGCGCCTGGCGCTTTCCCCCGGATGAGTTCCAGGACACGTTCTACAGCATCGTCCTCGACGCCCAGGATCAAGGTGGTATTGCCCTGCCGGAGAAAACCGCCGGTGCTGGCCAGACGAGTCACCCGCAGCCCGGCCTCCAGAAGTCCCTCGACCGCGCCATCCGCCTGAGCGCCAGGTAATACGATGGCGACCAGTTTCATGCTTGCGCTCCAACGTGCTGATCCGTCCAGGAACAGGCAGCGCCACATCATCGGGCAGCATGCCCTGGGATGCCCTTACGGATCAGCATCTCACCCATGTGCTCCCACTGCCCGGATCGTCACCGGGACGCAGGGCCCACAGACATTATACTACAACCTGGGCCGGGGCGCAAAAAGCACTGTAGTGGGCAGATAGGTTCGTCCGCTATGTAGGGCACAGAGGTTTGTCCACGTGC
>Ga0129299_1001773_pt1 | contig 14438 bp, 14 predicted proteins | sample ConPoolayeCmetaG_FD_94477 | JGI IMG/M metagenome (GOLD analysis project Ga0129299, IMG submission 94477) | Hot spring microbial mat communities from California, USA to study Microbial Dark Matter (Phase II) - Cone Pool mat layer C metaG ... | reverse complement strand
TTGGACTGCGCAAGCCGCGCTTGTGCTTCCAAAACAATATGTGCCGAACTTCACACCTGAGCGTGGAAAACGGGCTATATTCCTAATCTTACAGCCTCCACAAACGACGGATCGTCTGCACTGCCTTGGTCGTCAAACGGCGGTACGATTGATTCCGGTCCGACACCAACACGGCCAAAATCAAGTCGTGTTCATTGGCCTTAAACGGCCGGCAGACCAATCGCTGACCGTTGGCATCGTAGACCGATATTTCATCAGTCTGGGCCATACCCAACTGTTCCTGCACCTGAATGGCTGTCTTCTGCACCAGGGCCACCACCGCCGATTGTCGGTCTGCGTCCTGCCCCGGCGCAGCCGCCGACGCTATGGGGAAACCATGCCGGTCGGTCAGGATAGAAATCGGGAAACCGCCCGCAGCATTCATCTCAGCCAGTAGCCTGGATAGTTCTCCGGAACCTAGTTTGACTTCAACCACTTCTCACCTCAATAAAAGAATTCTAAGGTATCAAAGCCACGTCTTTTTGCATCCGAGTGACCACGCTGCTGATAATGGCTTTCAACGTATCAAACACGCCTTGCCCTTTGGTGGCCACAGCCGGAAAAGTGTGATAGCCATTCACATGTAGCACTTTGCTCAAGACCGACACCGGCATGGCATTGGGCAAATCTTGCTTGTTAAACTGCACCACCAGTGGCAAATCAGGTATCGAAAACCCCAATGATTTCAGGTGGACTTGCATACTTTCCCAAGATTCGATGTTCAGACGCAAGCGGTCTGCCGCAGAATCGGCGACAAATACCACGCCATCCGCGCCACGCAGGACTAACCGACGGCTCGATTCGTAGTAAGCCTGGCCAGGCACAGTGTAGAGGTGAATTTTCGGGGTGAGGCCGTTGATTTTGCCCAGCTCCAACTGGAGAAAGTCGAAGTAAAGGGTGCGGTCTTCATTAGTTTTTAGGGAGATCAACTGTCCGCGCCGTCGAGGGTCCACCGAGGCGTAAATGGTTTCCAAATTGGTCGTCTTGCCGCTCAGGGCCGGGCCGTAATAGACGATTTTGAGATTTAACTCCCGCAGTTGCCAGTTGATGAACATCCGGTCATTCCCTCCCCTGACACCCAGAGACTATCCAACTCCTCGCCGAACAATTCACACAGGTTCTCTTGGCTGAGGTCCAGTTCTGGCAGAGGTTCTGTCTCCCGCCACTCCACCAGGCGAGCCAGATGCTCTGCCGTGTAATAGAGCAACAGGCGCGCCCAGCCAATCGGCACATTCCGAGAGACCAGGGCCAGGATAATCAGGTGCCGGTCAACCGGAGTCAGGAAGGCAGTCTCATGCCGGCCCTCGCGCAAGATCATTTGGTATGCACTGTCCTCACCGGTCTGGCGCGCCATCTCAAGTGTAGCCAATACGTCTCCGGCCATTAGCGCGCCCAGGCTGACCGGATCGCTGTCGCGCCTGTCTCCCCATTCGGTCACGAATTGGCCTGTGCTTTCCACCACCAACAGGTAGCGGGCCGGGATACGGTCGCCCAATTCGCTCAAATTGAGCGAAATTTGCCGAACCTGCTCGTCGCTTAACACCAAGCCATTGCGAAAAGTCCTGGTCATATCACTTCCCTGAAAACAGTTCGTCGAGCTGTTGCCCTAAATTATCTTCGGAAAAACACCCGAGGATCTGTTGAGGGTCAACATATTCAGACTGACCGACGACCTGCTGTAATTCCGCCGCCGTTTGCTGGGCATAATACCACACTGAACCCAGTCTGGAACTGTACGGTGTGCGGTCGATCAGTAGAATTAGCAGCAAATGCTGCCCTACGTTCGTAGCGTAGAGATATACGAACTTGCCTTCACGATAGATCAGGCTGACGGCATCCGACTCGCCGTCGAGGGCGCGCCCTACCTCCAGCAGAGTTGCGGTACCGCCACCCAACAGGGAGGCGATTTCTTCTACAGGCAATTTCTCCACATCACCAACGTGGGCAAGCGGGCGGCCCTCGGCATCTGACAGGAACACACACCGTGCTTTGGTATTCATCCGCAGCTTTTCCATTAGCTCCGTCACGTGCTCATAACGCTCCGGAGACAGAGCCAAAATACCAGCGTGCCCGATAGCCTTATCAGTTAGCGCTCTCTGCACCACCTGGCCGAACATCTTGAGGTTCAGTGGTTTGGTCAAGTAATCAAACATCTCGAACCGCTGCGCTTCTGCCTGCAAGGCATCGCTGATGTAGCCGGTCATAAGGATAACTTTGGCGTTGGGCTGCTTATACCGAACCGAGGCCAGCAGCTCCAGGCCATCCATGCCGGCCATCTTGTAGTCGGTGATCACCAAATCGAAAGTCTGTTCCTCTAAACTCTTGAGGGCACTAAACCCGTCTTTGGCCGCAACCACGTGATAGCCTGCGCTCAGCCGTTCAAGCGTCTCTTTCAAGACAAGTAATAGGTCTTCTTCATCGTCTACTATCAGGACGCTTTTGTCAGCCACCCTGGTGCTATCTTTGCTCATTGCCCAAGTAACCAAGTAGCATCACCACCTTAAATCAGACTCACTTAGTCTTAAGTCCAGCGGGGGTCTCACTCGTTATTTTTTGAAATTCTATAGTGTCATTGACGTTATTCATTATACTATAATATTTTTAGATTACAAGTTTGCAAAAGTAGAGAAAGTAGAGAATGAAGGCCCGGACAAATCGCCTCAGAAAAGCCCTCAGTGGCCGACCCATAGATAGCCCTTGTAGCGCACGTTCTTAATGTACTGAGGCTCGGAGGGATTGGTTTCGATTTTTTGACGGAGGTGATAGATGTGCCACTTGACCAGGTCGCGCGCCTGCACATCCTCGTAGTCGTACCCCATGGCCTCATGGGCCAGGTTCTGGGGGTGCACAGGGTGCGGCGCAGCCAGGACCAGCTCAAGCAGTATGTTGAACTCGGTGGTTGTCAGGGCAATCGGTCTGCCTTCAAAGGTCGCCTCGCGGCGGTGCCGATCGATGACCAGCTTCCCGGAATAGATGAACCGCTGTTGGGCACCGGGCCGGAAGGCGAGGCTGGCTCCCAGTTCTGAGTTTACAGGAATCTGTCGCAGCGTTCCCCTTTTTTCGACGATGTGCTGCTGGCCCACAATCTGCTTGCGATGGTGTAGACCTTCACGCACGGGTTGTCGGGCGACTTCGGGAGTGACGGGCTTGAAAATGTAGTCAAACACGCCCAAATGCAACGCTTCGACCGCGTTCTTCAGCAAGCCGTGGCCTGTGAAGGCAATCACCACAGTCTCGCGGTTTTGCTGGCGCACTGCTCTCAACACATCCAGACCGCTTACCGGCTCCATGCAAAGGTCTAGAAGTATCAGGCCATATTCCGCATGTTGTAGCTTCTCTAACGCCTGCGTCTCGTCGGCCGCAGCGTCTACTACATAGCCTTCGGACCCCAACGTCCGCTGCCAGACTGCACAGATGTTCGGTTCGTCATACACGATCAACACACGAGGTTTTGTCATAGCTTTTTTGACTTTGTCCGCATTTTGGTGTATAATAATTGCCGTAGTGAGCGGGTGTAGCGCAGCGGTAGCGCATCTGCTTCCCAAGCAGAGTGTCGAGGGTTCGAATCCCTTCACCCGCTCCTTCTTTGTTACCTTCTTCGGCAAGCAGGTCTTCAATTTGACGCTTCTGAAATGACCGCCAGCAGGGCATCATGTGGCTGGAGTGTTGTGGCGGGGGGAGGCCTATGTTTGCCTGGAACGACCTGGCTGGGAGCGTAGACTCCGTGCAACTGCGTCTCATGGACTACAGTGGCAAGGTGCGTGACGAAATGCCAGCGTTTTGCGAACAGGTTTGTTGGTTGTGCTTATGGGCAGCCGACCAATCCTTCCTCCAGCAAGACCTCAGCGGCCCACCTGGCGCCGTTGCCGACCACTGATGTACACCCGGTTTCGTGCGCGCCAGCAGCCTCGAACTTGGCCATTTCGTCCGGGTCCTTGAACCAGAAAGGCCGGCCGTATATCTTGCGGTGCATTTGATGACAGACTACAGTGCCGTATTCATCAATAAATTTCTGGTGTACCCGATCTACCAACCTGGCTGTTCTGTGGCGAATACGGTCTGGGTCGGCGAAATTGTCGCGCGAACGCCCGAGAATGTACCCGATAAACGCTGCTGCGCCAACGTAGGCGCCACAACTGCCGTCGCCCTGTCCTGCGCCACCTCCGGCGAGGGCGGTCAAAGACTGAAAAATGGCGTCGGTCTGGCCGTTGCGCAGGTTGAACGTGTCGGTCAGGGCGGCGAAAACGCACTGGGCGCACCCCATGTACTCTCGCTCATATCTATAACCAAGTTCGTAGGCTTTGTCAATCAATGCCTGCTTCAAACTGTCGTCCACTTGAGTCAATAGCCTCCCGCCTCAGAAATCGTTGTGCTTATCGTTGCTCACGAGCCGAAGGCCGTGAGCTATGTGCCTATTATAAGTGAAACCCTGCACTTGGTCAAACCGGTCAGCTTACCCTCACTTGAGAGCCGTAAGGCGTCTTGAATACTTCGATGCGCACCGGGAACGCCTCTTTGATCTCGTCAATGTGCGTGATGACCAAGACCTTGTCGAAGTCGCTCTGGATAGCATTGATGGATTCGATCAGTCGCTCACGTCCTTGAGCATCCTGGGTGCCGAAACCTTCGTCAATGATCAAGGTGCGCAACGACGCACCGGCGCGACGGGCGAGCAGTTTGCTCAAAGCCACACGCAGCGCGAAATTGATGCGGAAGGCCTCGCCGCCCGAAAACAATTCGTAAGCTCGCGGACCCAGCTCGTCAGACACGGTGATGTCCAGCGTTTCGACCACGTCTCCGGCCCTGGTCTCACGCTGCGTGTCCAATTTCACGCGCATTCGTCCATCGGTCATCCGGAACAGAATGGCATTGGCTTCGTCTTCCAGCTCTGGGACGACCTGCTCGATGATCATGGCTTGCACACCCCGCTTGCTGAAAGCCAGGCGCAGCTCGTCATAGATGGCTTTTTCGCGCAGGCAGCGGTCAAGCTCTGCCTTTTTCTGTTCTCGCTGGGCCTCAAGATTGCGGCAGGCATCCAGTTTCTGGCGGGCCGCGCCCAAGAGCTGTCGGGCGAGAGACTCTTCCGCGGCGAGCTTGGCGCGCTGTTCCTCGGCCTGTCTGAGCTCGGCGATACATGCCTGCTGACGCTGCAGCGCATTGGTGAGCAAAGCGATTTCTTGCTGTACCGCAGCTACTTCCTGGCGACGGCCTTCCGCCAGCCGTTCGAGCTCCGCTGCATGTGCTCGTTCCTGGCCGAGCTTCTCGCCGGCAGCGAGCAGAAGTGACCTCTTTTCGTCAAAGCTGCTCAGTTGGTCAACCAAGGCCTGAATCTCCCGGTGGGCTGCCTCGTTGTAATTGACGGATGCCAGCCCTTGTTCGATGGCTGCGAGCGCGGTCTGGATTTCGCTGGCCCATTCGCCCCGGCGGATGTACGCCACCAGGTCATCCAATTGGGAGCGCACGGTTTGCAGTTCCAATTCGGCCTGAGTCGCTTCTTCAATCGCCGCCTCCAGCCTGGCCTTGCGCTCATACAGATTGGCCCGATTCTCCAGTTCCTTTTCAGCCTTGCGTATCTCTGCCCGCAGGTGGTTCACGCTCTCGGCCAGCCTTGTCCGTCGGCGTTCGCCCTCCTCGACCGCACGCTGCTTCTCGCTCGCCGCTGCCTGCATCTCAGCCAGCAAACGGGCCTGGTGCTCAGCCGTCAGCGCGGAGCCGCACAGCGGACACTGGGCTTCCGCTGTGGAGAGTACTGCCTCTTTTTCTGCCAGCTCGCGAATTTCCGCCCGAAGCTGTTCCATTTGAGCGTCCAATCGGGTGACTTCTTGGGCCTCACTTTCAAGCTGCTCACGGAAACCGGGCAACGCCGCTTCGACCTGAGCCAGGTGGTCGAGGGGGACCCCCATGCTCCGCAGCTCGGCTTCTCGCCGTTCCCTCATGGATGCTCTCTGGATAAGTTCCTGTATCTTATCCTCCAGCCGTTGTTTCTGGAGCATGAGTTCTTGTCGTTTCGCCTGCAATTGCATCTCCATCTCGCTTTTTCGTGCGTTCAGCCGGACCACTTCCTGCAGGCGGCGATTGAAGTCATCGTTTTGGCGGCGGGCCGCGACCAATTCTTCGTAGCCTTTTTCTATGCGGTCGCGGTCGGCCAGGATGGCCTCGTAGTGGCGGATTTCCTGTTGGCTGCTGGCCAGGCGCTGTTCAAGGCCGGCCAGGTCCTGGCGAATTTGCTCCAGGCGGTCTGCCAGAGCCCTGCGGGCTGTTTCTTTGGCTTCCAGGTCCTGCCGCTCTCGTCTGAGCTCCTGAACGAGTTGGTCCAGCCCGTCAAGCCTTTCCGAGGCCTGACGAGCGCGTAGCTCGGCTTCGGCCAACTCGCGCTCGTATTGAGGGCGCCGTTCTATTTCTTTTTCCCACTCAGCAATCTGACCAGCCATGATCCTGCCTGCCTCGTCGCTCTGCCTGGCCTTCTCCTTGGCGCGTTCCTCAAACTCGTCATATATCGAGAGTCCCAAAATCTGCGCCAGAATCCTCTTGCGTTCCATCGGTTGCTTGGTGGTGAATTCGTCGGCGCGCCCCTGCAACAGAAAGGCGGAGTTGATGAAGGTGTCATAATCCATGCGCAAGATCTCGTCAATTTTGGCCTGCGTTTTGCGCACAGACGTTTCGGTCATGGGGTGGAACACCCCATCTACCTCGACCTGCAATTCCAGTTGAGACTCGCCCCGTCTCCGCCTGTCGCGTTTGCGGATCACCCGATAAATCACATCGCCCAGTTGGAACTCGAATTCGACTTCCATTTCTGTTTCGTTGAAGTGGATCAGTTCGTCGGTGCTGGCGCGGGCTTTGCCCCACAACGCCCAGGTCATCGCGTCGAGCAAGGCCGATTTGCCGTGGCCGTTCTCACCGCTCAGGCAGGCCAGGTGAATGCTGGTAAAATCCAGCGGATCAATGTCGCGGTAGCACAGGAAGTTGCGCAGACGGAGTCTAACGGGTATCATTGCCAGCCCTTTCTAAGGTGAAGTTTGACTATACCATCAACCTTTGTGGGTTGCACTTTAGCTTTAGCCTGTGGATTCATACAAGCAATTGGCGATGTCCCACCGAACAACCGAGTGCTTGTCCGATACAAAGGGTGAGGTTGAATTTACAACCGGTGCCGGTATGACATCAGTTCTTCATCTGTCAGGTCTTCGATAGGAACCAGTTGGTAATGCCTCTCTGAGGTGATTTTGACTCCTTCGTCAGTTTGCTCAAAGGCAAACAAGGCAATTGCCTCGCTTTCAGTAAACTGTGCAGCGACCGGCATACATATCAGATTTGGAAACTTACTGGCACAGACGGCAAAATCTTGTTCGACTTGCACAATTCCAATTCTGTCTGAAGCGTTCTTCGCTTGAACAGGAATGACATAATGTGTGCCTCTTTTGTCAATCCCAACATATATCTCATCTGTCTCCACTTGACCACCGTCCGGAATAGTCGTTCTCAAATGGTTCTGCAGCGAATAGCAGGTCAGGCCAGTAAAGATGTCAATGAGACGGTTGTATCGGATTTTAGCCAGAAGAGCTTGCTCATCATTCAGTGAGTATCTACTGACGATGCCCGGCGTGGCATCAGGGATCTTTGTCTTGACCAAGACGAGCGATGGAGAGATTTCAACTTGAGGTACCAGAGCGAATTCGTAAACGGATCGACCGACAAATCGGATTATCCATTCTTTTCCTGGAGGCGCAGTATTCCGTATACTTTCAGGCAAGGAATTTCTGAAACGGAAGGAATACAGTACATCTCCCAAATTGCCTGGACGTTCGATGTTGAGTTCCTCCACCGCATTTATGAGCTCTGATCTCTTGAATCGGACTGTTTTGTGGCCCGGCTGGTAGTGTTTGAAAAAGATGGCTTCTATGATTGCCTCGTACCGATTTTGTTCACGTACCATAAACCTGTCTCCCCTCATCCTTTACCAGGCCACAGCAGTACGATGACTTCCTCACGCAAATGCTCTTTGGTGGTAGTGGAAAAACGGGTGCGAAAAAGGTCCTTTCTAATGAGCTTGTAGCCGAGAGCTTCTGCTATGCCTGCCAGCAAGTCACCGGTACGGATCATTACTCGTAAATAAGACGCCTGATCTCCGACTACATAAGCGAGACGTGCACCTGGTCGGAGTACAGTGCGTAAAGATGCAAGATGTCGTTTCATCCCACCAAAATATAGTCGGGCTACTTTGGCGTAAAGTCTTTCAAAGCCTGACGTTTTACCTAACTCGATCCTCCGCCGCTCGATTAAGTCCGAAATAATCTGGATTTCCGAGTTGTCCATCACTAATACATCATCGTCGTCGCCATTGTAGACCCCACGCGTATTTGAACGAAGCAGTCGCTTCTTGAAAGTCCTCAGTTCCGCCCGGCTGTTGACGAATCCTAACACAACGGATTCCAATCTCGTTGTTCTTGTATAGTCTTTCTCGTTTGGGTAGGGTGGAGACGTGATAACTGCATCAATTGACTCGGGTTCGATGACAGAATCAACGCTACGGGCGTCCGCTAAATGAACCTGAACGTGAGGATATGTGCCGGCAGAGACGAGTCTCAAGTCGTGTGCCATCGTTATTACGGCGGATAGCCACTGATGAACTACTGGGAAGTCTATCTTCAATGCGCTTTTTTTGACTCCTACTTCGGGGCCGAAGTGCAGATTACTTGCTGAGTAAACCAAAGTTTTTGCGAGGGCCAGCAGCAGATGATCGCAAAAAGGTTGGTTTGCTAATTTGCGAATAAATCGCAACAGTATGAGAACTTTGTGAAGCGGCAAGGGGGAAATAGAGCCGTCGAGCAGTAACCTCTTTCTCTCATCATCGAGAGATTCCAGCGCGACCTGATCTAGCCTGCCCGTGTACGGCCAATTGTCATCAATCCCTTGTTTCAGCAGAGTTTCCAGGGCTGCGTTTGCCACATTTTGTGCCGCAGATACCAGTGAGTCAGGATCAATATCCCAGTTCACTTTAACCGAGCTGGCAAAGTGTGCGAACGGATTGGCTTCGACCCCTACAGCCGGGATACCCATTAGTTTGGATTCTACCAAAGTAGTTCCTGTACCGCAAAATGGGTCCAGGATCGTATGTTGACCATCAAGTCGAAAATCTTGAATATAGTCTCTCACTAAGTGCGGAGGGAAGGATAGAACGAACCGATACCAATCATGAATTGCCGCATCTCCGGACATTACCCGGTTAGCTGTGCGTTCTGTCTCTTCAATTCTGAGTTCTGCTGGCCCGTGACTTGGCCAGGGCAGGGATAATTGTTTCACGGCTGCTACCACCCAAAGATTTTTCCTCTAGTAATTATACAGCATTGAAGCCGCCAGCTACAATGATAAAGAGGGTATAGACCTATTATATCCTCTCCCCGACAATCAGGCCAATTTCAACCAAGTTTTTCCACACTCTCTCTGATGGGCGAATTGGACAAATATCAGAAACCGATATATAATAACGGCTCGTTGACATGATTTTGATGAGCAAAGATTTAGGGGGTAAGAATCGTTGGCGAATACCAGGTCGGCAATTAAGCGAATCCGCAGTTCCGAGCGACGGCGTGTCCGCAATCGCATCGTTCGTTCATCCACGCGCACATACGTGAAAAAGGCGCGCGCCACAATACTGAGTGGCAATCCCAGTGTCGAGGCGATTGAAAAAGCGCTCAGTGCGCTGGACCGCGCAGCAGCCAAGGGCGTCATCCACAAGAACAACGCTGCCCGGCGCAAGTCGCGTTTGATGAAGCAGTATAATCGCGCCTTAGCGGCGCAAGGCTAACCTACGCGGGCGTCTTCACCCGGCAGCTATCCACTTTCGACGCATCAGCGAATCGGCCAACCAGATGGTCGGTTCGCTGATTGGCTGTTTGGTAGGCGTATGTGGGCACTTACAACGCCCTTAGTTGCTTTCCTCGACGCCGCTGTCGTCAGCGATTGCCTGGTAACCAGGATCGAAGACATATCCCACGCGGCGCACGGTTTTCACATAAATTGGGGTTCTGGGTTGTGGCTCCAATTTCTCCCTTAGCCAGCTTATATGGACGTCCAGCGTCCTCGTATCGCCCAGATAATCGGTCTCCCATACTTCTTTCATGATCTGGCGGCGGGTCAATACGCGGCCAGCGTTACGCATCAGGAATTCCAACAGGCGGTATTCTTTGGGGGTCAACCGCACAATGTTCCCGAGATGGACGACGCGGTGTTTTTCTGGTTCCAGGGTAAATTCGCCCACGGTCAACGGCTGCGTGCGCCTGATGTCGAGCATCTTCCTGAATCGGCTGGTCAGCTTGCGCACGGAGAAAGGTTGAATCAAGTGCATGTTGACATGCTCCCCTTGAGAAAGCCTCACGCCCTGGCCCGACAGGAGCATGACCAGCAGGTCACTGTATTGCCGTCTTAACCACTTGCAGATTTCCCGGACCTCAAGGCTTGACGAGGTATTGTCAATAACGGCAAAATCTGGGCGACTTTCAAGACACGTGATCGCACTCTCTGCCGGTTCAATGAATTCCAACTCGCACCCCAGACCGCGCGCCGCCCGGTCAAGGATTTCGGACGTAGCTTGACTCGCGCCTACGACAAGAATTCTGTGCATACAGGCCCTCTGGGAATTTGCCCAGACTACGTAGAATAGCTCACTCGCGTTTGCTCGGCATTACAGACGAGGGGTTTAGACCAAAGACTTGGTGTAACATTGGGCACTGATTCATCCCTGCCCCCGTTGCCGTCCAAGGCCTTCTGCCTGATGACACCGACAACAAGACCACCCGACTGCCGCACGCGCGTTCAGGCAGCCCTACGTGAGGCTAAGCGGCGACACACCAGGTATGACATCGTACAGCCGGTTCCCTGGCTGGAAGACGACGGGCGACAAACGAGCCGCACAGCCAGGGCGCGGTGCGGAGAGCCAGGTCTTGTGTAGGGGGAGAGTGTTGCCGTATATTCTCAGCTCTAAGCTATTGTAACACGTTTTCGCCAAACTTTCAAAAAAGGCTTTCTGTGTTATAATCACCTGGCACCCCAAAAAACTTCAAAACTGTGGATACGAGGAGGTTAGGATATGAGGCTAAAGGACCGTGTGGCAATCGTCACGGGGGCGGCTGGCGTCATCGGCCGGGCCATTGCAGGCAGGTTGGCTGAAGAGGGAGCACGGGTCGTTGTGGTTGACATCAATCTCAAAGGCGCGGAAGAGACCGTGCAGATGATCAAGGCCAATGGCGGCCAGGCGATGGCTTTGCAGGTGGATATTACAAAGAAATCCGAAGTCCAGGCGATGGCGAAAACGGTGCTGGATACTTACGGTCAAATTGACATCCTGGTCAACAACGCCGGCACCGACCACAAGCAGCCCATTGTGGAGTTTGACGAAGAATGGTGGGACAGATTGTTCGCGCTCAACGTCAAGGGCGTATTCCTCTGTACGCAGGCTGTATTGCCCGCGATGATGGAACGCCGCTACGGGCGCATTGTGAATATTTCCTCGATGGCCGGTAAAACGGGCGAGCCGTTCACCAGCGCGTATTGCGCCACCAAGTTTGCCGTGAACGGTTTTACTCAGGTACTGGGCATCGAGGGCGGTCCATATAATATCACAGCCAACGCGGTATGTCCCGGTCCGGTGGAAAGTGACCTGATCTGGCAGGCAGCCCGTCAGGGGGCAGAGCATAAGGGCGTCACGCCACAGGAGTTTATGGACGATTTCTTCATTGGGCCGACGCCCATGGGCCGGCTGGCTAAGCCGCTAGAGGTAGCCAACGCCGTGCTGTTTCTTGCCTCAGACGAGGCATCGTTCACCACCGGCTCGACTCTCAACGTGTCCGGTGGTCGGGAGATGCACTGAGGAAACAAGGGGCTGCGCGTCGTCGGCGCGCAGCCCCATCTGGCGTCGGCGTGGTTGAGCCGATCGACCTTCGACTTGACCACCCCGACTCATTATTTTGCCAGCCCTCACATGAGCAGGGTGAACCTCACCGCACGATCATCGGCAAGAAAACCTTGAATTCGGTCAGGGCATTCTCCGCCGCCGGTGAAGGCATCTGATGGTTCCAGTCGCTGCTGCGGTCTGTGTCGGTGTTCCACCTGCGCGCCAGCGATTGAGCTCCGTCAGGCGCGGGCGGGTTGTCTCCCAGCCAACCCGTGCCCGATGGCGGCGACAACGTGCAGCAGCCCCAGCGCACGAAATCTGCGCCGGTGCCGGATGCGCTCGTCAGGGCTACCGCACCGCCATCGGTCGGCGTCCAGTTGATCCTGGTGCCCAGGTACAGCACCGATTGCATGGCCAGGCCGCTGGTCCCTTCGGCCAGCACCACGTAGCCGCCCGCGGGCAGCGTGAAACCGTTGGGGAAAGCATAGCTTGCCACCAATTGGCCGTTCTTGTAGGCCATGACCCGCCAGCCGGTCAAATTCACCGCGCTGGTACAGGCGTTTTTGATCTCTATCCAATTGACCGCGCCGTTGAACACTTCGTTAATCTTTACCGGCTGAGGCAGAGTGCAACCACTGGCGACCGGGCTGTAGGCCGAGAACTGCGCGTCCTGAGCGCGGTAAGCCCGCACGCGATAGTAATAGCGCATGTCGCAATTCAGGCCAGTGTTCTGATACGCGGTCACGTTTGCGCCCACTGAGGCAATTTCCTGCCAGTTGCTCGTCCCGTTGAGCGAGCGTTCGATGCGGAAACCGGTCTCATTGGTGGAATTATCCACCCAGCTCAGGTTAAGCTGCGTCTGCGACTGGGCCGCAACTGTCAGGCCTGAAGGCGCGGCCGGCGGGCCTTCGACCGCCGGGATGACGAAGGTGGTGATGCTCTTGGCTGCGGCGATGGTCGCGAGCAGGCCATTTTGCAGGCTCTGCGCGGGCAGGACGGCCACATTTTCGGTTGCCGAAGTGCGATAGACCTGCGCGCTACTGCCCGTGTTGTACGCTCTGAGGTCCAGCGTGAACGACGCCGCGCTGGTGTTCGGATTGACCACGACCAGGATGACCGATTGCAAATCCTGGCTGCGGAAAGCAACCATGCTCAGCCCGGCCGGGATGCCGGTCACACCGAGCCGCTGAGCGCCGGGGCGGACAAAGCGGCTGAATTGTGCCATCGCATAGAACCGTTTCGGGTAAAGAAAATCGTTGCTGGGCGTGCGCACGATAATCCCCTCGTTGGCATGGTTGGGAAACGGGTTGGGATTGTACATCCACCAGTATAGCCAGGCACTGACGTTGGCTCGCACCAGGTCGTTGGCGATACGTGCAGCCCATTTCAGGCCATCGTCTATGCCAAAAACGGCCGGGTCGTTCAGGTTCTGGCCGGTCCAAACAGTATCGAGGTCAGACCATTCGGTCATCCATACTTGCTGGCCATGGGCGGCGGCGTGCGCTTTGACGTGCTCACGGTAATAGTCCTGCTGAGTTGGGTTGGTGTCGCCCCAGTAGCCGTGCGTGGCGACGACATCAATGAGCTGGTCATGGCCGCTGGAATCGAGCACGTCGAGATACAGGTCGGTCTGCGACCAGCCCATCGCTTCCGGCGCAAGCAGTTTGACCCACGATAAGCCGCGGCTGTTTAGCGTGTCCCGCAGCAACGGCACAAAGCAATCCAGCTCGCTTTCAGACCAGACACATGACTCGTATTCGCAATCCAGGTCTGGTTCGTTTTGCGTGCTGAGCCACTGAATTGTAATTCCCCGGCCCTGATACATGGATATGTAGTCGGCGAGAAAATTGGCGTAGTCATCGTAATATTCCGGCAGGAGACGGTTCTGGCCATCCTCCCATTGGGCAGGAGGCGTCCAGGGCGTGGAATAGAACTGGGTGACGCCGCGCTGCTGAGCCTGTTTCATCATCCACTCCTGGCCAACGTTGTAGCCCTTTTGGGCCACATCCGGCTCGACTTTCGTGCGCAAGATGGACAGGCCCAGTCCAGCGTTGGTGAACAGCATGTCCAGCACTTCCTGCTGGTGCTGCGCATCAACCGAGTAGTATAGATGGCCGCCAACCCATGCGCTGGACACACCAAATCCAACCATTGTCTGAAATCTCTCTGGGCCAATGACCACATTGGCTAAAGCGGTGACTTCATCAGGGGGATCAAAAGTAGCAAGAGTTGCAGCGGCTTGCTCGGCCTCGTGGCCGGCCGCATGGGCCAGAAGAAGGGGGCTGCTGGGCGTCAACAGGGTGACTCCCAAGAACACAGTGAGTGTAGCTGATATGAAACGTATGGTACCAATTTGAACTGTTCTGGGTTTGATTGTTGCCATTGAGGTGGATCCTGCTGTCCTCTGATTATTGAGATCCGTCAATAGCCTTCCTTTCTTCACACAGGTTTGTTGACTCTACTCAAAATTATATAAAATCTCCTGTTGTCCGGTCAATGGGAAAAT
>Ga0129299_1001772_pt1 | contig 14438 bp, 13 predicted proteins | sample ConPoolayeCmetaG_FD_94477 | JGI IMG/M metagenome (GOLD analysis project Ga0129299, IMG submission 94477) | Hot spring microbial mat communities from California, USA to study Microbial Dark Matter (Phase II) - Cone Pool mat layer C metaG ... | reverse complement strand
CCCCTGCCCCGCCCAGCAGAGCTGGCCGATCTGCTGCGGAGTCAGCGCCACCGGCGCGAAGGCACGCACCGACCGTCGCCCGGCCAGGGCCGCCTCCAGGGAAACCGGCCCGCTCAGCGCAGGCGCGGGCAGGGGCGTGATCGCCGAACGGCTGCCGGTGGCCATCGAGTCGCTCCTCGTCGCCGCGGCCGCGGCCAGCGCCAGCAGCCACGAAACCCCGCCGAACACGATCCGCCCGCCGCTCATGACGCGGACCTCCCGGACTGGAGCAGGCCGCCCGGGCAGCCGGCGGCGGACCCGCCGCTGCGAATCAGCCCGTCGCCTGCCCCTCCGCTCCGGCCTGGTCGTCCGACGCTTTCGATGCCGCCGGATCCACGGCCAGGCCAAGCACCTGCGACATCACCGTCCACTCCAGCAGCAGCAGCGCCAGCCCCATGCGAATCAGCCAGCGGCTGCGGACGTACAGCGGCTGAAAGACGTGCGTGGTCTCGTTGACCACCCGGGGACATTCGATCCGTCCGTTGGTCGCGATCCAGCGCAAATAGCCGGCAAGACCCCCCGGCGGGTACTGCTCCCGGAGGAACTGCGCGACATGAGCGTGGGTCCGCTCCCGCAACAGCTGACGCTCGCCGGGCGAGAGGGTCATCCGGATGGACTTGCGAACCGAATCATCCGCGTCGGCCGGCAGCACGTGGTACTCGCCGCAGATCGACGCTCCCCACATCGTCAGCACCACCAGCGTGCCGATGCACCACAACACCGGCCGCCCGACCGGCGCCGCCGGCCGTCCGAAGCGGTACATCGCCGCCCCGATCATCAGCCCCAGCAGAAGGAAAAAGAACAGCCCCAGAAACCCCGGAAGAGCCGCCAGGTATGCCAGGAACCAGCCGGCCGGGACGGCCGGCACGCAACCGGCGATCAGGCTCCAGCCGATCCAGCTCCCGGGCCGACCGGCCGTTCCTTCGGCAGGCAGACCTCCCGTCGACGGCGATGTGCTCTCCATGGCCGGAAGTCTACCGGGCTCTCAAGCCGTTGACCAGTCATCCCGCCGGCCCCGGTGCGTGACCCCGTCACTGGCACTCCGGCGGCAGGACGTCTACACTTTCCCGCGGGCCTCCCGCGAGGATGGGCGGAAGAGGGCCTGCGACCAGCCGCCCGGACAAATGCCGGATCCGTGCGGAAAACGTCCCATGCCCCGCATCGAGCAACTCGAGAAACTGCTGGCCGCGGATCCGGAGGACTCGTTCCTCAACTTCGCCATGGGCATGGAACTGCTGAAGGCCGGGCGAATCGAGGAGGCGCAGGCCCGATTCCGCGGTGTCGTCGCCCGCGACCCGGGCTACGTGGCCGCCCACGCCCAGCTGGCCAAGGCCCTCATCGCCGCCGGCCGAACGGATCAGGCCCGATCCGCCCTGGCCGCGGGCATCGAGGCCGCCCGCAGGACCGGCGACGCCCACGCCGCTCAGGAGATGGAGCAGGATCTGCGGCTGCTGGGCTGAGCGTCTCACCTGCCGGTCATGCGGGCCAGCCAGGCCTCGGCCTCCGCCTGCCGCGGAAACCGCCGTTCGGCTTCACGGAACGCCGGCGTGTGCACCCGGTGCCGGTCGCCGTCGAACTCCCCGCCCAGCTCCTTGTGCAGCAGTTCGTGGTACATGACGTAGTCCACCACATACTCCGGCACGTGGGCCTGGTCCAGCGCGCTGCTGATGATCACCGTGTCATGGACCGGGTGGTACTGCTCCCACTGGCGCACGGCCAGCGTGCCGCTCCACCGCAGCCGCGGACGGGGGCAACGCCCGTCGAAGCACTCGCGATTGACCCGCTCGAAGACCGCCGACAGATCGTGGGCCATGCCGCCGGGCGGTTCGGCCTCCGGCACCGCGGCGCGCAGGCGGTCCTGGAAAGCCCGGAAATCCGGCCCGAGCATGAGCGTATGCAGCCTGCGGCGGGCACCGCGGTCACCCGCCAGCATGCCGCCCACAAGTCCGAAAGCCGCCCGGTCGAAGGCCACCATCGGCGTCTGGAGCACCACCAGGCTGCCGTCGGCGAGCATCTTCCAGCGACAGATCGGCCGCAGCGGCCGGAACTGGATGAACAGCGGCAGCCGCCAGCGCACGCGGCCGGAGGTCAGCCCGCTGAGCACCGCCGTGGCCCGCCGCACCGCCTCGATGTATTCCGCAAGCGCGGACTCGCCGGAAAACACCCGGAACCAGGCCAGCAGCTCCGCCTGATCCGGCGGCAGCACACCCTCCGGCCCGGCCCGGCGCATGTCCTGTTCGAGGCGATCGCGCGTATTTCGAATGGTGGACAGCGCCGCCGCCGGATCGTAGCGCCGCTCGGCCACGGCGCAGGCCAGCGCCTCCAGCAGGCGGCTCAGGTAGCCGTCCAGCCGCGGAAACCGCAACTCCCGCAGCCGCCGCGGCGCCGCCGCAGCCCCGCTGGAGCTCCCCCCGGCCGGCGCGGGGGGACGCTCGACCACCGGCAGCTTCCGGATGTCCAGGCCCTTCAGGAACGCCCAGGCCCGCCGGGAGGGCGCAGGCAGGCAGGCGACGGTATGGCCGTGGGCCGACAGAATCGCGTCGATCTCGGCCAGGATGCGATCCAGCTCCCCGGCCAGGCGGTCCCGCTCCGCCGCCGTCATCGGCCTGCCGAGAAGCTGCTGGAAGCGACGGGCCTCGCGGACAATCCCGCTGATCTGAATGGACGCCATCCCCGCCTCCTCCACCGGCCTGCGGCCAGCAACCCCCTGTGGCGCCTGGCCGGCGACGATGGCGGTTCGCGCCGACCGCAGCGACGCCGACGCCGTCCGCCGTGTGCAGCTTTCGCCCCGCGGTCACGCCCGGCGTTCGCAGCGGGCGCCCCGGTGCGACCCTCCGCTCACGCCGCCGGTCCCGACGGTGCGGGAGGCTCGGGTCTCTCGGCGGACGCGGGAGGCTCCCGCATGCCGGTTTCCGGAGGGGCCGGCTGCGGGGCCTGCACCGGCGCCGGCTCCGTCCCGGAGGCTGCGCCTGTGGCGGCCGCCGGCAACACGGCGGGCTCCTCCTCGCCTTCCTCCTCGACGAACACATCCTCGATGTCCGTCGCGTCCACCTTGCGGCGCAGCAGCAGATACATGATCGTCGCACCGCTGAAATAGAACGACACCAGCAGACCGGCCGCGGTCAGCACCAGCAGGAACACCCACAACTGCATCAGCAGCGCCCCGCCGGCCTCCCAGCCCTGCAGTCCGATCGGCATCACCGCCGGCATCAGGTCCTCCGGCGTCGGGTTGGCCCACATCGCATGGATCTTGGTGGCGAAAGGCCGCCCGGTCCCCGGCCGCTCGGTGGCGAACGCCCCAGCTGCGAGGAACCAGCGCGCGGACTTCAGCGACAGCAGCACGAAGAACCGCGCCAGCAGGTACACGATCGCCCCGTAGACCACCAGCACCGCCGAGTAGAAGACCGTGCGCCACGGCCGGCTGTAGGCGTAGCTGTAGCTGCGCGACATGGCGTCGAAGGCGTCGGATCCCTCCACTGCGATGGCCGGCCACATCAGGCTGCCGCCGCCGACCGCCCCGACCACCACCAGGGCGATCACCACCCCGCCGGCCAGCGAGAGAAACAGCAGCAGCCCGCCCACCAGTTCGCCCAGGTAGGGCACCGAGCAGACCAGGCCGCCGACCACCAGGCAGATGCCCACCGCCGCCACCATCCCCACCGGCATCAGCGGGGCGCCGATCAGGCCGAGCCACTTCCGCCGGGCGAAAACCAGCGCATCCTTGATCGGAATCCGCTCGTCGCGCGCGACGTTGAGCGCCGCCATCCGGCAGATCGCCCCGCCCAGCAGGGCCCAGACCGCCAGCATGCCGGCCAGAAGCAGCACGGCGAACACCACGTGCCGCGTCACCAGCCACTCCACGCCACGGAGCATCAGCAGCAGCGACGGCAGCACACCGATGCCGTCCGGCCCGGTCCGCGGGTGGATCAGCATCCGCGACTGCCCCTCGGGGGAACGGGCGTCCCCTTCCCCGCCCCAGCGCGACCGGGCGGCGAGCACTTCCTCGAACTGCCCGGTGAAGTTCAGACTCCGGGCCGCGTCGGCCAGCTGCAGCAGCACCGTGTGTTCGTAAGACAGCAGGCTGCCGAAGACCCCGCGCGGCTTCATCGCCGCCAGGTCCGCGTACAGCGCCCGGTATGTCTGGGCCTGTTCGGCCGCCTGCCGGCATCGCTGGACGTCGTCCTCGATGCCCGACAGCTTGCGGGCCGCGGCTTCATACAGATCCTGGACCTCGATCATCGCCTTGGCGAGCATCGCGTCGGGGCGCTGCTGGATCTGCCTGTCCAGGTCCGCCGGCGGGCTGTAGCCCAGTCGGGTGAGTCGCCGGTAGGCATCCGCCAGGCACTCCCCCTGGGCCGCCTGGCTTTCGACCCGCCAGACGTCCAGGTCGGATACCTGCCAGAAGGCGTTCACTTCATCGCCGATGGGGCGGTAGACGTCGGGCCAGCACAGGTCCAGGCAGCCCCCCCACAGGACCGTGACCAGCAGTCCGGCAACCGCCAGGACCAGCTTGCTGGGATGGATCGCCAGCTTGAAGGCATCCAGCAGCCGCGTGAACGAGAAACACTCCTGCCAGTGGATCCGCCGCAGTTCCGTCGCCTGCTCCGGCATGGGTGCGTCCTCCCGGAAGGATGAAGGAAGTCTGCGGCCAACAGGCCGTAGGACTACCGGTCCCGATCGCCGTTCGGGACATGGCCAGAACCTGTCGCCGCCACGCGGGCGGTATTATATGCCCACCCGGATCCGCGGCAACACCGCCGGCAACCCCCGGCCACCCCCTCGCCGCCGCGCCGGCGACGGGCAGGTCGCAGGCTGACGGCATGACCGCAGGCACGACCGGCCCGGCTCGCGTCGGCGCGGCCGTGCGCTTCCCCCGCGGCCGCGCCCGCCGGCCCGTCGGTCACGCGCCGCATCGACGGGCCGGCAACCGGCTTGTCCCTCGCGGCCAGGTGGGATACATTGCCGGGGCGCCCATCGGGCTGCGGGCCAGACGTTCCGGCCACTCTCGAGCCGGGCCCCGGCGCGGGGCGAACACCTGTCCGAGGCGGATTCCGCAATGGAGGTGAACCGGTGATGACCAACCCGAGCACGGTCGTGAGCAGGAATATCGATTCGGTTCTCAGCACCGCCCTGGATGCCGGAGAAGGCGTCCTGCGCCTGGTGCCCAACTGGGTGCCGCGCAGCTTTCTGCACCCGGGCAAGCGGCTCAAACTCCACCCCGACGACTACTACGCCCTGGGCGGGCACCGCGGCGGCATCGACGAGCGGTGGTTCGCCAGCACCACCGAGGCGATGAACGACAACCGGGCCCCCGACGAGGGGCTGAGTTACGTGCGTTTCGAGGGCAAGCGCTTCCTGCTGCGCGACGCGGTGGCGACCGCCGGGGCCCGCCTGGTCGGCAAGGCGATCTTCGATCGCTACCGGCGCTGGCCGGTCTACTCCAAGTTCTTCGACAACATGGGGCCGATCCCCCACCACATGCACCAGGACCACGAGCACGCCGCCCTGACCGGTCAGGAGGGCAAGCCCGAGTCGTACTACTTCCCGCCCCAGCTCAACAACGTGGATAACAACTTCGCCTACACCTTCATGGGCCTGAACCCCGGAACGACCAAAGCCCAGCTGCGCCGCTGCCTGGAGGACTGGAGCAAGGGCGACAACGGCATCCTGTACCTCTCCCGGGCCTATCGCCTGCAGCGGGGAACGGGCTGGAGCATCCCCGCCGGCGTGCTCCACGCCCCCGGCTCGCTGCTGACCTACGAACCCCAGTGGGGCAGCGATGTGTTCGGCATGTTCCAGTCGATCGTCGAGGGACGGGTGGTTCCCTGGGACCTGCTGGTCAAGGACGTGCCGCCGGACCGCAAAAACGACCTGGACTACATCATCGACCAGCTCGACTGGGAAAAGAACACCGATCCGTTCTTCTATGAGCACAACTTCCGGGCCCCGGTGATCGACCAGGCCGCCAGCGGACCCGGCTTCACCGACCGCTGGATCAGCTACGGCAACACCAACGCCCAGGGCGAGGAACTGTTCAGCGCCAAGGAGCTCACCGTCGAGCCGGGAGCCCGCTGCGTGCTCAAGGACGGCGCCGCCAGCGGCTGGATCACGGTGCAGGGGAGCGGACGCATCGGCCGGCTCAAGCTGCAGACCCCGGCCATGATCCGCTATGGCGAGGAACCCGACGACGAGGTCTTCATCACCCACGAGGCCGCCGTGGCCGGCGTGGAGGTCGAAAATACCGGCGCCGAGCCGCTGGTCGGCCTGCGGTACTTCGGACCGGGCATGAAGTCGAATGTCCAACCCCCGGCGTGAACCCCGCCGGTTCCCGGAGCGGGCGTGCGGACCGGGCGACGGCTCTTCGCCAGACCCGGCGGCGCGCCCCCGGACCCCTGGAATCAGGAGCAGACCATGAACAGCGCCCCGCATGCCTGGCCCCGGCTTCACAACGCCGCCTGGCCCGGCGTGGTCGGCAAGGGACCCGGTGCCGAGGAGCCGGCCATCGATCTGGACACCATGCTCGACCTCACCGCCGCCGCCCGGGCCGACGGAGCGCGGTTCGAGGGCGTCGATCTGTTCCTGTACGCGCCGCACGTCGACATCGACGCCTCCGACGATGAGCTGGCCCGCATCGCCGACGGCGTCCGGCGCCGCGGACTGGTCATCGGATCGGTGGTCGCTCCGGTCTGGCCGCCCACCGGCGGGGGTTCGGCCATCGGCGACGCCGCCCAGCGGCGGCAGTTCTGCCTGCAGGTCCGCAAGGCCTGCCGGATCGCCCGTTTCTGGCGCGAACGCGGGGCCCGCCCGTACGGCATCGTCCGCATCGACTCGGCCTGCTCTCCCGGGGACTGGTACACCGACCCCGCCGGCAACACCCGCCGGATCATCGAAACGTTCACCGAGGCCTGCCGGGTGGCCGAGGACCACGGCGAGCGACTGGCCGCCGAGGGCGAGATCTGCTGGGGCGGCATGCACAGCTGCAGGACCATGCTGGCGGTGCTGGAAGGCGTCAACCGCCCGGGCACCCTGGGCTTCCAGGCGGATATGGCCCACACGCTGCATTACCTGCTGGGCACCAACGCCCCCGAGGACCGGATCCTGCCGGCGGACTTCGACTGGAGCGACACCGCCGCCTTCACCGAAGCCTATCGCCGCCTGACCGCCGCCCTGAGGCCCTGGACCATCGATTTCCACGTCGCCCAGAACGACGCGACCGTCAAGGGCTCCGGCTCCCACGACAAGACCGGCCGCCACTGCCTCCCGGATGATCCCGACGGCCGGCTGGACATCGTCCGCGAGGCCGGCTGCTGGCTGCGCGATGAAAGCGGCCGGCCGACGGAGGCCCTCAACCACATCTGCTGGGACGGATGCATGTTCCCCAACGCGGTGATGATGAAGCCGCAGACCTGGAACGGCATCCTGGCCGCCATGGCCGCGGTGCGGGCGGCCCACGGGTGGAACGCGAAGACGCAGCCCGAACTTCACGGCGGCCGGCGATGAGGCCCAGCCGCGTATATCCCGATACGTCGGTCTCTGGCGGAGTCTTCGACGACGACTCCGCGAGATCAGCAAGCTGTTCTTTCGCGAAGTCCGCACCGGCAGGCATGTCCTCTGGTTTCGGGAGTCACGGCCCGTGAGCTGCTGTCCGCCCCGATCGAAGTCCGGGAGTTCGTCGCCGGCTTGCCCGAGAAGTGCCTGCGGCAACTGCCCTTCACTGAGGAAATGGCCGCCCTGCAAGACGCGCACCTTGCAGCCAGAGTTATCAGCCGGCGATGGAGCGATGATGCGGCCCATGTGGCGGCGGCCACCGCGGCCCGGGCCGATCTGGTCGTATCCTGGAACTTCAGGCACATCGTCAAGTGGGACAGGATCAGGGCGTTCAACTCGGTCAATCTTTCGTGGGGTTGCCCCCTCATGACGATCCTCAGCCCTCGGGAGGTTGTGGCAGAATGAGCGGCAGGCTCAAGACCTTTGACTGCCTGGAGATGAAACCCCAGGCCCAGCGGGAAGTCTATGAGGAAACCCGCGGACTCTCGCACCAGCAGGAAGTCGAGTACTTCGGCCGGGCCGGCGAGCAGTTCCGCGGGGAACTGCGCTCTTTGCGGAGGCGCCTGAAGCGACAACACCGGGCAACAGGCCGGAAAACCTCCGGAAAGAAGTGCAAAGGCGTAAACCGCCCCACCCGTTCCGGATGGCCTCTTGTGGGCGACATGCGCGCCGGCCCGGACTCTGAGACGCGGCGGCCCGGGTCCCGCGCCCAGAGCCCTGCAACGCCGGCTCCGACGGTCGCCGGGAGAAACCCATGCTGACCGATGTCGACCGCACCTGGCTCGAGAGGCGCCGCCGGCTGACCCGCACCTGGACCCCCGTGGGCGTCCTGCTGGTCCTCCTGCTGCTCGGGGGGGCCGCGCTGGCGGCGAGAACCGCCCCGCTGCTGTTCAACCCCCTGGCCGTCACCGCCCGCCTCCGCGACGGCCGGATGGACCCGCGGACCCTGGAACTCATGGCCGCCATGCTCCCGGTCGTCATGCTGATGTGCCTGGCGATCGCCCTGGCGGTCCTCGCGTTCGCGTTCGTGGCCTTCCGCAATGAGCGTCGCTACCTGCGGATCATGGCCGCCCTGCTGCCGGGCTCCGCACAGCCCCCCGAACCGGGCGCCTGAGTCTTACGGTCCGCCGGCGAGACGGCCGCCGGCGCACTTGACCGCCCGCGAGCCGCCCGGCTAGCATGCGCAACCCGCGGGCGGACGCCGGATCGCTCCCCCCGCGGACCGCTCACCTTCGCCAGAAAAGGAGCCAACCGGCCATGTCCAGCACCCTCAATGTCGGCCTGATCGGCTGCGGGTTCATGGGACGAACGCACTCCAACGCCTATCGCAAGGTGTGGAACTTCTTCCAGCCGAAGCGCCGGCCCGTGCTCAAGGCCATCTGCGACAACAACGCGGCCAAGGCCAAGGCCTTTGCCGAGACCTGGGGCTACGAGTCGGTCGAGACCGACTGGCGCCGCCTGCTGGAGCGCAAGGACATCGACCTGGTCGATATCTGCGTGCCCAACAACCTCCACCGGGAGATCGCCGTCGCGGCCGCGCAGGCCGGCAAGATGATCCTCTGCGAGAAACCCCTGGCCATGAACGCCGCCGAGGGTCGCGAGATGGTCGAGGCCGTCGAGAAGGCCGGCGTGCCCAACATGGTCTCATTCAACTACCGCCGCGTGCCGGCGGTCACCCTGGCCCGCAAGCTGATCGACGACGGCCGCCTGGGTCGGATCTTCCATTACCGGGCGGTCTTCCTGCAGGACTGGACCATCTCCGCCGACCTCCCCCAGGGCGGGGATGCCCTCTGGCGCCTGGACGTCAAGGCCGCCGGGTCCGGCGTGACCGGAGACCTGCTGGCCCACTGCATCGACACCGCGCTGTGGCTCAACGGCCCGATCCGCAGCGTCTCGGCCATGACCGAGACCTTCATCCGACAGCGCAGGCACAACCTCACCGGCAAGGTCGAGGAGGTGGGCATCGACGACGCCTGCGCCTTCCTGGCCCGCTTCGCCAACGGATCCCTGGCGGTCTTCGAGTCCACCCGCTACGCCCGCGGCCACAAGGCCCTCTACACCTTCGAGATCAACGGCGAAAAGGCCTCGATCGCCTGGGACCTCCACGACCTCCACCGGCTCAGCTGGTTCGACCACCGCGATGAATCCATCGTGCGCGGCTGGCGGAGCATCCATGTGACCGACGGGGATATGCCCTACATGAAGCACTGGTGGGTGCCCGGGCTCCAGATCGGCTACGAGCACACCTTCGTGCACCAGGCGGCCGACTTCCTGGAAGGGCTCGAAACCGGCCGGCCGGCGGCGCCGACCTTCCGCGAGGCCCTGGAAACCCAGAAGGTCTGCGACGCGGTGCTGGACAGCGCCCGCACCGGACGTTGGGTCGAGATCGCCTGAGCCGCGCGGATGAGCCGCCGGCCGGGGAGCGCGACATGCCCGAAGACTTCGACGTCCTCATCCGCGGCGGCAACGTCTTCGACGGCAGCGGCGGTCCGGCCCTGACGGCCGATGTCGCCGTGCGCGGCGACCGCATCGCCATGGTCGGACCCGCCGGCCGGGCACGCGCCGCCCTCGAGATCGACGCGCGCGGCATGGCCGTCGCGCCGGGATTCATCAACATGCTCAGCTGGGCCGGTGACGACCTGCTGGTCGACGGCCGCTCGCAGAGCGACATCCGCCAGGGGGTCACCCTCGAAGTCATGGGCGAAGGCTCGTCGATGGGCCCCTGGAACGAGGCCATGAAACGCCAGGATCTCCAGCAGCAGGGCGACATCCGCTACGAGATCGCCTGGACCACGCTGGGCGAGTTCCTCGACCACCTCGTCCGGCGCGGCGTATCCACCAACGTGGCCTCCTTCGTCGGGGCGACGACCCTGCGGGTCCACGAGATCGGCCACGAGGACCGCCCGCCCCGGCCCGAGGAACTCCGGCGCATGTGCGCCCTGGTGCGCGAGGCCATGGCTGAAGGAGCCATGGGCCTGGCCTCCTCTCTGATCTATGCTCCGGCCTGCTTCGCCGACACCGCCGAACTCGTCGCCATGGCCCGCGTCGCGGCCGCCGCCGGCGGCATGTACATCTCCCACATCCGCAACGAGGGCGACAGGCTGCTGGAGGCGTTCGAGGAGTTCCTGTCCATCGCCCGGCAGACCGGGGCAGCCTCCGAGATCTACCACCTCAAGGCCTCCGGGCGCGCCAACTGGCCGAAGCTCGACGCCCTGCTGGCCGGCATCGACGCCGCACGCAGCGAAGGCCTCCCGATCACCGCCGACATGTACCCCTACGAGGCCAGCTCAACCGGGCTGGACACCGTCATGCCGCCCTGGGTCCGCGAAGGCGGACACCAGGCCTGGGTCCGGCGGCTCCGCGACCCGCAGGTGCGGCAGCGCGTGCGCCGCGAGATGAACGACCCTCACGGCTCGTGGGACAACGGATACCTCTCCGCCGGCGGTCCCGGGGGCATCCTGCTGATCGCCTTCCGCCAGGAGCATCTCAAGCCGCTCACCGGCAGGACGCTGGCCCAGGTGGCCGCCATGCGCGGGACCCCGCCGGAAGACACCGCCATGGACCTGGTCATCGAGGACGACAGCTGCGTGGGCGCCGTCTTCTTCAGCATGTCCGAAGACAACATCCGCCGCCAGATCCGCTGTCCGTGGATGAGCTTCTGCTCCGACGGCGGATCGATCTCCGCCGAAGGGGTCTTCCTCCGACGCAACCGCCATCCGCGAACCTGCGGCGCCTTCGCCCGCCTGCTGGGCAGGTACGTGCGCGACGAAAAGCTCATCCCGCTGGAAGAGGCCGTGCGGCGGCTGACCGGGCTCCCGGCGGACAACCTGCGACTCACCGACCGCGGCCGGCTCATCCCCGGATACTTCGCCGACGTGGTCGTCTTCGACCCGGCCACCATCCGGGATCATGCCACCTATGACCGCCCCCACCAGTACGCCACCGGCGTGCAGGAGGTGCTGGTCAACGGCGTCCCGGTGATTCGCGACGGGGAACACACCGGCGCACTGCCCGGACGGGTCGTGCGCGGGCCCGGCTGGAGGGGATAAAGCCGCCCGGATCGCCGCCAGAGAACTTCAGGATCCGGGACGATCGCCGATCACATGCCTTGTCTCGATCGAAACGGCCGGATGGGTCGCGGACCATGATAAGGCGCCGCCCCTAGGTCCACAGGTCCAGCATGGACCCGCGGGTGTCCAGCGGGATCCGCTCGGGGGGCTGCTCAACGACATGTTCCACGACGTCCGGCGGATCAGGCGGCGGCCAGTCCACCCAGGGCCACCAGCGGCGAACCTGAAAGGCATACGGCGGATACGCCGGCCAGGGCTGCCACTGCAACTCCGGCCGCCCATCCGCCGGCCCGAGTGCCGACCCGCCGATGGCTTCCCCAAAAACCGACGTGAGACGCTGCGGCGAAACAGGCGGCTCCAAGGCCGCCGGCAGGATCCAGATACCCGTGATGCCGGAATGGGCGGGTTCGCCGGCCAGACGCACGCGGCAAACGAGAGGCGCAACGGACACCCCGGGGCCGCTGCCTGCGGACAGACACCTCGCCTGCTGCGCGTGCCACAACGCCACCACCCCGCCGGCGACCCCCAGGCCGCCCTGCAGGTGGACCGGTTGAACGGCCCTGATCAATTCCTTCCCCCGCAGCGGAAACCGATGTGCCCCTGCCGGAAAACACCTGCCTGATGTGCAGTCAAGCCACCTCAGACAGATATAAACCATTGGCAAGCCTTGTGCCGATAATGCCACGGTCGGCGAGGGTTCTGCAGCCGTCCCATAACATCTTTCCTTCAAAAACGTTACAGACGGGAGGTTTTTTCGGACCCCCCGCCCGAGAGGGTCAGGGTTATCGCGGCTGTTGATCTGCGGCAACGCCCGAACGCCGCCGGACAGATCTAACTTTTGCATGGGAAGAGGGTTATAAGATTTGATATCCTGGCCCGTGGGCTGTTGGTTTCCCGCCACAGGCGAACCCATCGGGGGTGGATTGACGTCGTGCGATTCAGCCAGCTGCAATACGATCTGCCGGAGGAACTGATCGCCCAGCACCCTGTGGACCGCCGCGACGCCAGCCGCCTGCTGGTGCTCCAGCGGGACTCGGGAGAATGCCGTCATGCCCTCTTCAGCGAGCTCCCCGGGCTGCTGCCGCCGGGCTGCCTGCTGGTGCTCAACGACACCCGGGTGATTCCCGCCCGACTGGTGCTCCGCCGCTCCAGCGGTGGAGTGCTGGAAGGCCTGTTCATGAGCGAGAGGGAACCCGGCTGCTGGGAGGTCATGCTCACCTCCTCGGGCCGCTTGCGCGCCGGGGAGGAGCTGGAAATCCTGGATTCCGACCGCCGGCTGCGGCTGCGGGAGCATCTGGAGGCCGGGCAGTGGCTGGCCGAGCCCCTGCCGCCGGGCGAGGCCCTGGCCATCCTGGAATCCTGCGGACTGCCGCCCTTGCCGCCTTACATCCGCAGGCCGGTCAGGCCGCGGCCGGACCGCCGGCAGGCGGCCGAGGACCTCCGGCGGTATCAGACCGTCTACGCCCGCCGCCCGGGGGCGGTCGCGGCCCCCACGGCCGGTCTGCACTTTACGCCTGAAATCCTGGCCGCCCTCCAGGCCGCCGGCGTCGCTCAGGCGTCCGTCACCCTGCACGTCGGTCCGGGAACCTTCACGCCGATCCGCTGCGAGAACCTGGCCGACCACCCCATGCACGCCGAGTGGTATGCCTGCCCGCCGGAAACCGCCGCTGCCGTGAACGCGGCGCGCCAGTCCGGGCGCGCGGTGGTCGCCGTGGGCACCACCAGCGTCCGGGTGCTGGAAAGCTGCGCAGACGAATCCGGCCGCTTGATCCCGGGGGAAGGCTGGACGCGGCTGTTCATCTACCCCCCCTACCGTTTTCGCGTCATCGACGCCATGATCACCAACTTCCACCTTCCCGGCAGCACGCTGCTGGCCCTGGTGTTCGCCTTCGCGGGGATCGACCCCGTGCGCGAAGCCTACCGCCGGGCCATTCAGCAGCGTTACCGCTTCTTCAGCTACGGCGACGCGATGCTGATCCTCTGAGCTGCGGACCCGCCGGCGCCTCCGCAAGTGACAACTCGCGCCCGGCGGCGTAGGATGCATGCTCAAGGAGACGTCCATGACGGAACAGAAGAGCGAGCGGCCGGCCCCGGTGGTGCTGGCGATGGTGGTCTGCGACGCGATCCACCAGGATCCGGCCACCGGAAAGTGCACGCTGCTGGGCACTTTCTCGACGCTGACGGCGCGTTCGTTCCCGGCCGTGCATCCGATGATGGCGGTCCACGTCGCCCTGACCGACGGCCACGGCCAGACCCGCATCCGCCTGTGCCTGGTGGCGGTTCAGAGCGACGAGCAGCGTCTCTTCGACCAGGAGGGAACGATCAACTTCCCCGACCCCCGGGCCGTGGCGGAGATCAACTTCGGACTGCGCAACCTCAGCTTCCCGCGACCCGGCGAATACCGCTTCCAGGTCTACGGCAACGATCAACTGCTGGCCGAGCGGCGTCTGCTGGTGCTGGCGGCGCGGCCGATGCCGCCGGTGCCTCCTCCGCAGCCTTGAGAGCCCCTGGACTTCCGCGAATGGATGCCCTGCCGGCTTGCGGTCAGGGTTGCCAGGCCACCGCCGGGATGCTCGGCGGCACCGGCAGCGGCGAGGAAGGGTCGGCCAGGCCCGCGGTTCGATCCGGCGGCGCGGCGGGCAGGTCGCCGGCCTGAAGGATTCTCCAGACCATGGATGCTTCCCGAGGCACGGCCGGGCGGGGGTGGCGCGGCCGGGCCGGCTCCCGCGCGCAGCGAGGAGATCGACGCGCCCAGTCGGCCCGGATCATGTCCTCCAGGAT
>Ga0129299_1001771_pt1 | contig 14440 bp, 10 predicted proteins | sample ConPoolayeCmetaG_FD_94477 | JGI IMG/M metagenome (GOLD analysis project Ga0129299, IMG submission 94477) | Hot spring microbial mat communities from California, USA to study Microbial Dark Matter (Phase II) - Cone Pool mat layer C metaG ... | reverse complement strand
TTTCATGGCGCTGTTTTTCGGTGTCTTCCGTGTGTTCCGTGGGTATGTTCTGCATCTGCGTATATCTGCGCACATCTGCGGATGAATACAAAAGTATCCGCAGATGACACAGATGAACGCAGATACAACGGCAACCGAGCGAGCGACATACATGATTGTTCGGGGTGTTTCCGGCTCAGCCGGCTTAGTGAAGTGTCACAGACTATCAATGCCGGCGCGGGTCTGATCACAATCAGGATACGCGATACGGGCACAGGCATGCCGGCGCACATCAAGCGGCGGATTTTTGAGCCGTTTGTGACCTATGGCAAGAAAAACGGAACAGGATTGGGTATGGCAATTGTCAAGACTAGTATCGAGCGGCACGGCGGGACGATCGACGTCGACAGCACGCTCGGCAAAGGAACGGTATTCACTATTCACCTCCCGGTTTCATCATGAAGGAGAACGCGGATATGAAGATTATCGTGATGGATGAGGCGCGCAAGAAAAACATGCAGATATGCGAGATTCTGCAGCGCAAAAAGCACACGGTGGTGTCGTGCATGAATTCAGCGTCGTTTCTCGATGCGCTTGAAGAATCGATGCCGGACAGGGTCGTGCTCAACGTGGAGACGTGGCAGCGGGGACGGGCGATGTTCAAATATTTTGACATACCGAAAAAGCTTGGTCCGGTGCCCATCGTTTTTTACAATGTGCCGGAAAATTTCGTCAATATCAATCTGCGCGAAAAGAACGAAGCCGACCGCGTGATTCAAAACCCGGCCGAGCCTGAAGCGATTGCCGCGGCAATAGAGTAAATGGAGCGGCGGATGCGTGGAGCGGAAATGGCCGAAGGCCATTATTTTTGTTTCTCTTCGGGTCCCGTGTGCTATTATTTTCCTGACAGGCGACTGCGAAGCGGCGGGGGAACGGGATGTAAAGAGGACGTATGACGGCGGCGCATGACAAAATGCTGGTGTTTGCCGATTCCGATAACGGCGGAATTATTCATGTCGCCAATATCAAGGGTGGGGTGGGCAAATCGACGGTGGCGACGAACTTGGGCGGCGCGCTCGCAAAGCGGGGGCCGACGCTTGTTATCGACCTTGACGTACAGGGGAGCGCAACGCATGCGCTCGGAAAGGAGCCCGCAGAGTTCTCCTTTTCCTCCTGGGACCTTCTGCGCACCCGCTATACCGCCGCGGATATGGATGGGCACAACGACGGCAGCGTGCTGGACCGGATACGGCGGACGATGCGAAAGGCGGAAACGGCCGTGTTCGCCTCGATTGTAGGCAAAGGCAATGTGACGTCGCTGTGCGTACCGGTGGCGCCGGCAATCGACCTCGTGCCCGCAGGCAGCGCCCTGTTCAAATCCGTGAGCCGCTTCCACGTCCAGAACCTTCTCTACAACCTCGACATCTGCCGCATTTCCTATAAATACATCATCATCGATACTCCTTCGGTGTGGAATATCCTCACCAAGACGCTGTTTCTCCATGCCGACCTCAACCTCGTACCGGTGACGCTGAACGCGCTCTCGACCCGGAGTCTGCGCGACTATCTTGTGAATGTCAAACGGCTCGCACAGCGCCACAGCGGTGTGCGTGTCCGTATTATCAAGAACGAAGTGTTCGGCTCCCAATCGTCGAAAATCAAGGGCAAGACACGGACTATGGGAGAAAACAGGCGGTTTCTCGAACGGTTGTGCGAGCAGGCGGTCATCAAGACCAATACCGGTGTTTCAGTGCTGCCGCAGTCGATTCTCTTTGACCTCGAGATTCCGGATTCGGCAATCGTGCGCGATGCGCAGGACGAGGGCAAGCCGGTGCAGGAGTTCCACCAGTATTCAAGCGTTGCCAAGGCGTTTGATGAGCTTGCGCGGCGGGTGCAGTTTGTGCTCAACAGTCCCGTCTTCGGCCGGCGGACCGCAGTATGGCGACACTACCAGGATCGGATATTGACGGCCGCACAAGCGGCTGCCGCAGGGCTTGCGATCGGCATTTTCATGCTCAACCGCCCCGTTGCGCACCAGCCGCCCCTCAGGCCGGTCGCTCCCCAGCAATTATTCCAGACAAAACAGCATTCGTTTACACACCGGTTCAGGGACGGAGAGTCGTTGTACCGCGTCGCAAAATATGCCATCTGCTATTTCAGGGCGATTGTGCCGAGCATGCAGAATCTCAACGATTATGTTGATGAGGTGATGACAATCTACAACCGCACACGGCTCGGCACTGAGGCTGAAATAGACAATCCCGACGATGTACCTGCGGGGACCATGATCACGTTTTACCCGCCGACAGGCATCGATAATCCGCGCGAGGAGGAGCTTCGGCCGGTTTACCAGTATTTCGTCAGCCTGGTAGCCGATCCCTTCGCCTATGTGACGGGCGACTGGTGCGAACGAGGTACCGGCGGCGGCAAGCCGCACTACGGCATCGACGTGGCGGCGCCCTTCGGCACCGAAATATACAGTCCGATTGATGGAACCGCGGTACTGGATGACAGTCCTGACGGCGGCCGCACAATAGGCGTGGAGCGCGGCGGCTCGATCCTTTTCTTTTCCCATTGCGACAAGCGATACCTGAACGCCGGTGACCCCGTTCGTGCCGGCCAGGCGATTGCAACCGTCGGCATGACCGGCAGGACCAGCGGCCCGCATGTGCATATCGGCTACGGCATCAGGGTTCCTTCCGGCGGTGTGAGCATGGGGAAATACATATACAAAGTCACCGACCCAAAACTCTTCTTTTACCGCGAGCAGTATATCGCCGGCCGCAGGTGAATATCATTTACCGCTTCGATTTGCCGCGTACAAGCTCCCGCGCATGCCGCATCGCACTATCGCTTTTGCCGCCAAGCATCCGCGATATTTCCTCGACCTGTTCCTCGGCCGAAAGCGTCTTGACCCGCGTGACCGTCCGGCCGTCCTCCATTTTTTTATACACCAGAATATGCGTATCGGCCATGGAGGCGATCTGGTGAAGGTGCGAGATACAGAGAAGCTGGTGGGAGGAACTGAGCCGCTTCAGCGCCGCGCCGACCTCTGCCGCGAGCATGCCGCCGATACCCGTATCGATTTCGTCGAATATTAAAACGGGAATACGGTCCTTGTCGGCCACGAATGTCTTGACCGCAAGCATCAGGCGCGAAATCTCGCCCCCGGACGCGGTTTTCGCCAAGGGCAGAAACGGCTCGCCGGGATTGGTGCGTACCTCAAAACTCAGCTCCTCAAGGCCGTGGGCTGTCAGATCGGGTTCAGCCGAGAAAACGGTTTTCCACGCCCCGCCGGTAAATCCTAGCCGCGCCATGCTCTGTGTCACTGCGGCGTCAAGCTCCACGCTTGCTCTTCTCCGGGCGTTTGATAACACCGCGCCGCTTTTCATGCACGCCTGCCGCGTTTCATCGAGCAGCCGCTTCAGCTCTGCGCGGTCGGAATCGATGTTTTCGATCGAGTCGAGCTCCTGTTTCAGCCTCTGTTGTTTCTGCAGCAGATCGTCGAACGAGCACCCGTGCTTTTTTTTCAGGCGCTGTATTTTTGCCAAGCGTGCATTGAGGAAATCGAGACGGCCGGGATCGGCGCCGGTTTCGGCATTTTTAAGGTATGACGTTGCAAAGCGCTCAAGCTCGGTTACAAAGGAGAGCGCCTGTGAAGCCTCTGTCACCCATGGCTTGGCGGCCGCATCGCACTTTGCGAGCTGCTCAAGATGCTTTTTAACAGCGGCAAGACGGCGATCGAGCGGATCGGTGCCCGGCGATTCGATAAGTTCGGCGATGGCCCTGGCGCCGGCAAGCCGCTCGCTCAGCGTCGAGATGGCACGGAGTTCTTCTTCCACCGCCTGCTCTTCGCCGGGCCGCAGTTCAAGCCCTGCAAGCTCATTGTATTGAAACTCAAGAAGGTCGCGTTGTGCCGCGCGCTCCGCAGCTTTTTTTTCAAGCGCATCCAGTTCCGTCCGGACCGCCTCGTAGCGGGCGAATGATTCCGCATAGCTTTTCCATGCGTCCTGCGCCGGGGCAAGGCTGTCGACAAGCATCCGCGGAGCATCGGGTCGAAGAAGCGACTGGTGCTCGTGCTGGCTGTGAAAATCGACCAGCATGTCGCCGCAAGCCTTGAGTGTGGCGAGCGGTACCGGCACCTGGTTTATCCACACGCGGTTGCGTCCGTTTCGCGCGATGGCGCGGCGGAAGATAAGCGTGTTGTCGTCGGCTGCAATACCATTGTCGGAAAGAAGGCCGGCAAGGTCTTTTGAAAGCCGCACAAGCTCGAACACGCCGCCAATTTCAGCTTCATCGGATCCACTGCGGATAGAGTCGGCCGATGCGCGGTCACCCAGAAGCAGGCCGATGGCGCCGGCCAGGATTGATTTTCCCGCGCCGGTTTCGCCGGTGAAAATAGTGAACCCCGGGGCGAACTCGATGTTGAGATCGTCGATAAGGGCGAGGTTCTTTATGCGTAGTTGGCGGAGCATGTATACGTATCCTGCCGCTGCGGAAGAATGTATCCGGGTATATGGGCCGAACTATTGCGTATTGGTTGTATTCATACATCTCTACAGGCACTACATATATGCAATCGGGAAGACGGCTCCCCCGTCACTAGTGGCAAAAAATAGAAGATGGCTTGAGGCAGGGCAATTTATCCGGCCTGCTTCCTTCTCTGGTCTTGTCCCCAGTTGAGCTTTGTGCGCAGAAGCTCGAAATAGGAATACCGGGAGAGCTGGATGATGTTCGTATACGAACTGCCGTATGATACCACAATTTCATCCGCGTAGCGGAGCCTCACCGACTCGATTCCGTCGGCGCTCAAAAGAAGGTCGGGATTTTTCTGGTTGACCTTGAGTCGTAGCGGCTTGCCGGCCGGAAGGATAAGCGGTCGTTCGGTGAGAGAATGCGGGCAGATGGGGGTAAGAAGAAATGCTTCTACCCAGGGGTCGACGATTGGTCCGCCGGCCGAGAGCGAATATGCGGTCGAGCCGCTTGGCGTAGCCACGATGATTCCGTCGGCCTGGAAATCGGTGATAAAATCCCTGCCGTGCCATGCCGAGATGGAGGTCAGCTTTGGTTTCCCGATGCGGTTGGCGAAGATGTCGTTCAGAGCGTGGAACGTACGGATTGCATGGCCATTGCGCATCAGAACCGCTTTCAGGCACAGGCGGCGCATGACCGCAAATCGACCGTTGATAATTTTAAACAGACAGTCCTCGATTTCATCAGGGCCTACATCGGTTAAGAATCCGAGCGATCCCAGGTTGATACCGATGATGGGTTTGTGCGAAAACCTCGACATGTGGACTGTTGCCAAAAACGTCCCGTCGCCGCCCACCGAGACCAGCGCATCAGCGCCTGCGACAAGAGCGGATTCGGAACGGGCGATGCGCGCTCCGGCGGCTATGCAGCCCTTAAGGCACGGATGGCAGATGAGGGAGACGCGGTTGGCAAGCGACCACTGGTGGATACGCGACAGGGCGCTCAGTGTTTCGGGCGAGCGCTTGAATGCAACGATACCAAGGGAGCGAATACGTTTCATGAAGGTAATGCCATTATAGTGTGTATCCGACGTATATACGTCAGATAAGAATATGATCTATAATTATACCACAGTCAAAATTTTGTGTAATCCTGTTTGTTTCCGGAGAATCCGGGTTATAATGGTGTTCAAAAGAAATTAATATACCGCAGGGTTGCTGAGCGCCGGTCCTTCATCATCTCGAATTTCGCGTCCTTGAACGGTGCCGCGATATTCAGGCCGATTGCCTGTACGACCGCTTTCGGCGCGGTCGTCACCTGGCCGGTCGCATCAAGCGTAAGATTGCCGCTGTAGTCAAGCTTGATTGAACCGCTGTCGAGCTCTGAGCCAAGGGTGGCCCCCGCCAGCCATCCCGACGCATTCACTGTTACACGCAACTGAAGCGTGTTGCCGGATGACACCGTGAGAAGCATTCATACTGCTTTTTTCCAATTCGGTTCCCGGAGAGTGTCTGAATCACAGAAGTGTGGCCGGTTCTGTCCGCGCAGCCGTTGCATGGTGACGTTCTTCACCCGATAGTCATTTTCCCCTTGAATTTTCTATTTACAATATGTATATAAAACAGGCTGTTACGGTTATTGGAAAGGCTTGTTTTGATGCGCATTGCGCTTTTTTCGTGGGAATCACTGCATTCCATTCTTGTCGGCGGCGTGGCCTATCATGTGACGGAACTTGCATGTGCCCTTGAACGCAAAGGCCACGAGGTGCATGTTTTTACCCGCATGGGACGGCCCAATCACGCTTACTATGAACGCATCGACGGCGTCCATTACCACCGGTGTCCCTTCAGCGCGCATCCGGATTTTGTGGAAGAAATCAATGTCATGAATAGGGCGTTTACCGACGCTTTTTTTCAAACGGAAGATTACATCGGTACGTTTGATATCGTTCATGCGCACGACTGGCTGACGGTGCCGGCAATGGTAGAGGTTAAGAATCATCGGGGACACCCCTGTATTTTAACCATCCATTCGACCGAATACGGTAGATGCGGCAATCAAATGTATGAAGGCACTTCGCGGCGCATACGCGATATTGAGTGGCGTGGAACGTATGAAGCTGACAGCGTGATTGCCGTTTCAAACAGCCTTAAGAACGAAATTCAATCACTATACTCGACACCCGATGATAAATTAAATGTCATCTACAACGGCATTTGTTACTGGAATTTTGATGGATGGATTGATCCGGCCGCGGTGCGGAAAATGTATGACATCGGTCCCATGGATCCGATGGTGTTGTTTGTGGGAAGAATGACGTCGCAGAAGGGCCCTGATTTGCTTGTCGAGGCCATTCCGTTTGTGTTGAACTATCACCATAATGCGAAATTTATACTTGCAGGTGAAGGTGATATGCGGGCTGGCGTGGAAGAAAGGGCGCGCCAATTGGGGGTCAATCATGCGGTCAGATATTTCGGATATCTTGATCGGTGGAAGCTCATAGACCTGTATAAGGCCTGTGATTGCGTATGCATGCCCAGCAGAAACGAACCGTTCGGCATTGTGATCCTTGAAGGCTGGAGCGCGGGCAAACCGGTTGTCGCGTGTGACACCGGCGGGCCGTCGGAAATTGTATGGCACGACGTCAATGGATATAAGGTTTTCCCCACCCCCGATTCAATCGCGTGGGGAATCGGAACGCTGTTTTCGGATTTCGATCATGCGCGGTGGATGGGGAGGAACGGACGTGTCGCGGCCGAGACAGTGTTTTCATGGGACAGGATTTCCGACGAGGTGGCGGCGGTCTATCATGGTTGTTGAAATGGGAATGTTTGGAATTCCGGCTCTTTCGGACCAGTTTGAAAAATGTTTGACAGGTTCTGAGTGTCGAGTGTCGAGAGCAGGGCATCGAGCTTGAGGTCTGAATTTCCGGTTTTGTCGGCTTAAGCAAGGGGAACGTCATGGCACAGCGAGCACGTCGCAAGTCAAGGGGTGTTGGTTCGAGCGCGAAACAAAAGCCGGTAAAAAAACCACCCGCATCACGAAAGAAGCCGGCAAAAAAAGAGGCGCGCCGAAAAGACACGGCGAAAGCTGTGGTCAAAACCGGTGAAAAGAAAAAGGCTCAACGGTCTGCACGGCAAAAAAAAGCCCGGCAGTCTGTCGTTAAAAAAAGTGCTCCCCCGCCATCTGTTCCCGTACGAGCCAAAAAAAGTACCGAAAGGCCTCTCAACATGCCGGCGGCCGGTGGGGAAATTACGGAAGCGGCAATGCCCTCTATGACACCGCTTTCCGCCGGACAACCGGTTCAAAAGCCTGCGACGGCAATGTCGGCGCAACCCGCGGTACTGCCGGCCGCACCGCAGCCGCCTTCAGCGGTTGTTGAAGCGCCGAAAACAGCGCCGCTTGTCGGCCCCAAACCAATTACCCCGCTTCCGTCCGGGACGGGCGCGTTGAAAATAGTATCTCAACGAGAAAAAGCGGCCGAACGTACACACGCAGCCTATGTCCCCGACAAAGGCTTCACCGAAGACTACGCGTTGCCGCCGGTCTATGGGAAAACCTATTGCACCCTCATCGCCCGCGACCCGTACTGTATTTATGCATACTGGGAAATAGCCCCGGCCGCACTTGCTGAGTTGAAGAAGAAAATCGGCCGTGTGTTCGCCCGTTCGGTTTATATCCTGCGCTTATATGATGTGACGCTCATTGATTTTGACGGAACCAATGCGAACAGAACGGTTGATATCGAGGTCGGGCCGCAGGCCGATAATTGGTATATCAACATGTGGTGCGACAATATCACGTGCTGCGGCGAGATAGGGCTGCGTACGCCCATGGGAAAATTTTATCCGCTGGCGCGATCAAATTTTGTCACAACGCCGCGGGCGGGGACCTCGGGGAGATCGGATGTGGTCTGGATGGAGGTGAAAGCGCACAAGCTTTCGGAACCATATGTTGTGTCGATGCCGCTGGAGCCAAGAATACTTGGCAGGAAACCTTCCGGGGCCGGCGGGGGGCAAGCGCGGCGGGGACAAAGCGGAATCGAGGGTGCGACGGCACGTGCGTCTGAAAAGCGCGGCGTTGCAGAGCCTGTAGTCACAGCGGCGGAAAGTACGGTCGTTGAGCGCAGGCAGAGGCGCATACTGTCCGAAGACGATATCTGGGCGCATTATAATAAGCAGACGGTTCGTGCGTCTAAAAGAGACGGTGAAGTCGCTGCGGCGGAAAGTACGGTTGGGCGCAGCAGGAAATACGTACTGTCCGAGGATGATATCAGGGCGTATTATCGGAAACTGTTTCAGGTCATCGGCGCGCGGCGGCCGCTCAAGGCTTTGCGGTATCCGGGCAGGATACGGCGACGTATTCTTGGCGTCGAGCAGCGCGGTATCAGCGAGCTTGCCCGCGGCTATAAGGACGGTGCGGCGGCCGGCGGCGCGTCGGAGGCCGCAGGTCAGTGGGGCGGCGCCAGCGAAGGGTTTGCGTCAGGGCAGGGCGCGAACGAGCGCGGTAAACAGGAGAGGAAATTCTTTTTTGAAATCGGCACCGAGCTCATCGTCTATGGCCGCACCGAGGCGGATGCAACGGTTGAGATGAATAATGAAATCGTTCCGTTACGCAATGATGGCTCGTTTACGCTCAGGTTTGCCCTTCCCGACGGCGCCATACCGCTCGATTTCAAGGCCCAATCACATGACAGGGGTGAGACGATAAGTATCAGCACAGCGGTTGAGCGGAAGACGACCACCTATGGTTGAGCCGCATCCACTCCATTTCACCAGCAAGCTCAGAACCGGGAGGAAACGCATTTTCGATGCATAAAGGATACGTGTGTCTGTTTCTCCATGCGCACCTTCCGTTCGTGCGGCACCCGGAATACGATGATTTTCTTGAGGAGAACTGGCTCTTCGAGGCGATGTCAGAGACATATCTGCCGCTGCTTGATGTGTTCGGCCGGCTAGTGAACGAGAAGATTCCGTTTCGCGTCACAATGTCGCTTACCCCGACGCTGTGCTCGATGCTGCGCGACCCGCTCCTGCAGGAGCGTTACCTGCGCTATGTCGAAAAAAGGATCGAGCTTTCTGAGCGGGAAATCGAGCGGACCGCGTATGACAAGGATTTCCACGGCCTTGCGCTCATGTATAACCGGCGGTTTTGCGAGGCGCGCAATGCGTTTGTCAATACCTACGGCCGGGATCTTGTGGGGGCGTTTAAAAGCCTGCAAGACGCCGGAGGTGTGGAAATCGTGGCGTCGTGCGCAACCCACGGCTTTCTTCCTCTTCTTGCGGTCAACCCTTCGTCGGTGCGCGCCCAGATCCGCATCGGCGTCGACCACTATATCAAAACGTTCGGCCGTCAGCCCCGGGGATTCTGGCTCCCCGAATGCGGCTATTATCCCGGCGTCGACGAGGAACTTGCCGAGGCCGGCGTCACCTATTTCATCGTTGATACCCACGGCATTCTCAATGCCGATCCGGTGTCACCCTATGGGGTTTACGCTCCTGTCTACTGCCCGTCGGGTGTGGCCGCATTCGGCCGTGACGTGGAATCGTCAACACAGGTGTGGAGTTCCAAGCAGGGATATCCGGGCGACTACGATTATCGAGAGTACTACCGTGATATCGGCTACGAGTTGGAGTATGACTACATCAAACCTTATATCCATCATCAGGGCATACGCATCAACACCGGCCTCAAATACTGGCGCATTACCGGGCCTACCGAGCACAAGGATCCCTATGTCCCGGACAATGCGCGGGAAAAAGCCGCTCTTCATGCGGGCAACTTCATGTTCAACAGGGAAAAACAGATCGAGTACCTTGCAGCGCACATGGATCGCAGGCCGATTGTCGTGGCGCCCTACGACGCGGAGCTGTTCGGGCACTGGTGGTATGAAGGTCCCCAGTGGATCGATTTTCTCATCCGCAAAATAATCCATGACCAGACGACTATCGCGTTGATAACGCCGTCGGAATACCTTGCAGAGTATCCGGTCAATCCCATGACCGTCCCGTCGGCGTCGAGCTGGGGATTTAAAGGCTATTGCGAATACTGGCTGCAGGGCGCCAACGACTGGCTGTACCGTCATCTTGACGCTGCGGGCAAGCGTATGGCGGCGCTTGCCGAAACGTTTTCTTCGGTGTTGAATGCACGGCGGCCCGATGATATCGTTTTCCGTGCGCTCAACCAGGCGGCGCGCGAGCTCATGCTGGCCCAGTCGAGCGACTGGCCTTTTATCATGGCGTCGGGCACAACGGTCCGCTACGCCACAAAGCGCGTCACCCTTCATCTGGGCAGATTCAACCGGCTGTACGACGATCTGATGAATAATTGTATTGACGAGAAATGGTTGTATGAGGTAGAATACAGAGATACGATTTTTTCCGGCATGGATTGTGCCTCCTACTTTCGCGCCGAAAAAAGGGGCGCGTCCGCGGCAGGAAAACGCGTCAAACGAACACAGGTATCAAAAAAACGAGGGGGAACTCATGCGCGACGTCATTGACGGAATCCCGGCGATATGCGCCCCAAAGCGGCAGGGGCGTGCCGGCCGGGGAACGAAGCGTGCATCGACACACGCCGCATCGAACATCGATTTTGCGCAGGTGCAGTCGAGTTTCGGCCTGGCGCTGCACATGCATCAGCCCACCATTCCGGCGCAGACCGACGATCTGCGCACCGCCGGCTTGATATCGAACCTGCAGTACATGATGGAGCACCAGTATATCCACGACAACCATAACGCGCCGGTGTTTCTGCACTGCTACAACCGCATGCCCGACATTATCAGGGAACTCGTGTCGCAGGGCCGCAACCCGCGGATAATGCTCGACTATTCGGGCAACCTCTTATGGGGGCTTCGGCAGATGAATCAGGGCGGAGTGCTTGACAATCTCGCATCGGTCACCACCGAAGGGGACCTCGTCCGCCATGTTGAGTGGCTCGGCACCATGTGGTCGCATGCGGTGGTGGGCTCCACGCCCGTTCCCGACATCAAGTTACACATGACGGCGTGGCGCAGCCATTTCGAGGCGCTGTTTGGCGCCGAAGCCCTGGGGCGGGTGAAAGGCTTTTCTCCGCCCGAAATGCAGCTTCCCATCCACCCCGACGTCTGCTACGAATACGTCAAAGCGCTGAAAGAATGCGGCTACGAATGGCTCATGGTGCAGGAGCATACCATCGAGAATCTCGACGGCAGCGGCATACGGCGGCCGCATTTTCCGCACCGGTTGGTGGCGAAAAATTCGCTGGGAGAAACCCAGGAGATAACGATTCTTATCAAGACGCAGGGTTCCGACACCAAGCTGGTGGCGCAGATGCAGCCGTATTACGAGGCCAAGGGCTTGTCGCGGCAGGAATACTGCGGCGCGGTCATACCGCCGTTCGTGCTTCAAATCGGCGACGGGGAGAACGGCGGGGTGATGATGAACGAATTTCCGCCCGCGTACAAGCTCGCCTATGGTGAAATAGGTTTTTCGGGCACGGTGGGACTCAACGGTTCGGAATACCTTGCCTTCGTACGCGCGGCCGGGCTCAAAGAAACGTCGCTCATACCTGTTCAGCCGGTGCAGCAGCACAGAATATGGGAGATGGTAAAGGAGTACTCGCCGGGCGCCTGCGACCGCGCCATCGAGGCGATACGGACGAAAGATGCGGGATTCAATCTGGACAGGGGTTCATGGACAAACGATAAATCATGGGTCAAGGGATACGAAGACGTCCTTGACCCGCTTAACAAGCTCAGCGTCGCGTTTCACCGGAAGTTCGACGGCAAGGCCGACTGCAGCAACCCGGCATATCGGAAAGCGCTTCTCTACCTGCTGTTGTCGCAGACCAGCTGTTTCCGCTACTGGGGGCAGGGAATTTGGACGGAATACGCGAAGGAGATTTGCCGGCGCGGCATGGAGGCGCTTGAAGAGGCGTGACACAATAGACAGTGAACTGAAAACGGGAGAATTGTTTCATTTCATGACGATGGAGTGATATGGGAATATTGACACAGAAGAATATCGACGATATCCTGCGCAACAGTCTGGGCGATCCGTTTACGGTATTGGGCATGCATGAGGACGGCGGCGGCGTCAGTGTCCGCGCTTTTATTCCCGGAGCGCAGGCGGTCGAGGTGTATCCGCGGGGAGGCGGGGAAAGCCTCGGCGCGATGAGGCGGGTGCATGAGGCGGGCATATATGAAATACTTTTTCCCGACCGTCGCGCATGTTTTGCCTACGACCTGTGCGTAACGCGGCCCGACGGTTCGCGGAAACGCACGGCCGATCCATATTCATTTCTCCCCATTATGACCGAGCAGTCACGCTACCTGTTCGGTGAAGGCACGCACCAGCGCCTGTATGACGATCTGGGATCGCACCTGCGCACTATCGACGGCGTGGCGGGAACGGTGTTCGCCGTATGGGCGCCCAATGCCGTCCAGGTTTCGCTGGTGGGCGATTTCAATTCGTGGGACGGCCGGGTGAATCCCATGCGTCCCATCGGCCTCTCCGGCGTATGGGAGATATTCATGCCCGGCGTCGGCGAGGGCACGGTCTATAAGTATGAAATCAAGACACGGCCCAACAACCACCTGATGCTGAAGACCGATCCCTGCGGCTACTACCAGGAGCCGCATCCGAACCACGGGACAATCGTTTTTAATCTCGACGCGTACAAATGGACCGACGGGAAATGGATGAAAGCGCGCCGCAACAGAAAAGACTTCCTCAACGTTCCCATGAGCATCTACGAGGTGCACCTGGGATCGTGGAAAAAGAAAGGGCCAAATCCCGAGGGCGACTGGCTGGGGTATCGCGAGCTTGCCCATCAATTAGCCGAGTATGTCAAGGATATGGGATTCACCCATGTGGAGCTTCTCCCGGTGCAGGACCATCCCTATGTTCCGTCGTGGGGTTACCAGGTCTGCGGCTTTTACGCACCCAACCATCGGTTCGGCACGCCCGCCGATTTTCAATATTTTGTCGACTACATGCACAACAAGGGTATCGGCGTCATCATCGACTGGGTTGCGGGACATTTCCCCAAGGACGCCTACGGGCTGGCCTATTTCGACGGCACTCATCTCTACGAGCACCAGGACCCCCGTGAAGGCGAGCACAAGGACTGGGGCACGCTCATTTTTAACTACGGCAGGCATGAAGTCCGCAATTTTCTGGTGGCCAACGCGCTGTTCTGGCTTGATAAATTTCATGTCGACGGATTGCGCATCGACGCCGTGGCCTCGATGCTGTACCGCGATTACAGCCGCAAGGAAGGGGAGTGGATACCGAACAAATACGGCGGACGGGAGAATTTGGAGGCCATTCATTTCCTGCAGACGGTCAACAAGCTGGTGCATGAAAAATTTCCCGGCGCAGTCGCAATCGCCGAGGAAAGCACGGCGTGGCCCATGGTGAGCCGCCCCACCCATGTGGGCGGTCTGGGTTTTTCGTTCAAGTGGAACATGGGGTGGATGAATGATATTCTTGTGTATTTTTCAAAAGACTGTGTTTTCCGCAAATACCATCACAACCAGCTTACCTTTGGGCTGTGGTACGCGTTCACCGAGAATTTCATCCTGGTGGTGTCGCACGACGAGGTGGTGCACGGCAAGCGCAGTCTTTTGGAAAAGATGCCGGGCGATGCGTGGCAGAAATTCGCGAATCTCCGCGCGTTCCTTGGATTCATGTTCGGGCATCCGGGCAAAAAACTCCTGTTTCAGGGGTGCGAATTCGGGATGCACTGGGAGTGGGACGCGATGCAGTCGATCACCTGGCAGGTATTGACGCAGGAGGAGGACAGCCGCTTCCATCGTGGTGTTATGGCTCTTGTCAAGGACCTGAACCGGCTGTATATTTCTGAACCGTCGCTGTGGGAGATAGACTTTGAAAGCGCGGGTTTTTCATGGATCGATCACAGCGATTACCAGAACAGCGTCATTTCGTTCATCCGCGCCGGAAAAAGCCCGGACACATTTCTGGTCTTTGTCTGTAATTTTACT
>Ga0129299_1001768_pt1 | contig 14447 bp, 10 predicted proteins | sample ConPoolayeCmetaG_FD_94477 | JGI IMG/M metagenome (GOLD analysis project Ga0129299, IMG submission 94477) | Hot spring microbial mat communities from California, USA to study Microbial Dark Matter (Phase II) - Cone Pool mat layer C metaG ... | reverse complement strand
CGCTTTCAAAAAAATCGTTCGAAGACAAATGCAACCAAAGCATCAACCAGACACTCTCCCGAACAATTATCACATCGGGAACCACTCTTGCGGCGGTTGTAATTCTCTACGGCTTTTTCTTCCGGTCGGCCGATATTATTAAAGATTTTTCATTTGCCATGCTCGTCGGCGTCGCCATCGGAACCTATTCCTCCATCTTTGTCGCAACACCGGTCGTCATCCTCTGGAACAAGAAATGGCCAATCCGCTGACATCCCTTGTCAGCATGCGTGTTTTCGCTCCAATATCTCAATGGACTGCGATAGTCGCCGCGGTATTCGCGGCACTGTGTGTACCCGGGGACGCGTTTTCCGGTCACTGCGAATTCACTCTCGCACAGCTTCGCTACGACGGCGGCGGCGACTGGTACGCCAACCCTTCGTCGCTGCCCAATCTCGTTTCGGCGGTACAATCACGTACCTCTATTTCCATCTGCGATACTATCGCTGCTGTTTCGATTTTGGACGAAACCTTTTTCCGCTATCCATTCATCTATATGACCGGCCACGGTAATGTTCGTTTTTCCCATACCGAACGTCTCCGTCTTCGAGACTACCTCATCGGCGGCGGCTTTCTGTGGGCCGATGATAATTACGGGATGGACAAATCATTCCGCCGGGAAATGGCGTCCGTTTTTCCCGAGAACCCGCTGGTCGAGCTTCCCTCAAGCCACCCAATTTATTCAAGCTTTTATCAATTGGCCGGCCTGCCGAAAATCCATGAACACGACGGCGAGCCGGCCCGCGGATACGGTATTTTCTTCGACAACCGTCTCGTGGTATTTTATTCATACAGCTCTGATATCGGCGACGGAATGGAAGACCTGCATGTGCACAATGACGGCCCGGAACTGCATGAGCTGGCCCTGCGTATGGGCGTCAATGTTGTCGCCTGGTTTTTCAATCCCCGCTGAGCGGTTGTCGCCGTTGTGTGCAAAGTCTGTGATATCCCGCGCGCTCTTCTGTGGCTTGTTGGTTATGCTGTATGAGCAACAATCCCCGCATTATTGATTTTCTCAGGCGGCACCGGCGGGCGCTGGTTCTTTCATGCTGTATCAATCGCTTATGTGACATCGCAATTGCCGCATGTTGCCTGTGGAGCGGACTATCCGTATTGTTTGCGCTTTTCCCGTGGACAGGTTTTCCTGTTCTTTTGGATGTTTCCCTTCTCGCCGCGGTCATTTCCTGCGCGGCCGTTATTCTTTGGCATACGGTCTTCAGAGTGCCGCCGCTGCGAACCGTCGCGCTCATGCTTCAAGGCCGGCTCGACAAGCCGCACCAATGGCTCGCGCTATCTCTTGAGCTTTCCTCGCATTCAGCCCCTTCCTCTCCTGCACTCACCGCTCTGGTACTAAAACGTGCGGAAAGCATGCTGGGTGAATATCCGCTTCGTTTGTCGCCTGTTGTCTCCCGGCGCAGATGTGTCGCAGTAAGTGCAGCGGGGCTTACTTTTCTTATCTCCGTTCTGTGTGCGCAGCCGCGTTTGCTTGCGTATTGGAATGTTCCGCTTCTCTCGTCCGGCACCCTGCAGGCGACCGTCTCTCCCGGCAGTATCGCTGTCGCACGAAATACATCCTGCACCCTCAGCTGTATCCTGCGCCGGCCGGTGGCGCCGTCGGCACAACTCACTCTTTCTACCCTGACCGGTAATTCTGGACGCCGCTATTTTCTCCTGCGGCCGTTGAACCCTGGTTTGTTCACCTATGTTGTGGAAAAAGCCGCCGACTCCTTTACGTACTCTTTTCGTTTCGGCTCTACGGTTTTTGGCCCGGAAACGGTCTGTGTTGTCAGCCCCCCCCAGCTTCATGCCTTACAGGTAACGCTTACGCCGCCGCGCTACACCGGCAGGAGCCCGATATCGCTTCCCGAGGGCAAAGGAAGTTTTGCGGCATATGCTGGAACGCTGGCCCGGATTTCTCTCTCCTCACATTTTCCGCTGAAACAGGCGCTTTTTATCGCCGCCCCCCGAGACACGGTTTCTTTTAATATACAGGGCAATTCCGCGCTGGGCGTCGTTGAAATCCAGCATGAACTGCGCTATTCATTCTGCTTGACCGATACTCTTCTGCAGCGCAACGACTCCCTTCCCTCCTTTTTTGTTGATATCCTCCCCGATTACCCGCCGTCTGTTCGTTTTCTCAAGCCGGGCGTCAACAAAATCATTTCGCCGGAACAGGCCGAGACACTTTGGATTGAAGGGATTGATGACATGGGAATACGCACCCTTTCGTGCAAATGGCGCACCAGTATCGAACCGGATTCGATTATAACGTGGGACATGTCTCCTTCAAAGCCGGCACAGACGGTTATTCGTGCCGAAGCGGTTTGGAACCTTACGCCCTTGTCGCTGTATCCCGGAGATACCGTGTATTACTGGGCGGAGGCGCGGGACAATAAGCCCTTTGGTCCAGCCCAGATTGCCGTCAGCGATACTTTTTGGCTGAGACTACCGGGCATTGAAGAAATCCACGAAAGCATCGCACGGAAAGAATCCGACGCGCAGCAGACGCTCGAATCGGTGAAGGATTACCAGCAGTCGATGAAAAACCGGCTCGAACAATTAATGCGGTCTGCAAAAGGGAAGCAGGAACTGACGTGGGAGGAAAAAAAGATCGTTGAAGATCTCGCTAAAAATTTTACGGCACAGGTCGACTCGCTCAGCCAGGCGGTTTCTTCGCTGCAACAGGCGATTGAACAGATGCAGAAGCACGGCGACCTGTCATCCGACCTTCTCCGAAAAATGAATGAAGTCCGTGAGGCGGTCAAGCAGCTTATCGCGGAATATGGTGATTCGGTGCTGTTTGATCCGCCAAAGAACGGAGAATCGGTTTCGTGGCAGGATATGAAAAAAGCTCTCGAAAAAATGAAGAATGTGCTTCCCGACCTTCAGCGGCACCTTGAAGACGCCTTGAAGTATCTTGAGACGGTTCGGAAGGATCAGGAACTCGCACGCCTTGCCTCCCGGGCCCACAACATGGCCGAGCGTCAGCTCGGCCTGTCGCAGGACCAGGCAAAAGACAGGATAAAACGCCAGGAAGATTTATTGCGGGAAATCGACAAGCTTGGAAAAGAGCTTGACAGCATCGCCGGCGGCGATGATCCTCCGTTCGGTCGAAAGGACATTCCGTCATTGGACTACATTCAGTCGATGCAGCGGGCAATGGAGGCAGAGATCGCTCGACAGCAGACGCCTCAGAACGCACAGATGTCCCGGATGAGCCAAGCGCTGCAATCGCTGTCCCAGGAGCTTATGAGCATGCTCAGTTCCGCCATGATGGCACAGATACTTAAAGACAATACTATGCTGCTTGATATGGCCCGCGATGTTCTTGATATCTCAAGCTGGCAGAAAGAACTTGATGACGTATCATTGCTGCGCCAAAATACATCCCTCACGGCCGCACAACAGCAGGCCCTTATGGAAGCGTTGAAAAAAAGTATGGAAAAACTTGATAGCCTGAAGGCGATGCCGCCGTCGATGATGAAAGGCCTTTTGGCGGGCGCTCAAGAGGCTCTGGAGGCAATGAAACAGGCGCTCGCCGCCATCGGAGGAGGCAATGCCTCCGGCCCATCCGGTCAGGCCGGAGCGCGCTTAAATAGCCTCGCCTCCGCCCTTCTTGCTTCAGCAAGCCGCATGGGACAGCAGTGCCCGGGAAGCTGTCCGTCGGGGATGGACGGCGGGCTGCTGCCGGGACTGAGGAAACTTTCAGGCAAACAAGCCGCCATCAATTCTCTGACGTCTGAACTGCTTCAACAAATGCTGCAGCAGGGAACGCAGGAGGGCGGCATGAGCATGGGAACAAGCTCACGGCAGGCCGCGGAAGCCGCGCAAAAGGCGCAGCAGGAGCTGGCGGAAGAATTGAAGCGCCTTGCAGATACCTATGCGGAAGAAGCTGCCCGGGGGGGGATGGAGAAGAAAATGAAGGAGCTGGAAGACGAGGCTCGGCGGCTTGCTGAAATGCTAAAAAATCCCCCGCCCGATGTCGGCGACCGCCAGGAGCGCTTTCTTGTCCGTCTCCTTCAGACGACACTTTCAATGCACACACAGGACGAGGGCAAAGAAGAGCGGAAATCCACGTCGGCAAAGGTTGTTTTTTCCGGGATAACCTCCGCCGGGCCCGCACGGGGATTGAAAGACGCTGATTCTTTTTTTCGCATTCGCTCCCAGGCGCTTGGCGGAAATTTTCCCGAGCACTACCGTTTGACGATACAGACGTATTTTGATTCGCTGGGCGTTCTTTTTCTGGTCCCCTAGAATTGAACTTGCTACATTACTCGACAGTCATAACTTCAGTTAATCTACTATCATCCTAAATTCCGCAGTTGTGGTGGATGCGAATACGTGCGTGGAAACTGGCGTGAAGGCGGCGCAGGGCATATCCGTCGCGTGATATGTCCACGCCGCCTGAAGCGGTGTGTTGAGCCTGTCGAAATGCGCCGCATCCAACTGCGGAATGTAGGATGAATAGATCCTTTGCTGGAGGGGGAAAAAACACGAAGCGGGTATGGGGAAGACGTATGTTGGTGCGTGTCTCCCTGCTATTCTTCCCCATCCTCGTGTGCCGCGGCCGGTTCGCCCGGCGCCATATCCTTGAGCCAGTGTTCGAGCGCGGCGATTATCTTGCGTGCCTGATCAACGCTTGAGATATTGAATTTGGCCTGCTGGCGGTATTCATCATTGACCTTGCGGTAGCGCCGGATAGTGAATCTATCGGCGCCGTATCCCTGCGTGCTGTTGTCCCACTGCCGGTACTTGAAAATGATGGTGGCCCACGAGCCTTTGGAGAGAATAGCCTTGTCAAGTTCTTTGATAACCTGCACGCCGTCTTCTTCGTAGTTGATCGTTATATCATTGACATTGGAGGCCATGGAGAAACCTTTCCGGTTGAGGGTTGAGACGCGATCGGTTCCTTATAATTTAAATAATGAAAACGCGGAGAGTATGAAGTTTCTTGTTTTTCGCATGAGCGTGTCCGCCATACGAACCGCAGCAATTACTCCCGCTCCATGTAAAGAAGACGGGCCGAAAGCGAGCCGATATTGATTTTTGCCTTGACAAGCACCGGCGTGCGGTATTCGTCGTCGGTCAGCCACACGATCAACTTGTCGCCTTTATTGAATCCTCGTCCCGTTCCGACGAGCTGCGGCTCGATTTCAAAACAGTCGAATTTCCCGGCCGGCACTTCGACGGCGCATTTCCTGCGGATAAAAAGGCGGATGGGGTAGTCTTTGCGATGATAGTGGCAGCGGATTATCACCGTATCGCCGACAACGAGATCCATGGTGCGCAGAATATAGAGCAGCGATAGATAATTCTGTATGCCGGGTTCGGCGGCAATCTCCTGTTCACCTTTTTTTGTCGCATTGTATACCATACGGTTACGATGATCGAACAGCGTCCATCGATGGTCGGTGTAACGGCCTTCCTGAATATGCTGTTCGAACAGAATCGGATACAATGTCGCGTAGTCGGTATGGGAGTGGACATAGTCGCGTACCTTGTAAAAGGTGCTGACAAAGGCATTGGAAAACACCTTTCCTATCTGATGAAACATCGTGGTGTCGACGGTGTCACGCTCGCCGATTAATATCGCCCATCCGGCGCGCAGAAAGCCCCATCCGCCGTCGAAAACAAGTTTTTCCCTTGTATAGGGAATTTTGACCGGCGGTCCAAGTCCGCGGTAATCACCAAAACCTTTGGCCTGTTTGATTGAATCGATAAAAGAAGCCGGATAGCGATCGTGCCCTACTTCGTCTTCATATTTGTCCCAGCGGTATTCGTCTCGATAACCGCCGGTGTGTCCGGAATCTGCGATTCGCCGCCGGCAGACATGCCGTGCAAAGCAAGGATACATGACACGGCATGTGCATAGATGTTACTGAGGAGGAAATGCCGCGGAAATCGCGTCATGGCAGCAATTCGTTGAAATGGGAAAGGTTGTGATTGCGGCGACTTTAAAGACTCACTGATAAATTATATCAGATTTCGTTGCGGAACGCCAGTGGTACGAGTGATTTCCGGAACCTGCACAGGCGGTCGCCGTGCGGCACTTGCCGTCGGCGGTTCCGACCTCCACGAATATTCAATCGAGGCGGAAATTCTGTCCCAGGTAAATGCGCCGCGCATCCGGGTTTTCGGCCAGCTCTTCGGCCGAGCCGGAGACGAGTATTTTGCCTTCATTCATGATATAGGCGCGGTCGGTGATGCGCATGGTTTCGCGAACGTTATGATCGGTGATGAGCACGCCATAGCCCTTGACCTTGAGTTGTGCCACGATGCTCTGGATATCCTCGACCGCAATCGGGTCGACGCCTGCAAATGGCTCGTCGAGCAGAATAAAATCGGGGCGGGTGGCAAGGGCGCGGGCGATCTCGACGCGGCGGCGTTCCCCACCCGACAGCGTGTAGCCAAGGTTGCGCTCGAGGTGGGCGACGTTGAGTTCGGCGAGAAGCTCGCGCATGCGCATCTTGCGCTGCTTCGCCGACATCCTTTGGTGTTCAAGGATCGCCATGATATTTTCGCCGACGGTGAGCTTGCGGAAAATCGACGCTTCTTGGGGCAGGTAGCCGATGCCCATGCGGGCGCGCTTATACATCGCTTTGGCCGAAATGTTCTTTTCGTCGAGAAACACCTTTCCCTTGTTCGGTCGTATCAGGCCGACAATAATATAAAATGTCGTGGTCTTGCCCGCGCCGTTGGGTCCCAGAAGCCCCACCACTTCGCCCTGGCGCACCGTAATGGAGACGTCGTCGACGACCCGGCGTTTGCTGTAAATTTTTACCAATCCCTCGGTGCGGATAACGCGCTTGCCGTTGGATTGTTCGTTGTGTGAATCCATGGATTTTTCCGTTCATAGTGTAGAGACGCACGGCCGTGCGTCTCTACACCATTATTTGCCTGCCTGGGCAAAATAAATCCCGCGGACGCTGCCGGTCAGGCGAATATACGACGCCTTGCCGTTGTCGAACATGACAAGAATGCGGTCGCCGCTCGCTTCATTGCGCCCCTTCCCCCCTTCGTCTTCGACGTAATAGGTGCTCACGGCGTTTCCGGAAATCCGCAGGCTTCGCGCCTGGCCCTTGTCGGTAAACCCCAGCACCATTATCTTTCCGACGGCCTCGTTGACAGATGCCGTATCGCTGAACAGGTAGTAGCTGCTGCGGGCGTTGCCGTATACCCAAAGTGTGTCGATTGTGCCCGTGGGTCGGATGAGCATACACAGACTGTCGCCGGTGACCGTGGTGATAATGGTATCACGCGTGCCGTAGTCGCGATGCACTCCCTTTGCGCGCCCCATCACCGTCACCGTGTGGAGCCGCTTGTCGGTAAATTGCAAATCAACCGAGTCGCCCTTCAGATCATGGACGTCGTAATATATGAGGGGTGCGGATCGCAAACGGGCGATATCGGTCTGCAGATGGTAATGGGCGATTGTGCTGTATGCGGTCAGCTCCCCTTTGAGAATCCTGACGCTGTCGATCACCGTGGCAATCTTGGTGGAGTCGTTGTAGGTCATGCGCTTGCCGATCACGGTCATGGTATCAACCGCGGCCGTGTCATAGCGGTAAAATCTGGGTTTTCTGTCGAGCACCAGGAATCTGGTGTCGAGGTGATACGTGCCGTGGTCGGCGGTGATGCGGCTGTTTTCCTTTTCGTCAAAAAAATCGACATTGCCCCGCACGGTGGCGATTTTCTTACTCCGGTCGAAATCTAAGTAATCGCAAAGAAGAAACTGACGCTCCTGGTTTACCCGCACATCGCCGGAAAATTGCACGATGCCGTCGCGGCGAAACCATGTTGCCCTCTGCGACATGATGACGGCCTTATCGTATTCAAATTCGACGCTGCCCTCAAGAAGCGAAATCAGCTTCCCGTCGACAATGGTGTTTTCGTTGAAATCGGCGTGTTTGAGTATGAGTGGCGGGGACTTGGCTGAAATTGAAAGGGTGCACGCTGCGATAAGAACCAATGAATGCAGAGAAGACCTTTGCCCGGCGGCAAGCCGCCGCAGCCCACCGTCTGTGCTGGTTTTGAATACGTATGTGACCGTATCACCACTCCGCGGTTATTTTGTTTTTTTTGTCATGCCCTCTCCTCAAAGAGAGGGCTCATGCAGGACATTGTATGCATGAGTTCACCGTCGTGAATTCATTCCAGCCTGAGTGTGCGCGTTGCCCCCAAGTTTGGGGGGCTGGGCTACGAATACCGTTACCTTCCTAGCTGGGGTATAGGCGGCGCCTAGCCCCCTCCATTTTCATTTCCTGGTTTTGTATCTGCCGTATCCTCCGCCTCAATCCGCTCCTTGAAATTCGGAAACGTTCCGCTCACGCTCTGGCGAAGCGACCAGCGTGAAAAGCTTTCGTTCGCGTCAAGCCCCTTGCCCCGAAGCACGTCGCCCTCGGGCGTGTGAATCTGTACGAAATCATCCGACCCCACCTTGTGCGTCTTCTTGTCCCACCACAGAGAGGTGGAGCGGATTATCATGCCGTCGGCTGTTTTCACGTACACATTGCCCCAGATGAAAAAGTGCTCCAGATCGGGATTCATCCTGCCGGAGTCCGAAAGTATCCGCGATGCGATTGCGCCGGCCGAGTCAAAGGTGACGATGGTGACGGGAACGGCAAGCAAAGAGGCGGTGTCGGAGAGCTCCTTGCGCATGTAGTCGGTGTCAAGCCGCCAGAGCCGGTGCGGCCCGTCGTAGCAATACATCGTTGACCGCTCGAATTCCTGGTACGGTACCACCACCGTGTCGGCCGAATGGGGAAGTTGCTTGTTTTTTTTCGAGCATTCGGCCTGCGGCAGCGCGCCGAGTAGCAGCGCCAGGGCCGAAAGCACGGAAACCACAGCCGCGGCCGGTCTTCTTTTTCCTGAGCTCTGCACAATCTATCTCCCTATCCCGTACTTTTCGATATTTACCGAATTTTTCATGCCCGGTTCGTCCGGACGCCTGCGCCACCGCTCGTGCATCCAGACCCATTGCGCCGGATCGCGCAGGATGGCGGCGCTGATAATATCGTTGACTTTTTCAACGTTCATTGCAAGGTCGCGGTCGCGATCACCGGTGTTCTCCAGTTCCAACCGCCGCGAGATGGACACGTAATGCGTATTGTCGGGCTGACGGGCGGTCGTGGCCACGAAAACCGGGATGTTAAAGCGCATGGCGAGCCGCAGAGGCCCTGACGGCGTCCAGGCAAGCCGTCCGAGAAAATGCGCAAACACGCCGTCGACACGCGTGTCCTGGTCAATAAGCACACCCATTACCCGTCCCTCGGCCAGAAGCCCGATAATCCTGCGGACGCTTTCGTCGCGGTCGATGTAGAGGATGTTCGGCCCGCTGCGAAGGCCGCTGATAATCGCGTCGATGCGCGGGTCGAACAATTTTCTGCCGAGCGCAAAGCATGAAAATCCCTGCGCAGCCCACAGATGGAGCAGCATCTCGAAACATCCCAGATGCGCCGTTATCGCAATAACGCCCTTGCCTTCATCGTATGCCGCCCGGAATTCGTCAAAACTGTCATGACGCACGATGTATTGAAGTGCTTCCCTGCCGCGGCGCGCAAGGTAAAACGCGTCAAAGGCGTTTTTGCCAAGTTCGGCGTAGATACGCCATGACGCTAAATATATACGTCTCCGGCTCCATTGTCCTTTGTATATGCATGCCAGGTTGCGGCGCGCGCGGCGCCGGTCTGCCGCCATCACAAAGCCCACTGCGGCACCGATCCATGCGAATAGTGCAAGACCGGCTTTTCGGGGCACGACGGCAACGCACGCAGTCAGCACGCGCACGAGCGTATATGCGCAGTCGTGACGGCAGCGGCGAAGTAAACCGCCGGATTTTTCTCTATGCGTTTTCGCGCGCACGGGTGATCCAGATCCGGGCCTCTAGGCCGTTGATATCGACGGCCTCGGCCGGTACCGCCGCGGCCGGAAGCTCCCATGATAGATTCGACGCCAGCGTTTCTGCGCAGATGTATTCGCGGTGTTTTTCCAGTGCCGCGCGCAGCGCGCCGTCGCAGTTCACGGCAACGAGAATCCGGTCGGTGACGGAGAATCCCGACGCCTTGCGGATGTTCTGAATGCGGTTGACCACTTCCCGCGCGTGTCCTTCGTCGCGAAGCTCTGGGGTGATCTCGGTGTTGAGTCCGATGGTGATATCGCCCTGCGTCTCCACATCCACGCCCGCATGCTGCGTGCGCCGCACCTCGATATCGTCGATGCCGATCCGCTGTCCCGCCACGCTCACCACAGCCCCGCTTTCCAGCGCGCGAATCTGCGCGTGTGTGAGTTTCTCGATTTCACCGGCCGCCTCTTTCATCCGCGGCCCGAACACCTTGCCCAATTTTTTATAGTTCGGCTTTGCCGAAACGGTCACGAATGAGTCTTCGTTGTCGCTGAAAACGACCTGTTTAATATTGAGTTCCTCCTTAATCAAAGCTGCCATGTCTGCCACCAGGCCGCGGCGTTTTTCGTCGCGAATCACCACGGTCATGGCGGCAAGGGGCTGGCGCACCTTTATCTGGTGGCGGCTGCGCACCGCGCGGCCCATGGCCACGACCTGCCGCACCATCTCCATTTTTGCTTCAAGCTGCGGACAATCGAGCGCCGGGTCAGCCTCGGGAAACGCCGTCAGGTGGACGCTGGGCGGATTGCCGCCGTGCAGGCAGGCGGTGAGGTTGCGAAAAATGGCTTCGGTGAGAAACGGCAGAAACGGCGCCATCACCCTGGCGAACTGCACGAGCACGTAATGAAGCGTTTCGTAGGCTGCCGCCTTGTCTTCGTCGTTTTCACTTTTCCAGAACCTGCGGCGGCTCCTGCGGATATACCAGTTGGTGAGGTTGTCGATAAAATCGACCAGAAGCGGCACCACCCGGTACAGGTTATAGCGCTCCATCTCGTCGTTGACGGATCGGATCACGTGGTTAAGAAGCGACACGATCCACCGATCGAGATCGTTCTTGCTTGACGGCGCAGCGCCGCACTGCGGTTTCCACCCGTCGACATTCGCATACGTGACGAAAAAGGCGTAGGCGTTCCAGAACGGCAAAAGCACCGCGCGCGACATCTCCATCACGCCCTTTTCGCTGAAACACAGGTCTTCGGCCTTCACCGCCGGAGAATTGATAAGAAACAGCCGCAGCGCATCGGCGCCTAGCTTCGACAGCACCTGCTCGGGCGGCGTGTAATTCTTCAGCCGCTTCGACAGCTTCTTGCCGTCCTCCGACAGAATGATGCCGTTGACAACGACATTTTTGAACGCTGGTTTCTGAAACAGCGCCGATGCGATCACCGTCAGCGTGTAAAACCATCCGCGCGTCTGGTCAAGCCCTTCGGCGATGAAATCGGCCGGGAAGGCGCGCTCGAAGGCGGCGGCGTTTTCAAAGGGATAATGGTCCTGCGCATAGGGCATGGAACCCGACTCAAACCAGCAGTCGAGCACCTCAGGGGTGCGTTTCATGGTCCGCGCGCCGCACGACGGGCAGCCAAGCGGCAGTTCGTCGACAATGTGCCTGTGCAGGTCGACGGGGCTTATGACGGCCTGTTCGAGACGGTCGGCCCACGAAACGTCGATGTTGTTGCGCCGGAAAATGTCGCGCGCTTCGGCGCGGATTCTTTCCTGGACCGCGGCGGCGACGGCGGCGTGCTTTTTCGCCCCCTTGGCGGCATCCCCGCCGCCGGCCAGGCGGTGAAGCTCGTCGAGGCTTCCGACGCATTCCTCGTGGCCGCACTCGCAGACCCACACCGGAAGCGGGGTGCCCCAGTAGCGGTTGCGCGAAATGTTCCAGTCGGGCGCGCTTTCGATGCCCTTGCCGAACCGGCCGTTTTGAAGATGATCGGGGACCCAGTGAATATGCCGGTTGTTGGCCAGCATGTTCTCCTTCAGCGGCTCGATTTTCATGAACCAGGTGGTTATCGCCTTGTAGATGAGCGCCGAGTCGCATCGGTAGCAGAACGGGTAGCGGTGCTCAATCTTGGTGCGGTGTATGAGCCGGCCCATTTTCTTTATCTCCTGCGTGATCGGATCGTCGGCGTCAAACACCAGCGTTCCCTTCCACTCCGGCACCGCGTCGCTGAATCTTCCTTCGTCGTCGACCGGGCATACGATGGGGAGGTCGAGACGCTTTCCCACCTGGAAATCGTCTTCGCCGAACGCCGGCGCGATATGCACGATGCCGGTGCCGTCTTCGGTGGACACGAACTCTGCGTCAACCACTTGGAAGAACCTGTCGCTCACGGCGGTGAAATAGCTAAACAGCGGCTGGTAGCGAAGTCCTACGAGGGCGCTTCCGGGCATTTCTTCGAGTATTTCGTATTCGCCGGAGCTGCGGTAGTAGGCCGGCAGGCGGTCCTTTGCCAGGATATACACGTTCTCACCGTCGCGGACCTTGACATAGGTGATAGCCGGCCCTACGGCGAGCGCTACGTTCGAGGGCAGAGTCCATGGTGTCGTGGTCCAGACGAGAAATTTGACCGCCGGCTCGCCTGCGAGGGGGAAGGTGACGGTAATAGACGGGCTCTTAACGTCGCGATATCCTTCGTTGACTTCGAAGTTCGACAGCGGCGTGGCGCAGCGCGGGCAATACGGCTGAACCCTGAAACCGCGGTAGATTAACCCTTTCTGCCATACCTGCTTGAACACCCACCAGAGGCTCTCCATATAAAGCGGGTCCATGGTGCGGTACTGGTTGTTGAAATCCACCCATCGTCCCATCCGTTCCACCACCGCCTGCCACTGGCCGGTGTAGCGAAGCACGATGGAGCGGCAGGCCTCGTTAAAAAGGTACACACCCAGCTTCTCTATGTGGCGCTTACCCGAGATATTGAATTCCTTTTCCATCTCGTTTTCGACCGGCAGGCCGTGGCAGTCCCACCCGAAACGGCGCGGCACATGGAACCCGCGCATGGTCCAGTAGCGGGGAACGATATCTTTCAGAGTGCCGGCCAGAAGGTGGCCGTAGTGGGGAAGTCCCGTGGCAAAGGGCGGACCGTCGTAAAAAACATATGGCTTTTTTCCAGCGGACACCGCAACGCTTTTCTTGAACGTGTCGTTTTCTTTCCAGAACGCGAGAATCTCCTCTTCGATTGACGGAAAGTCGGCTTTGGGATCGACGGGGGTGAAATAGGCTGTGGCCATGATAATTACTTCCTATTGAAAATCAATGTGTTGGAATTTCCTTCATGCAACGGCAATTCGACCAGAAAATATATTACATACTATAGACCAATCCATCTTTGCCGGATTTTTCGCCGGACAGCGGATATGACATCGGCGCCGATGTTTTGAGAATCAGGAAAGAGGTTGAAGATGAACTCATGTAAAGACCTGAAGATCCGATGGACGTGGGAAGAATGGAAACGAGGGCGCGCGAAATTGAAGGCGGTCACCGATAGAATAATGCCCGCGTCAATTCGAAGAAAGGAGAGCTCATCCGACGCCCGCTTGCGCGCCGCGTTTGGGGGCGAACGATGCCCCCCGCCGTCTACAGCTCCTTGAGCACCTTCTCGATAAGCTTCACCAGCACCGGTTCCGCTTTGTTGGCGGCGGCAATGATTTTTTTGATGTCCACCGGTTCCAGCGCATCGGGCAGGCACGCATCGGTGATGACCGACAGGCCGAGCACCTTGAGGCCTGCATGCACCGCCGCAATCACCTCCGGCACGGTGCTCATTCCGATGGCGTCGGCGCCGAGGGTTTTGAGCATCCGGTATTCGGCGCGGGTTTCAAGCGAGGGACCTGTCATGGCGGCATACACGCCGCGGGCAAGCGGGATTTTGTTCTCAAGCGCGACGCGCATGGCGACGGCGAGGAGTTCTTTGCCGTATGGCTCCGACATGTCAGGATAGCGCGGCCCGATACGCTCGTCGTTGGGGCCGATAAGGGGGTTGTCGCCCAGAAGGTTGATGTGATCGGTAATGGCCATGATACTGCCCGGCGGCAGGAGCGGGTTGACGCCGCCCGCGGCGTTGGAAACGATGAGAGTGTGAACGCCCATGAATTTCATCACCCGCACCGGAAACACAATCTGCTGCATCGAATAGCCCTCGTAATAGTGAAACCGTCCCTGCATCGCAAACACCGTCTTGCCAGAGAGCGTGCCCAGGAGAAGCTTGCCGGCATGGCTTTCAACGGTTGACACGGGGAAATGCGGGATCTGATCATAGGGGATTTCCGTCTGGACATCGATTGAATCGGCGAGCCGGCCCAGTCCCGTGCCCAAGATAATGCCGAATGCCGGCGTAACGCCCGATTTCCCCTTGATGAATTCAACGGACTCTTGGATTCGTTCGAAGGTCTGAGGCATGTTTGATTCCTTTTGATTATTACATGATTAGGTTAGTTTGCTCTGCGCTTTTCCGTCGAGGTTCTCTCCGCCGCTCATACCCGCGCCATTCTTCCATCACCCGTTCAT
>Ga0129299_1001767_pt1 | contig 14451 bp, 8 predicted proteins | sample ConPoolayeCmetaG_FD_94477 | JGI IMG/M metagenome (GOLD analysis project Ga0129299, IMG submission 94477) | Hot spring microbial mat communities from California, USA to study Microbial Dark Matter (Phase II) - Cone Pool mat layer C metaG ... | reverse complement strand
CTTCCGTCGCGTGCCTCTGCCGCCCCGTTGGGGCTGGAGGGTCATCTTCGCGGCACCGTCCCCAGGGGCTGACGCCCCTGGCTACACACCGGCACCCCTGCGGGGTGCCCACCAACAGCGCGGGAGGGCTCCGCTCCGTCGGGGCGGGTTCCGTTTCCTTCCGGTGCCCCCGTCGCTGGGGGAAATGATTCCCCCACGGCGTTGGTGCGAGAAGGGATTCTCGCACCAGCGATTTTCGCACCAGTTCCGTTTCCTTACCGTTGCGCCGCCTTCGTGGAATTGCCTTCGTCGCTCCTGCCGCGGGGGGGAAGTGATTTCCCCACGGCGTTGGTGCGAGAAGGGATTCTCGCACCAGCGATTCTCGCACCAGCGAGATTCCCCCACGGCGTTGGTGCGAGAAGGGATTCTCGCACCAGCGACCCTGTCGTCGGGGAAATGATTCCCCCGCGCCGCCGGTGCGAGAACGGATTCTCGCACCAGCGAGATTCCCTCACACCGCCGGTGCGAGAAGGGATTCTCGCACCAGCGACCCTGTCGTCGGGGAAATGATTCCCCTACACCGCCGGTGCGAGAACGGATTCTCGCACCAGCGAGAGGGCCCCGATCCGTCGGGGCCGATTCCGTTGAACTCCTCGATGACGCGGTCGGCGGCGGCGTGGAGCCGCGCCAGTCAGGGAAACCGGTTGGGGTGGTACCGTACGAAGGCCTCCATCGCTTCGTATTCCGGCAGGCCCAGCCGATCGTAGAGCTGGGCGGTGTGACGATTACGGTCCTCGGCCCGCTGCCAGAATTCCCGGGTGTCCCACGGGCCCGGAAACAAGGCTTTGTCTTTCTGCGATTGGTGCTTGAAGATCGCCATCCGCTTGCGGTCCACCTCGTCCGGGCTGAGCGGCACCGCCATTTCGATGTCCTCCGGCTCCCATTCCTGCCAGGTTCCCCGATACAGCCACACGTCGCACTCCCGCATCCAGTCCTGATCCCGAAGGCGGGCGACCGTGGTGGTGATCGCGGTCAGGCAGACCCGGTGTGTGCCGTGCGGATCGGAGAGGTCCCCGGCCGCGTAGATCTGGTGCGGCCGGATGGCTTTCAGCAGGTCGGCGACGATCCGGAAGTCGTCATCGCCGAGGGGTTTCTTCTTCACGCGGCCGGTTTCATAGAACGGCAAATCGAGAAAGTGGATATGCTGGTGCCGAACACCCGAATAGCGGGCAGCGGCCCGAGCCTCGCTGCGACGGATCAGCCCCTTGATCCGCTGCAACTCCGGGCTGTCGATCTCGCCCGGCCGCTTGGCCCGCACGAAGGCCTCGACCGCCTTCTCGATCCGCTCGGCCTCCGGTTCGCTGAACAGCGCGAACGCCCGGCAGAACTCCGTGATGAAGTCGACGTGCCGCACGGCCTCGTCATCGAACACGGCGATGTTCCCGGAGGTTTGGTAGGCGACATGCACTTCGTGTCCCTGGTCGCAGAGCCGGATCAGCGTTCCGCCCATGGTGATCACGTCATCATCGGGGTGCGGGCTGAACACCACCACGCGCTTGGGAAAGATGTCCGGGCGGCCGTCCGGACGCGGCCGGCCGGGCTTGCCGCCGGGCCAGCCGGTGATGGTGTTTTGCAGGTTCTTAAAGACCTCGATGTTGACGTCGTAGGCTGAACCGCGGCTGGAGATCAGTTCCTGCAAGCCGTGTTCGTTGTAGTCCTCGCTGACCAGCTTGAGGATGGGCTTGTTCAGTTTCCGGGCCAGCCAGATCACCGCCCGCTTGGTCGTGGCCTGGTCCCACGTCCGGCCGCTGCGGGCCAGGGGACCGAGCAGCCAGGGAGTCTTGTGGGCGGTCAGCTCACCGGCGGCAGCGCGGTCGAGCACGACGAGGGCGTTGGGATGCTCCTGTAGGAAACTGGCCGCGACGGCGTCCGTGACCTCCCCCTCCACCGCCTCGCGAATGATCCGGGCCTTGGCCTCTCCAAAGGCCATCAGCACGACTCGCCTGGCTTCCAGGATGGTGCCCACGCCCATGGTGATGGCCCGGCGCGGCACGTTCCATTCGCCGAAGAAATCACTGGCCGCGTCCAGCCGCGTCACCTTGTCCAAAGCGATCAACCGGGTGCGACTGGTCCGCGGACTGCCAGGCTCATTGAAGCCGACGTGTCCAGTGCGGCCGATACCGAGGATCTGCAAGTCGATGCCCCCGGCCTCGCGGATGCGGCGTTCATACTCCTCACAGAAGACCGCGATGCGGTCCTGTGGCAGCGTTCCATCGGGAATGTGCGTGTTGGTCCGGTCGATGTCGACGCGGTCGAAGAAGTACTCCGCCATGAACCGGTGGTAGCTCTGCAAAGCGTCCGGCGGCATGGGCCAATACTCGTCCAGGTTGAACGTCACGACATTTCTGAAGGACAGCCCCTCCTCGCGATGCAGCCGGACCAGCTCGTCGTAGACGCTTTGCGGGGTGGAGCCGGTGGCGAGACCCAGGACGGCCTTTTCTCCGCGCGCTGCCTTGCCGCGAATCAGGTTGGAGATCTCTCGCGCCACCGCACGGCTGGCCGCGATGCTGGATTCGTACACCGCCACAGCGCATTTCTCCCGTCCGGCCGGCGCCAAATGACGGCCTTCGCGCTGCTCCACTGAATCAAGAGACCGGTCTGTCATCGTCTGCTCCCCGAGGTCTTTCCGCCGAACGCGAAAGCGGTTTACCGTTCTCCCCGCGGCGGCCCAAGCCGCGGCGCACGCGCCGGGCCGATGCTCAACGCACAACCGCCAGCGAACACACCTGGAAACCCCGTACCCGCAGGGTGGTCTGCCCGGCCCGCCGGTCGTGAGCGAACCCTTCAAGAACCATTGGCCGCTCCAGAAGGTCCACCGGTTCCACCTCCTTGACCGGCAGCCGCCAGCGAATGCAGACACTTCCCACGCCGCCATGCACTTCCACCAGGCGGAGGATCAGGCGATGGTCGTCCTCAGCCCGCTTGAGGGCCACGACCTCCACGCTCGCCGCGTCCGAGCAGGTCGCCTCGAACGGCCGCCATTCCCCAGCCAGCGAGGCCGCTCCCGCCGATCGGACCAGTAACGGCCGATTCAGCGCCTCGGCCTGCTGGGCCACGCCCGCCGCCCGCCAATCGCCGTCGTGCGGCATCAGGCTGTAGGTGAATTCATGCCAGCCTTGATCGGCACGGGGATCAGGAAAGACCGGGCTGCGCAACAGCGAAAGGCCGAGCACATTTGCGCGGCAAGAGTGCCCGTATTTTCCATCGTTCAGGACCGCCAATCCGAGGCCGGGCTGTGAGAGATCCATCCACCGCTGGGCCGGGACTTCGTAGCGGGCCTTTTCCCAGGACGTGTTCGCCTGCACGGGTCGGGACAAGTGCCCGAACTGCGTCTCGTAGGTGGCCGCATCCGCCCGGACCGCGACCGGAAACACGGCCCGCAGCAACGTGCGCGACTCGCCCCAGTCCACCCGCGTCCGGATGTCCAGACGGGGCGAACCGGCGGCGAGGAGGTAGCGTTGGATGATGCGGCTGCGGACGCCGATCGGCCGTTCCACCTCGATGGCCGCGCGGAGCGGATGGGCCTCAACCACCTCGCGGCGTTCGACCGGGCCGACCACGGGATCGCCCGGCTCCTGATCGTGCCGCGCGATCTCCCAGGCGTCGTAGTGGCCGGGCACATCCGGGTAGAGGACCAGTTGATTCAGCGGCACGCAGTCTCCGCCGGCCCCGCGAGCACACGATTCCCGCCGCATTCGCCCGCCCCGCAAGCTGGAGATCCGCCCGCTCTCGTCGATTTCGACCTCGACCAATCCATTGCTCAACCTCCATCCGTCCACCTTGACGGGCGGCACGTCGGGAGGCGGCGCCGCAGCAGGATCGACGGGTGCAAGCCCCAGCGCGGGAGCAAGCGGAACATGAATCAGCCGACCGTCATGCTCCACCACACCCGACACGTCGTGAGAGGCCGGATTCCAAACCCGCAGGGGTTGACGCCGGGCGGCGGCCGCGGTTTCTCCGCCCCACCGCCGCAAGCTTTCCTCGATCAGCTCGTCGCAGGAGGACTCGACCTCCCCAAGTTCCGCGCGGGCCTGGTCATAGACCATCCCGATCGAAGAGCCGGGCAGGATGTCGTGGAACTGATTCAGCAGGAGGAGTTTCCAGGCGCGATCCAGCCGCCGCATCACGGCGGCGGATTCCTCCGCGGTCGGGGCCGCCGGCCCGAAGAAGCTCAGCCACTCGGCAGTGCGGAGTTTCTCCTCCAGCCGCCGATTGGCCCGCTTGATCCAGGCCTGGGAAGTGTATGTGCCGCGGTGGCATTCGAGGTACAACTCGCCCGCCCAGGTGGCCTCCGCACGGCGATACTCCGGCAGGGCCTCGAACCGCCGATGCAGTTCCCCGCAGAACTGATCGACCCGGCCGTGCCGCACGATGGGCAGACCCACGCTGAAACCGGCCAGATCGGCGTTGAGGATCGTTTCCTCGCTCGGCCCGCCTCCGCCGTCGCCGTAGCCGAAGGGCTGCAACCACAGGCCGACTCGGGCGCGATCCAGTCGGGCAGCCTTCGCGGCGGCGTCGAGCAACAACTGCGGACGATTGTCGGAGTTGTAATCCCCGCCGGGCATGCTATGGGCCAATACCTCGCTGCCGTCCAGCCCGCGCCAGACGAAGGTCACGTGCGGGAACTCGTTGGTGTCGTTCCAGGCGAGCTTGTTCGTGATGAACGTATCCAGCCCTGAAAGTCTCATGATTTGCGGGAGCGCGGCGCAGAAGCCGAAGGTATCCGGCAGGTAAAGGTGCCGCTGGGGGGCGTGTCGGCCGAAGCGGGCCTGCCAGTAACGGACACCATGCAGAATCTGGCGAACTAGGGATTCCCCGTTGGGCAGGTTGCAGTCCGACTCGACCCACATGGCCCCGCCGGCTTCCCAGCGGCCTTCGCGGACGCGAGCGGCGATTTGCGCGAACAGCTTCGGGGAGTCCTCCTCCACCCACGCGTAGTGCTGGGCCTGCGAGGCAAGAAAACACAGGTCCGGGTGCCGCTCCATCAGGCGCAGCACCGTGGCGAAGGTCCGCAGACACTTGCGGCGGGTTTCGCGAATCGGCCACAACCAGGCGGTGTCCAGATGAGCATGACCGACCGCGACGCAAGCGGCCGCCGTGCGGTCCACGCCGCGATGGAGGCCGCCACGAAGCTCGGCGAGGGCCGCCGCGGCCGTATCGGCCACCCGGGCGATGTTCACGGCCCGTGAGGCGCGGAGCAGCGCGTCCCTCAGCCGGTGACGGCGAGGGAAGTCCGGGGGCAAGCGGCGCAGGAGTTGCGTGGCGAAGGCGTAAGCTTGCAGGAGCCGGCGGACGTCCTCCTCCAGCACGGCCAGGGAGCAGCGCTGCAAGCGGCCCGGCAGCGGTTCGCTCCAGCGGAGATGCTCCTCGGCGGACTCCCAGGGGAACAACTGTACGCCCCAGGGACGGTTGCACGCCGCCTCGATGTGAAGGTCCACGGTCTCTCCGCCGCGGGCCGGAGCGAACAGTCTGGCATATTCGTGGTTGGCGTCCAGCCCGTGGTAAGGCACGCCGTCACGCCACAAGGTGGCTTCCGTTCCCGTCGAGAAACGCAGGACCACGGTGCGACCCGACATCGACTCCGGCACTTGCCCCGTCAGGTGAAACCAGGCGGTGGACCAGACCGGCCCCCAGCGGAATCCGACCGCGGTCGGCTGGTAAGCGGCGGCGGCGGCGGCCTGCGGCGACACCGGCGTCGGACACTGGAAGACCTCCACTGTCAGGTCGATGTCACCGAAGAACAGCGCCGGGGCCAGCACCTCCCGGGCGAAGTTCTCGAAGAAGAGGACGGCGTTGTCCAACTCGTCTGGCACGGGCGTTCGCCTAGGGACCACCGGCCGGACCGGCCCTGGTGCTCAGCCGCATCAACGTCTGCCAGCAGAGCAGCAGGCAGCGGGGAACGTGGAACATGCCCTTCCACAAACCGCCCTTCAGCGGCGTCGACACGCTCCCGTCGCGGTGCAGATAGCCGAACCACTCACCGCATTCACGGTCGGGAAAATGGGCCCACGTCCACGCGTGCATCTTCTCAAACCAGTCCGCGTATCGTGACTCTCCCGTGGCCTCGTAAGCCAGCAACAAAGCGATCAGCGCCTCGTTGTGCGGCCACCAGAGTTTCATATCATGCTCGAGTTGCGTAGCGGGACGGCCCTCCACGTCGATCCAGTAGAACAGGCCGCCGAATCGCTCGTCCCAACCCCTCCGCAAGGCGATATCCACCAGGAGGGCCGCCTTCGCCGACAGAGTCGGATCCCGCCGCCGCCGAGCCACTTCCAACATGAACCAGGCGCACTCAATCACATGCCCGGGGTTCATGGCTCGGCCGTCCGGGCCCTCCAGATGCTCGCCCGCCGGGCCCACCGTCTCCAGGACACAGTCCTCATCGCGTTTGACGAAGTCGCGCAGGATCTCCTCCACGCAGGCGTCGATCACCTCCTCGTAGGAACCTTCCCGGTCAACCTCCCGCAGGGCATCTGAAAAGTACAGCAGGCACATCAGCGGAGACAGCGACTTCATCGGCCGTGTTCGCGGATCGGTCTTCGGAGGAATCAGGCCGGGCGTCCGCAGGTAACGCACGAAGGAACGGTGCAGCGCCTGCGCTCTGCGCAAGGCCCACTCCTCTCCGGTCGCGGCCGCCATTCCCGCGAACGCCAGGCCGGCGAATACCTCACTGAAGACGTACCGTCTCATCCGCAGCGGCCGGCCTTCCCGCGTCACGCAAAAGAACAGCTTGCCGCTCGCATCCACGGCATAACGATCCAGGAATTCGCATCCGTGGCGGGCGAGAGCCAGCCATTCCGGTCGCGGCTCCACCAGGCGGTAGAGCGTGGCGAACATCCAGGCGGCCCGACCCTGGAGCCAGATCGGCTTGTCCTCGCCGTAGCGCCGGCCCGTGCGATCCAGAAAGGTGAAAAACCCCCCATATTCCCGATCGGGGGAGTGCGCTTGCCAGAACGGGACGACATCGCTTAGAAGGTTCTCGCGATAAAGGTGGCCAAGCTGGATGATGCGGTCGTTGGTCATGGAGCCGTTCCCGGCGCTGAGCGTCGGCGACCAAGGCCCCCAATGGGGTCGTATCGTTATATAATAGTGGCATGAGTTCTATAAGAAAACGGAACGGCGTCGAGTTCAAGGAGTTCTGGACTCATCTTCCTGTTTCCGCAGTGGTCGACGTCGCCGTGGTCGGGGGCGGGCCGGCCGGCTGTGCCGCCGCCATCGCCGCGGCCCGCGAAGGCGCCGCCACGCTGCTCGTCGAGCAGTTCGGTTTTCTGGGTGGCATGGCCACCGCCGCACTGGTCCCCGCCTGGTGTCCTTTCTCGGACCGACGCACATGCATCGTCCGCGGCATCGGCCTCGAGATTCTGGAGGAGATGAAGACCTTCATGCCGCATGTCGCCGCCGACGCGGTGGATTGGGTGCCGATCGATCCCGAAGCTCTGAAAGCGATCTACGACCGCCGTGTGACGCAAGCGGGAGCCAGGGTACTCTTTCTGACGCACTTTGTCGATGTGTTGCTCAGGGAGCCCCCCGGCGGCGGCCCTGTCCCGCCGCCGACGCCCGCGGAGGGCATGTCCCCAGCCCCGCCGCTGGGCGATCAGCGGGTTCTCGATTCCATCGTGCTGCACAACAAGTCCGGTCTGCAACGGGTCGCAGCCCGGGTCGTGGTGGATTGCACCGGCGACGCCGACGTGGCGGCCGCGGCCGGCCTGCCTTTCCACCAGGGAGACCCGCGAACCGGCGAACTGCAACCCTGCACGCTGTGCTTCGTTCTGGCCGGCGTTGACAACAGCCGGCTTCAGCCCTGGCTCCTCCAGGACAACGGTCGAAACCTGCTGCTGAAGCCCTCGATCTCCGCCGCCAAGGCCGCCGGCGACCTGCACATTCCGGAAGAAGGCGCCAATGTGGCCTACCAGTCGCCCACCACCATCGGCCTCAATTTCGGGCACGTCTTCGACGTGGACGGCACGGACGCCGATCAGCTCTCGGCGGCCATGATCGAGGGCCGTCGCCTGGTTCGACACCTGGTGGACTTCGTCCGCAAATACCTCCCGGGCTGCGAACAGGCCTATCTCGTCAACAGCGGCGCGCAGATCGGCGTGCGGGAGACTCGTCGGATCGTGGGAGATTATGTGCTGACGCTGGACGACTACCTGAACCGCCGCAGCTTCGCGGACGAGATCGCCCGCAATGCCTACTACATTGATATTCACCTCTCGCGAAGGGAATGGGAACAGCACCTCGGCCGCCCCATCGATTGGGCGGCCAAGATCCATCAATACCAGCCCGGTGAATCGCACGGGATCCCTTACCGGTGCCTGACGCCGCTCGGGGCCAGGAACCTGCTCGTCGCGGGCCGCTGCATCAGCACCGACCGCGCCGTGCAGGGAAGCACACGCGTGATGCCCAACTGCCTGGCGATGGGCGAGGCGGCCGGCGTCGCCGCCGCCTGGGCCGCCCGCCATCCGGACGGGAATGTGCGCGCGGTGGATGTCACCGCGCTGCGGGGCCGCCTCCGAAGCCTGGGGGCCTGGCTTCCCTGAGCTGGGCCGTTCAGGTCCTCCAGACGATCCGGCGGCGGGTGCACCACGCGACGAACACGGCGAGTAGAAGGGTCTTGAGCGCGGCCCGCAGTACACCCTGCCAAGGAGTTGCCAGCACCGCACGCGAGGCGGACTCCAACCCGGTCAGTGCCGCGGCCGGAGCCAGCAGGCTGCGGATTCCGACGTAGGCGATCATGGGGTTCTGCCCGGTTTCCGTCAACAGCCGCAACGCCCGCCGCGGCCGTAGCCCCCGGAGAACGATGCTGAATCCCGCCAGCAGGAAGCAGGCGGCGGCGACCGTGACGAAATAGTAGCTGAGGGTGGCGGGATCCTTCCTGATGCCGCCCTCGAAAGGCTCGAAGCACAAGCCGACCGCCAGCCAAACCGACCCCCACCGGAACACCGCTTGTTCCCGACCTTCACGATCGTCGGCCGGACCGCGAAAAAGCCACTCGCCGACCCCGTAAAGCAGGATGCACGCCAGCACCGTCTCCGGCAGCCGCCGCGCCTGCAACCCGATCAGCAAGGCCAGCACCAGCAGACACAGCACCGCTGAACGAGCCGACGAGATGATCGCCCGCCGCCGCGACCAGGCGCCCGCCGAGTTCTGTTCGCGAAGCAACAGGTCGCCGACGATCGTCCCCGGCAGAACCACCAGCAAATACTGCAAGTAGCGAAATTGATAAAGCCACGCCGCGGGCGTCCAATCCCACGCGGCCTGGACCCATCCGGAGTCGTCGCGGCTCAGACGCATGACGATCATCACCGCCATCGCCGCCACGCGAAGCGGCCAACGGCCGCGAGTCCACCACCAGATGAGACCGCCGAACCAGGCGACGTTGGCCAGTACCAGAAGGATGATGTCGCTGCGGCGGACGATCCGCGACGCCAGCAGGGCGATCCCATCGCCGGGTTGGTAATTAAGGACAACCAGGATCCCCAGGCAACCCAGCCAACCCATTATCCGGCAGAGGCGGGAGGGCCATGGCGACCAGGCCCGCGGCAGCCGCGTCAGAGCGGGAAACAGCATCACGAAGCCCGCCAGGGCCAGCCACCAGGCGCGCTGGGTCGGCGGATTGGCGATGGTGTGCGGCGCGATGTGCTGCGCGTAGATCGCGAAGAAGACCAGAAGCAAAGCTCGCCGGAGCAGTCGCAGGTGCAGTCGCCACCCTTGCTCGCCGGCCGCGGCCCGCTGCGCCAGGGCCAGCGGGATCGCCGCACCCATGGAGAACAGGAACAGCGGAAAGACCAGGTCCACCCACGTCAGCCCGGCCATCGTGGGATCATGCTTCATCGCTGGAGCAATGAGTTGGGCGTGATACATCCATTGCGGAAGGGGCCCCATCGGCACCAGGCCGGACAGCGCCATGGCCAGAATGGCGAGGCCGCGAAGAGCATCCAGCGAATACAGTCGCCGATCCAGACTCGCCGAAGGCGGATCCGTACTATTCCCTTGCGGGGCGCCGAAAATTCGTGGATATTGTGCACCATCGGGCAGCATGGGAATTTACCATGACTTTACGGCATCTCCGCGTACTGCCCAAGGTCTGCATCGCGGCGTGGTGCGTCCTGGTCGCAGCGTGCCGGCCGCCCGCCCCGCCAGTGGCGCCACAGCCCGCCGCTGCCACTACCTCCACCTCCGTCGCTCAAGCGGTCGCCGCAGCCCGGCAATGGCTGTCGCAGCCAAGATCCGAAACGCTGGTTCCCGGTTTTGCCCCCGCCCTGGAGACCAGGCTGCTGCTTTTCGACCGGCCCTGCCCGCAACGAATCTGGATAGCACGGCTCAATGCTTCTGCGCCCGGAGTAGGCTTCGTCCTGACTGAACCCCATTCGTCCCGCGGGGAGGACGGAACGGCCTACGAAACGCTGAGCGAGAGCACGCTTGAATTCGCCCGGCGACACGGCGTGCAACTGGCCGTCAACACCAGTGCCTTCGGTCCGTTGCGAGCCTCCGCCGGCCAACCGATGGACGTCGTCGGGTTGGCCGCCCGCGAGGGAACGGTGTACTCCTCCCCGATCAAGGACTATGGGGCCATGTTCATCGCCCGCAACGGCCGAGTGTCGCTGAAGGCCCCGCCTTTCGATACGCGGGAAGCGTGGAACGTCATTCCGGGCTTCGGCATGCTGATAGACGATGGCCGCGTGGTCGTCGACCCGGCGCTCTGCGCAACCAGCTTCGGCGGAGCGAATCCGCGAACCGCGGTCGCCGCAGACCGGGAAGGACGAACACTCTGGGTGGTCGTCGCCGACGGGCGACAACCGCAGTTCTCCGTAGGACTGACGCTGCCGGAGCTGGCGGCGGTCTTTCTCCAACTGGGAGCCTGGGACGCCCTGAACCTCGACGGAGGAGGTTCCACCACTCTGGTCATTCAGGATGCCGACGGCCTGCACCACGTCCTCAACTCGCCCATCCAGGGCGGAGTGCCCGGCCGGCTGCGACCGGTCGCCAACAACCTCGGAGTGCTCTTGCCGGGAACCGGGCCGACGTCCAGTGACTTGGCCAGTCTGCGTTCACCCGAAGAGCAGGTCCCGTGACGGACACCATGTGCATCTTTGTCTCGGGAAGCGTATCGGGCAGATCGGCGGCGGCCTGGTCTTTGCTGCTGGCGGCGACACTGGTCGGTTGCTCCGATTCGGAGTCGCCGCCCCGCGCAGGCCGGACCCCATCCGAAGCTCGGTCCTTCGACCTCGCGCCGGACACGCTGGGCGATCCCGCACTACAGGAAGGGCTGCAACGAATCGATCGCCTGGTTCTCGCGGAGCTGGGGATTCCACCCTCCGAGCGCGGTTTCGGTGTCGTCGACCTCGGCGGCCCCCGCGTGGCGATGATCAATGCCGACCGGATGTTCTACGGAGCAAGCGTACCCAAGCTCGTGATCGTTCTCGCCTTCCTGCTCGCCCATCCGGACCTCGCGGCGGCCCCTCCTGCCGAAGTCTTGCGCGAACTGCAAGCGGTGATCAAACGCTCTGACAACGAACTGGCCGCCAAGTACAGCCAGATCGTCGGGCTGGAGTCGATTCAGCGACTACTCCTCTCCCCGGAGTACCAGTTCTACGACCGGATCCACGGCGGTGGACTGTGGTGCGGCAAACACTATGGCATCGATCAACCGCGAACCGGAGATCCCCTCACCGATCTTTCGCACGCTGCCACCGTCCGGCAGTGTCTTCGGTTCTACCTGCGACTGGAACAGGATCGGCTGGGCGGGCCGATCGTGTGCCGGGCGCTCCGCGAAGTCCTGGCCGCGCCCTGGGCGGAGTTTCACGACGACTACTTCGTAGTCGGCCTCAAAGGGCTGGGGCTGAAGATGATCCGGAAAAACGGCTTCTACGAAGACTGGCATCTGGACACAGCGCGGATCGAACTGCCCACCCGACCGATCCTGATGGCGGGCATGGTACACCATCCCCGCGGTCCGGAGTACCTCGCCCGCATGGCGAGGTCGCTGGTGCTGTGGTTGCGGGATGACGGCGAGCCGGAGGCGGCCTGCGTGGCCGCCGCACAGCCCGACCCCGTGCCTTGGCGGTCATACCGGCACCGGACCATTCGCCATGAGGCGGCTGAGGACTTCGGCGGAAAAGTCGCAGGACCGGCCCGGCGAATCGAGTCCGAGATCGGGCTGCTGCTTCAGGGTGAAGCCGGCCGGGAAACCGTCTATGAGTCCCCGCCGATCCCCACGGACATCAAGTTCAACGAATTGCTGATCTCCTGGAACGTGCGGCTGCCGCCGAAAAGCGGCCTCCGGGTCGAGGTTCAAGTCGGTCGGCGTTTCGACTCGTGCTGGAGCCCCTGGCTTCATGTCGGCAGCTCGGGGCCGCTGCCGCCGCCCGAAGACGCGGTGACGCACTGCGACCAGGGTCGGATCAATGTTGACTACTTCTCTTCGTCGGAGCGTTTCGATCTCCTGCGATATCGCCTGCGGTGCGTGACGACGCGAGCGAAGCCCGACCTCATCGCGGTCCGGCGGGTGGTGGTCTGTGTCAGCGACTTGACCGGGCTGCCGGATTCCTGGGCACCCCCCGATCCGCCTCTCGCCGTGCCGGCTCCCAACCGTTTTCAGCGGCGATTGGTCGTGCCGTTCAAAGGACAGGCCACGCCTCGGCAGGAGCTTGGCGGGCGGCTTTGCAGCCCGGCGTCCGTCAGCATGGTCATGGCCTACCGCGGCATCGACCGGCCGACGCTCGAGGTTGCCGAGGCCTGCTATGACCCGGCGCATGACCTGTACGGCAACTGGCCCCGCAACATTCAGGCCGCCTACGAGTTCGGGGTGCCCGGCTTTCTGACGAGATTCAGCGGCTGGACGGAGGTCGAACACTGCATCGCGGAAGGATGCCCGGTGATCATCTCGATCCGCTTTGCGGAACCCGGCCTGATCGCCGCCGCCCCCTACGCCACGACCGATGGGCACCTCATCGTCGTGTGCGGGTTTGACGCCGAGGGCAACGTCGAGGTCAACGATCCCGCCGCTCACGATCCGGGCCAGGGGCGGTTGAAGTACGCCAAGCCGGAGCTGGAGCGGGCCTGGCTGGGAGGCAGCGGTGGAGTGGCCTACATTCTGCTGCCCCGGGAGGAGGACCCCTGGCGACCGGGACATCGCGAAGAGCAGGCCGGCCTTGGGAGGAAAGGACTTGTTGACTGACCTTCCGCTGGAACAGCTTTGGGATTATGAGCCGCCCATCGACGAGCCGGACGATTTCGACGGTTTCTGGAAAACCACGCTGGAGACGGTCTCCCGCTGGGACTTGGACCCTTCTTTCGAGACAGTGTCCAATCCGGCGTATCGCCTGATCGAGGTCGCCGACGCGGCCTTCAGCGGGTACGGAGGCCAGCGGATCCGGGCATGGTTTCTGCAACCGGCGGGCAACACAGAGCGTATTCCCTGCGTGGTCACTTTCCGCGGCTACGGTGGCGGGCGTTCGTTCCCCTTTGCGCACTATGAGCCTTGCGTGGCGGGCTTCGCTCATTTCGTGATGGACAACCGCGGGCAAGGCTCAACCTGGTCCCCCGGCGACACGCCGGACGCCGCCGCCGCCGATCCGCAGTTTCCGGGCTTCCTGACGCGGGGCCTCGGATCGCCGGAAAGCTATTACTACAGGAGACTCATCACCGACGCCGTGCGGGCCGTGCAAGCGGCCGCATCCCATCCCGCGGTTGACCCCGGGCGGATCGCGGTTTGCGGCGCCAGCCAGGGCGGCGGCGTGGCCATGGCCGTTGCCGCCCTGATACCGCAAAGCGTCAAGCTGCTCCTGGCCGACGTGCCGTTCCTCTGCCACTTCCGGCGAGCCATCGAAATCACCGATCAGCCGCCCTACGCGGAGATCACCGCCTATCTCGCCTGCCACCGCGATCGCATTGAGCAATCCCTGCACACGTTGTCATACTTCGATGGCTGCTGCTTCGCGAGCCGGATTCGAACCCCGAGCCTCTTCTCCGTCGCCCTGATGGACCAGACCTGCCCGCCCAGCACGGTCTTCGCCGCGTACAACCGCATACCGGCAAGGAAGGAGCTTCGCGTCTATCGTTACAACGGCCATGAAGGAGGAGACGTGTTTCAGACGAAGGAACGAATGCGGTTTCTGCATGAGCACCTGTAACACAGCGGCCCTCCACCCAGCGGGGAGGGCCACCGGTCAGAACCTGAATCGTGCCAGGACCGCGGATCAGGAAGCCGTCAGCAGTGCGTTCACGAAGGCGGGAATGTCCTCCGACGTCACCCCGCCCAGGCCGTCCACATTGCCCGCGCACGCCGAGCATGGTGTCTGCGACTGCAAGAGGATATCCACAAAGGCCTGAATATCCCGGCCGTCCACGGCGGTGTCGCAGTTCACATCCGCCGGATTGCACTGCCCGACCGAAAAACTGAACGTGGTG
>Ga0129299_1001765_pt1 | contig 14454 bp, 10 predicted proteins | sample ConPoolayeCmetaG_FD_94477 | JGI IMG/M metagenome (GOLD analysis project Ga0129299, IMG submission 94477) | Hot spring microbial mat communities from California, USA to study Microbial Dark Matter (Phase II) - Cone Pool mat layer C metaG ... | reverse complement strand
GCTTGAGATCGCGGGGCGTTCCCCCCGCCTCGTCGAGCGTGGAGCGCACCGCCACCCGGTTTTCCGGCACCGCGGCCTCGAGCCGCGCGCCGTCCGCCGCCACGTGCGCCACGCGGCCGGTGAAGACCGCGTGCGCGCCGACCTCGAAGGCCGCCAGGTCGTAGATGTTCCGGTGCCGCAGCCGGCCGGGTCCGGCCGGCTCCGCGCGGGATTCCCGCGCGCGCACCTCGAAGACCGACGCCGGCTCCGGCGCGTCGAGCGTGCCCTCCGCCGGATGCGTCACGATCAATTCGACGCGGACTGGATCGCCGACGCGGACCTCCGGTTTCGCGACGGCGACCGCGACGGCCAGCGGTTCCGGCTGCCCCGGCGGCTCCGGCGGCGGCGCGGCGCGGCGGCACGCGGCGAGGGCCGCCGCGAGCAGGCCGATTTCCAAGGCTTGGAACCACCGGCGGCCCCGGCGTCCAAGCCTTGGAAATCCGGCGCGCCCGGCCTGCCCGCGAATCGGGACGGCGCGCCCGGAATCTACAGCTGCGGACACACGCCTGCTTCGCCAAGGCTTCGCAGGCCAAGAGCGCGCGTCCCTCCCGGGCGATCGCGAGGCGGAATGGGCCGGACGCGCCCCGGCGGCCCGGCGGGGCCCCGCAGGGGCCGGGAGGGTCGCGGTCTCCGCGGCCGTCTCCGCCGTCGCCTTCATCGGCCGAGCCTCCGTTCGCGTTCGCGGAAGAAGCGCTGGAGCGCGGCGTCGTACGGGCGCGCGGTGTCCAGCTCGATCCGGTCAATGCGGCGGGCCGCGAGGCGATGCAGGAGCGCATCGCGCGCCTCCGCCTGCGCGGCGGTCAGCGCGCGGCGGACCCGGGCGTCGGCGGTGTCGGCGAGGCGGATTCGGCCGGTCTCCGCGTCGCGCCAGCGGACGACGCCGACCGGCGGCCAGGCCTGTTCGAGACGGTCGCGGACGCAGACGGCGACGAGGTCGTGGCGCCGCGCGGAGACCGCCAGCGCGCGTTCGGACTCCGCGGGCGGTTCGCCGTCAATGAAGTCGCTCAGCAGGAACGCGACGGTTCGGCGCGGCTGGACGCGGTTCAGGTAATCGAGCGCGGGCGCCAGGCGCGTGCCGGCGCCGCGCGGGGCCGCGCCGAGCGTTTCGCGGATGATGCGCAGCGCATGCACGGCGCCCTTGCGCGGCGGGACGTAGCGTTCGACGCCGTCCGTGAACAGGATCAGCCCGGCGCGGTCGTTGTTGCGCACGGCGGAAAAGGCGAGCAGCGCGACCAGCTCGACGATGAGATCGCGCTTGAGCGCGGCGGCGGAGCCGAAGCGGGTCGAGGCGCTGAGGTCGGCCAGCAGCATCAGCGTCAGCTCGCGTTCCTCGACGAACTTCTTGATGAACGGGTGGCCCATGCGGGCCGTGACGTTCCAGTCTATCGCGCGGACGTCATCGCCGGGGAGGTACTCGCGGACCTCGTCGAATTCCATGCCGCGGCCCTTGAAGACGCTGTGGTAGGCGCCGGCGTAGCGGTCGGCGACGCGGCGGCGGGTCCGCACCTCGATGCGGCGAATCCGGCGCAGGATGTCCCGGGGCGTGGTCATCGGGAGCGCCGCCGCGGCCGGACGGGACTCAGGCCGCCACGCCGGCGCGGGCCGGACGGGACGGCCGGCCCGAACGCGCGGCGCGGGCCGGCTCGACCCGCCGCCGCACGGCGTCGTTCGCGCGGTTCTTGCGCTGGGTCTCGAGCGCGGTCAGGATGCCCGCGCCCTCGACCAGCAGCTCGTCCAGCCGCGGGCTTTGCACGAGGCGGGCGTTGTTGATCAACTGCATCCAACGCATGCACTCGGCGGCGCTGTGGCGCAGCGCGCCGATCCGCCGCTGGTATTCCTCCGGCGTGCGGCTGGTCATGGCGGCGCGGCAGGCGGCCTCGAACGCCGAACCGGCGTTGCGCAGCTCGATGCCCACGGCCTGGCCCTCCATGCCCCGCGGCAAAACGTCCGCCAATTCCATCAGGCGAGTCGAAAAAAGTTCGGTTCGTTTTCGCAACTTGATGTCCATCATGCTCATGTCTGCTCTTCTTCCGGGGTTCGTCGCGGAACCCTCTTTTTCGCTCCGGCGCTCACGGCACCGGCAATTCGCTCAGAATCCGTCCGACCAGATCGTCGCTGGTCAATTCCTCCGCCTCGGCCTCGTAGGACGGGATGACGCGGTGGCGGAGGATGTCCGGCGCCAGCGTCTTGACGTCCTGCGGCGTGACATACGCGCGCCCCTGGAGAAACGCGTGGGCGCGCGCGGCCACGGTCAGGTAAATGGTCGCCCGCGGCGAGGCGCCGTAACGGATCAAACCCGCGAGGTCGAGCTTGAAGGCGGCGGGATCGCGCGTGGCGAAGACAATGTCGAGGATGTACTCCTTGATCTTGTCGTCCACGTAAATATCGTCCACGACCCCGCGCGCGCGCAGAATCGCCTCCGGCTCGGCGGCGGGGCGCACCTCGAACGCGCGATCCGTGAGGGCCATGCGGTCCAGGATGCGCCGCTCCTCCTCGCGCGCCGGGTAAGCGACCTTCAGCTTCAGCATGAAGCGGTCCACCTGCGCCTCCGGCAACGGGTAGGTGCCTTCCTGCTCGATCGGGTTCTGCGTGGCGAGCACCAGGAAGGGGCGGGGCAGCGGAAACGTCTCCGCGCCGATCGTCACCTGCCGTTCCTGCATGGCCTCCAGCAGCGCGCTCTGGACCTTGGCCGGCGCGCGGTTGATCTCGTCGGCCAGAATCACGTTGGCGAAAATCGGCCCCTTGCGCGTCGAGAATGCCCCGTCTTTCGGGTTGTACACCTGCGTGCCCACGAGGTCCGCCGGCAGCAGGTCCGGCGTGAACTGGATGCGCTGGAACGACGTCCGCAGCGCCGCCGCCAACGTGCGGACGGCCAACGTCTTTGCCAGGCCCGGGACGCCCTCGATCAGGATGTGGCCGTTCGCCAGCAGCCCGACCAGCAGCCGGTCCACCATGTCGGTCTGGCCGACGATAACCCGGCCGATCTCCTCGCGCAACGGGCCGACGAACGCGCCTTCCGTCTTGACGCGTTCGCGCACTACATCTAAAGCGCTACTCATGTTGAAGTTGCATTCGACGAGCCGCCGCAGGGGCCCATCGCCTGGCCACCCGCCGATAGTCACATAACGGGCTTATGACCCCAAATGCTAGTGGTTGGTTCAAAAAAAGATAAGGCGAGGCTGATCGAGGCTCCGCCGTTCATCTTCCGGTCGGAACGCGGGATCGGACAGACGAGTGCCGTTACAATGGAATGGAGGTGCTCTCATGGGGCGCCTCAGAATCACCCCGCCATGCTCGTTGACGGCTCCGCGGCCTCAGCCCGTCTTCGCCCTTCGGGCTACGGCGGGTCTTCGACAAGCGGCACGGAGTGACCGGCTCACTTCACGAAGGAAAGCCGGCGCCGGTTGTTGATTTCGTCGTTCGGCGTCAGGCGCTCGGTGTGGCCGTCGAAGAACAGGAAGTTCGCGGTCATCCGGTGCCGGAACGCGAAAACGCCGGAGGGGCCGGCAAAGGGGGGATACTCGGGATTCGTGCCCACCGTGATCTTGCCGTCGCCCGTGGAGGAGCTGCTGACGGTGTCGGCCGAGCGCTCGTTCTCGATGACCAGGAACATCGCGTTCGGGTTCGGCGCCATGCTGACCGTGGCGCCCAGGCGCAGGAAATCGGCATCCTCGCAGATTTGCTTGACCTGCTCGGTCGGCACGGTCCACCCGTACGGTCCGGGATGGTCGGGCGGCGCGCCGCTGGGCGAGTTTCCGCCGGTCGCGTCGTTGTTGTACATGTACGCGCGCGGATAGCGCGGCTGCACCGGCGGGTATTTCTGCATACTGGGACAATAGATGGCGCCCTTGGTCATCGTTTCGCCAATGCGCTGGATGTTCGGCTCCATGTGGTGCTCGTTCAGAATGTTCACCCAGCTGATGGAGGAAGTGGAGACCCCCGGCCGCTGCCGCAGTCCGGAGCCGGGAAACCGTCCGCGATTGTCGCTGGCGAAGGCCATGCTCGCCACGTGAATCTGCCGCAGGTTCGCCCCGCAGATCATCGTGCGCGCCGTCTCCCGGACTCCGCTCAGCGCCGGCGTGAGCAGCAGGAGCAGCAACACGACGATCGCGATGACCACGAGCAATTCGATCAGCGTGAAACCGTCCGGCGCGGAGCGCTCCAACCGTTTTGGGTTCATGGCATGTCTCGACCGGCGACCGCAACAGTCCCGATTTGCGTCAGCTAAATATTAGACCTGACATCGCCGCGGGCCAACTCAAAAAACCGTGTCAGGCGGCCGGCGCCGGGGCTAACGGCGCGGCGGGCAGGCGCGAACGGCGGTTGAACGCCGCGCCCCCGATCCTCTCTTTGCGCAAAGATTTCGACAACGAACCCCGCGCCTCGCGGCGGACCCTCTTCCGGGCACGTCAGGAGGGTGCAGGAGCAACCACGAAGGATATGAAGAGCGCGAAGAACGTCGAAGACAAGTTCACTGCCTTCGTAAATCTCTTTGTCTTCGTGGTTGCTCCGCTGCTGCGGGATCGAGGGGGAGAGACTGGAGCCTAAAAAGAAAAAGCACGAAGGTTCTCCCCATGATCTGCACACGCGCGCGGCCGACATCCGTCCGCCGCCGGGTGCGGCGCAGATGGCGGGCATCGTTCGCGGTAGCCGCGGGCGGCGACCCTCCTGCGCTCTTTGGGCTTCGGAGGGCAAGCCGCGGCCCTTGCTCCGGCCGCGATCCTCGACGATGGACGGCGGTCAACGCCCGGCGCTACAGGATCGCGGAGAAGAGAAAAGGGGGGCCGGAGGCGGGGAGCGCGTTGGGAAAATGATGAGGCGATAGGTCAGTGTACGATTTGAGGGTAAACAGGGAGCCGGGCGGGCGGCCCGGCCGCGTGCGATCCGAAGCGCCCGGAGACTGGCGCACTCCCGAAGCGATCACCCGCCCAACGCCCGGCGGAACGCGACGCGTCTCGGCGTTTTCCGCTTGGCCGCGCCGTCGGCGCGCGTCAGGATGGCGGCGCATGAGAATCCAAGCGTGGGCGCGACGCCGGGCGCGCGCGGCCGGGTTGGCGCTGGCGATCCCGGCCGCCATCGCCGCGCGGGGCGCGCCGCCGTATTCCTGGGCGCAGCCGCACGCGCGCGCGATCGAGACCGGCGATCTGGAATGGGCGCCGGCGCCCTTCCGCTTCGAGGCGGGCGCGGAGGTCCGCTACATTGATTTCGAGGCCGGCGACGATGCGCGCGACGGGCGCGCGCCCGCGACCGCCTGGAAGCACCATCCCTGGGATTCCGCGGCGCGGGGCGTCGCCGCCCGCGAACGCGGCATCCGCACCTACGTGTTCAAACGGGGCGTCGTGTATCGCGGCGCGCTGACGGCGGCCGAGTCCGGCGCGCCGGGCGATCCGATCCGCCTGACCTCCGATCCGGCCTGGGGCGAGGGCGAGGCGGCGATCCACGGATCGGTCGCGCTTCGCGGCGGCTGGCGGCGCGGCGCCGCGCGCGCCGACATTCCCGAGCCCGACCGGGTTTGGTGGCGCGATTTGGATTTCCTGCCGCGGAACGCCTGGTGGATCGAACCCGACGGCGCGATCCGCCGTCTGCCGCTGGCGCGCGATCCGAACTGGACGGTGTCGGATCCCGACGACGTGAAGCGCGAATGGCGGGTGTGGAACTACCCGGCCGGGCCGGGCTTCGGCGTTTACACGCAGGCCCCCGACGGTCGGCGGCTCTACCTGGGCATTGATACCGTGAACATCACGCGGCCGCGCGCGTTCTACGAGGGCGCGATCGTCTGGACCGAGTACGGCTGGGTTATGGGCACTCCCTATCCCGCGCGCGTGGAGGTCGTGGACCTCGAACGGCGGGGGCTCGGCTTCGGGGGGCAGTTCGGCGGGGTCGGACATTACGTCCTCGTGCGGGGCTGCCGCTACTATCTCGAAGACAAGCCGCACTACCTCGACGATCCGGAGGGCGAGTTCTGGTTCGAACGCCGCGGCGACGGCGGGCGCTTCTACCTGCGGCCGCCGGGCGGGCGCGACCCGAACACGGCCGTCGTCGAGGCCGCGCGCCACGGCACGCTGCTCGACAGCCGCGGCATGAGCCACGTCGCGATTTCCGGCCTGACGTTCCGCTTCACGAACTTTCCGTGGGACTTGACACAGTTGGGGTACCGCGGCTCCGGACGGAATCTCGTCCCCCGCGAGGAGTTGAGCCCCGCCGCGATCCGGCTGCTGGGCGCCGGCGCGGATATCCGCGTGACGCATTGCCGGTTCGAGCACCTCTATCAGGCGGTGTACCTGCGCCCGCCGGAACGGGGCCACGAGATTGACGGCGTCGTCGTCGCCGATAACGACATCCGCTACACCGACGGCGGCGGCATCTGCCTGACCGACGGCGCGATCTTCGCGGACGTGGATCCGCGCGCCGGCCGGCTGCTCGACGCGCAGGTGTTGCGCAACCGCCTGCACGAGGTCGGGCGGCGGCCGAGCCGCTACGGACAGGGCGCGGCGATTGATGTCGCGAACGCGCGCACGGTCGAAATCGCGGGCAACGTGGTTACGCGCGCGTGGGGACTGGGCATCAACGCGGTCGGGGGCAAACGCAGCGGAGCGGCGTGGGACGTGCCGCTGTCGCGGGTGCTCATCCACCACAACAAGGTCGTGGACCCGCTGCTCAACAACAACGACTTCGGCGGCATCGAGACCTGGCAGGGCGGTCCGTTCTACGTCTATAACAACGTGGTCGGAAATCCCGGCGGCTTTCAGAACTTTCGCGCCGCCTTGCGTTCGGGACGCGCCATCTATCACCGTTTCGGTTTCGCGTACTATCTCGACGGGGCGTTCAAAAACTACCACTTCAACAACATCGGCTGGGGCGCGTCGTCCGATCCGGCCTCCCCGCGCGGGAACCGGGCGGCCGTCCAGGAGATCCACAGCTTTCAGAACACCTTCTTCAACAACACGTTCTACAACTTCGTCAAGGGGTCGCGCCGCCAGGCCCCGCAGGGCGGACGCAACAAGTATCTCGGCAACGTCTGGGACACGATCGGCGACTGGGTCTTCCGCCATGCCGATCCCGCGCGGACCGAGGCCGCCGGCAACGAGGCCGACGCCGGTCCGCCGGCGGAGCGGTTCGCGCTCGAGACGAACGCCTACGCGCACAACGTCTTTCACGCGGTCGCCCGCTTCGGCGTGTTCAAGCCGTCCGGACAGTGGCACGCGACGTTCGACGATGCGCGCCAGGCGCTGCGGTCGGCGCGGGCGATCGAATGGGAAATGGGCGTCCTCGCGGAACGTCCTCCGCTGCGCGATGCGGCCGGACACGATTTCCGGCCCGCGCCGGGCGGCGCCGCCGCCGGCCGCGGCGTACGCGTCTTCGTGCCGTGGGCGCTGGCGCGGACCGTCGGCGAATGGAACTTTTATCCGGCGGGCGACGATCCGGCGAACCTGCTCGATGAACACTGGTATCAGCGGCCGTATTACACGAACCGCGCGCGCTACGCGGAGTTGCCGCGGTTTCCGCTCCGGGGAGTGAATATCGGCGCCGGCGACTTCGTCGAGGGGCCGCTGGAGAACTGGACGCGCGGCGCGCTGCGGTTGAACGGGCGCGACCAGTACGCCGTCGCGCCGGACGCGGCGATGAACGGCCCGCTCGAATATGTCGTCGAGTATCGCGGCGCGTCCGGCGATTCCGAGCGCGAGACGCGGGTCGCCGCAGGCGAGGACTTCGCCAGCCCGCAGGTCCACCGCGGCAGTTTTCTGATCGAGCTGTATTTCCGGACGGCGCCGGGCGCCGCGGATGCCGCGCTGGTCGAGAAGCGCGACGACGACGCCGGCTATGCGCTGGCGCTGGACGGCGCGGGGCGGCTGGCGTTCTCGGTGCGGGGCGACGACGGGACCGCCGCGGCGGTCGTCGCGCCCCGGCCGGTGAACGACGGAACGTGGCGGCACGTGATCGCCGAATGCGACCGCGCCGCCCGGACGCTGACGATCTTCGTGGATGGCGAAGCGGCGGCGCGCGCGCCCGGTCCGGGCCCGGAGGCGTCGCTGGCGAACGCCGGGGACTTGTACGTCGGCGGCACGCCGCGGGGCCGCTGCCTCGCCGGAACGCTGGAATTCCTGCGCATCGCGCTCGGCTCGCTCGCGGACGCGCGGACCACGATCGAGGAGCTGCGCGCGTGGCAATTCGACGGTCCGCACCTGCGCGATTTCACCGGACGCCGCCCGGCCGGCGCGCGCGACGCCGGCGCGCTGCACGGCGGCGCGTTCGCGGATTAGCGCCGTGCGCGCCGCTCCCCGCAATAACACGTCGGTTGTAACGGGCCAGTGACCCTGGAGGCGGCGGTCGCGAAGACGGCGACCCTCCCTCCCGGGCCATCCCGCGCCCTATCGGGCCGCCCGATCGCGTCCGGCCCATCCCGCTTCGCAATCGCCCGCAAACGTCGCAAAACACTTCACGATCGTGAAGTGTTTTGCGACGTTCTGACCCCTTGCCGAAAGGGCGTGAAGCGGACGACGCCCTCGGCTAGGCTCTCGGCCATGGCACGCGAAGAAGGGGACGCCGAACCGGCGCCGAGCTGGGTCGAGCTGGATATCGGCGCGTTGCGCGGGAACCTGCGCGCGATGCGCGCCGCGCTCGATCCGCGCGCGGAACTGATCGCGGTGGTCAAGGCCGACGCCTACGGGCACGGGGCCGCGCGCGTGGCGCGCACGGCGGCGGAGGAGGGCGTCCGCCGTTTCGCCGTCGCGCATCCGCGGGAGGCGACAGCGCTGCGGGACGTCGTTCCGGAATCCGAGATTCTCGTGATCGGGGCGGCGCCGCCGGAGTTCGTGCCGCGGGCGATCGAACGGCGCATCGCGCTGGCGGCGGTGGACCTCGATCACGCGCGCGCGCTCGACGCGGCGGCGCGCCGCGCCGGCGGGCGTATCGCGGTGCACGCCAAGGCGGATACCGGCATGGGGCGTCTCGGTTTCGCGTGGGAAACCGCCGCCGCCGAGGCCGCGCGGCTGCTCGACCTGCCGGGCCTCGACCTGCGCGGCGTGTTCACCCACTTCGCGTGCGTCACGGGCGGCGCGGAAGACCCCGCCCGGCGGCAGATGGACCGTTTCCGCCCGATCGCCGAGGCGCTCGAGGCGCGCGCGGGGCGGCGGCTGTTCCGCCACGCCTCCAATTCGGCGGCCTTCCTGCGGCATCCGGAATGGGACCTCGACGGCGTGCGGCCCGGCATCGCGCTCTACGGCTACGGCGCGCGCGATCCTTCCGGCCGATTCCGGACGCAGCCGATCCTGCAATGGAAGACGCGGATCGCCCAGGCGCGCCGCGTGCCGGCGGGCTTCCCGGTCGGCTACGACAGCGCCTATGTCACCCCCGCGCCGACCACGCTGGCCGTGCTGGCGGCGGGCTATGCCGACGGCTACCTCCGCGCGTTGAGCGGGCGGGGCGTCGTTCTGATCGGCGGCCGACGCTGTCCGGTGCTCGGACGGATCAGCATGAACTGGATCGCGGCGGACGCCGGGCCCGACGCGCGGGCGGCGGCGGGCGATGAAGCCGTGCTGATCGGCCGGCAGGGCGGCGCGGAAATCTGGGCCGACGAGCTGGCCGGACTCGCCGGCACGATCCCCTACGAGCTGCTGACCAACCTTCGCGCGGCCCCGGAGCGGCGGGTGGTGGACGGCCCGGCGTAGGCCGGTAGAAAATGCGCGGCGTCCGCGCAATTGGTTCAGTTCGAGGGCTCGGCGACGGCGGACCGCAGCCCCCGGAACTTCTGTTCGTGCGCGAGGTCCACCGGGTGGTTGATGCAGTTGCCGAGAAAGACCATCGGGCTGTAGCCGAGTTTTCCGACCTGCTCCCACGCGCGATAGTTGTCCACCAGGCACACCCGCCGGTCCGCGGCCACGGCGCGCGCGGCCTCGGCGAATTCGGCCATGTTGCCCGCCGTCGCGCTCCAGCCGGGATTCTTCATGCCGGGCGTCAGCACGATCACCGCGCTGCCCGCATCCAGCGCGGACTGCACGATGCGGTCGAGGTTCGCCCGGAACTCCGCCGGCGGCACGGCGTTGCGGTCGCCGCGGCGGTTCTCGTCGTTGACGCCGAACATCACCGTCACCAGGTCCGGCCGGCGGGCCAGGACATCCTTCTCCAGCCGCCGGAGGCCGCCCTCCGAGGTATCGCCCCCGACGCCGGCCTTGACGACGACGATCCGGCCGGGCCGCGCCTCCGCCGGCTCCTCGCGGCCGACGGCCACGACCTCGCGCGCCGGGTATTCCGCGCCCAGCCAGGCGGCGAAGCGGTCCGCGTAGTTGCCGCGTCCGTCCTTGAAATCGCGTTCCGGCTGGACGGTGATGCTGTCGCCGAAGCAGACGATCGTCACCGGCGCGTCCGACGCGAGTTTCCGGCGCAGGCCGTCGAGATGCTCGCGGCGGGCGACGGGCGGCACGCCGTCCCAGGCGGGATCGAGGACGTTCACCATGTCCAGGGTCAGCGCATCGGCATGGTTCGGAATCACGACGGTCGCCAGCGGCGTGCGGCCGGGCGTGGCCGGCGGGATGCGCGGCTGGCCCTTGTCCGCGACGCCCTTCACGACATGAATCCGCCCGTCGGGCGCGCGCTCGAGCAGGTCAATCCGGGACAATCCGTATTGATACGCGAACCGCACCCGCGTGCCCGGCCCGTAGGCCGAACCGGGCAGCGCCGCGACCGCGGCCCACTCCGGATCGAGCGCGAAATCCGCGCCCGGCGCAAGCCGCGTCGCGGGATCGGCGGCGAGCGCGGCCTCCAGCGATTTCGCGCGCAGCGCGCGGTACGCCCACGCAGGGCCCGGCAGCAGGAACGGCCCGCGCCAGCCGGGCGCGCCTTCCTTCAGCTCGGTTTCCGCCGCGCCGCCGACGAGCGGAATCGGTTCGAGTTCGACCGACTGCGCCAGCGGCACGACCGTAACGCGCCAGCCCTCGACCCGAAAATCGTCGCGGCCGAGTTCGGCGGCACTCGGCGCACCCGGCGCCATCAACGCCATCCCCGCCATCCACCCTGCGATCGCACGCCGATCCATCTGCATCGGACCCTCCCGTTTCTCCGGCCGGCCGGGTTCATTCCGCCCACAAGTTCGCGGGATATTCGCCGCGCGCGATCCGCTCGCGGATGCCGGCCGCGACCGCGGGCTTGTCTTCCGGGTACGTGACGCCCAGCCACTGTTCCGGCGTTTCGAGCACCCGGACCGTGGCGCGCCCCGCGGCGACTTCCCCGCCCACGTGGGTCGGTATCAGAAACTCGGCCTTCGGCTGGGCCAGCGCGCCGGGCAAAAACCGACGGAACCCGGCCTCCAGCGACTCGAACAGCCGCGGCGTGAACGCCCACATGTTCATCGAGACCGGTTCGTCGCCGGTCAGCGGACGCCATTCGCCGTTCTCCTCGTAGCGCGCGCCGTCGCCGGCCTTTTCGATTTTCAGCCGCTCGACGATCGAGGTCAGGCGTCCGCGTTCGTCCGCGGCGCAGACGCCGCGGGCCACGGAGCCATGCTCGGAGAGCGTGTTGCGCAGCGTGAATCCCACGAGCGCGTAGTCCGTGGAGTCCGGGCGGACGCCGCGCAGATACTCGGCCAGCGCAGCGAACGAGCGCCGCCCGTAGAAGTCGTCCGCATTGATCGCGGCGAAGGGTTCGCGGACGGCCTCGCGGCACATCAGCAGCGCGTGGCCGGTGCCCCAGGGCTTGACGCGGCCGGGCGGCGCGGCGAAGCCGGGCGGCAGCCGGTCGAGTTCCTGGAACACGTAGTCGCACGCGATGCGGCCGGCGAAGTGCGCGTCGCTGATGGCGCGGAAGGCCGCCTCGATATCGCGCCGGATGATGAAGACGACGCGGCCGAAACCGGCGCGGATGGCGTCGTAGATCGAGTAATCAATGACGATCTCGCCGGACGGGCCGACCGGTTCGATCTGCTTGAGCCCGCCGTACCGGCTGCCGATGCCGGCGGCCATGACCGCCAGGGTGGGTTTCATGCGCGCCCTCCGCCGTCACGGCTCCCAGAGCATCAGCAGCCGCGGGCCGCGCGGCGGAACGGCGGCCGTCAGGTCCGCCGCCGGCGCGCGCAGGCGCGCGAGCCAGTCGCTGAACCGCATCGTCTTCGTGTAGCGGACGACGCGCACCGTATCCTCCAGCATCTCCTCGACGCTTTCGACCGCGTCCTCCCAGTAGCCGATGTCGTCCACCAGCCGCTTCTCGACGGCGTCCGGGACCGAAAAGACCGTGCCGTCGGCGACGGCGGCCACTTCCTCCTCCGACAGGCCGCGGCCCTCGGCGACCACCTGCGCGAAGCGGGCGTGCGTGGCGTCCACGACGCGCCGCAGCAGGGCGATGTGCTCGGGGTTCTCCGGCTTGAACGGGTTCAGCATGTCCTTGTGCCGTCCCGAGGCGATCACGGTCGAGGTCACGCCGACGCGCTCGCTCAACGCGTGCCAGTTCAGGGACTGGATAATGACGCTGATCGAGCCGACGATGGCCGTGGGCTCGGCGATGACGCGGTCGGCCGCGGCCGCGACATAGTAGCCGCCGGAGGCGGCCATGCCGCGCACGAACACGACGATCCGCCGGTCGTCGCGGCTCTCGCGAAAGGCGCGCAGCGCGTTGTGGATTTCGTCGGTCGGCGCGACCTCGCCGCCGGGCGAGTCCACCTCGACGATCAGCGCCGCGACGTCCTCGTCGTTCGTCGCGGCGCGAATCTGGCGGAGGACATCGCCGGTGGGGTCGGTGGATATGCCGAACCAGCCGGTCTCGCCCCCGCGGGCGATCACGCCCTCGACCGCGATGCGCACGACCTTCCGGTTGCCGCTACCCCAGGAAAGCCGCTCCTCGAACTGGGGATGCTCGTCCTCGGCCGCGCCCGCCTCGGCCGCGGGCCGCTTCCACGCGAAACCCGCCATGCGCCGGCTGACGCGGCGGACGTTGAGCGCGAGGCTCATCGCGAGCGCGATGCCGAGCAGGGCGATGATCAGCCAGTATTTTCCGTGGGCACACTTCCGCTCTTCGGCGCTCATGGGGGTCTCCTCAACGCCGCACGCGGGCGTTGCCTTTCCAGATGCTCCAGACCTGTTCCTCGTCCGCCGGCTGGGCGTAGTCGAGCAGCGACGTCACCGCCAGCGCGCCGGTCGCCCAGCCGAATTGAATCCACCGCTCCGCCGGCCAGCCGCGCAGCATGGCGTAGAGCAGACCGCCGACGAAGCCGTCGCCGCCGCCGATGCGGTCGAGCACCTCGATTTCGCGGGGCTCGACGACCTGCCATTGGCCGTCCACCGCGAGGATCGCGCCCCAGAGGTGGCGGCTGACGCTGAGCACTTCGCGCAGCGTGGTCGCGTACACCGCGGCGTTGGGGAAGGCGTCGCGCACGCGGCCGATCAGACCCTTGAACTGCTCGATCTTGGCGGAGAGACCCGAACCGCCGGCCTCCGGTCCCCGGACGCCGAGCGCGAGCTGGAAGTCCTCCTCGTTGCCGACCAGGATATCCGCGGCGCCGGCGATCTCGGCGAACGCGGCCCGCAGCTCGGCCTCGCGTCCCTTCCAGAACGACTCGCGGTAGTTCAGATCGAACGAAATGCGCGTGCCGTGCGCGCGTGCCGTGCGCGCCAATTCGAGGCAGAACCGCGCGGTCTGCGGCGAGAGCGCGGCGAACAGGCCGGAGAGGTGCACCGCGCGCGCGCCGTCGCGGGCGAACAGCCGCTCCAGGTCGAAGTATTTCGCGTCCAGCTCGCGGCCCACTTCGCCCGCCCGGTCGTTGTGGACGCGGGGGCCGCGCGCGCCGGCGCCGCGGTCGGCGAGATTGAACTGGTGCCGGTACCCCCACGGGCCGCCCTGCGGGATTTCGGGGCCCTCGGCCTCGATATGGCGGGAAGCCAGGTCGTCGCGGATAAACCGCGAGATCGGGCTGTCCTTGACGAACGCGGTCAGGACTTTCACCCGCAGCCCCAGGTAGGCGGGGACCGTGGCGACGTTGGATTCCGCGCTGGTCGCCTGCATCGTCAATGTCCGCGCCAGGTGCATCGGCGCGCCCTCCGCCGGGGTCAACCGGATGCCCATGCTGGTGGGCGCGACCAGGTCATAGAGGGCGTCTTTGCGAAACTCGATCGGCATGGCCTTCAAATCCCGTGTTCGTGCGCCGCGAGCGATCCGTTACATGACATCCGGCGCCGCGCGGCCTCGCACGCCGTAACCGAGATAATAACGCATCCGCCCGCCGCGGGCAACGCCGCGGGCGCGACCCAAATCCTCGCCTAAGCCTATTGCCCCCACAACGGATTCCTGCTCAACCCGCGGTCACGGCTCGGCGGGACGCCTCGCCCTACCTTTCTTGCACCCTCTACAAAGGCGATAGACCCGGATCGGTAGGGCGAACCCTCCCGCCTTCGCGCTTCGCGCTACGGCGAGGCACGCCGGGTGAGCCGTCCG
>Ga0129299_1001763_pt1 | contig 14459 bp, 10 predicted proteins | sample ConPoolayeCmetaG_FD_94477 | JGI IMG/M metagenome (GOLD analysis project Ga0129299, IMG submission 94477) | Hot spring microbial mat communities from California, USA to study Microbial Dark Matter (Phase II) - Cone Pool mat layer C metaG ... | reverse complement strand
TCGAAAGTGCGCATGGTTCAAAAACGGGGACAGTTGGTCATGGGCCTTCGGCTCACCCGTAGAGGATGAAAATGACGGCGGCTCGTAGGACGGCCATCTTGGCCGTGACCCCCCGTAGCATGGGCATCTTGGCCGTGGCCTCCAGTAGCATGGGCATCTTGCCCATGAACCATCACGGGCGAGACGCCCGTGCTACGACGGATTTTCGTACCAGGCACCTCGCTGAAATGCGTTTCCGCCGTGGCAGTCAAGGGCCGGCTCGGAGGTGAGTCCCCGTTTTTAAACCATGCCCGAAAGGGGTCGTGACAAGGCTTGACGGATGGAGAAACAGGAGGTCAGCCCAATGGCTTTGAACGCGCCGGCAGAAGGCAATCCGGGTTGGGCGCTGTGGCAGAAGGCCCTTCGGCTCATCCCCGGGGGCGGACAGCTCTTGAGCAAGCGGGCCGAACTGTTCGCCCCGGAACAATGGCCCACCTATTTCAGCCGGGCCAAGGGATGCCGTGTGTGGGACCTGGCGGGGCGGGAGTACATCGACATGCAAATGAGCGTGGGGCAAGCGATCTGCGGCTATGCCGACCCCGACGTGGACGCGGCCGTCCGGCACCGGATCGACCGGGGGGTGACCACGACGCTCAACTCACCGGACGAGGTGGAACTGGCGGAGCTCCTGTGTGAGGTCTTCGCGTGCGCCGAGATGGTCCGTTTCACCCGGACGGGCGGTGAGGCGTTGGCGGTGGCCGTCCGGATCGCCCGGGCGCACACCGGGCGGGATCGGGTGGCCTTCTGCGGATACCACGGTTGGAGCGACTGGTATCTTGCGGCGAACCTGGTCGGAGAGGATTCGCTGCGGGGGCATCTCCTGCCCGGACTGGCCGCGGAGGGGGTGCCCAAGGGACTGGCCGGCACCGCGCTGCCGTTCGAATACAACCACCCCGAACAGTTGGAGGCGCTCCTGAAGCGATATCCGGGCGAGTTCGCCGCCGTCGTCATGGAACCGATTCGCCAATACGATCCCGCGCCCGGGTTCCTGCCGAGGGTCAAGGAACTGGCCGCAGAGCATGGCTGCGTCTTGATCTTCGACGAGGTGACGGCAGGGTTCCGGTATGCGATGGGCGGGGCGGAGGAGTACCTGGGCATCTGCGGAGACATGGCGGTGATCGCCAAGGCGATGAGCAACGGATACGCGATGGCGGCGGTCCTGGGTCGGCGGGACGTGATGAGCTCGGCCCAGCGAACGTTCATCAGCAGCAGCTATTGGACCGAGGGGATCGGTCCGGCGGCCGCCCTGGCGACAATCAAGAAACTCCGTGCCGTCAACGCGCCGCAGCATTTCTGGCGCCTCGGGGAGCAGGTCCATACGGGGCTCTCAGAGCTGGCCGCTAGACACGGACTGCCGATCAAGGTGTTGGGCAAGGCACCGCTGCCGTCGATGGCGTTTGACTTCGGCGACGAGACACAGGCCGTCTCCACGCTGTTCACCCAGGAGATGCTGGACCGTGGTTTTCTGGCGGCCAAGGGGGTCATGCTGTCGCTGGCGCATGATGAATCGGTGATCGAGCGGTACTTGTCGGCTGTCGACGGGACGTTCGCCGTTCTGGCCCGGGCGGTTGCCCGCAAGGAGGTCCGATCCCGCCTGCGGGGTCCGGTGGCCCAGAGTACCTTCCGACGCATGGCCTGAGTCATTATCGTATCACCACCGGTGCCCATATGTCGGAGCGCGCTTCATCTCATGCTCTTTGGTGCAGTCCGATTACGGGTGATCGTGCCCCGTCGGATATTGGCGAACGGCACACCAGAGCTCGTGGAATTTCTCCCGGACATAGGGGTGAAGTTGTTCCGCAAACTCCGACCGCAGCCCAAGTGTGCGGATCAGCTCTTGGACATCCGCCAGATCACGCAGGCGACCGGGATGGGTCATTCCCGAGGCGAGCTTGAGTTCGATCAGGGTGTTCAGTCTGACGTAACGAACCCCACCGATTTCAATTGATGTCGCTTCCGGTAACGGGAAGGCTACGGGCTTTGGTTTGCCGTCACCCGGATACTGACCCGTGACCACGAATTCGATCCGGACGCCGGTCTGTGTGTCTCGCAGGCCCCTGCTTCCGGGGAAAGCTGGCAGGTATCCCCGTCCCTCCAGTTCCTTGTGCGCGGCCTCGAGTCCTTTCGACGTGACCAATACGTTGACGTCCACGGTGGTTCGGTTGTAACCATGAGCGACGAGGGCCATGCCACCGACGACGGCATAGGGAATACCCAGGCCTTCCAGATTCCGCGCGATGTTCTGCAAAGCTTGGTGAACAGGATCGGTCTTCATGAAGAACCTCGCGGCCTCCTGAATTGCCAAGTCGCCCCCGGAGCGCATTTTCTCTTCGAAGGAGATCATAAGGGCATTTTACCATAGACAATTGCCCGATGGGTGCACATAGTGGCGCGCCGGGCGTGGAGGTTCGGGGCCTAGGGGTGTTCCGAACTGGCGGTCCGGAGGATGTGCCTTGGGTCCGCGGTCATTGGATGGCTCTTGACGAACGCTTGCTCATAGATGCTGATAGATACTCGTGGACAGCATCCAGCGGTTTGGCAGGTTGGGTCTCTGTCGTAGGATGATTTTCGGGAGGACAGCGATGGCGCGAAACTACAAGGTGATCTGCCCGTTTTTCCTCCTGGCGCCGTGTTTGGCGGCGGAGGACTTCTTCGTCCGCTTGCCGGACCAGGTCCGGCAGGTCCCCGAGCCGCTCGCAAGCGGCCAGACCGAGCCGGGCTTCAAGATCCGCGGAACCAAAGGGTGGATGTGGTCGCCGCAACAGTACCTGGCGGAGGTGCCCGTCTTGGCGAAGTACAAGTTGAACTTCCTGATGAACTGCTACCTCTCGATGTTCGACATCGAACACCACCCCTGGTCGTCGGGCAAGGCCAACCGGTGGTGGGAACCGCTGCCGGCCTCCAAGAAGCAGGCGTACGAACAGGTGGTTCAGGCATGCCAGAAGGCGGGCATCCAGTTCTGTTTCTGCATGAACCCGAACCTGGCTTCCCCCCGTATTCTCAATTACCGCAGCCCGAGGGACATCGACGACCTGTGGCAGCACTACCAGTGGATGCAAGGTCTGGGCGTCACGTGGTTCTGCGTCTGCCTGGACGACATCTCCGAGGGAATCGACGCCCACGGGCAGGCAAGTCTGATGAACGAGCTGTTGGCGCGTCTGCGGACGAAGGACCCCAAGGCCGAGGTGATCCTCTGCCCGACGTTCTATTGGGGGGTGGGCGAAGACCCCAAGGCGAGGGCGTATCTGGAGGTCCTGGCCAAGGAGCTGCACAAGGACGTGTACGTCTTCTGGACCGGTCCGCAGGTCGTCACGCCGACCATTCCGCGGTCGGCCGCGGAGGCGTACAAGCGGCGCGTCGGGCATCGGCTGATCATCTGGGACAACTATCCCGTCAACGACGCCCATCCCACGCTTCACCTGGGGCCCGTGACCGGCCGCGACCCGGAGCTGGGTCGCGTCGCGGACGGGTACATGGCCAACCCGCTCTGTCCGCAGAACGAGATCAACCGGATCCCCTTGCTCACCGTCGCCGATTACGCCTACAACCCCTCCGCCTACGACTCGGCCCGGTCGATCGGTCAGGCGATCCTGCATCTGTCGGAGACTCCCGAACAGCGAGCGGTTCTCAAGGACCTGGTGGAGCTGTACCCGGGCATGCTCCTGTTCTCGAAGGGCACGAGTTGGAACCCCGTTCTGGCGCGGTTCGACGAGATCCTAGGCAGGCCACATTCGCGCCTCCTGGCCGGGGCATACCTCCGCCACGTGCAGGACGTGTCCGCTCGGCTCGAGCGGGCGTTCCCGGATCGGTTCAAAGACGCCCGTGAGACGATCAACGGGGACGTGTCGAAGCTGCGGGCCACCTTCGCCCGGAAGTATCCGTCCTGATCGGCGCGGAGGACGGCGGATTCGTGAACGCCTCCAGGACCGGGCGGGCAATCCACGCAGGGTGCGGCTGCACGCCGAGGAGGTGCGCGATGGTCGGGGCGGTCTGCATGACGTCCACGGGCAGGGTGAGCGTTTTTCCCTCCACGATGCCCGGTCCGGCGATGATCCAAGGCACTTCGATCTCCTGCATGGTGTTGCCGCCGTGGTCTTTGTCTTTCCCCCCATGGTCCGACACGACGAGCACGGCCGTCTTTTCGAGCATGCCCGCCTCCGCAACGGCCTGAAGGATCTGACCGACGTAGCGATCCGCCTCGGTCACCACCGTGAAGTAGGGCGCCGTGTTGTAGCCCGATGCGTGCCCCGCCGCGTCGACGAGATCGAGATGAACGAAGGTGAGCGTCGGCTTGTGTTTCTTGACGCCGTCCGCAGCCATCAACGTCGTCATCAGGGCGGAATCGCTCGCCGTTGCGGGAAGGTCCCCCCGACGCTTGCCGTCTTCCGGACTGCCGATCACATTCACTGTCCGACGCTCAAACAATTGACTGAAACCGCGCCAGTCGTGAAACACCGCCAGATGAGCGGAGGGGCGCTGCGACCGAACGACATCGAAGATCGTCGGAAAGATGCCGCCGGAGCCCACCGCCGTCGGGGCAATGTCGAACTTGTTCGGCTCCCAGTCGTTCGATGTGACGCCGTGCTGCTCCGGACCGGCGCCCATGAGGATCGACGCCCAGTTCGGACTGCTCACCGTCGGCATGACCGCGCGGGCATGAAGCGTGTGAGCGCCCCGCGCCATGAGCTTCCGGATGTTGGGGACCTCGGCTTTGACAATCCCTTCCGGGGTCAGACCGTCCATCCCGATGACCACCACGTGCTCGGCCCGGGCCGTCGCCGCGGCGGTGGACGGAACGATCCACAGGAGCAAGAACGGTGCGAGGCCGATCGGCAAGGTGCCCCTACTCATGCAACGTCCTCCTCGGTGTTCCACGAGGCTGTGCGAATCCGTGTTCTACTTGGTCGGCCTGAGCGCGATGCCCCGGAGGTTCATCACGGCGAAGCCGGGCATCCGTTTGGGCTTGACGGAGACAACTTGTCTTCCGGTCCGGGCGATCTGGACCGAACCGAGTCTCTCGGTCTCGAACTTGGTCCAGCTTCCAGTCTCTTTAACCCTACCCGTGAGCGATTGGCCTGCCACGTCCACCACGTACTCGCTGCCGCCGGTGCCTTTCTCGCACGCGTAGGTCACCTCCATCACGAACGCCCCGGGTGTTGAGATCATGACGTCCCAACTCACCCAGTCGTTCGGGTTGGTCCAGTAGCCGATATTGTCGTGCTCCTGGCCCGGTTCGTACGTGGCCGTGTTCCCGTGGATGAGGGCATCGCCGGCCTCTAAGATCAGGGTCCCGTCCTCCATCTGGCGGATGGGTCCGCCGCTCACCATGGCTTCGTCCACGGCGGGCGGTTCGTTGAAGCGCACGGCGATCACCGTGGCGATCGGGTCCGGATTCTGCGGGTGCGGCAGCACCAGAACCTGATGCTCGCCTTCCTTCGTAACGGCGTGGGTCACGCCTCGGATGGTCTTGTCCAACGGCTCGACGCCCGCGATCGTGCCCTTCAGTCCCGGCAGAGTCACACGGTCCCGGGACCAAGCGAAGACGATCACGTACAGCGTGTTGCCCTTGACGGTGCACCTCCCGTCGAACGGGTGCTTGCGGTACGGGCTCATGGTGGTCCCGTAGATCGCCTCGCCGTTGACCTTGAGCCACTTGCCCATCTCGATCAATCGGTCCTGCATGATGACGGGGATCGTCCCGTCGGCTGCCGGACCGATGTCGAGCAGGAGGTTCCCGCCCTGAGCCGTCATCTCAACCAGCAGACGGATCAACTGCGCCGTCGTGCGGTACTCGTCGTAGGTCTCGTTTCGATTGAAGCCGAACGAGGCCCCGATGCCTCGGCACTCCTCCCACGGGTGTGCCAGACCCCGAAAACCGCTGCCGTATTCGGTCGTGTAGTATCCCCCGTGTTTCCCTCGGCAGTCCTTGCCCCAGCGGTCGTTGATGATCAGGTCGTCACCGCAGCCGGATTCGTTGTACAACCACGCGACCATCTCGGGCGACCTCCATTCGGCCGAGGTGTGGTCCCACTCGCCGTCGGCGAAGATGATCGACGGCTTGTACCGCGTGACGACCTCCTTGAACTGGGGGAAGTAATGCTCGTCGCGGAACTTCTGAAAGTCGCGGCGGTAGATCGGGTTGTACCATTCGTAGAGCGAGTAGTAGAACCCCATCTTCAGCCCGCGGGCGCGGACGGACTGGGTCAGATCGCCGAGCAGGTCGCGCTTCGGACCGACGTCCACGCTGTTCCAGGGTCGCCCCCAGGACCGATTCGCGTGCTCGTTCGGCCACAGGCAGAACCCCTCGTGGTGCTTGCTGGTAAGCACGACGTACCGGGCACCGGAGCGGGCGAAGACATCCGCCCACTGGTCCGGATCGAACAGCTCGGCGCGGAACAGGGGGGCGAAGTTTTCGTAGGGGAAGTCCTTGCCGTACACCCGCTCATGGAATTTCCACGTGGCGCCCCGCTTGTCCTGCATGGCGTGCCAGTACCACTCGGCGTACGTTCCTTTGGGCCCCCACGCCGGCACGGAATAGACGCCCCAGTGGATGAAGATGCCGAACTTGGCATCGCGGAACCACGGCGGGGCCGGTCGTGAATCCACCGACTCCCAGGTGGCCTCATACCTCCTGCCGGACGGGACCGACGCGGCCTCTTGCGCACCCGTCTGGCCGGAACCCAGTCCGATCAGACCCAACATCACGATCCCGACGTGCTTCATGGCGGTTGTCCTTCAAGCCCTCTGTCCGAGGCGACGTGAGACCTTGCGAGTGGGAACGGTGGTGAAGCGCCGGTCGGTCCGGGCTACACCAGCGACCGTAGCAGTTTAACGGCGGCCTTGACGTCGGCGATGCGGTTCTCACCGGCCTCCCGCTCGATGACCAGCGGTCCCGTGAAGCCGTAGGCCTTCAGCTTAGCGACGATCCGGGGGATGTCGGCCTGACCGGTGCCCAGGACGACCTCCTGGCCCCATTCCTTGCCGGGGGCGCCGGACCACGTGGCGTCTTTGGCGTGGACATGCACGATATAGTCCTTGAGCACATCGACAGCCTCCGTCGGCTGGCCTACGCCGTACAGGATCATATTGGCCGGGTCGAAGTTCACTCGGATGTTCGGCCGACCCACGGCCCGGATGAAATTCACCAGGGCCTCGGGGGGTTCCTGGCCGGTCTCCATCAGGAGCGTGATTCCCATTTCGCCCAGGGCGTCGGTCACCTTCTTGAGCCGGTCCACCATGGTCGCGTAGGTCGAGGACGTCGTGTCGTGGGGCACGAAACCGATGTGGGTGGCCAGCATCCTCGCGCCCAGTCTCACCGTGACGTCGCGGACCCGTTTCGTGAGCTTGAACCGCTCGTCAAAGCACTCGTCGGGAAGATACCCCCCCGTCTTGGCGATCCGGGCGATCGAGGAGTAGTCCTCGGTGGGATAGCCGATACAGGTGGCACTGATCTCGATTCCGGCTTGCTCGACGGTCTCCACGATGGCCTCGTCCTTGGACTCATCGAGCACCGAGTCGTCGAAGAACCCGAGCTGCATGAGCCTGAGACCCAGGTCCTCCTTGACGACCCGGCACGTCGCGGCAAGGTCCGGCTGCTTGAGCGACCAACTACACACGCCGATGTCGAACGGTTTCATGCCTGTCTCCTGTGAACGTTGCGGGTCGGGTGCCCCACCCCTTTGGCGGAAGGGCCTACGGGCATTATAGGTCGCTCTGCTGCCGTCGCAACTGACCGCAGGCGGCCTCGATCTGTACCCCGCGGCTGGGACGAATATGCACATTCACACCGCCCTGACGGAGAGCGGTGGCGAAACGATACGCCGTCTGGCTGCTCGGACGTTGATACGGCAGGCCCTCGACGGGGTTGTAACGGATCAGATTCACGTTGCACCGCATCCGCTTGGCCAATGCAGTGAGTGCGCGCGCATCCCCGGGCCGATCGTTCACGCCGGCGAGCAGGACGTACTCCAGTGTGACCTCGCGCCCGGTGGTGTCGAAGTAGTCCCGTGCCGCCCGCACCAACTCGTCGATCGACACGTTCGCCGCCCACGGAACGAGCTGCCGCCGGAGCGCGTCGTTCGGCGCGTGAAGGGAGATCGCCAGCCCGATCTGCAAACCCTCCCTCGCCAGCTTGCGGATCGCTCCCGGCAGACCGACCGTGCTGACGGTGATCCGCCGTGCCCCGATGTTCATACCCCACTCGGCGTTCATCGTCCGGATGGCCGAGACGACCGCGTCGTAGTTGGCCAGCGGTTCGCCGATACCCATGAACACGACGTGCGTGACCCGCTCGCCGACCGGCAGGTGTTGCCCGATCTGCATCGCCTGTTCGACGATCTCGCCGACGGTCAGGTTCCGCCCCAACCCGCCCTGTCCGCTCGCACAGAAGGTGCATCCCACCGCGCAGCCGGCCTGCGTGCTGACGCAGGCGGTACGACGCGATGCCTGGGGGATCATCACGCACTCGCTGGCCTGTCCATCCGCCCAGCGAAGAAGCAGTTTGAACGTCCCGTCGTCCGCTTCCTGACGACGCTCGACCCTCGACGCGTAGACGACCATGTTTTCGGCCAGGCGCTGCCGGACCACCTTGCCGAGATTGGTCATGCCGTCGAAGGAGCGTGCGCGGCGGCGATAGACCCATTCGAGCACCTGGTCGGCCCGGTAGGGCTCCAGACCTTCGGCCACCAACCTGGCGATCAGGGCGCTGCGATCGAGGTCCAAGATGTGGACCGGTTCGTCCGGCAACCGAAGTCACCCTGCCGCTTCGACCGTCGCCACGTGTCCCGCCGCGGGCTTAAGGCGGGGATCAGCCCAGATTCTGCCAGCCCACCCGGGTCTTCCCGAGGGCGTAACCGATCTCCTTCATGTAGTCGCCGTAGCAGGTCATCCAGTGGAAGCCCGGCATGACCTCGGCAAACTTCTCCGCGTCGGCTTTGAATCGGATGTCGATCTGGCTGCGGCAGATCGGCATGAAGGGGGCGTCGATGATCTCGCCGGACAACCCGACCCATCGCTCCTGGAGGAAGTCGGGGATGATGTTCGTGACCTTCATGCCCTTCCGCATCTCCACTTTGGGCGCCGCGCCGTAGTCCGACTCGAAGTGCGTCAGAAGGCGAACCGGATCGAGGTTCTTCCCGTCCATCTTCCGCGGAGCGGTGCAGTGGGCCAGGGTGATCACACCGTCGTGAGGATAGGTCGGGTCGTTCAAGAAGACCGGCCGGCCGGAGATGCCGGCCATCAGAAGGCCGGACGGAATGACGACGAAGTCCGATTCGCAGAAGGCCATGAACCCCGCGTCGTTCAGCAGGGACAGCGACAGACAGGCCGTCGTCTGTGAAATGGGCATGATCGTACTCATGCAGTGGTTGATCGTGATGGCCCGACACCCCGCCTTGGCCAGGATCGACCGGAAGATCTGCTCGAGGAGGAACGCATTCTCCACGAAGGTCTTTTCGGTCTCGAGCTTGACACCGTCCGCCTTGAGGTAGTCCTCCGCCCGCTTCTTGGCGAGGTTGACCGAGGACGGGTCCGCCATGGCGGTCTGGATCATCTTGCCCAAGTCGTCGTAGGAGACGCTCTGAATGTCGAGCTTGAATCGGTCTTTCGCCAGGTCAACGGCCTTCTGCCCCATGGCCCAGCCGCTTCCGCCCCCGATGGCCACAATGCGGCACCCCGTGGCGTCCTTCAGCCCGCACAACGCCCGGAGGCGCCACACCACCTCGTCCGTGGAGTCCACGACGACGTCCGGGTACCCGACCGTCTTCAGACCCAGGTGGTCCTTATAACGGCGCAGGTAGATCGGGTGGGCGATCTCGTACCAGAGATAGACGGGCCCGGATCGGTGACGCAGGAACACGATGACGTTCTTCCCGAGGTTGCTGATCGCGTCGAGCGTGTCCTGTCCGCCGCCGGCGGCGTAAATGATGATCACGTCGGCAGTGGCCGCGTCCTTCAGGTTGGCGATGTCCGCGGGTTTCCGTGCGCCGGAGACCGGCAGGAACGTGACAGGGAAGTCGGCCTGCGCCCGCATCTTGTCGATCTCGCCCTGGATGCGCGGCATTTCCTGATCGGCGTCCTGTTGCGTCTGAATCCCTCCCCAGGGCCGCCAACTCGTTTGTTTCAGACGGGTGTAGGTGCTGTAGACCAGGATCGGCTTGACGACCAGCGTTCGGCGCGGGGGCGGGACGGTCCCTTCCGCTTGGGCAGCCGCCGCACCGGACCACGTCAACCCGGACAAGGCCCACCCACCCAAGGCCGTGCCGCCCAGTCCCCCGAGAAAGCCCCTTCGAGAAATGCCGCAGCCGCTCGAATTCCCTCCCGGACCGCATGGGCAGCAGGAACCTCGCATGGACCGACAGTCAACGCGTTCGGGTGTCGCCATAATCAAGTCCTCCTCGTGGGGTCACTCCGGCTCACCGGAAAGATGATAGGCCACCCCCGCGGGAATGGCCGAAGCGTCCGACGCGAACCGCCCGGTCATGATAACCTTCCCGTACCCGCCGACGCAACGATGGTCGGGACCTCCGTGGTCGTCTCCGCTCGCGGCTCGGCGGGAGCCTCACCCTCCCCGCCCAAAGGATCCCGTGTTCGTACCCGGGCCGTCTCCGTGCGAAGGCGTGCTTTCACTTGCGGGTTTCCGCTACAATCCCGGCGACCATCCAAGGCGGGATCCATGAGGACTTGATCCATGCGACGCGCGAAGATCTCGATCATCGGGGCGGGGGCGGTCGGCGCGACCTGTGCCCATTGGGCTGCCGCCAAGGCGCTGGGGGACATCGTGCTGGTGGACATCCCCGAGAAGCTCGGTCCGACGCGGGGCAAGGCGCTCGACCTGGCCCAATCCGCCCCGATTGAGCGGTTCGACGTCCACGTGGTCGGGACCGACGACTACGAGCAGACGGCGGGCAGCGACGTCGTCATCATCACAGCCGGCCTTCCCCGGAAGCCCGGCATGAGCCGCGACGACCTCGTTCGGACGAATGCCCAGATCGTCGCCGACGTGAGCCGCCGGGTCGCCTCGACCAGCCCCGACGGCATCCTGGTCGTCGTGTCAAACCCCCTCGACGCCATGGTCTACGCCGCGTGGAAGGTCAGCGGTTTTCCCCCCGACCGGGTGGTGGGACAGGCGGGTTGCCTCGACGTGGCCCGTTACGCGACGCTCATTGCCGCGGAGGTCGGTTGCAGCGTGGAAGACATCCGTGCCCTGCTCATGGGCGGCCATGGGGATGACATGGTGCCGTTGAAGCGCTACACCACCGTCGCGGGCATCCCCGTGACGCAACTGATCCGGCCCGATCGGTTGGACCAGATCATCCAGCAGACCCGCATGGGCGGCGGACAGATCGTTCAGCTCATGGGAACCAGCGCCTCCTACGCTCCGGCCGCCGGGACGATCCAGATGGTCGAAGCCATCCTGAGGGACAAGAAGCGCATCCTGCCCTGCGCCGCCTACTGCCAAGGGGAGTATGGGGTCGGGGGGTACTTTGTCGGCGTCCCGTGCCTCCTGGGTGCCAAGGGCGTCGAGCGGATCATCGAGGTGGAACTGGACCCCGACGAGCGGAAGCTGTTTGAAACCTCCGTCCAACACGTCAAGGAGCTGTGCGAACTCGTTGACCGCATGCTGTAGCAGCCAGCGGCGGATTCAGAGTACAACATCATCGCTTATTTCGCGCAACCGAGTGACCTCCTAAGGTCAAGGTCACAACGTCAAGGGGTTCTCTACCCCGGCTCCTGTTGGTTACGGATGTCGTGGTGGAGCCGGAGAGGAACCGCATTTTTGCGTTGATGAATGAGGCGTCGTTCAATCCGGAGCACTGCGCCGTGTTGGAGACTCCGCCGAATCCGCCGCCGGTCCGATCCGCCTCGCCGGGCACGGTGCGACTGGTGGAGGACACCACGGATTCGCTCACGCTGGAGGCGGATCTGTCCAGTCCGGCCCTCCTGGTGGTCACCGATGCGTATGCCGGCGGCTGGCGAGCGGTGGGGCTGCCGGGAACCGTCCAGAAAGAGTACCATGTGATGCCCGCCAATTACGTACTTCGAGCCGTTCCCTTGTCGGCAGGGCATCATCGTTTCCGTATGGAGTACGCGCCGCGAGCCTTCGTTGGCGGGTCTGTGGATCTCTGCGATTTCACTCGCCGCGTTTGTTGCCTCTCTCGTCTGGTATGTGGCCCATGGGCGCCGCCTCGTTCTGCGGGCAGGTGACCCTGACCAAGCCGCTCACAACCGGGGATGAAAAAGACCGTCATACGTTGGCGAGGGGGCGAGTGTGCCCGCGTGCCCCATTCACCCGACCCTTTTCGGCTCGGCGGGAACCCCGCCCTCCCCGCGAAACCGGGATGCGCCCCGCGTGGAATCCGTCCCCCGTGCACGGATGCGCACGGGTGTGCCGATGGCATCGTTCTCGTCTTATTGGGACAGTTCGAGAATGGCCCGGCAGTTCACTCCTGGGAAAACGGAACCCGCAAGAGATCGAGGTCCCGGAGGGACGATTGAGGGCGGTGCCCTTTGGGCATTTGTGCACCGACCGGTCAATCGTCCCTGCGGGACTCTGGGCCCTTTCATGGCACGCCTTCCCGGGAGGGACCTGCTGGGCCACTATCCATTGTGCCTACGGCACAGGGCACCCACCCGAAGTTGCATCTGTGATTCGGCACCGGGCGCGCCTCTCGATCACCGGCGCGAGAAGGGGGCGACTATGAGGAGGCGTGTCCACCCGGTCAATATCGTTGCCGTGGCGGTCGACGCCCGCCGCCGTGCGATCATCCATGACGACCGCCTTGTTTGCGATTGCAGACCGGCGATTCATGGCGCATCATGACGGAGGTCGACGACTCGAATCCGGCTCGTGGGTAGGCGCCGTGTGCATCCGCGCATCCGGTGTCCGACTTCGTGGAAGGAGCGGTGTAATGATCCGCACGCGAAAACTGCTGTCCATCGTGTCGCTGGGAGTCGGTCTGATTCTGATGGGATGGGGCTGTGCCGCCAAACCCAGGGGGGAACCGGTCCAGCAACCCACGGCTCCGACGTCACCCGCCGGGCTTCCCGAGCCGGAGCGCGTTCCCAAGGACGTGTCGTATTTCCTCAAGCGGATGGTGGACATCGAATGGCTGGCGTTCCATGAGCCCGGCGTCACGTGCAAGCAGTTCAGCAGCTACGACCGCGCCACGAAAATCGACGAACACGGCAATCGGATCCACTGGGAGGCCAACGGCGACGCCGGGCACTTCCTCCGCATCACGCCCGAAGAGGGCAACGTGATGGCCGAGATGACCGGTCCGGGCTGCATCACGCAGATCTGGTCGGCCAATCCGGGCGGGACGATGCGGTTCTGGTTCGACGGAGAGAAGGAACCGTCGCTGGTCATTCCGATGGTCGAGCTGCTGAGCGACCGGGGGCAACCGCCGTTCAAGGAACCGTTCTGCTACCAGGTGCGACCGGCGCCGGGGAACACGGCCAGCAACTGCTACTTCCCGATCCCCTACGCCAAGAGCTGCAAGGTGGCCGTCGTTGGCGCGGCGATGTACTACCACATCGACTACATCACCTACCCCGTCGGGACCCCGGTCGTCACGTTCAAGCTGCCGCTGAGCGACACGCAGCAAACGGCTGCCGCCGAGGTGGCCGAGCAGGTCCGAAAGAACAGGCCGATCCTGCCGCCGGCCGGCCAGATGAAGAATGCCGAAGCCCAGGTCACCGTCCCCCACGGGGTGGAGACCGATGTGGTCCGGTTCGAGCGGTCCGGGGGCGGGATGATCCGCCAGATCGATCTTCAGGCCGATTCGCCCGATCCGTACCGCCTTCGGAAGACCGTCCTCCGCGTCTACTGGGACGGTTCCCACACGCCCGGAATCGTCGCCCCCGTGGGCGAGTTTTTCGGAACGGGTTGGTTCGGCACGCCGTTCAACTCGCTCCCCTGCGGCATCGACAAGAATGGAAGGATGACGTCCTACTGGGTGATGCCCTTCGGCCAGTCCTTTCGCATTACGGCGACCAACCACGGCAGCAAGCCCCTCACCCTCTCGACCGTTGTCAAGGTGTCGGCGTCCGGTAAGAAGTGCACGGGGGTACCGATGTATTTCCACGCGATGTATCGCCGCGAGAAATTGAGTACGACGTTCGACTATCCGTTCGTCCAGGACCTGGTCGGGCCGGGGCGCTACGTCGGCACGTTGCTGAACATCGACAACCCCCAGCCCGGTTGGTGGGGCGAGGGCGACGAGAAGGTCTGGGTGGACGACGACACGTTCCCAAGCTGGTTCGGCACGGGCAGCGAGGACTACTTCAACGACGCGTGGGGCATGCACCTGCACGCTCGGCCCTACGAGGGGTGCCCGCTGATCCAGGAACCCGAGGGACATCATCGCAAGACGAGCATGTACCGCTGGCACATTCTCGACAGCATTCCCTTTGCCAAGAAG